>Ga0308175_100004147_pt1 | contig 10138 bp, 9 predicted proteins | sample PhyCR1_3_FD_203893 | JGI IMG/M metagenome (GOLD analysis project Ga0308175, IMG submission 203893) | Soil microbial communities from UC Gill Tract Community Farm, Albany, California, United States - DLSLS.C.R1 | ecosystem: Environmental > Terrestrial > Soil > Agricultural land | place: USA...
GCGGTGGCGGTGTATGCCGCCACGCGGCTGCGCGCCAACCAGCGCCGGGCCGCGGCCGGGCTGTCGACGACGCCGGTCGTCACCCTCGCCGTGCGCGCCGTCGCGCTGCTCCTGCTGCTGGCGATCCCGGTCTACGTCCTCAACCGCGACCGCGGCGTCTCCTACATGTTCCTGCTGTTCGTCGCGCTCGTCGTGGTCTTCGACTTCGTCATCCGGCGCACCCGCTGGGGCCGCTCGGTCCTGGCCATCGGCGGCAACGTCGAGGCTGCCCGCCGCGCCGGCATCAACGTGCGCGCCGTCTACGTCTCGGTCTTCGTGTTCTGCTCCACGCTGGCCGCGCTCGGTGGCCTCCTCGCGGCGGGGCGCCTCGCCGCGGCCAACCAGAGCAGCGGTGGCGGTGACGTCAACCTCAACGCCATCGCGGCAGCGGTCATCGGCGGCACCAGCCTCTTCGGCGGTCGTGGCACCGCCTACTCGGCGCTGCTCGGCATCCTGGTGATCCAGTCGATCTCCAACGGCCTCAGCCTCGTCAACCTCGGGTCGCCCGAGCGCTACATGATCACCGGTGGCGTGCTGCTCCTCGCGGTCATCATCGACTCGCTGTCACGGCGGAGCCGGGCCTCGCACGGTCGCGCCTGACCGCCGGCGGCAGGGGGCGGAGGTGGTCAGCGGGCGCTGGCCGCCTCCTTCGCCTGCTGGGTCTGGCGCGCGGACCAGGCGCGGTCCGCCGCGTCGATGCTGGCCCGGCTCGACAGGTCGACCCCGGCTCGCTTCGCCGCCGCCTCGACCCGCGGCGAGCCGAGGTCGGGCGCCCGGAACTCCTTCGGGGTGATCGCGGAGTCGGCCTCGGCGTAGCGACGCTGCTGGGTCGCGAGGCGGTCGGAGCCCTGTTCCGCGAGCCGCAGCGTGGACGCGGTGGCCTTGAAGGCGCTGCCCGTCAGGGGCGTGCTGACGGTGGGGGCGTAGCCGTCGCGATGGCCGGCGATGTTGGGGTGGTAGCTCTCGGTGACGGGGTTCGAGAGCCCGTTGAGCCACTCGGTGCTGTCGCAGACGGCGTGGCCGATGAAGCGGCTGGTCGGGTTCGCGAACGTGAAGCCGCGCGCCGACGCCTGCGCCGAGGTCTTGCTGTCGAGCAGGTCGGCCATCGCGTTGAGGCGCGTCTCCTCGGACGGGGAGAACCAGGTGAACGCGTTGCAGTCCTCGCCCATGAAGATGCGGGGGTACCCGACGACGACGACCTTGGCGTTGGGGGCCTTGCTGCGGATCGACGCGTACAGCGTGGAGAGCCGGCCGGGCAGGACGTTGTCGATGACGTACTGCGCGTCGTCGATGGCCCCGTTGCAGTCGCTGGCCCAGCCCGGCTGGGCGCACTCGGTGAGGACGTCGGCGAACCCGGCGTCGTTGCCCCCGACGGAGATGCTCACCTGCGTCGTGGAGGCGGAGAGAGCGCCCAGCTGGGTGTTCGTCACGTCGGCGACGGTCGCGCCCGAGCAGGCGCGGAAGTTGAGGGTCAGTCCCTTGCTCGCCGCGATGAGCGACGGGTAGGCGTACACCGACCGCTGGCACGACGTCCCGTCGTTGATGTAGGAGCGCGTCCCGGTCCCGGAGGAGTACGAGTCGCCCAGTGCCACATAGGATCCCGCGGCTTGTGCGGGTAGTGCTGAAAACGTGAGCGCGGTCGCGGCCCCCAGTGCCGCGATCGCGCCGAACGTCCGGGTCATCGCCATTGACATCTCCCTGCGCTTCGGTGTGACGGTGCTCGCACAGTAGGACCGGGGCCAGGGGTGTGGCGGTTCGGCGACGAACCCTTGCCAACTCCATACCGCGCCATGACCGGTGGGGCCGCGGGGCGGGGCCGCTGCCACACTGGCCGCATGTGGCGCGAGGTGCTGGTCGGGGTCGTCGCGGGGCTCGTCGTCACCTGGCTCGCTATGGTCGTCGCCCTGCTCGTGGTGCGGCCGCGCGGCTCCCTCCTCAAGGAGTCGCTGCGGCTGCTGCCCGACCTCCTGCGGCTGCTGCGCGACCTCGCCGCCGACCGCAGCCAGCCACGTGGGGTCCGGGTGCGGCTGGGCCTGCTGGTCGGCTACCTGGCCCTGCCGTTCGACCTCGTCCCGGACTTCCTGCCGGTGATCGGCTACGCGGACGACGTCGTGGTCGTGGTCTGGACGCTCCGGTCGGTCGTCCGGAGGGTGGGGCTGGACGAGCTGCGCCGGCACTGGCGCGGCAGCGAGGACGGTTTCGAGGCGCTGCGCCGGGTCGCGGGCCTGGGCGTCTAGAACTTCTCGGCGGCCGGGTGCTCGGCAAGCTGCGTACGTCAGTGGCGGGGTGTGCCGCCGGTGGGTCGGCGGTCAGGCGCGCCGGCCGCGCACGAAGTAGGCCAGCGGGACCGCGCCCGCGGAGTTGACGAGGGTGATCGCCGTCGCCCACGCCGCCTTGCTCCCGCGCACCTGCGATGCCGGCCGGCGGGCCAGGTCGACGAGGGCCGCCACCTTGACGGCTCCCTCGAGCGCTGCCATCACCATGACCACCCGACGGGTGCGGGGGCTGAGGTCGGACCACTTCTGTCGCACCCCCTGATTGTGCACCCGCGCCGGCGATGCGGGACAGCCTGTGCCTCGTCGGGCCACCGGAAGAGGCTCGCGCTGACCTGCGGAAACGGAGGCCCCCACCGGTGGCGGAGTCCCGGGAAGTGGCATAGGAAGGACACCGGCGGTGCGACCACGCCCCGTCATCCGAGACAGAGGGAGCAGAGCCATGAGCGAGACCCCCAGCACCCCGGCCGACGACCTGAGCGCCGGCGAGGGAACGGCCGACGGCGGCGCGAACACCGGTGGCCACGACGGTGGTGCCGACGGCGGCGCCGATAGCGGCGCGGGTGGCGGCGGCGAGGGCACCGCTGACGGTGGTGCCAACCCCGGCGGCCACGACGGTGGCGCTGATGGCGGCGCGGACGGCGGCGCCGATGGTGGCGCGGACGGCGGCGCTGATGGTGGCGCGGACGGTGGTGCCGGGGGCGTCGGAGGCGAGGGCCCCGCTGACGGTGGTGCCGCCCCCGGCGGCCACGACGGCGGTGCCGACGGCGGTGCGGACGAGGTCGAGCGCGGTCTCTGACCGGGCTGGACGACAGTCGTCGACATCGAGGCCATGACGGCCACCACAGGGTCGAGGGTGCCTGCTCGCACGAGCGGGCACCCTGCCCTGCGCAGACTCGTCGCGACCGACCCGGACGTGTTTGCCCGGGACCACTGGGGCGCGGAGCCGCTGCTCACGCGCGCGGCCGACCTCCCTATGCCGTTCGACGACCTCTTCTCCGAGGGCGCCGTCGACGAGCTCGTGTCGCGCCGGGGGCTGCGCACGCCGTTCCTGCGCATGGCGAAGGGCGGCTCGACGCTCCCCGAGCGCAGGTTCACCCGCAGCGGGGGGACCGGCGCCGGTGTCGCCGACCAGGCCAGCGACGACGACGTGCTGCGCGAGTTCGCCGACGGCGCCACGCTCGTCCTGCAGGGCCTGCACCGCGTGTGGGAGCCGGTCGTCGACTTCGCCCAGCAGCTGGCCGCCGACCTCGGCCACCCCACCCAGGTCAACGCCTACGTCACGCCACCGCAGAACACCGGCTTCAGCGACCACTACGACGTCCACGACGTCTTCGTGCTGCAGATCTCGGGCGAGAAGCGTTGGCGCATCAGGCCGCCCGTGCACCCACGGCCGCTGCGCGACCAGCCCTGGACCGACCACCGCGTGGCGGTCGAGCAGTCGGCGACGGCCGACCCGCTGCTCGAGACGACGCTCGCACCGGGCGACTGCCTCTACCTCCCACGCGGCTACCTGCACTCGGCAACCGCCCTCGGGGGCGTCAGCACCCACCTGACCATCGGGGTGCACTCCTGGAACCGGCACCACCTGGCCCAGGAGATGGTGTCCGTCGCCCTCGCCCGGGCGGCGCACGACCCCGAGGTCCGCGCGTCGCTACCCCTGGGTGCCGACCTCGCCGACCCCGCTGCCCTCGGCGCGGACGTCGAGCTGGTCCGGGCAGCGCTGCTCCGCGCGCTCGATGAGATCGACTCCGGCGACCTCACCGCAGCACTGGTGGCCGCGTCGCGAGGGTCCCAGCGGGCAGCCCCGGTGGGCCCGCTCGCGCAGCACGCGCTGGCCGGCTCGCTGCACGAGGACACCCCGCTGCGCGTACGCCCCCACCTCGCGCCGACCCTCACCGAAGGCTCCGGGCCGGCGGTCCTGCGGAGCCGGGCCGGCAGCGTACGGGTGGAGGAGGCCGACCTCGAGACGCTGCGGTCGTTCCTCGAGGGCGGGAGCGCGCCGGCGGGCCACCTCGGCCTCGACCTCGCCCGCCGCCTGGTGCTGGCGGGCATCGCCGTCGCCGCGTGACCGCCGGCCGGTGCGCGACCGAGGCCCGTCGCCGCGCCGACCCCCTCGAGGGCTCGGCGGCGCCGGCCCGCCGGTGGCTGCTCGTGGAGCACCGCGGGCCCTGGGCGGTCCGGGCGCTCGACAGCACCGGCCTCTCCGGTGCCGTGGCCACCGCCCTCCACGAGGCGGCGCTCGCGACGCGTGGACGGGTCCTGCTCATCCGCCGCACCGGCCGCCGACCGCGCCGGGCGGTGCAGCAGTGGGCCGTGGTCGACCACGACGGCACCCAGCAGTGGGGCAGCTGGCGCGAGGGTGAGGACCTGCTGCGTGCCGCGCAGGTCATGAAGGACGGCCCCGTCTCGGCGCACGCCCGTCCGCCCGAGCCCCTCCTGCTCGTGTGCACGCACGGGGTGCACGACACCTGCTGCGCGGTGCGGGGGCGCCCAGTGGCCGCAGCCCTCGCCTCCCGCTGGCCCGACCAGACCTGGGAGTGCACCCACGTCGGTGGTGACCGGTTCGCCCCCAACGTGCTGCTCCTTCCCGACGGCGCCTGCTACGGCAACCTCGACGAGGAGTCGGCCGTGGAGGTCGTGGCCGCCCACCTGCGCGGCACCGTCACCCCCACCTACTTCCGCGGCATCTCGACGGAGCCGCCGGTGGTCCAGGCGGCGATGTCGGCGGCCTTCGCGCAGTACCGGCCCTGCGGCCTCGGCGACCTGCGTTCGGCGACCAGCGCCCGCGCCGGGGACCACACGTGGACCGTCACCCTGCACGGCCGGGGCCGGCTGCCCCTACTCGTCGAGGCGGACGTCCGCCGGGTCGTGGCGCCGGCCGAGCTGCTGACGTGCAGGGCGCAGGAGCCGTCGTCGGCCTTCCGCTACGTGGTCGACGCCCTGCGCATCCCGTCGGCCGGACAGGGTCCCTGACCCGGTCAGGGCGCGGGGGCTGCCACCCGCTCGGTCGACGGCTCGGTGGAGGCGGAGCAGGTCCGGGGCGGCGCGGTGGGCGTCGAGGTCGCGTCGCCCACCGGGGCCAGCGCGGGCGGGGCGGAGTCCTCGATCCGCGACCCGTTGATGAGGGTCACGTCGTCGTACGCCGGCCGGCCCTCGATGACGTTGCGGAACTGGTAGCGGGTCAGGGAGGCGAGCCGGCAGTCCTCGCCGAAGGCGGCCACGTCGAAGGCGGAGGGCTGCCCGGTGAGCTCCTCGCCCTGCGCGCCGGCGAGGAAGTGGCTGAACGGGCCGCCACCGGTGAACGTGCCGACGCCGATGGTGTTGCCCTCGAGCTGGTCGGTGTGCAGGTGGCCGTGGACCTTGACCCCAGCCGCCCGGATCGCGCTGACCGCGCCGGGCTCGTGCCCGACGACGACGTCCGGCGTCGGCAGGTCGGCCATCGCCGCGGTGAACCGGGCCGCGGGACCCTTCTGCTTGGCCGCGTTGTCGCGGTTGTCGTCGCCGAACCAACGCGGGTCGTTGAAGCCTGCGATGCGGATGCCGCCGATGGTCTGCACGGTGTAGCTGTCGGCGTCGGGCTCGAGCAGGACCACGTTGGGCACCTTGGCCAGCGCCCGCAACACCTCGGTGTCGGTCGCCGAGCGGGCGTCGTGGTTGCCCTTGACGAACAGGTAGGGGACGCCGAGGGAGCGGATGCCGCCGAAGAGGCCGGCCGCCTGGGCCTCCGCGACCGTGCCGAAGTTGACGAGGTCGCCGCTGTCGATGACCGCGTCGACGCGCTCCTGCTCGACGATGGTCTTCATGAGCGCGTACTGGTTGCCGCCGTGGATGTCGGAGACCAGGAGGAAGCGCGCGGTCACCGGCTTGCCCAGCACCTGGGGTGCGTACTTGTCCTGCAGCGCCGACGACAGCGCGAGGAGGTTCTTCAGGTAGGGCGTGGTCTGCTCCGCGCGCGACTCGACCCCGGCGAGGAGGTCCGCGTTGCGCTGCACCGCACCGAGGATGCCGGTCGTCGTGAACCGGTCGAGGCGTTCGGGCCGGTAGGCGAAGCCGATGCTGGCGAACGTCACCCCGCACGCCACCACCCAACACGTCACGACCAGGGCCAGGCGCAGGGGGCGAGGGGGTCGCCGGGCCCACGCCGCGTAGGCCGCGACGGCCAGGAGAGCCACGACGAGCGCGCCCGCGGCGAACCGCCAGGCCAGCCCCACGGCGGCGTCGCGTGCCGCCGCCTCCAGCTCGAGCGGCCCGGGCTGGAGCGAGCGCACCGAGATGTTGGGCCGCGAGAGCAGGTCGGTGATGTGCTCCTTGACGTGCACGTCGGCCAGGACTCCCGGTGTCGGGACCGGCGTCGCGAAGTCGAGGTGGATGTCCCCGAACACGGTCGGGCTCTGGATGCTGCCGATGTCGTTGGGGTCCACCGACAGCCGCAGCTTGGCCCCGTAGTTGAGGGTGTCGACGGAGGTGGGGAAGAGGGTGGTGGTCGCGACGCCGCCGACCACGCAGCCCACGAAGAGGGCCAGGAGCGCCACGACCCGTACCGCGACCGGGGGCAGGCCACGCTTGCGCCGGGGACGGTCCGCGGGCGTGCTCACCCACCCACCGTAACGGCCGCGGGGCTCCCTACCCTGTCCGGTATGCCGGGAACCTTGGGACTGCTGGACGGGCGTGACTTCGCCGCCGTGCTCTTCGACATGGACGGGACGCTCATCGACTCGATCCCCGTCGTCGTGCGCAGCTGGCTGCGGTGGGCCGAGGAGGAGGGGGTGGACCCGCGCCGCCTGGTGGGCTTCCACGGTGTCCCGGCGAGGGGCGTCGCGGAGAAGCTGCTGCCTCCCGAGCGGGTCGACGCGGCTGTGGAGCGCATCGAGGCGATCGAGACCGCCGACACCGACGGCATCACCATCCTCCCGGGCGCGCTCGAGGCCCTCGCTGCCCTGACCGGCGACCGCGACCTGTGCGCGATCGCGACGTCGTGCACGCGGCTGCTGGCCGACGCCCGGATCGCGGCCACTGACCTGCCCGTCCCACGCGTGGTCGTCACGGCCAGCGACGTGCAGAGGGGCAAGCCGCACCCCGACCCGTTCCTGCTCGCCGCGCAGCGGCTGGGCGTCGACCCGGCGCGCTGCCTCGTCGTCGAGGACGCCCCCGGAGGCCTGGAGGCGGCGCGCGCCGCGGGCTGTGCCACCCTCGCCGTGACCACCACCACCGAGCCGGCGGACCTCGTCGCCGACGCGGTCGTGGCCACCCTGGCCGACGTGCGCTTCGACCGGGCCGACGGCCGGGTTCTCGTGACGGGCGTCGCTACCGACGCGTAGGTTGGCCGGCATGGACGCTGACGTCATCGTCGTGGGCGCCGGCCTCGCCGGCCTCGTGGCCACCGCCGAGCTCGCCGACGCCGGTCGACGCGTCGTGGTCCTCGACCAGCAGGGTCCGGCCGACCTGGGGGCGCAGGCGTTCTGGTCGTTCGGCGGCCTGTTCCTCGTCGACAGCCCGGAGCAGCGGCGCATGGGCATCAAGGACTCGGCCGAGCTCGCCCTCCAGGACTGGCTGGGCTCGGCCGGTTTCGACCGGCTCGCGCCCGCGCCCGGCGGCCGCCACGGCGAGGACCACTGGGGCGAGCAGTGGGCGCGGGCCTACGTCGACTTCGCCGCGGGGGAGAAGCGTCGCTGGCTGCACGACCAGGGCATGCGGTGGTTCCCGGTCGTCGGCTGGGCCGAGCGCGGCGACGGGACGGCCTCCGGGCACGGCAACTCCGTGCCCCGGTTCCACGTCACGTGGGGGACCGGCCCCGGGGTCCTGGAGCCCTTCGTCCGCCGGGTCCGCGAGCACGTCGCCGCCGGGCGGGTCGAGCTGCGGCACCGCCACCGGGTCGACGAGCTGGTCACCCACGACGGCGCCGTCACGGGGGTGCGGGGCACGCGCCTGGTGGCCGACGAGGCCGAGCGCGGGCGCCCCACCTCGCGGGAGGCGGCCGGGGCGTTCGACCTCGGCGCGCAGGCGGTGGTCGTGACCAGCGGCGGTATCGGTGCCGACCACGACCTCGTGCGCGCGAACTGGCCCGCACGGCTCGGTACGCCGCCCGAGCACATGCTCACCGGGGTCCCCGCCTACGTCGACGGGCGGATGCTGGCGATCACCGAGACCGCAGGCGGCAACCTGGTCAACCGCGACCGCATGTGGCACTACGTCGAGGGCATCGAGAACCACGACCCGGTGTGGCCCCTGCACGCCATCCGGATCCTGCCGGGCCCCAGCTCGATGTGGTTCGACGGCAACGGTGACCGCCTCCCGCCGCCGCTGTTCCCCGGCTTCGACACGCTCGGCACGCTCGAGCACCTGCGCCGCACCGGGCACGACCACAGCTGGTTCGTCCTCACCAGCAGGATCATCGGCAAGGAGTTCGCGCTGTCGGGCTCGGAGCAGAACCCCGACCTCACCGGGAAGTCGGTGCGCGACGTCCTCGGCCGGGCGCGGGCCGACATGCCGGCGCCGGTGCGGGCGTTCCTCGACCGCGGTGCCGACTTCGTCAGCGCCGACACCCTCGACGAGCTCGTGGCGAAGATGAACGCCCTCACCCCCGACGCCCCGCTCGACCGGACCCACCTCGAACGCCAGATCGTCGAGCGCGACCGGCAGCTCGACAACGACTTCGGCAAGGACGCGCAGGTCACCGCGCTGCGCGGCGCCCGCCGCTACCGCGGCGACCGGCTGATCCGCACCGCCGCCCCGCACCGCATCCTCGACCCCAAGGCGGGTCCGCTCATCGCCGTCCGGCTGCACGTCCTGACGCGCAAGACGCTCGGGGGCCTCGAGACGGACCTCTCCGCCCGCGTCCTGTCCTCGTCCGGCGAGCCGGTGCCCGGCCTGTACGCAGCCGGCGAGGTCGCCGGGTTCGGCGGCGGTGGGTTGCACGGCTACCGGGCCCTGGAGGGCACCTTCCTCGGCGGCTGCATCTTCTCGGGACGCGTCGCCGGCCGGGCGGCGGCAGCCGCCGTCGCCTGAGGTGGCCACCGGGTGCCCTACGGAGGGCCCATCGGCCGGAGGCCGCGGCACCCTCGCCGGCCATGGCGCCGACGTCCGCCACCTGAGGCAGACTCCACCGCATGACCGACGACGTGGTGGGGGCGCCCGGGCCGCCCCGTCCACGGTTGTCGGACGACCGCGACTTCCGGCTCTACTGGCTGGCCCGGACGGTGTCGCTCGGGGGCTCCCTCATCACCGTGGTCGCGATGCCGGTGCTGGTCTACACGCTGACGCGCTCACCGGGCCTGACCGCCCTCACCACCACGCTCGACGCGCTGCCCTACCTGCTCGTGGGGCTGTTCGCCGGTGCCCTGAGCGACCGGTGGAACCGCCAGCGCGTCATGGTGGCGGCTGACCTCGCCAACGTCGTGGTCATCGGGTCGGTGCCGCTCGCGCACGTGCTCGGCGTCCTCACCATCCCGCACGTGCTGGTCGCCGGGTTCGTGGCCCAGTGCCTGTTCACGTTCTTCGACGGCGCCAACTTCGGGGCGCTGCCCGTCCTCGTCGGCCGGGAGCGGGTCGGGGACGCCAACGCCGCGATCTGGGGCATCGGCGGGGTCCTCGACCTCGTCGTCCCGGCCGGTGTCGGCTTGGCGCTCGCGGTGGTCCATCCCTCGACGCTGCTCGCGGTGGACGCCCTGACGTTCCTCGTGTCGGCGATGCTCGTGCGGGCGATCCGCCGCGCGCTGTCCTCGGCCCGCGCGCACCTCGAGCCGCTGCGCCCGGCGGTCGTCCTGCGCGACGTCCGCGAGGGGGTGCGGTTCCTGTGGCGGCACGAGGGCGTCCGCTCCAACACC
>Ga0308175_100004148_pt1 | contig 10138 bp, 13 predicted proteins | sample PhyCR1_3_FD_203893 | JGI IMG/M metagenome (GOLD analysis project Ga0308175, IMG submission 203893) | Soil microbial communities from UC Gill Tract Community Farm, Albany, California, United States - DLSLS.C.R1 | ecosystem: Environmental > Terrestrial > Soil > Agricultural land | place: USA...
GCCGCTGCCCGCGTCGCCGGCGAGCAACGCGGCGTCTATCTCGTCGGCGGCACTGTTCGCGATCTCCTGCTCGGCGAGCCGGGCTTCGACGTCGACCTGGCCGTCGAGGGCGACGGGCAGGCATTCGCCCGGGCACTGGCCGCGGAGCTCGGCGGGCGCCTCAAGCCTCACGACGCCTTCGGCACCGCGGTGGTCGAATACGGCGACGACGAACGTGTGGACGTCGTCACCGCTCGCCGCGAGCACTACGCGGCACCGGCCGCGCTGCCGACGGTCGAGCCTTCCACGATCGAGGACGACCTCTTTCGCCGCGACTTCACCATCAACGCGATGGCGGCCGCGCTGGCGGGCCAGCAGGCGGGCAGCCTGGTCGACCCGTTCGCGGGCCGGCACGATCTGGAGGCAAAGACGATCCGCGTGCTCCACGACCAATCGTTCGTGGACGACCCGACGCGGATCTTCCGGGCGCTGCGCTACGCGAATCGCTACGGCTTCGAACTGGAGGAGCACACCGCCGTGCTTGCCCGCGAGGCGATCGAGGCCGGCCTCGTCGGACGGCTGACGCCGGCCCGGTTGCGCGACGAGCTCGTGCTGCTGCTGGACGAGCCGCGGGCCGACGAGACCTTCGCCCTGCTCGAGGCCTTCGGCGCCGACCGGGCGGTTCGCCGAGGCCTCGCGGCCGATGTGAACGCGCGTGACCTGTTCCGGCGCCTGCTTGCCCTGCGCGACCGCTACGGCCTCGGGATTCCGTCGTGGCGCCTCGGCCTCGCCGCTCTGGCTCGCAACGTGCCGGAGCCGCGAGCATGGCTCGACGGGCTGAAGCTCCGGCGACAGGATGCGCGGGCGATCGAGGCGGCCTTGACCACGGGGCCGAAGCTCGCCGAAGAGCTGCGCGCGCAGCGGGATCCGGCCGACGTGGTCGCGCTCGCCGAGCCCCATCCGCCCGACGCACCGCTGTTCGCGCTCGCGCTCGCGGATGTGCCCGCGCTGCACGAGTACTTCGAGCGGCTCCGGAACGTCCGTCTGGAGGTCGACGGCGCCGATCTCGCCGAATTGGGGCTGGCCGAATCGCCGCGGGTGGGGGAGGTGCTGTCGGAGCTGCGTCGCCGGAAGCTGAACGGCGAGCTCGACGGTCGCGACTCGGAGCTCGCAGCAGCGCGGGAGCTGATCGGCTCATGAGACGTCGCTTGCGAGGTCGACATCAGGCCGGGCGGGCTTTGCCCGCGTGGCCGTCCGAAATGACCGGTCGATCCGCGGGTGGCAGAGGATGACGCAGTGATCCGGTGGGAGCACGCGCCCGGCCCGTACGAGGTCGTCTTCTCGACGCGCGAAGGCGGGGTCAGCGAGGGCCCGTTCGCGTCGCTCAACCTCGGCCGCGCGACCGCAGACGAGGCCGGGCGGGTGGACGAGAATCGCAGGCGTCTCTGCGCCGAGGTCGGCGCCGAGCCCGATGCGCTGAGCATGAACTACCAGCACCACTCGGCCGACGTCCTGCGCGCCCAGGCGGGCTCGCGCGGCGAGCGCGGCGACGGGCTCTGGACGAACGAGCGCGGGCTGCCGCTGCTCGCACTCGCCGCCGACTGCCTGCCGATCGCGCTCGCCCGCGCCAAGGGCGGCAAGCCGGCGCTGGCCGTCCTGCACGCGGGCTGGCGCGGGCTGCTCGGCGGGATCGCATCCTCGGGTGTGCAGGCGCTCGGCGGCCGCTTCGTCTCCGCGGTGGTCGGGCCGGGGATCGGCCCCTGCTGCTACGAGGTGGGCGAGGAGGTGGCCGCGCCGTTCCGCCGCGCGTTCGGGTTCGGCCTCGTGCGCGATGGGAAGCTCGACCTCTGGAGCGCCGCCGAGCGTGCGTTGCGCGCGGCCGGCTGCGGCCGAGTCGACCGGGTCGACCTCTGCACGGCGTGCTCCCCCGAGCGCTTCTTCTCGCATCGCCGCGACCAAGGGATCACCGGGCGGCAGGGAGTCATCGGGATCATTGGCTGATCAACCCGATAGCGTGAGGTCTGGAACGTCCGGCAAAGGCGAACGATCCAATCGAAACCAGACGCGTAGCGTTTTATCGCCTGAGACCGTCCGCACGAACTACGAGCGCATCCGCGGCGAGCTCGGGCCGGAGGTGACGATCGTTGCCGCGACCAAGTACGTCGAGCCCGAGGACCTGGGCGCGCTCGCCGAGGCCGGAGTCGAGGTCGTGGGCGAGAACCGCGCGCAGGACCTCGCCGCCAAGCACGCCCTCCACGGCGACTCCTTCCGATGGCACTTCATCGGCCACCTGCAGAGCCGCAAGGCGGCCGTCGTGAACGAGCTCTGCGAGCTCTGCCACTCGCTCTCGAGCGAGTCCGCGGCGAAGAAACTGACGATCCCCGCGCTCGTCGAGGTCAACCTCTCCGGCGAGGAGTCGAAGTCGGGGATACCGGAGGCCGAGCTGGAGGAGTTCCTGCCGCTGTACGCGAACGTGGTCGGCCTGATGACGATGCCGCCGTTCACGAGCAATCCCCAGGACTCGCGCCCGTACTTTCGCCGCCTGCGCGAGCTCGCCGAGCGCCACGGCCTGCGCGAGCTGTCGATGGGTACGAGCCAGGACTATCTCGTGGCAGCCGACGAAGGGGCGACCATGGTGCGCCTGGGATCCGTTCTGTACGAAGGCTAAGGCGTCGCTTGTGATGCCGACCTGGAGGCCGCACCAGCTTGGCTGGGCCGGCCGTTCAACACACCGACTTGGTTCCGAACCGTTTTTCGTCTCGCCGAAGCAGCGACTAGGATTCCGCTAACCATGGGATTTGCAGACGTTTGGAACCGCACGCTCGTCTACTTCGGGATCGCCGAGGAGGAGGACGAGTGGGACGAGGACGGGTACCTGACCGAGGAGGACCTCGAGCGCACGTACAGCGAGCGCCCGAACGTTCGCAGGCTGACCCCGAGGGGCCGCCAGCGTGATTTCGACGACTGGACCGACCCGGACCCCGAGGAGGCCGCGCCGGCCACGGCCGTGCTGCGTCCGCGGAACCACCGCCGCTCCGGCCAGGCCGCGCCGTCGGCAGGGCCGCTCGGCGCGATCCCATCGGTGCAGGTGCACCTCGTCGTGCCGCGCAGCTTCAACGACGCGCAGCAGATCGCGGACAAGTTCAAGGACGGGATCCCGGTGATCCTCAACCTCCAGGGCGCCGACCAGGAGCTGTCCAAACGCCTGATCGACTTCACCAGCGGCCTGACCTATGCACTCGAGGGCGGCATGCAGCGCGTCGCCGACAAGGTCTTCCTGCTGACCCCGAGAAACGTGCAGGTCTCCGCCGAGGAACGAGCCCGCCTGTTGGAACGTGGGTTCTTCAACCAGGCCTAGCGGCCAGGAATCGCGCGTGCCGACCCGAACTCAGGTCTGATGGCCACGCTTGCGCTGCTCGCGGACGCCGCCTCGACGGCGAACACGTTGATCGACACGTTCCTGTGGGTCTACATCCTGCTGCTGTTCGTATACGTGCTCCTGTCGTGGGTGCGGCTGCCGTACACGGTCTGGGTGCGGCGGATCACGGAGTTCCTGCGGGACGTCTGCGAGCCGTACCTGCGGATCTTTCGGCGGATCCTGCCGCCGCTCGGTGCGCTCGACCTCTCGCCGGTCGTGGCCTTGCTCGCGTTGATCGCGCTGATGCGCATCGTCGACGCGCTCTTCGCCCACTACTCCTGAGGAGGACGTCATGACCATCACGCCTGTGGAGCTCCACCACATACGCCTCAAGCGGGGCCTGCTCGGCTACCGCCGCGGGCCCGTCGACGAGCTGATCCTCGAGATCGCCGACTCGTTCGAGGAGGTCTGGCGCCAGCGCGCCGACTATGCCGACCGGATCGAGCAGCTCGAGGGCGAGCTCTCGCGGCACCGCGACCTCGAGTCTCTGCTGCGCACGACGCTCGTCACCGCCGAGAAGTCCGCGCACGAGCTGAAGGACCAGGCGAAGCGGGAGGCCGAGCTCGTCCTCGGCGAGGCCCACGCCGAGGCTCGAGCCGTCACGCGGCAGGCGTCCCAGGAGCGCGAGCGGCTGCTCGCCGAGGCGCGCAAGGTGCGCGCGCTGCTGGAGGCGGCACTCGACGCCGTCGACGACGCGGACACCGGCGCGCAGGCCGCCTAGCCCCGACCCGCCGAACCTATACTGGGCTGATGGCGAGCCCCTCGACGCGTGTCCGGCTCCGCGTCTCTCCGGGGGCGCGGCGCACCGAGCTGGTGGGGCGGCACGGCGAGGCCTGGAAGGTCCGCGTCGCCGCCGCGCCGGAGCGTGGGCGCGCCAACGACGCGGTGCTCGAATTGCTCTCGCGGGAGCTCGAGCTGCCGCGCGACGCGGTCTCGATCGTCTCCGGCCACGCCGCCCGCGAGAAGGTCGTGCTGCTGGAGGGCATCGACCGCGCCGAGAGCGAGCGCAGGCTCGAGGGCGCGTCGTGAGCACGACGCTCGACCTCGACCATTTCCGCAATCGGCTGCTCGAGGAGCGCAAGCGGGCCCAGGACGCGCTCGAGTACCTGCAGAAGGACGATCAGGGCCTGCTCGAGGACGAGCGCGAGGAGATCCAGAGCGACAACCATCTCGCCGACGACGCCACCTCGACCTACGACCGCGAGCTCGACGCCACGCTCGAGAACAACGAGGAGCGGATGCTCGACGCGATCGACGCGGCGCTGCGGCGCATCGATGCCGGTACGTACGGCATCTGCAGCAACTGCGGCGAGCCCATCCCCGCGGAACGGCTGGAGGCTGTGCCGTGGGCGACGCAATGCATCGACTGCAAGCGCAAGGAGGAACGGACTTGAGCGAGTCCGCGCCGCGGACCTACGACGTTCGCGTCGGCTCCAGCACCGACGCGCTGACGCCGGTCTCGGTCGCCGAGCGCTCGCTCGCGGCCCGGGCGCCCCAGTGGGCCGGCCTCGGGGCGGTGGTGCTCGCGGCGATCGCGGCCGACCAGCTGACGAAGCTGATCGTCTCGACGCAGCTCGCGTTCGACGAGTCGCTGCACGTGGTCGGGCCCTTCGCGATCCACCACGTCCAGAACTCGGGCATCGCCTTCGGGCTGTTCTCGAGCGCGACGCCCGTGGTGACGGCGCTGACGGCGCTCGCGGTCGGTTGGATGCTCGTCTACTTCGCGCGCTCGGGCGCGCGGCACCCGGTGCTCCCGGTCGCGCTCGGCCTGCTGATCGGCGGCTCGACCTCGAACCTGATCGACCGTATCCGGCTCGGGCACGTGACCGACTTCCTCGACCTGCGCTACTGGCCGGCGTTCAACCTCGCGGACAGCTTCATCGTCGTCGGCGTCGCGATCCTGTTCGTCGCGCTGCTCATAGGCGAGACACGACCCCGCTGAAAGTCGCCGTCCCCGCCGAGGCCGCGGGTGAGCGGCTCGATCGTTTCCTCGCCTCGCTGCCGAACGTCGGCTCGCGCGGGGCAGCCGAGCGGCTGCTGGAGGAGGGCGCCGCGCTCGTGGACGGTGAACGGCGGCCGAAGTCACATCGGCTCGAAGGCGGCGAGCAGCTCGAGCTGAGGGTTCCCGAGCCCGTGGCGGCCGGACTCGAGCACGAGGAGGTGCCGCTCCGAATCGCGTGGGAGGACGAGCACATCCTGGTCGTGGACAAGCCGGCGGGCGTCGTCGTCCATCCCTCGCCGGGCCATGCGACCGGCACGCTCGTGCACGGGCTCGTTGGCCTGGCCGCGGGTGGTGAGGACGAGGAGCGCCCCGGCATCGTCCACCGGCTCGACCGCGATACCTCGGGCCTGCTCGTCGTCGCGCGTAGCGAGGAGGCGTACTCGAAGCTGCAGGAGCTGGTGCGCGGGCGGGAGCTCGAGCGTCGCTACAAGGCCCTCGTGCGCGGGCGGCCGCGCTCCTGGACCGGCCGGATCGAGGCCCCGATCGGCCGCGACCGACGCGAGCCGACACGCCACTCGCTCGACACGGACACCCCGCGCCAGGCGGTCACGCACTTCGAGGTGGAACGGCTGCTCGGCCGGCACGCGCTGCTCGACGTCCGCCTCGAGACCGGCCGGACGCACCAGATCCGCGTCCACCTCGCGGCGATCGGGTTGCCGGTCGTGGGCGACCCGGTCTACGGCGTTCCGGACGAGCAGCTCGGGCGCCAGTTCCTGCACGCGTGGCGGCTCGCGTTCCCGCATCCACTCAGCGCGGACCCGGTCGAGGTGGAATCGCCGCTGCCGGCCGATCTTCAGGCCGCGTTGGCGCGCTTCGACTCGTAGAGGCGCCGGTCGGCGAGGCGGAAGAGCGCATCGGCGTCCCCGGCCTCGTCGGGAAAGTGGGCGAAGCCGGCGCTGAACGGGCACCGCACCGGCAGCTCTCCGTTGGCGACGAGCTCGTCTATGTGGTCGTTCAGGCGGGCGACGAGCCGCGGGCCGGCCTCCTCGTCGGACTCGACGAGGTACGCGGCGAACTCGTCACCACCCATCCTCCCGGCGAGGTCGGAGCCGCGCAGCGATTCGCGCAGGAGCGCGCCGAGCCGCTGCAGCACGCGGTCGCCGGCGGGGTGGCCGAGCGTGTCGTTGACCTCCTTGAAGCGGTCGAGATCGAGGAAGACCAGTGAGACGCCATGGCCGTAGCGGGTTGCGCGCTCCAACTCCAGCTCGAGCTCGCGGACAAACGCCTGGTGGTGCAGCAGCCCGGTCAGCTGGTCGTGCTGGGCCTCATGGGCGAGCTCCGAGGTCGCGCGGTCGAAGTACGCGACCACGCACTCGGTCACCAGGCGGTCGATCGTTGCGTTCAGGCGCTCCTCGACTGCGAGCACCTCTTCGGGCCCGAGCTCTCCCGGACGGCGGGCGACGAACGCCCAGAGCACGCGCCGCAGCAGCAGGAACTCCGTCACGATCTCGCGCGGCGCAAAGCCGAGCGCCTCTCGCTCCTGGGCGTGCCCGCGGGCCTGCGCCGCGAGCGGGCTGCCAGGGCGCATCCGCTCCGGCCGCGGGTCGGCGAGCTCGCGTGAGAGCTCGCAGATGAAGGTCGGCATGTCACCGAGCTGACCGAGCCGGCCGAGCCGCTGCAGCGAGGGAATCTGGTCGTCGACCAGGCCTTCCTCGACGACCGCAAGCCCGAGCTCCCAGGCCGAGGCCTCGATCTCGGCGGCCAGCTCTTCCAGGACCGATGGGGACGGGCGGATTCCCACAGCTACATGAGTAATCGGGCGGAAGGCGTCCAAACCTGAGCGGCCGCTACACTTCCGGCGCTTTTCTCATCCCCAACCCGGCGATCCGGGCAGGTGGCGGTGCCGGCTTCTGAGGCCGGTTCCACCCGACCCCCGCCGGCGTACGAAGACCGCAACCAACCAGGAAGGAACGACCGATGCCAGTCACGATGCGAGAGCTCCTGGAGGCCGGAGTCCATTTCGGGCACCAGACCCGCCGCTGGAACCCGAAGATGCGCCGTTTCATCTTCGGCGAGCGCGGCGGCATCTACATCATCGATTTGCAAAAGACGCTCGAAAGCCTCGAGGAGGCGGAGAGCTTCGTCCGCAACCTCGGCGAGCGCGGCGGCACCGTCCTCTTCGTCGGCACCAAGAAACAGGCTCAGGACTCCGTCGAGGAGGAGGCCAAGCGCACGGGCATGCCGTACGTGAACCACCGGTGGCTCGGCGGCTTGCTCACCAACTGGCGCACGATCTCCGAGCGGATCGAGCATCTCCACGAGTTGCGGCGCCTGCGAGACGAGAATCAGCTCGAGCTGCTGCCGCCCAAGGAGCGGATCTCGATGCAGAACGAGCTCGAGAAGCTCGAGGCGAACCTCGGTGGCGTCGCCGACATGCGCAAGCAGCCGGACGCGATCTTCATCGTCGACCTGCGCAAGGAGCAGCTCGCGGTGCGCGAGGCACGGCGGCTGGGGATGCCGGTGATCGCGCTCGTGGACACCAACTGCGACCCGGACGAGGCCGACTTCGTGATCCCGGGCAACGACGACGCAATCCGCTCGTGCAGCCTGATCGTGCACGCGCTCGGAGAGGCGATCGCCGAGGGCAAGCAGCGCGCCAAGCCGGCCGACTTCGCGCCCGCTCCGGCCGAGGAGACCCAGCCCGAGCCGGAGCCCGAGCCGGAGGCGGCTCCCACGGAGCCCGAGGCAGCCGAAGCCGCGCCCGAGCCGGCCGCAGAGGAGCCCGAGTCCGCGCCCGTTTCTGTCCCCGACACGCCGGAGGAGGCGTCGTGAGCCAGGTTCAGATCTCAGCAAGCCTCGTCAAGGAGCTCCGCGACCGCACCGGCGCCGGGATGATGGCGGCCAAGCGCGCGCTCGAGGAGACCGGCGGCGACGTCGAGGCGGCCCAACGGCTCCTGCGCGAGCAGGGCATGGCGGCCGCAGGCAAGAAGGCCGGCCGCGCGACGACCGAGGGCGAGGTGCTCGCCACCATCTCCGGCAACGTCGGCGCGATCGTCGCCGTCGGCTGCGAGACCGAGCCCGTCTCCAAGAACGAGGAGTTCCTCTCCTTCGCCGAGGCCGCGCTCGAGGCGGTCGAGGCGGGGGGCCCCGAGGCGCTCGAAGGCCTCGAGGAGCGCCGGCTCGAACTGATCGCCAAGATCGGCGAGAACGTCGAGCTCGTCGGCGGTACGCGCATGGAGGCCGGCGAGGGCGAGCTGCTGGCCGAATACGTGCACCCCCCGGCGAACAAGATCGGCGTGCTCGTCCGCGTCAAGGGGTCGGACGGCACGGCCGCCCGCCGGCTCGCTATGCACGTCTCGTTCGCCGCGCCGCGCTACCGCAGCGTCGACGAGGTGCCCGCCGAGGAGCTGGCCAACGAGCGTTCGATCTACGAGAACCAGGCCGACGTGCAGTCGAAGCCGGAGGAGGTGCGGGCGAAGATCGTCGAGGGGCGCCTGCGCAAGGAGTTCCTCTCCGGAGTCGCCCTCAGCGAGCAGTCGTGGATCCACGATCCCTCGCTGACGGCCGGCAAGGCGCTCGAAGAGGCCGGCCTCGAAGTGCTCGAGTTCGTCCGCTACGCGCTGGCCGAGTGACCGAGACCGCCTCCGCGGAGCGGGGCGGCCAGGAGGCCGACTCCGCGTTCCATCGGGTGCTGCTGAAGCTCTCCGGCGAGGCGCTGATGGGCGAGAGGGAGTACGGGCTCGACCCGACGCGCCTCTCCGCGCTCGCCGCCGAGATCGTCGAAGTTCAGCAAGACGACCTCGAGCTGGCGATCGTCGTCGGGGCGGGAAACATCTACCGGGGGATGGAGGCGGCCGCGCAGGGCATGGACCGCGCGACCGCCGACTACGCGGGGATGCTGGCGACGCTCCTCAATGCGCTCGCGCTGCAAGACGCGCTCGAGCGGAGCGGGGCGGACACCCGCGTCCTCTCTGCCCTGGCCGCGGCGGAGGTCGCCGAGCCGTACATCCGCCGCCGTGCGATCCGCCACCTGGAGAAGGGCAGGATCGTGATCTTCGCGGCCGGCACGGGAAATCCGTACTTCACGACGGACACCGCAGCCGCCCTGCGGGCGCTCGAGATCGGTGCCGAGGCGATCTTGATGGCGAAGAACGCCGTTGCGGGGGTCCTCGACGGCGACCCGCGCACCGACCCGGACGCCGCACTGCTCCCCGAGATCACCCATCTGCAGGCGATCGAGCGCGGCCTGAAGGTGATGGACACGACCGCGCTCTCCCTCTGCATGGACAACCGGCTGCCGATCTACGTCTTCGCCCTGGAACCTGGAAACATCCGTAGAGTCGTGCACGGCGAGCGGGTCGGCACCATCGTCTCGACCCCCTGACCGAGGAGGCCAGATGGCGATCGATGACCTGATTCAGGACGCGACGCGGCGGATGGACAAGTCCGTCGAGGCCGCACAAACGGAGTTCTCGACCCTCCGTACCGGCCGTGCTTCGCCTGCCCTGCTCGACCGCGTTCAGATCGACTACTACGGTCAGCAGACGCCGCTCAAGCAGCTCGCCACGATCGGCGCGCCGGAGCCGCGGCTGCTGACGATCCAGCCCTTCGACCCGAACTCGGTCGCCACGATCGAGCGCGCGATCCAGGAGTCCGACCTCGGTCTCACGCCCTCGAACGACGGCAAGCTCATCCGTTTGCCGATCCCGCAGTTGACCGAGGAGCGCCGCAAGGAGCTCGTCAAGGTCGTGCGCAACATGGCGGAGGAGGGGAAGGTCGCGGTGCGCAACGTGCGCCGC
>Ga0308175_100004149_pt1 | contig 10138 bp, 12 predicted proteins | sample PhyCR1_3_FD_203893 | JGI IMG/M metagenome (GOLD analysis project Ga0308175, IMG submission 203893) | Soil microbial communities from UC Gill Tract Community Farm, Albany, California, United States - DLSLS.C.R1 | ecosystem: Environmental > Terrestrial > Soil > Agricultural land | place: USA...
CGGCGCGTCAAGCGCCTCATCCGACGGAGTGTCGGTCTCTGCGGGCAAAATAGTTCCTCGATCGTCTCTCTGGTGCGACCGCCAACGGCGGCAACTGCATACCTCTATTCTACCGCCGGCCCCCGATTGACCGTCGCCGGGCGCCTATTCGAGCGATCGGAGTTTTACCGTGCAATCCATTACAAGCGTTCGCCCGGCGATCGTCCGCGAAATCGATCAACTCCTGCAGCATGTCGATGAAACCGAATTCGACCAGTTTTGCCGGTCGATCAGTGTCGCAAAACGGATCTCGATGTACGGGCTGGGGCGCGAAGGACTAGCCCTGCGCGGGTTCTGCATGCGCCTGATGCATCTCGGTCTGGATACGCATTTTGCCGGAGACATCACAGCCGGTCCGCTTTCTGGCGGAGACCTTCTGATCGTCACGTCGGGACCCGGAAATCTGCAGATGACCCGGGCCATGATCGATCTGGGCCACCGGGCCGGCGCGCGGGTGGTCGTGGTGTCCGCGCACCGCGATAGTCCTGATCCAGCGGCCGCAGATGAAGTTTTGGTCATCCCGGCACAGACGATGGCCACAGATGCACAGGCAACGAGCGTTTTTCCGATGGGGACGATCTTCGAAATCGTGATGGGAATCGTTTTCGATGTCGCCGTGCTTCGGCTAACCGAGATTCTCGGAGTCGATACCGGCAGCATGCGCGCCCGGCATACGAATCTCGAATAGGTCAGGGGGCCAGGCGCTCGGTCGTCCAGCCGTCCTCAGAAGTTCGGCGATAGCGGAGGCGATCGTGTAGCCGGCTGGTCCGTCCCTGCCAGAACTCGATTGTTTCGGGGACAACCCGTGTACCGCCCCAGTTGTCCGGAAGCGGGACTGATTTGTCCTGATACTCGGCCAGCAGTTCCGCGTAGTGCTCGTCCAGTTGGCGGCGATCCGCGATGACCTGGCTTTGGGGAGAGACAGCGGCCCCGATTTGGCTGCCGAGCGGTCGCGAACGAAAGTAGGCCTCCGTTTCCGCGCGCGTGACCGGCTCGGTGTTGCCGTGAATGCGAACTTGCCGCTCCAGCTCGCCCCAGTAAAAGACGAGTTCGGCCCGGGGATTAGCGGTAAGTTGGGAGCCCTTTTGGCTTTCGTAGTTCGAGAAGAAAACGAACCCGGCCGCATCGAACTGTTTGAGCAAAACCGTCCGGGCCGATGGATTGCCGTCCGGAGTCGCGGTAGCCAGGATCATTGCGTTCGGTTCGGCGCCCCGCGCCTCCGCGACCTCACCGAACCAGAGGCGGAATTGCACGATGGGATCGGGATCAAGATCGGCCACGTCGAGTCCCGAAATCCGATAGTCACGGCGCAGGTCGCGCAGATCCATGCCTGCAAATCCTCCAGGGAATTAATGAACCGGCACGATTGTATCGCCGGCCGGTCGCAATTCGAGTGCGACATCGTCGAGTGTCAGAAAGCCCGGACCGAAAACTCGATTGACAACTGTCGAATAGGCGAGCGAGCCGCTCAGCACATCGCGGGTCGGTCCTTCCGCCACGATTTCGCCATCGCCGAGGAGAACCACGCGATCGGCCAGCATTGCAATCAATTCGACATCATGGGTGGCAATCACTACGCAGGCGCCCTCCCTGCTCAATGCACGCACCAAATCAATGAGGTGGTGTTTTTGTTTGCCATCCAACCCACGCGTAGGCTCGTCAAGCAAAACGACCTGCGGTGAACCGGTCAGCACGGCGAGTAGAGCCGCCCGGAGCCGCTCGCCCTCACTCAGATCGCGCGCATCGCGATCAAGCAGATGTTGCATATCGAGCAAATCGATCAGGTCCTCTGGCCATGTGATCGAACCGCGCATCCGCATCGTGAACCGGATTTCCTCACGCAGGCTGCCGTTGAAGAGCACGGTCCGGGATTGCTGGGGGAGATAGGCGGCGCGCCGGCCAAGTTCGTGCGCTGGCGAGGTACGCATATCCAGACCGGCAACGGAGATGCTTCCGCGCTCAACCGGGATGAATCCGAAGAGGCTGCGCAGCAACGTCGTTTTACCGGAGCCATTGCGTCCCATTAGCGCAACGATCTCGCCCTCCCGAGCGGAGAAATCGATATCGCCAAGGACCACCCGACCTTCACGGCGCACCGTCAGACCGCGGACATCGACGGCCATGTTACCGGCGATTATGGACGGCGCCTCTCCCCTCGGGCCTGGAATCTCGTCGGGAAGAGTGCGGCGCAAATCGCGGACCGTTGTTGGCCGGCTCTCGATTCCGGCGCGCATAGCCAGGCGCACGATCGACGGGAGGCACACCTCGGGAACAGCTCGACTGGCGCAATAGAGATCCGGCCAAAGCATGACGTCGCCATCGTCGATCCAGGCGAAACGACTCAACTGAGGCAATAGACGATCCAGGCGATGTTCGGCCACGACGACGGTCGTGCCCAGGTCGGCATTGAGGAGCGATATGGCGTGAATCAGATCGTCCGCACCCCATGGGTCCAGTTGCGATGTCGGCTCGTCCAGAACCAGGAGTTGGGGATGCAGGGCGATGGCGCCGGCCAGCGCCACCCGCTGCCGCTCCCCCCCGGAGAGTGTTGTCAGGGAACGCCTTCGGAGTGGCGCCAGGCCGAAGAGATCGAGAACCTCTTCGACGCGTTTGCGCATGATCGAGCGATCGATGCCGAGTTGTTCCATCGAGAAGGCAATGTCTTCCTCGACTGTGCCAGCCACGCCCTGTGCTTCGGGATCCTGGAAAACAAAGCCGGTGACCATGCTCAGTGCGCGCGGTCCGTAGTGGCGAGTGTCATGACCGGCGACTGAAACGCGTCCCCCAAACGTGCCGCCCGAGAAATGAGGCACCAGGCCGTTCAGGAAACGCAGAAAGGTGGATTTGCCGCTGCCGGAAAGCCCGCCGACGACCACGAACTCCCCATCGTCGATCTGGAGGTCGACGTCCCGCAATGCGAGCGAAGTCGATTCCGGGTACGCGAACCGGACGCGCTTGAAATCAATCACGGGCAGAGCCCGAAGTCGAGCCGACCGCGGCAGGAATTGCCAAAAGTGCAGACGGCATCGCCAGCCAGATGCTGAATAGGGGCCAGGTGAGCACCGGATACGGTTCAAATCCGAGGACCGACGAGCGACCGAACGCGATTGCCGCAGTCGCCGCCATGGCCGCGATTGACGCCGCGATGACTATCCAGTCCGTCGTTCCCAATGGAACAATCCGGTATCGTGTGCGGCGCAATTGCGGCTCGGAATTGCTGAACCGCATGATGGTTAGTCCGATGAAGAGCGCGGCGCCACCGACCACGGCGAGCCAGCCGATCTGCGCCAACACGCCGTATGCCGCGCAAAAAGCACCGGCGAGCAGGAGGGTCCACCCGGCCATCCAGCGTGTTTTTCCGGCTTCCCGGTCCGGCAGTCGGTGGCCGAAGCCGCGCGCTTCCAGCACTTCGGCCAGATGCATCGAGCGATCCAAACCAACATTGATGATCGGTGTCACCATTGGCGCCCAACCCCGGGTCCGGCTGATCGCCATCCCGCGGGCAGCACTGCTTTCGCGGATGTCCGAGATGCTGCTGATCGTTTGCGGGATCAGATTGAGCGCTGCCGCACCAGCCACGGCGAATCCGGTCAAACGATCGGGCAAGATACGGGCCATCTCCGACCAGCTCACCTGGCCACCGACTGTTACCCAGACCAGGGCAATGGCCACGAGAACGGCGGCGGATTGCAGGCCGTACATCACCGCGTTCCAGGTGAGCGCACCGTGAATGACTGGAGCACGTTCGGAAATGCGGACGATGACGCGATCGCCGGAGCGCACAGTCAGTACATTGAAGATCACGCTGAGGGCGGCAATGAGCGCCACACCACGCAGGAATAGCGGCCAACCAACCTCTTGATTCGCGTAGGCCGCGTGGGTGGATCGCACCATCAATACAGCACATATCAGCAGCGCCTGCCAGAACGGATTACGACCAGCCAGGATCACCAACGACGCCGCGGTTCCCCATATCAGCCAGGTCTGAATTGCTAATCGGTGGTTCATTGCCGATTGTGGTTCCGCTGGAGATTCAGGACGACGAAGGCGCAACAAACCGTGATAGCGGCGGCGGCAGTGACAATGCCGGTCCATGGCACCGAGCGCGATGATGTTGAAATCGTGCGGGGTGATCCGTCGGCGTTATAGCGCGCAATCGCGTGACCCTCAGTAGCGGGCTGGCCGGTGTGGTCGATCGCTTCGGCGATGGACGGCGCCGCCGATCTCGGGGCGTGTGTCGACCAGATGAACGCCCGTATCTCACCATCGCCGACTTTATCGGCGCTGACGCCCAGCGGCGCGGCCGTCCAGGTGCCGTCCGACTTCCCCAGGAAATACTGCCAATAGGGGTCGTCGTTGGTAGGTCCCTGACAGACCCGCTGGCGGCACTTGGCGATATCGCAGCCGGTGCCTTCGATGCCGCAAACACCCATGCCGAGCCCGCCAAACGAGACCTCGCTGACTTGCAGGCCCGATCGCTGGAGCAACGCATCTCCGGATATCTGGTCTTCCGCGAACACGACGGTGACCCAGGTGACGTTGCCCTCGCCGTCAAAGACAAGCAACCCCGCCTGGTGCGCCACAGCCGATGCGGTTGGCGCCAGGAGCCAGGCGGCGATGCAGAGCACCGCCGCCAGTCTGGAGGCGCGGCCGATCAGGCGGCGCACTGCAACTCATCAGTTGGCGTCGCGACCTGGTCCGGCGGGCACGTCGGCAGCGCAACCGGCTGATCCGTCGCGGCACCGATTGGGAAGGGCTGGGCCGCCAGTGCGGGCAGGTCCTGGAGCGTTGCGTAGAGATTGTCATCGCGGGGGTCTAGCTGGTACGTGAAGGATCCGTCGTCATTCTGGAAACGGTCCAATTGACCGGCGACGTTCTGCCATTTCACCGCGCCGGGGTCCTCACCAGCCGCGATCAGTGCCTGCACGACGATACCGGTGGAATTGCCGTCGGCAACCGCGCCGGACCCTTGTTGAAACGGAAACCCGTCGCGGAGTTGTGTATCAGCCAGATATTCAAGGCCATGGAGGATCATGTCGCCCTCTACCTCGTTGGTGGCCACAAGCGCCTGGATGACAATCGCGGTCGTGTTGGTGTCGCCATTACCGACGGTGGTCGTACCATCGAACGCCCACGAGCCGTCGCCGATCTGCAAATTCCGGATGGAATCGACGATGACGCCGGGTACCCCTTCGCCCAGCGCGCCATAGGCCAGCATAACCAACGCGGTGTCGTAAACCCCGCTGCCATAGAGATTTGTCGACCCGTTGTAACTCGCGGTCGATAGGGCAAAAGGATCGACGTCGGCGAAGTCGCGTGGGTCCTGTCCGATCGCCACTGCCGCCAAGGCCGTCTTCGCCGCCGCACCGGAACCGGAGTTCGCGTAATTGGCGGCATTGTCTTGCAAATATGCGGTTGCGGAGTCCAGATCCACTTCAGCGCCAGCGTTGCGCGCCGCCGCGAGAGCTAGCACAGCGTCGATGGTGACGCCGACATCGCTCGTCCCACTGAACCCGAGCCAGGCGCCATCGTCGCCTTGCTGGGCCGCGATCCAATCGGCGGCGGACTGAATTTGCTCTGCCGCCGCCGGGGAAGCCTTCGGGGTTGCCTGGGCAAGCGCGAAGCGGGGCGTAATCAGAATCGCGAGCAGCGCGATAAATACGATGGAGTTCTTCAAGAAACGATGCATGTGTAGTCACCTCTCCAGAACGCGCGGGCACGATTGCCCGAACTCGAACACACAGAGCGTCGTCAGGAGAGATCAGAGGTGATGAATGGGCATCGAAATCCTCCCTTTGGGCCGCGAAGGGTGAAGGAGACGATGGCAGGAGGGCGACCTGGCTTCGGCGAGTGGGAAACTCGTCGTTACAGTTGCGCGACAGCGCCGGATTTGCACCGGCTTCCCCCGGGTCCGCCGCGATGCCATGAGCATCGTGGCAACCTGCCTCGTATCTATTCGGTTCGTGGAGTCGATCCCCACATCGCAAGTCTTACACACGTGGGCACGTCGCGCATACTTCGGCAGTGTCGATTCCAACTGAACCGTCGGTCGTCAGGCCTCAATTGCTCGAGACCAGGCTCTGCATTCCACGGTGGCAGGCGAATATAAGGCGACGCCGACCAGACGAGCCACCCCGGAATCATTCGAACCGGCTCTCTCAGACTGGTAGGGCCAGTGCTGGCCGTGGATCGATCGCTAATCAAGGGGAGATCAAGCGTGGCAGACGGAATTGTGGTGCTGGTGGCAATGAACGCCGAGTTGATCCACCTGCGCCGCCTTGCCTCGTCCGAAACGGCGGTTGCGATCGATCGCTGGGACGGATACGACCTTTCGATCGGATCGCGCCAGATCACCGCGGTCCATGCCGGTATCGGTATGCTCAATGCCGCGGCCGCAACCGAACGAACCATCGCGGTGCTCTCTCCGCGCATCGTGCTGAATTACGGGTGCGCCGGCGCCCACCATCGTGAAATCAATCCGGGCGATCTGGTTATCGGTGAACGCACCGTCAACGGAACCTCGCTGAATGTCCTCCGGGACAGCAGCGAGGCTCACAACGGGCGCGGCTATGGCGTTTCGGGCGATGTGATCTTTCCGGCTGTGATTGACGCCGATCCCAACCTCATCGCGGTCGCCCAAAAGGTCGCGCGGGGCTATCGCATCGAGCACTGGCCTGATTCAGCAGTCGAGCCCCGCCTGCGTCTTGGTCCGGTATTGTCATCCGATATTTGGACCCAGGCGCTGGAGCGACTCGATGTCCTACACGATCGGCACGGGTCGCTGGCTGAGGATATGGAAGCAGCCGCGATCGCCCATGTTTGCCTGCTGCACGACGTTCCGTTCCTGACGATCAAGGATATTTCGAACAACGAATACCACCGGGCGAGCGATCTGTCGGAATTCAGCGATTTCCCGACTGCGGAAATCGGCAAACGCGCCGCATCATTCGTGCGATCGCTCATCGAATCGATCTGATTCCTTGCTGTGCATTCGACCGCGAACTACATGGGCGGCGTTTGGATCCGCTATTCAGAATCCCAGTAGGTTTGAGGGCGCAGTATCACGTAGCCGGCGGCAGGATTCAGATCGATGACGACATCCGGAATACTGGGAAAGAGTTCGTCCTTGCCCCCGTCCGGCGGCGTGACGACGAGCACCATGTTCGCGCCGGTCTCAAGGACGTCGGTCACGGTCCCAATTGTTTCACCACGCTCATCGCGGGCCTCGATACCGATCACCTGATAGAGGTAGAACTCTCCCTCTTCCAGTGGGCGTGCATCGGCGCCGGCAATCCGTACAGTAAGACCGCGCATGGCATCAGCCGTCGCAACATCGGGCACCCCGGCCAATCGGATCAGAGCAATGCCTTTGTGGAACCGGACCGTTTCGATAGCGTAGGGGAGATGGCGTTCACCGAGATAGACGGTTTCGAGGTCGTCGAGTTGACCCGGATCATCGGTGACCAGTTTCATGCGCAGTTCACCGTCCAACCCGTGCGAGCCGATGAGGACGCCCACGGTCAGAAATACGTCAGCGAGCGGCGCATCCGGATCGGGCCCGCGCGTGCCCGCCAGATTCGGCGTCCTCGCCGGAGGTGATTTGGGGGGACGCGATTTACCCGTCGATGTCGAGTCGGGCATGTACGTTGTACCGGGAGCCGGCAATTGAAACGAGCGTACGAATCGCTTTGGCAGTCCGCCCTTCGCGACCGATCACGCGGCCCATTTCGCTCTCTGGCACGCGCAGGCTGATATAGACAGTACCGCCCCGGAATTCCGATTCGACTTCGATCTCGTCGGCTTCGTGGACCAGCCGGGATGCAATGAATTTGACCAGTTCCTCGAGTTCGGCTGACGCATTGTCGGGAGCCGGTTGCTCGTCCCGATCGTCCTCGTCGTCTTCGTCGTCGAAATCGTTAGCCTCTTCGGCTTCGTCGGCATCCAGGTCTCGATCATCGACGGCCCCGGATGGATCGTCGACGGCCGCGGCTGGATCCTCCTGGTCAGGTTCCACGTCATCAATATCGTTCGGGTTTACCTCGTCGGGATCAGCGAATTCCATGGCGCGTCCTGTGGATAGCCAATCGAGCAGAACCGGAGGATCGAAGCGTTGGTCTCCGTCGCAGAAGACCAACCGGCACCCGATTCCGCGTCGGTGGCAACGAAATTAGGTGGTGGCGTTGTGACGGGCAGTCAGCCGAGGATCGTCGCCGACGAGGCCAGCCTTGCGCAGGATGTCGCGCACGGTTTCAGTGGGCTGGGCGCCGACACTCAGCCAGTGCTTTGCCCGGTCTTCGTTAAGTCGAACGGTGGCTGGATCGGTCAGGGGATCATAGAGGCCAATGACCTCGATGAATTTGCCATCGCGCGGTGAGCGGCTCTCGGCAACAACGATTCGATAACTAGGCCGCTTCTTTGCGCCCATGCGGCGCAGACGGATCTTAACCACTGGTATTTCTCCTCAACAGCAATTGCCTGGTTGGGGCATTGCCGATCCCTACGATGATTCGTTTGTTGGTTCCGGGTCCGAAACGTAGAGGAGACTCGAACACGCGGAACGGCTCCCCGTGAGGAGAGCCGTCTGCGATTATCACATCCACCTGGGAATCGGACAACTATTTCCGGGCGCTGAACGCAACCGAGCGGACCTTATCGGTTGGATCGCAGGCCGTCGCGGCACACGCTGTGACGGCCACATTGCAGGCAACCGGCGAAAGACCAAGTTGCTCTCCCCGATCGACGATTTCCCTTGGACTGTTTCTGGCTATGAGCGCCTCTGCGATGAACCGGCTAAATGATGCATCGAATTCGTCGAAAGAGACGTTTTCTGCCATTCCTCGGGAGTTCCTTTCATCTTTCAGAACTGCGCGCAACAACGGGTCAGATTCTTTGCCATGTCGGGGCCAACCTGTCCAGACAGACCGATCGCCTCTCCCACCAATGTACCGGTCTAGGCTCAGAATGGCAACACTTTCATAATATTTGCCCCGATCTGCGTCAGAATTCGGTTAGGGTCACATCGTGCGGATCGATCCTCCGCAACTGCGCTCGATCGCGGTCACTGACGAGTTCGGTGATGGGAGTCGCGTCGTCAACAGCGATCTCGAACCCGGTCGCATCAATCAGTTCCGACGGTGAGACCCAGGCATGCCGGCTGGCCACGCGCAGTCGGTCGTCGACCCGGTGGAAGACGCAGAGCGGAGTAACGACGTGGCTGACATTGCCGGCCGCGGTTACGAAATCGAGATGATCAACGAAGACACGGGGATCGTGCCGGGTGCGCCAAATGATGGTCCGTCGCGCTTTGGGCATGATCGCCGCACTGCCCGCCCCGCCCGGCAACCGCACCTTGGGCGACGCAAATTCACCGATGGCGCTCATGTTGGTGCGTCCACGTCCATCAATCTGGACACCACTCAAAAAGGCGGTGTCGAGGCGCCCGCTGGCTGCCAGATCGAAGAGATCGGTCAGGGTGACCATCGAACGCGCCCCGGCCAGTAAGCGGGGATCAACCGTGCTCACCGGTATATCGGCCGGTGCGGGATCAACGCCACCAACGATATTCAGGTAGATCAGGTTGGGCGCGTGCGTTGCTTTGGCCAGCAAGGTCGCGATCATTGGGATCGGCGAAGCCACACCGTGGAAGACCCGCTCGCCATCCTCGAGCAGGCGGGCGATCGAAACCACCATCTGGTCGCGAATTTCGCCTGTCCCCGGATCGCTCATACCGCCGACGGCTGCAACAGATGCTCATCGATCCACGCTGTGGCCGACTGATCCGACTTTCCCGAACGGACGAGGCCGGCCATGAAATCGAAATCTGGCTCATACAGCGAGGCGCAGCCAAACGGCCACGCACCATTCGGCGCCTCAACAACCGCATCGACGTAGAGCGATGAAATCGCCGCAAGTGATGGATCGGAGAGGAAGGCAGCCCCGTCCACGATGCGCTCGGCTGTCAGGATCACGCGCCGCCCGGATTGGGCCATGAGCACATCTTCGAAGAGCGATCCTATGATCCGCGCGTTGCCGAGTTCGTCGGATTCGTGGACATGAATGATCGCAACGTCAGGCTGCAATGCGGGCACGACAACGACGG
>Ga0308175_100004150_pt1 | contig 10137 bp, 8 predicted proteins | sample PhyCR1_3_FD_203893 | JGI IMG/M metagenome (GOLD analysis project Ga0308175, IMG submission 203893) | Soil microbial communities from UC Gill Tract Community Farm, Albany, California, United States - DLSLS.C.R1 | ecosystem: Environmental > Terrestrial > Soil > Agricultural land | place: USA...
TGGGCTCATCGGTGGCGGTCGGCGCGACAGTTGGTCGCTCGGTTGATGTGGGCAATTCGGCCACCAGAACGACGGTCGTGTCCGTGGCGGTGCTTTCGGGCGCTGTGATTTCGGTTGCTGTGGGGTCGTCGGCGCGGATATTGGGAAGCGTCGGCTGTTCGGTTTGGGGAGTACGCACGATGCCCGGGGCGATTGTGGCGGTATAGCGCGGGGCTGTGGTTACTGTGGGATCGCTGATCAGGGCCAGATCGGTGCTTTGGGTACCGGCAGCGACCGTAGCATCGTGCGAACCGACACCGCCACTGTTGTTGTTGAGCAGCGACCAGGCGCCGACCAGAATGATGAGCGCGGCGGCCGAGGCCGCGACAGAGGCCAACCCCATTCGGCCGGCAAACATGGCGCCAAGGCGATCCCAAACTGAACGGGGCTGATTGATGCGCTCGCGGACCTGGCGGGAGACAATCGGGCTGGCCGGCAGGCGGGGAATCTCCCGGAAGCCGACGGTCATCATGCTCATGCTGCCGGCGAATTGGCGGCAATGGGCGCAGGTGGCCAGGTGCGCGGCCAAAGCCTGCTCCTGGCGAACAGAGATGGGACCATCGAGGCGGGCGGAGATCAATCCTTCCGCCTCCTGATGGCTGAGCGAGGGCACGGTTGAACCACTACCGTGCGACGAACCGATCACCCTGCGCCCTCCGAACCATCAATCATTGAGTTGCCAACCGCGCTATCAGCGGGATCGGCATAGACACCGGCAAACGCCTTGCGGGCGCGAAAAAGGCGGAGTTTGGCTGCATTCTCGGAGATCCCGAGGGCATCAGCCGTTTCCGCCAGGGAAAGACCTTCGTAATGACGCAGGATCAAGACCGCCGCGTAATGGGTGGGCAGTTGCTTGAGCGCCGTTTCCACATCGTGGCGGCGACCGACAGAGCGCTCAATCGATTCGTTGGACGCATAGTCCTGCGTCCCGAGAATTGGCACCCAGCGGATCAATTTCTTGCGGCGGAGGTAGGAAATGGCAGTGTTGGTGGCAATGCGATAGAGCCAGGCCTTGAACGCGAGATCGGGCCGGGTATTACCAAGCGCGCGATAGGCCTTGACGAAGGAATCCTGAGCCAGGTCCTCAGCCAAGGCGCGATCGCCGACCATTCGGTGCAGGTAATTGAGCACCGGCGCGTGATAGCGTTCGAAGAGGCGTTCGAAGGCGACCGTATCGCCATCGCGGGCGCGGGCAACGAGATCGGCATCATCCATCGCCGGGGTGCTCCGCGGAGCCGGCGATTGGGAAGAGATGGCCGAACCAAACCAGGTTCGCCCGGTCCCAATCGAATGTGCCAACGCGTCTGCCATGGTGCTGTTCGAACCTCCCATTCGCAGGCCAGAACGCGCCACATGGAAACGTGGTTTCGCGCAGGGCAATTCGTCTGGGTTGGTTCGGGACAGAACCCGAAATGCGGTTGCTCATGGGCAAACGAGAATACCAAACCACTAAACGCGGAGAGCCAGCACAAAGCATGCCACTGGCGGGCGTTATGTTTCACATGAAACACCGCGATCGCGCCGGATTGGATGAAATGAACCCACGGGAACGCATTCGGGGAGAGGGAGCCACGCTGCTCCAGGCGATCGAATCTGCCCTCAACAATCTGATGCGAAGCAGCGATGCGGTTGTGCCTGAACGATGGGCGCGGATTCAGGTCAACGCGGATTCGGTGGAGGCGGCAGTTCTGCGAGTGATCGACGCGATAGCGGGCGCGGCGGAAGATTTTGGGCAGGCGCCCGCGCGGGTCGAACTCGATGGTATCCGGCCAAATGAGGACGGGTGGAGGATTTGGGGTCGCTTGGGATTGAGCGATGTAGAGGAGGGCGTTCTTCCACGCGCGGACGAGATGGCGGTGACGATACGAGGGGATGCGGTCCGACAGATCGTAGAGATCGTACTGTTGCGCGGATCACTGTGACTCAAAGTCCACCCGGGTGGAGCATGCGCCGTTCGGTCCGTCAGCGTCTAGAATCGCTTCAGGAGATTTTGATCTGGTCGAACCGGGAAGACATGGGCGGTCCGAGTTTGCTCTATTTCGGCATTGGCGGGGGGACGCTTCTCCTGGCTCTGTCGCTTCTCCGCAAACGCTATGTTTTGCGCGACCCGATCGCAGTGCAATCGGGCGGTGGCTATACAATGTTTGCCATCCTGATGCTTGTTTTCGCGGTCGGCGCCTGTTTGGCCGGCTACTTCTCCGGGAGCTGATCGCCGCATGTCTGTCGCTCACACTTGGCCGCGGATCGTCGGCGTTCTGCATCTGCCGCCACTGCCCGGTTCGGCGCAGGGCGGATGTGCCAGAAATCTCCCCGGTCTGATTGAGGCGATGGTGCGCGATGCCCACGTCTACGCCGAGGCCGGAATCGATACGGTCGTTGTCGAAAACTACGGCGATCTGCCCTTTGTGCGCGATCGGGTCGATGCGGCGGTGGCCAGTGCGATGACGCTGACCGTGGATGCGGTGCAACGCGCCACCGGTCTGGCCGTTGGAGTCAATGTGCTGCGCAACGATGTTCTGACCGCGGTTTCGATAGCGGCGATGACGGGCGCGCGCTTTGTGCGGGCCAATGTCTATATCGGCGCCGCCCTGACCGAGTCGGGCGTCATCGAGGGCTGCGCTCATGCCGTGCAGACCGAACTCAAGCGACTGGGTGCGCCCGACATCGAAATTTGGGCCGACCTCGATGTCAAGCACGCGACACCGCTGGTAGCCAGGTCAATTGAAGATCAGGCGGATGACGCGATCGAACGGGCTTTCGCTTCGGCACTCATCCTGACCGGACCGGCGACGGGCGCCGCGGCCGATCCCGTCGCGGTAGAGCGGCTGCGCTGCCACGCGCCGGAGGCGGCGATCTACATCGGCAGCGGCGCGTCGGTCGAGACAATCCCGTCCATGCCCGGCGCGACCGGCTTCATTGTCGGCACAGCCATGAAGGTCGATGGGGTGGTCACCAATCCGGTCGATCCGACGCGGGTTCGCGCGATTGTGGAAGCGGCGGGGCAGCGATGAGCGCTTCCGATCACGATCTTCAGGACAGCCTGATCCGGTCGACCTTCGTGCGGCCGGCGGAAACCCGGCAGCATGTTCAGACCAGGTACACGATGGCCGATCTGGAGACCTTGACCGGGTTTTCCAGCCGGACGATCCGCTTCTACATTCAGGAAGGACTGATCCCGGCCGCGCACGGGCGGGGACCGACGGCAACCTACGATCGCGAGCATCTGCTCCGTCTGATGCGCATCGCCGAACTGAAGACCGAAGTCGGCGCTCTTTCGGAGATTCGGACCCGTCTCGGCAGCCAATCGACCGAGGAGCTCGAGGCCCATTTCTCGGCACTGAGCGGACCGGAAGAAGAGCGATGGCGACGGGTCAAGGTGCACCCGCGTCTGGAATTGCATGTCCGCGAAGGCCGAGAGCCCAATCCCCGGTTCGAGCAGGCCCTCGAGCAGATTGTGCAGCACGCGCGGATCGTTCTCGAGCATTACGAGAACGGGCGGAGTTGACGGCGCTTAACAGCCGGATCGCGTAGTCCCCAAGGTTGCGGTCCGTACACCAGGGCAAGCGCAGGCCGTTGCCTGTTGTGATCGTCACCTCGTGTGGACCGACGTCCGATTCGGGACTTTATGGCGTTCCTCTCGGTACTCGCGGCCGGTACCGCTTCATAGACTGACATGGTCACTACCCCGGTTGCGGGTGGCGACCCGTCGATGCCTGTACCAACCGCGGAGACCCTGCTTGGACGTTGACCTCCGACAACTCGCTCAGCGTGCGCGCCGCTGGTGGTGGCTAATCCTGGCAATTCCGGCCGCATTGGCCATCGTTGCCTACTTCTACACGGCTCGCCAGAGCCCCCTGTATCTCGCCGAAGTCTCACTTGAGGTCAAGACCTCGACGACTGACAATGCGTACGATGCCCTGTTGGGGTCGGAGCGCCAGGCCAAGACGTACCAGCGCCTGGTCAAGAACAACGATGTCCTGAGCGCAGCCGGAGCGCAACTGAATCCGCCGCTGACAGCCGATCAACTCGAGCGGATGGTGAGCAGTCGGGTTGAACCCGATACCTCGCTGATGCTCATCGGGGTCTCGGACACCGATCCGGCCAATGCCGCACTGGTCGCAAACACGGTGGCCAGTGAACTGGTGACACTGGTTGCGCAGCGGAATAGTGCCGAGATTGCGGCACGCACCGGTGATTTGCAGAAGAACATCGATGTCCTGCAAACCCAGATCGATACCGACCGATCGCAGATTGCGCAACTGCAGGCCGGCGCTGATGCCAGCACCGATGCGGTTCAGGCCCAGATCGCCGATCTGAACGACGACATCACACGCAACGAGAACAATATCGAGCTCTACCGGACGCAGATAGGCGCGACGATCATCAACCAGGGCGATTCGGTCAAGCTTTTCAGCCCGGCGGTCGCTCCAAAAGCGCCGTATGCCCCGCGCAAAACGCTGAACATGGTGCTGGCGATCCTGGTCGGTCTAATGATCGCCGGTGGTGTGGTCCTGTTGCTGGACTATCTCGACAACACGGTCAAATCAACGCTCGATTTTCCTTCAATCGTCGGGGGACCGCTCCTGGCGACCGTGCGAACGGTGGAACGGATGAAACCGGGCCGATCGCAACTCTTCATGCTCGATGATCCCAAGGGCGTGCCGGCAGAATCGATCAGACTGTTGCGGACCAATATCGAATTTGCCTCGGCCACACGGGAACTGGCCTCGATCAGCCTGACCAGTCCCAATCCCGGCGAAGGGAAGAGCACGATTGCCGCCAATCTGGCGATCGGTTTGGCCCAGGCAGGATTTGTGACCGCCTTGATTGATGCCGACTTGCGGCGACCGACCCAGCACCGGATTTTTGGAGCGGTGAACGATCGCGGTCTCAGCACATTGCTCGCATTTCCCGACCGCAACTGGCAGTGGGCGGCGCAACAGACAATGTTGCCCAATCTGCGTCTGATCACGGCTGGTCCTTTGCCTCCGAATCCGGCTGACTTGCTCAGCCTCGACCGGATGCGGATGTTGATGGCCGAATTGCGCGAATCGGTGGATGTGATCCTGATCGACTGCCCACCGGTGTTGGCCGTTTCTGATCCGCTGATCATTTCATCGCTGGTCGATGGCACGGCGATCGTCTCGCTCGGTGGCAAGACCCGGCTGGATGCGTTGCGGAAAGCAGCCCAGGTGCTGCACCGGGGGGCGCCGCGAATTATCGGCGTGGTCCTCAACCAGCAGGGCGATCATTCGGATGGCGGTTATTACTACCAGGATTACAACGCATTGCCCGAAGGCCAGACGGGGTTCCGGCGGCGATCCGGCAAGACGGCGGCGACGCACAACCCGGCCGGCGATTAGAGTCTTATATCGCGCTAAGCCGGTTTGCTCCGGTCGGAGTTGAACCCCGGTCATGTCGGGCCCGGTGGCCGCTCCGGGGCAGCGCCAGGTTGAAACCAGGCGCTAACGTAACCAACCTTTCCGAGGTTGTGATTCGGCCGCTCCGGACTAAAGTCAAGAGCTTATAGGACGAAGTCGGTTCAAATCGACTAGCCGACGCTTGCCGTGCAATTGGGTAATCGAATCCATTCAGGTATGTTGCGAGGTGCGGAGGGGCGGTCCGGGATTAGCTGGCGCTGCGTAGGCGTTCGGCGGGGCCGCGGCGGTCGGCATGATGCTGGTCCGCGGCCGAGGCGGCGACCGTTGGTTCTGCGCCCCAATATGCGGCGGCCGTCAGGGTGTCGGCATTGACGACGACCACGCGATCCTTGCCGCCTTCCTTGGCGTCGTACATTGCGGCATCCGCGATCGCGATCATCTGGGCCGGGCTGCGCTTGCACTTGTCGGACATGGCCACACCGATGGAAAGCGTGACGCGCACACCGGGGATCGTGCCTAATTGCTCGTTGATCTGGCGGACACTTTCGACCATGCGGTGGCAGACCAGACCGGCGCCGTCCTCGGTAATGCCAGGGAAGATCATCACGAATTCGTCGCCGGCATAGCGGGCCGCGACGTCGCTCGACCGGGCCGCACCAAGCAGGACCGAGGCGACGGCCTGCAAAACCTGATCGCCGACCGCGTGGCCGAGCGTGTCGTTGACGGCCTTGAAGTTGTCGACATCGATCAGGGCGAGCGCGACGGCCGATCCGTGACTGCGCCCGATCAGAATTTCGTGCTCGAGCCGATCGCTGAAGGCGCGCCGGTTGAGCAGACCGGTCAGGGGATCGCGCCCGACTTGCGAAATCAGACCATCGATCCGCTCGCTCAGAAAACCAATCTCCTCGGCCAGCACTGATTCACGTTCGGTGATGAGGCTCTGCCACATCAAATCGAACAGCACCACCGCCAGACCGGCGAAGGCGCAAATGAGCGTGCCATGACGGGCCAGATCGCCAAAGCGCGCCTGCAGCACTACGAGCGAAAGCAGGGTCGCCAGGGAGAGGGGCGTGGCACGGCGGGTCAGGCGGTGGACGTAAGGCGTGGTTACCGCTAGCGGTTCCGGTCGCCAGTTGAGCAGCAGACGAGTTTGGAGCGCGGCTACGGCTACCATCAGGAAGCCGATGCAGAACATGACATCGCCCGCGATGCCGAAGCCGACGTTGCGGTCGATCCAGCGCTGGAGCCAGAAGCCGTCCGCGCAGGCGATCAGGGCCATGGCCGCCATCAGGGATTGCACGGCGGGATGGACGCGCAGGTTTTGCCACGAGGAGATACCGATCAGTCCGACCACGATCAGCCCGACAGCCAGGGCGCCATGCACGGCGGCGGTGATTTCGAGGTGCAAGGGCAGATTGTTGCTATCGAGAAACGGGCCGATATCGGTCAGCCAAATCAGGACAACCAGGGCGACGACCGGCGGAATGACATCGGCGCCGAGTTGGCGCCAGCCGCCTGGTCCCCGGCCCAGACCGGCCAGCAGGACACAGCCAGCGACCAAGGCGATCGTGGCGGCCAGGTAGAGACCGGTATTGGCAGTGACCGCCGGGAGCGACATTTCGCCCCGCAGGGCTTGGGCAACAGACCAGAGGGCGCACCCGATGGCTATCGCCGACCAGCCGTTGCGGTTGAGGGGCGATATCCAGGCAGCGGTCAGGGCGGCAAACGCGGCACAAAGTCCGAAGACGAGCAGCAGTTCACGGCTCAGCAGAACGGCATCGGCCGAGCGATTCGGAATTCTCCAACTGACGAAGAGGGCGGCGAGGAAAATCAGGGCGAGGGCGGCCAGCAACGAGCGCCTGTGGCCGGTCGTTGATGATTTCCCGTATGCGGCGTGCGGGTTGCCTCGGTGCACCGGGTCTCCGATTCAGGGGGCGGAATGATGAACGCGCGAAATCGTCCCCGGTTCGGCGCGGACCCCACCGGGGACAGCGCGCGACCATTACGTAACCCAAAAGTACCCCTCCACACGGGTGGACGCCTATGGGCCGGCCTTCCCAATCCGGTCCGTACCAATGAACCGATTGTCCGGATATGGCCCGATCGTGATTTGAGACTGGAATCTGGCTGCCGGGCGCGGATTGGAAGAGGGATGGGGCCGGACGACGTCCCGGGCGCCCGCCCGGCAGCAGGCGGAAACGAGGAGATAGCCCGGACCAAAGTCCAGGGGCGAGCGACCTGCACTGACCGTCAGGAAACGGCGCCGGTTGTCAGGGCACGGTCCCGGTGTTGCTGCGGGTGATTGCGTGTCGGATCAGACGGCGTCGGCGGTGACTGCCTCGCCGACCGGAGCGACATCCTTGGCCCGTTTGGTCAACGCGTCATGCACAAAGGCAGCCACGCGGCTCATCGCCGTCCATTCGTCTTCTGCCAAAGAGACGTCCTGCACAAAATGGTGGTTGAGATCGCGGAGGATAACGGTCAGCGAGTCGAGTTGCGCGGATCGACCGGCGGGCGCGTGCTCGGTTCCCATGAGCATCAATGGTTCCTCGATCACACCGGCGAAGGTCTTGGGCGTGCGGACCGCGTAAACGCCCTGGTTGGTCGCGGGCAATCCGAGATTGTCCAGAATCCAGGCGCGCGTTTCATCGCCGGCATGGTCGAACTCGGTGTTCCAGTCGCAGACGGGATCGACCGCGGCAACGACCTGCACGGCATGGGGTCGACTGCCGGCCAGAACCATCGCCAGCGCGCCACCCTGGCCACTTCCGACCAGACCGATGCGATCCTGGGCGATATCAGGAATGGCGGTTACCGCTTCGATCACGCTGAGCAGGTCATAGACCTCGGCGTCGATATCGGTCCGACCTATGAGTCCGGTGCTGACCTTGCGCCCTTCGCCGGGGGTTCCGGGCATGGTGGGCACGACGACGACCAGACCGTAGGCAGCGAGGGCCTGCTCGAGCATGTTCAGTCCGGCGACGTGCGCCTGCTCGGGGAAATCTCGTAAGACGATGACAGCCGGAATCGGGCCGGATTGCTCGGTCCAGCGGTAGACCAGAGCGCCGGTCTTGACGTCGTCGATCGCGAGTTCCTGATGGCGGGGCGTAGTTACCGGTCGGGAGGGGGTCCACTCCGGAAAGACCGGAATAACCGTGCGCTCAGCATCGGCTTTCGGCTCCTGGACATAGAGCGTGGGACCAACGGTTGCGGATTGGTAGACATAAAGTACGCGTTTATCAGGCAGGATTTGCGGCCAGAGCGCTTCACCCTCACCGGGATCTAGTGCTTCGGAGGTTGCGGTGCTGGTGCCGCGTTCGGCAACCCGAACGACACCTTCGTGGCGGCGGGAGTAGGTGACACGCTGGCCGTCGTTCGACCAGACCGGGTTGAACTTGTCGCCCTTTTCAGCGGCGATGTTCCAGCCCGATGAATTGTCGGCATTGACGACCGCGATCTGATCCCATTCGCTGTCATCGGCGACATGCATGATCAGGTTGCGGTCGGGCGCCCAGGTGAGTTGGCGACGTCCACAGAGGCGAGTGGTGATCTGCTTGCTGGCGCCGGTTTTAAGATCGTAGGTGTGAATCTGGTCACCGTGTTTGTCGCCATCGATGGCATAACGGGCGTAGGCAAGGCGGCCGCTATCACGAGACCAGGTCAGCGAGTGATCATCGAAGCCGCGCGGGGCTGAACTGACCTGGATCGGTGTGCCCAGACCGTCGGCCGAGATGATCGTGGCGGCGGTGCGGCCGGAGCGCCGGGAGAGGAACGCGATCCATTCCCCATCGGGCGACCAGGTGGGTTCGCTGTCCTCGGCGTCATGATCGACCACAAGGCGGGCGAACGATGTCTCCAGGTGAATCACCCAGACCGCAGGGCGGCCGTCGGCCGGATGGGGAGCGGTCAGCGTGAGTTGGGAGCCGTCGGGCGACCACTGCGGGCCGGCGGGATCGAGCGTGAGTTCGAGTTCAAGGTTCAGCGGTTCGGCCGGTTCGCCACTGATTGGCGCCACCAGTAAGCGGATGGCGCCCGTGGTATCTGCCCGAAGCATGGCGAAGCGCGTGCCATCGGGTGAAAGCACGGGGCGGGCGGGGGGAGGCGGGGGGATCAGCAAATCATCCTGACCGGACTCGATCGGTTCGGCAGCGGTGAGGAGATCATCGACGGCAGTCGCCGGTTCGGCGCCGTTGAGCCCGGTATCCGCGGTGAGGGCGTCACCCGCGTCCGGGGCGTCTTCAGAGATCGACATTGTTTCGTAAATCACCATCGGGATAAGCCAAAATGCGCATCGCACTACTATAGTAGACAGCACAGAGGGATAACGCTGTCGGGATCGTTGTGCGCGGCACTGCTGCGTCCCGAATCGACAGCCATCACAAGTTCGTTTCACCCTGGCGCGTGGCAGGGTCCGGGTGCGTCTGCGGTGGTCATCGCTCTGCGCATACGAGTTTGCAGATGGCCGTGAGGTCCTGCACAAGAAGGGTCGGCGGGCATGAGGGCGCGCCGGCGGGAGTAGCGAATGAGCGGACGATTCGAGCGGGTCAGTCGAACGGCCACGGTGCTGGCAACAGTCCTGTCGGTCCTGTTCGGTGCTTTTGGGGGCGCTTCCGGCGTAGCGGCGCAAACCGGAGGCGACACCACCGCCACGACCGGTGTTTCGGGCAATTCCTATGTCAGCCCCAGTTTTGGATACAGCCTGTCGTGGGACGGATCG
>Ga0308175_100004151_pt1 | contig 10136 bp, 7 predicted proteins | sample PhyCR1_3_FD_203893 | JGI IMG/M metagenome (GOLD analysis project Ga0308175, IMG submission 203893) | Soil microbial communities from UC Gill Tract Community Farm, Albany, California, United States - DLSLS.C.R1 | ecosystem: Environmental > Terrestrial > Soil > Agricultural land | place: USA...
AAGGAGAGTTCCGTTTGTTGGTATGACGGGTTAAGCTGTAAACTTAATGATTAATTAATCATCGAAGGTTCAATTCCTTTCTCTCCTATACTATATCTAGTTATATCTATATTTAGTAAATAGTTGTATGTTATATAATTACTTTAAGTATTTTTATACTATTAATCTTATTTAATAGCTCGCGTAGCACGTAATGTTAGCTGCGGCCAGTAGTAATCAGCTGTTAAGTAAGTAATTAGCTGTTAAGTAAGTAAATCTTACCTCCTACGGATCCCCATAAAATTAGTATCCTGCGGAGAAGTTTAATCTACATAGGGATTAGCAACTTGTAATAGTTCAATTAATATATAAATTTATATAGTAAAAAGTCCCTATAGCTCAACGGTAGAGCATAATACTGTTAATGCTAAACAAATTAGGGTATTAAAAATTGAAATTATAATATAAATAATGAATTTTTAGTAGGTTCGAGTCCTGCGGTTTAATGCGAAGCATGAAAAGAACAACATTACAATTAAATTATGCGAACATTATACCTTTTAACGCAAGGTACGAAAGGAATTATTTAGGAGTTTGTGGTTTAGGAACAGTTTCATTAGTAGCAAATCTCCACTCAAATTTATTGCCTTTTGCCTTGCCTTTTGTTTTTAAGAATGTAGTAGCTCATTATAGTACTTGTACAGAGGAAAAACAAGATAATTTATCTTATGAATTTCTTGATTGATTCCGGGGTTTTACAGACGCTGAAGGTTGTTTTCAAATTACTCCTCAAAGATCTGGTAATGCTTTTGAGTTTAGATTTAGCTTTGGTTTACACATTGATGATCTCCCTGTTTTAGAATATATTAAGAATCAATTAAATATGGGAAAAATAAGTATTAATTCTACAAGAGCTAAAGTCACTTATAATGTAATAGCCAAAAAGGATATAGCTAAAATTATAGTGATATTTAACGAATATAATTTGAATTCAACAAAACATCTTAATTTTTTAGCATTTAAAGAAGCATTTGCACTTTACATAAGTGAAAGTAGTGCTACGCAGAAATATTGAAAAATTAAAACCTAGAATACTAGAAATTATAAATGAAATGAACACTAAAAGAATTGATTTCACTATGCCTTCTAATCACTCTAAAGTTACTATTAATTGATTAATTGGATTTATAGAAGAGGATGGTTCCTTCAGTTATAACCCTCAAACGAAAAAAGTTATATTATCTATAGGTCAGAAAGGTAATAAAGTTTTACTTGAATAAATTCTTAACTTCCTGAAAAATTAAAATTCCAGTGTTATTTTTAGCAATTTAATCGCTAGCTCGCGCAGCGCAGGATTTAATGTTTATGAAGGTTATCCTGGTCAACTTAATTTAAATATTCAAAATAGTGATTTAATTGAACTAGGTTTAATGCGAAGCGCTACGAAGTAAGCGCTACGAAGTAAGCGCTACGAAGTAAGCGCCAATTTTTGATAGTGTACAATGACATAGTAAAAAGTCTTCAGATTACTTGGATTTTAAATTGATATATAGAATTCTCCAAAAAGGACTTCATTATATATCAGAAGGTGCAGATTTTGTTAATCTTATAGCTAGTAGAATGAATAATAGTAGATTGTCCACTTCTAACAAACCAAAGATAGATATAGATTTGGAAAAAATTGAAGAGTTTATAAAACAACCTTCTAATTATGAAATAAGAGAAGGAAAAATTTTTATTTTATCCTTGAATCGCTATAAAGTAGACAATAAAAATATTACTGTAACTTTAGTGAAAAAAAGTGGGGAAGTATTTAAATCTTTTAGTTCTATAGTAGAATGCGCTAAATATTTAGTAATAGCACGTTCTACAGTAAATAATAGAGCTCTAAATGGAACTTACTTTTTATATAAAAATATCTTAAATAATGAAGAAATACGAATTTCCCTGCTAAGTAGCAGTGAAAAGAATTAATAACCTTATAAGTTATAAAAAAGAATTAAGAACATTATAAGTTATAGAAAAGAATTAAGAACCTTATAAGTTAAAAGGTGAAATTCTTTTTATAAGCCTCTATAGCTCAACGGTAGAGCTCGGCACTGTTAATGTCGTGATAGATGTTCGATTCATCTTAGGGGCTATGACTGATATTATATAGTCATAGGTAAAGGCGCGTAGCAGCTATATCATTTCGTGCCAACCACGGGAATGGTAAATAGTATATATTAAATAATTATTTATTAAAAAGTTAAATGCCTAATATACTCAGGAGTCTTTTTCAGGATCATCCTTTTCATCTAGTATCTCCGTCTCCTTGGCCCTTATATACTAGTATTAGTTTGTTAAATTTAGCTACTAGTACTGCATTATCTATGCATAATTTTCATAATGGTTATAATTTAAATATAATATCTTTAATACTTGTTATTTCATCTATGTCTTTTTGATTTAGAGATATTATATCTGAAGGTATTGCCAAGTCATCTTATCGTTTAAATATCGCAAAAGTAATCCCCAGCGAAGAAATAAATAAAGCCTTGATTGATTATAAAAATACAAGTAATCTCGCAGTATATACAAACAAAGAATATTTAGGTTATTATTTAGCTGGTCTTTTAGAAGGGGATGGACATTTGTCTCTTCCTTCTATAGGTAATACTACTCTTAATAGAATACTTAATCCTAGGATCGTTTTTACTTCTCATGTTAATAATTTAGGTATGTATGCTTTTATACAATCAGAATTAGGAAATATAGGACGTTTTCAAATCTCAGGTAATACAATTCGTTATATTATAGGAGATATTAAAGGTATTTTATATTTTATACATTTAATACATGGGAAATTAAGAACTCCTAAGAATAAAAGATTAAATGATGTAATAGAATTCCTTAATGCTAAATATTCTTTAAGTATTTCTCAAAGTTTGTTAGACAAATCGAGTTTTAAGGATAACAGCTGATTTACAGGGTTTACAGAGGCAGACGGTCATTTCGGGATTAGATATAGGGAAAGATTAGAGAAGTCAGATACACGTAAAAGATCTAGAAGTGAAAGTATTTCACTTTTATTTAGATTAGATCAACGTGCTTTTGATGAATCTACATCAACTTGTATGAAACCATTTATGAATGATCTAGCTTCATTTTTATCTTGTAATGTAAATAGTTATACTGTTAAAAATAAGGAAGTTTTATCTTTACACGTATCAGCTATAGATAATCTTAAGTTAATTATCGATTATTTTAACAAATATCCGTTAATGGGTAATAAACTTAATGATTTTAAAAAGTGAGAAATTGTATATAATATGATCAAATCTAAGGAACATCTTACTGCTGAGGGAAGATTAAAAGTAATAATTTGAATGAACGATAAAAAAGAATAAGTGCCTTCATTAAATTCCACAAATTGCTGGTAAACCCTATCTATTTATAATATTAGGGCAATCAGCAGGGGACCGGGAGATGGATAAATATCTCCTGTTACCTTCAGAGACTAGACGTGGAAAGTTAATACGTTGCTTGTGATAAACGAGAATCTATTAACTAAGGTATAGTCCAACAAATATAGTAATATATTTATATTTTGACTTTTTTAGGTAACCACACCTTGGCGGTACAAAAGGGATTAAACTTAGGGGTTATACTATTTATAGTATCTGAAGCATTATTTTTTTTAGCTATATTCTGAGCTTTCTTTCATAGTGCATTAACACCTACTGTAGAATTAGGTGCCCAATGACCACCTATAGGTATAGAACCTGTAAATCCTTTTGAACTACCACTTCTTAATACAGTAATACTTTTATCTAGTGGTGCCACAGTAACATACGCTCATCATTCTTTAATATATGGAGAAAGAAAAGGGGCTTTATATGGGTCAATTGCTACTGTATTATTAGCAATTATATTCACAGTTTTCCAAGGTGTTGAATATAATGTTTCATCTTTTACAATCAGTGATGGAGCTTTTGGTACATGTTTTTTTTTTGGAACAGGTTTCCATGGGTCAATTACACATGCGGCCCCGTTTATATTTATATATATTATACATAAAACTCAGATTGCTGCTAATTTTAAAATCTCTTCTAGTAGTATTAACAATAATGAATTATTGATTACTTTACCTAATACTCTTACAAATAAACCTAAGATTCTTCCTTATTCAATGCTTTTAAGCATTGAATTTATAGAATGATTTGTAGGATTTACTGATGGGGAAGGTAACTTTAATATTAAATTAACAGATTTAACGGATAATACTTTTAAAAATGTTCAATTTACATTTCAAATAGGTTTACATAAGGATGAAATAGAGGTGTTAGAATATATTATGAAGACTTTACAATGTGGTCATATTTCTAAATCTCAAGATAAAATAAATTATTTTGTTAATGATATAAATTCATTATTACATGTTATAATACCTATATTTGATTATGTTAATCTTAATAGTTCAAAATTTCATCGTTATGAATTATTTAAGAAAGCGGTGCTATTAACTAAAGATAAAAGTCATTTATCTGATAAAGGTAAATTAGACATAATAGCTTATCAAAAAAAAATGCAAAGTATGTCCGGTAAATGAATGCCTAGTTCTATTAATAATAAAATAAAAATAACTAGATATTGATTAGCCGGATTTATAGATGCAGAAGCTACTTTTTCAACTAATAAATACGTACCTAGATTTAAATTAGAAAATCACATTAAAGAATTAGAATTGTACAATAAAATAAAAGAATTTTTTAATGTAGGTAATGTTTTATTAAGTTCACCTAGAGTAGATAGAGTTAATAGTAATCCCACTATAATATTGGAAATTAATAAAGTGCAAGAGCTTAGAGAAAATTTAATACCATTATTGTATGATAATGATTATATTTTATTAAAAACTTTAAAAGCTCAAGATTTTTTGTTATGATTAAAACTGGTAAATATTTATTATAAAGGTTATCATACTATATTAGAAGGTAAGTATATATTTGATGCTATAAAGTTGCATATAAACAAATATAGATTAACTACTAATACTAACCTATATGAAGATAAAAATCGTATTTCATTACTAGAAATAGATAAATTATTATCTAAACTTTATTTAATAGAAAGTCCTTATGAAACAAAAGAAGGAATTCGATATTATAGAAATACTACTAGATTAGTTAGTGAATCAGTTAAAATTACAGCTATCGATAAAAAAAATAATAAAAAGATATATGAAAGTATGTCGGAATGTGCTAAAGATCTTAAAATTTCTAGAAAGAAAATTAAGGAATGCTTAAACACAGGAGACGCTTATATCGGATATGTTTTTGTTTTAGTATAAAATATATATAAAATAAATAAACAATAGAGTAAAAAGCAAAAAGATCTTTTAGGGCAAGAACCTAACCTTTTTAAAGAAAATTTGCTACCTAGTATATACTGTTTATGACATATATAAAGGTCCAACGACTAGCTAATAAATATTATGTTACTTTAATCAAAATCCTACACGGGTAGTTTATACTACGTACTACGTACTACGTACTACGTACTACGTACTACGTACTACCTGCACAATAATTTTAAGATTCTTATTGTAGGAAAGTTAAAGTAAAAGAATGGCAAGAGAACTCTACATATTAATTCTCCTAGGATCTTTATCTTTGATCCTAAGATAAACACTAATATGAAAACATAGTCTAAGCAATAATGCGAATTATTGATTAATAATAATAATAATAATAATAAGAAATACTTGAGATAACCCTTAAGAATCTGTATGTCCATGTTATAATAGGTACAATTTTTTTGTCAGTCGCTCTATGAAGAATATTTGCTTACCATTTAACTGACAATCATCATGTGGGTTTTGAAAGTGGAATTTTGTATTGACACTTCGTCGACATAGTTTGGCTTTTGCTCTATATATGCCTGTACTATTGAGGATCATAATCAACAGATGCGGTGTTACAGGCATAGAGCTAATATTAAAAAGCACCGCGAATATATATAGCCAGATATGTCAAATTTTTGACCCAAAAAACCAGGGTTTCCCCATTCTATTGTTAGAATGTGATGTAAACAGTGAAAGTTCTAAGAATATTTTTTATTTTTCTGATGATAATCCTGAAAATAACGAAGGTAATAATAGTAATTCTAATGATAACTCGGAAAATATGGAAGATTCTAGTAATTCTGAGGATAATCCTAATCCTGAAAATAACGAAGACTCTAATAGTAATTCTAATAGGGATTCAGCTATGGATGTGGATGACCCAGAAGATAATAACGTTGAAGAAATAAAAGATCCTGAACATAATGCACCTGAACGAATTGTAGATGATTTAGATCAAGTAGATAAAGCTAAAAACTATGATCCTGATGCTTTAGAATATTTACGTAGGGAATATAGTTCCTTTTTTGATGATGTACCAGTAAAGGAAGCGTTAAAAGATATTGAAGAGTATTTGGAAAAGGAATTCGATCCAGAACACAAAAGATCAGAGCGTGAAGCAGATGACTTAGATGCGGAAGAGGCTAGATCTAAACGACCTAGATCTGAGAGTCCTGAAGAGGAAGAAGAAGAAGAAAATAATAAACGTCAAAAATCCAAGAATGAGGATAACGACGGCGAGGACGGTAATGATAGCGGCGGTAGTGACGGCAGTGCCGGTGGTAGTGGAGATGGTACTGGTAGTGGAAGCTCTAGTAATAATTCTTCAACTTCAAATAGAGTAATACGTTTATCTCCTCTTGAAGAAATTGAAAAGGAAGATGAGTTTTACCCTGAAATTGAAGAGGAAAATGAAGAGGATTTTTACCCTTCATTTGAGGATGATGAGCTTTGAGAGGTGTTTAGGGATACATGCGGGGGGCAGTTAATGCTTCCGGACCCGGACATGGACACGGATATGGATCTCAGTCTAATAGAGATGATATTAAAAGCTTTATCGGATTTCTTCTTATAATATCGCATTTTTCTTTTGCCTTTTTCCTTTAATAGCCTATTTATGTAAAGGTTCTCCGTTATATATTAGTGATAATATCATGTGTTGTGTTGTGTTGTGTTGTGTTGTGTATAGTTTTGATACAAAAATAAAATTTTATTTTTTTATAAATTCTTCACTTATATAAATTTATTTATATAAAGGGATCTTAGCATAATGGTAATGCAATTGACTTTTAATCATTCGAATATTGGTTTGAATCCGATAGGTCCCAAATTAAAAATAAAAAATCTTAAAGTGGATTTGATCCCTCCTACAAGGTTTTTAAGACTAGTACGTAGGTACGATGAACTAAAATTTACTTTATAAGCTGCATTATACAATAATAGATAAATGTTTTGTTTCAACGATTATAGTTTAACGGTAAAACTCCCGTCTTCCAAACGGATTTTGTGAGTTCGAATCTCACTAATCGTAAATTATTATGATATATTATCAACATATAAACATCCAAATATTTAGTAATTAAATTTATAGTTTTTTATTTGCTAAAAGTCTGGAAAAAAGGGTAGTAGTCTTATTTTTTTTTTATACTTTGGAATAACAATATTAATAGATAGTATGTATTATACAGTAATAAGTTTAACAATTTACGAAGGCCGACAAAGTTCAACTAGCTTATGAGTGGCTAGACTTCGTTATAGCTATAGAGGTGCAACTCCTCTGGCTTCGACCAGAATTAGTAACTCAATTGGTAGAGGACTTCCCTGTCACGGAAGTAGGTGCCGGTTCGATGCCGGTCTAGTTCGCCTTAAGGAAAAGTCGCCATAGGTAAGGTAAGATATTTGCTAAATATTGTGTTTACACCTGGGTGTTCGAGTCACCTCTTTTCCGTCTTGTAGATTAAAAAAAGTGAGGATATTATAATAAAGAGTATAGTTTAATGGTAAAACAGAAAGCTTCAACCTTTAAATTCTTAGTTCAATTCTAAGTACTCTTGATAGGTTTAGCTAAGCTAGTTTAATTAAGCCGAACTAAGCGGGGTAGTTGTTTATAACAAATTAATGTAATGTGGCGATGCTTGCTACGGATGGATCCCCCCCCGGGTGGGGGGATCCATCCACCGCAGCAGGGAGAGTACTAATAATAGTTATATAATATAATTATGTATGTATTAAAGCCCTTTTTATTTCTAATTTCACCTTTACGTAAGAGGTATCTAATAATAATTATTATGAATAGCGAGAAATATTTATTTTTATTAAATGAAATCTATACAAATGGTTATACTGATTACATATTAGATATTATTTCAGGTTTAGCCGTTATTTCTGGTATATCTGTAATTATAAGTAAAAATCCTATAGTGTCAGTCTTACATTTAATAGCTTTATTTGCTTATGTTTCTTTTTATTTAATTATAATAGGTTTAAATTTTATAGGTTTATCTTATTTAATAGTATATATAGGTGCTGTATCGATATTATTTTTATTTATTCTGATGTTAATAAATATTAGAACAAGTGAACTTCAAAGTAATACTAGTAATAGTATCCCTTTAACAATACTTATTGGAATAGTTATTAGTTATTTTTTATTTCAAATGTTGCCTTATGGTATTTTAATATCAAGTCATTTAAATGACAGCAATTTAAATGAAAATCTATATACTATACAAATAGCAGGGGGGCAAGATAATAATATTAATGGTCTTAATGCTGATAAAAATGATTTATTCTTTATAACATCTAAAATATGAGATGGTAATTTAGCAGAAAGTAATCATATTACGGCTATAGGTAATGTAATGTACACGAATTACAACATATGATTAATAATAGCTAGTTTTATACTTTTATTAGCAATGGTAGGAGCTATTGTTATAACTATTAAGCCTAGAAAAAATTAATAATTCAATTCAAGCCAGAGTTAGCGAGACTAGTTAGTAACTATATACTCTTAAATTAATAAAATTAAAAGAAATTAGCTCAATGGTAGAGCAACCGTTTTACACACGGAAGGTTAGGTGTTCGAGTCACCTATTTCTTATCCTTCGAGCTAGGTCCGTTACCCTGATATTGGGTATGGACTGAAGGGCTAATATGTAATAAGTGAAAGATTATTTAACTTAACTGGTAAAGTGCATTTTTGATAAGAATGATATTCAATAAAAAATACCCCTCGAATTTATTAGGCCGCAGGACGTAGGGCCGCCGGGTACTTATCCTGGAGGGATTGGGGATTTTTAAATATATTAAAAAAAAAATAAGAAATATTTTCTTAAAAAAAATAAGAAATATATAAGTTATAGTTTAATCGTAAGACATCTTGTCTACAGGTAGTTCTCATATGAAAGGAGACGAGCTACGCTTGGTTCCTATGTTATCAAATGGACTGGAAATTTTATAATTAATCTTTAGTTTTAGGTAAAGGGAATATTTAGGTTCAAATCCTAATAACTTAACATGAAAAGAATAGAAATAATAATGATATATATAAGTTTTACTCTTTATCTAATAAAAGAGCTATTGCGTGGCAACCCTGGTCTGCATTTCAGAAAAGCTAAAGTGGGTGGTGTAAATACCGGGTACGATCGGGGCTCTTGTTAAAAAGGGTAGCGGGGGTTTGGCAGGTATAGTCAGAACAGGATTTTCATTCGGTAGAGTACCCTTAATCGCAAATACATTAACACGAACACGCAGGTATTTATCTAACATGAGTCAAGTGAACCTTCAAGTATTGTCGTTAATATTTTCTCCTGATTTTAAACCTGTTAAATTATATGATAATGTGTTAGATGCGAAGCGCTACGAAGTAAGCGCTACGAAGTAAGCGCTACGAAGTAAGCGCTACGAAGTAAGCACAAAAAAAGATATAATAAAAGAATTTAAAGATAAAACCATTATATGTTTTTTAATAAAATGACGGAGGAAATATACATAGGTAGCGGATTATAAGGTGGTCGACGAATAAGTAGTTATTTCAGTCCATCTGTTCTCAAAAGTACAACACGTAGTCAAATTTAGAATAGTTTAATTAAGTATGGTCACAGTAATTTTAGCTTAATTATTCTAGAGGTTTGTTATTTATCACTCTTAACCTATTTAGAGACGAAAAAGAAAGCTTACTTAGATAGAGAGAGTTATTATATTTCGTGTGCCCTAGGTAATTACGGAGAAAAGGTAATGAATATCTTAAGTACTGCAGGATCTAGCTTAG
>Ga0308175_100004152_pt1 | contig 10134 bp, 10 predicted proteins | sample PhyCR1_3_FD_203893 | JGI IMG/M metagenome (GOLD analysis project Ga0308175, IMG submission 203893) | Soil microbial communities from UC Gill Tract Community Farm, Albany, California, United States - DLSLS.C.R1 | ecosystem: Environmental > Terrestrial > Soil > Agricultural land | place: USA...
CGGCGGCACACAATGCGGCCAGGCCGGCGGCGTCGCGCCGGCGCGGCACGAACGCAAGGCCGACCGCCAGCAGCGCCGCGAACGCCTGCCAGACGTGCTGCGCGTGGGCGCCGAGCCCGCCGGGATAACCCCACACCGAGAACGGTGAGCCGCGTGAGGACTGAAAGCCGATCGTGCGGTCCCAGACCGTGCCGAGGTCCTCGCCGTTGAGCACGAGCGGCGCACAGACGATGAGCACCGTTCCGAGGAAGGCGAGCAGGAACGGCACCAACCGTCGCGGGCGGTGCATCGCCAGCAGCGGCCCGAGCGCCAGCGGTGCGAACTTCGTCATGCCGGCCAGCGCGCCGAGGACCCCGCGGGCGGGGGCATTGAGCGCCAGGAGGATCGCGCCCAGGACGAACACCGACACGAGCGTGTCGTTGGAGTTCGTGTTCAGCGCGAACAGCGTGAACGGATAGGCCGCCCAGGCGAAGCCCAGCGCGATCCCGAGGTCCGGCCCGCGCACGCGGCGTCCGATCAGGAACAGCAGCAGCACGCACAGGCTGTCGAAGGCGATCGCCGCGCCGTGGGCGGCCGGCAGGTCGTCCCACGTGCCGTGCCACGGCAGCGCCTGCTCGAACGGCACGTAGGCCATGTAGTTGACCGGCCCGTAGGTGTCGCCGTGCTGGTTGTCCTTCGGGAACTCGCCGTACAGGCGCTCGCCCTTCACCAGGCGGTCGGCGCCGATGACGCCCGCGTAGCCGACGTCGATGACGTTCGAGTTCGTCACGTTGAGCCCGATGCGGAAGCCCATGAGGAAGATCAGGCCGACCGCGAGCAGGCCTGTCGGGACGTTGACGTGCAGCCCCAGCGAGCGCCCGCCGCCGCGGATCCCCGTCCAGAGCATGCGCGCCAGCAGGTACAGCATCAGCGGGTAGACGAGCGGCACGCTTATCCCGATCTGCGCGTCGTTGAAGTACGCCAGCGAGATGCTGAACGCCAGCAGCACGAGCAGGTCGAGGTTGCGCACCGACAGCGGCTTGCGCAGCCGCGCGAAGGCGGCGAGGAACACCACGCACAGCGGGATCCAGACCCAGGGCGAGTTGACCTTGCGGCCGAACGCCCCCGGGTAGCCGCGCGCCATCGTCCACGCGACCTTGTAGCCCGTCCACTGCTCGAGCACCGCGCCGGTCCCGTCGTCGATGAGGACCTGCGCGATCTCCTTGGGTGGCTTGTCACGCGAGAAGTAGGAGACCTGCCAGCGGGTCGGGCCCTTCGTGTACACGCCGGGGTACGAGCCCGGGTACTTGCGCCGCGCGGCCTGGATCTTCGGCAGCGCCGCGGCGATCTTCTCGATCTGCGACCCCGTCTTGGTGTGGAACTGCGGCGTCTTGGCGAGGTTCGTCACCGGCACCGGCGCCTGGGCGTGAGCGGGCGCGGCGAGGATCAGTGCCAGCAGCGCGCCGATCAGCGCGCGAACGACCACAGCTTGTTCCCCAGGAAGTTCAGTGGCGTGGCCGCGGTGACGGCGATCAGCTGGGCGGGCACCTTCGGGATGCTCGTCGACTCGACCAGCAGCGTGAGGATCGCGAGGCTCACCAGGAACGCGAAGAACGAGACGACGAAGAAGCGCAGCGCCTGGAAGCCCGCGTGGCCCTCGCCCGCGCCGAAGGTCCAGTGCCGGTTCCACCAGAAGTTGTTGAGCACCGCGACCACCCACGCGCCTGTCGCCGCGCCGCGGTAGTGCAGGCCGGCTGCGAGCAGCGCGGAGAAGACCGCGATGTTGACGACATAGCCGCTGGCGCCGACCACGCCGAAGCGAACGAGCTGCATCCAGTTGTGACGCCGGCGCAGTCCGTGCCGCACGCGGCGGTGCATGGGCGCGGCGCTCATGACGCGGGCCAGGGTACCCCGAACGCGGACGCACACAGGGGCGCGACGTCCTGGATGCCCCAGACCTGGCGCGGCGGCGCGTCGATCCCGCAGAACAGCAGCGCTCCGAGCGAGTCGCTGTGGTGCAGCGATCCGTGCGACCCGCCGCCGACGTGGTCGACGCCGCCCCAGTCCGGGAACTCGAAGCCCGGCGCAGCGCTCAGCAGGACGTCGCCGGAGGTCGGGCATTGCAGGGCGGCCCAGCAGCGGCCCAGCACATCGGGATGGTCGGGAGTGACGAGCCGCCCATCCTGGACGCGTGCGTTCAGAACCTCGAGGTCGCCGTCGAGCGACCACGTTCCCTCGCGGTCGTCGCGCGCGTCACCGCCGGGAGCGAAGCGCAGCTCACCGCCGCCGGGGCTGCGCAGCACACCCTCCTCGCCGGCGCGGTACAGGACGTGTTCGACGCCCTCCAGCGCCAGCGCCTCGGTCACCAGCCGCGGAATCAGCGCGTCCCGCCCCTCGGGCACGAGGACATAGAGCTGCGCCGAGCGGGCGCTCGGGCACAGCGCGACCTCGGCCTCGTCGAAGCCGGCCGCGGAGGGCCCGAGGACGTGGAAGTCCCGGAACGCCGCCTCGAACTCGATCCGCCGTTCGATCAGCGCGTGCGAGTGGTCGGCGACGACCACCAGCGCGTGCGTGTCCAGGAACGAGTCGATCCCGCCGGCGGCGTGTGCCATGCGCTCGATCTGGCGGTCCGCCGCAGCGATCGAGGCGACCTGCGCGTCGGGACCGAAGCGATGCGAGTGCGTGTCGTTGTCGGGCAGCGACAGCAGCAGGAAGTCGCAGAGGTCGTGCTCGAACAGGTAGTTGCCGACGCAGCCGGCGTGCTGGTCGCGCAGGCCGGGTTTGCCTAGCGCCGAGCGGCAGCCGGTGTCGCGGCTGGCGAAGACGTCCGCGTAGAAGAGCTCGGCGGGCCCCATGACAGGCTTGCGCAGCGCCATCCCGGCGAGCCGCGACAGGGCAGTGGCCTTGGAGACCTGGTGCTCGTGACGGCCCCGATAGATCAGAAAGGTCGTGCCGGCCGTGCGCACGCCCGCGTCGTCGAGCACCTCGAAGATCGTCGGGGCGCCCTCGGAGAGGTGCTCGCCGTTCATCGTGTAGACGAGGTCCGTGAGCTGCTGGGCGATCCCGAACCGGCGCGCAGCGCGCATCGAGGAGCCGTACTCGACGTAGCGGCGCTCGTCGCGCCAGAACCAGTTCATCGCGGGGATGTGGTGCACGTCCTGGCGCGCGCCGGTGGCGATCGTGCTCGCGCAGACAGGCGTGACCGACGGGAACGCTGCGACGCAATCGGGCACGAACGTCCCGCGCTCGATGACCTTCGCCAACACGGGCGCCTGCCCGGTCTCGACAGCGCGGCGCACCATCGCCGGCTTCATGCCGTCGACGACCGCCAGGACGAGCTTCACCGCAGCACGCGCAGGCCGGCGTACTTCTCGCCGGCGCGCCGGCGGCCGCCCTGCAGCAGCCAGGCGAGGAAGCCGATGGCCACGATCGACAGCGGCGGCACGAGCACGGCCAGCACGGCGACCAGCAGTGCCGCGGCCTCGGCGTAGAGCGGAAGCGCACCGGCCGCCTGCTCGTCGAGCCGGGCGCGGACGCGGCCGAAGAGGTCGCGCGTCGCCGCCGCGCCGAGCACGGCGCAGAGCACGCCGAGCACCCAGCCGATGATCGCGCTGTGGTGATGGTCCTGCAGCGTTCCGGCACCCAGCAGCCCGCCGATCACCAACGCTGCGACCCAGAGCCCATACTCGGGGACGAACCGCGCAGCCAGGATCGTCAGGACCAGCGCGATCGCGACCGCGAGCAACCAGCCGGGCGCCTCGAGGAACCCGTAGCCCGTGTGATCGAAGTCGATCGTGGCGTTCGCGGCGGCGAGCGCCCCGGCGGCCAGGGCAGGGACGAACGGGCGGACGCCACAGGCGGCGCCGAGCCCGATCGCAGTGAGGATGTCGAGCACAAATGTCAAACCAGTACCGTGCCCCATGATGCCCGAAGGCCCGCCGACAGGCGGTCGCGCCCATCGCGACCTCGAGCGCTACGCCGGCCTGTTCGCTTCGCGAACGAAGGTCATGAAGTCCTCGGCGATGCGCGACCTCATGGCGATCACCGAGCGACCCGAGGTGATCTCGCTCGCCGGCGGGCTGCCCGACACCAGCACGTTCCCGGCAGAGCGGCTCGCCGCAATCATGAGCCGTGTGGCTGCTGACTCCAGCGCGCGGGCGCTGCAGTACGCGCCGACCGAGGGCATGCGCGCGGTCGCCGACTGCATCGCCGAGGTGATGGCCGAGGAAGCGACCCACGTCGATCCCGAGGACGTGCTCGTCACGACCGGCGGCCAGCAGGTCATCGACCTGGTCTGCAAGACGCTGATCGATCCCGGCGACGTGATCATCGCCGAGGCGCCGACCTACCCCGGCGCGGTTCCGGCCTTTACCGCCTACCAGGCCGACGTCGTGCAGATCGAGATGGACAGCGACGGCATGCGCGTCGACGAGCTCGAGCAGGCGCTCGAGCGGCTCGACCGCGACGGCCGCAAGCCGAAGTTCATCTACACGATCCCGAACTTCCAGAACCCGGCCGGAGTGACGCTGTCGCTGCCGCGGCGCAAGCGCCTGGTCGAGGTCGCGCACGAGCGCGAGCTGCTCATCCTCGAGGACAACCCGTACGGGCTGCTGCGCTACGAGGGCGACCCGCTGCCGACGCTGCGCTCGCTGGACGGCGGCGAGTTCGTCATCTACCTCGGCACGTTCTCGAAGATCCTCTCCCCCGGGATCCGGCTCGGCTGGGGCGTGGCGCCCGGGCCCGTGCAGCAGAAGATGAACCTCGGCAAGCAGGAGAGCGACCTGTGCTCGTCCTCGCTGTCGCAGCTGTTCGTCGCGCAGTACTTCGCCGAGGGCGGGTGGCAGGAGTATGTGCTGTCGCTGCGCGACGTCTACCGCCGCCGGCGCGACACGATGCTCGACGCGCTCGCCGAGCACTTTCCCGCGGAGGCGACGTGGACGCATCCTCAGGGCGGACTGTTCCTCTGGGCGACGCTGCCCGACTACATCGACACGACCGACCTGCTGGCGCGCGCGCTGCAGTCCAACGTCGCGTTCGTCCCGGGTCGCGCCGCCTACCTCGACGGCCGCGGCGGCTCGTCGATGCGGCTCAACTTCTCCGGCGTCGACGAGCACGCGATCCGTGAAGGCATCCGCCGGATCGGCGAGGTCGTACGCGAGCAGGTCGAGCTGTTCTCGACCCTCACCGGCCACGCTCCGACGGCGAGCGCAGAGCCGGAGCCGGCGACGCCCGACCAGGAGCTCGCCGACGTGCTGCACCTGCCGCAGCGCGACGAGCGCGAGCGCCGCGCGAAGTGAAGGTCGCCGTCCTCAAGGGCGGGCGCTCGCTTGAGCGCCAGGTCTCGCTGAAGTCCGGGGCGCGGGTCGAGGATGCGCTCGAGCGGCTTGGCCACGACGTGGTCGGCATCGACGTCGGCCACGACCTGGTCGCGCGACTGCGGGACACGAAGCCCGACGCCGCGTTCGTCTGCCTGCACGGGCGCGACGGCGAGGACGGCACCGTGCAGGAGCTGCTGGAGATCGTCGGCGTTCCCTACACCGGCAGCGGTGTCAGCGCCTGCATGCAGTGCGCCGACAAGGTCGTGGCCAAGCACGCGATGCGCGACGCCGGACTGCCGACGCCCGACTTCTTTGCGTTCAGCGAGACCGCGTTCAAGCAGCTCGGTGCGGCGGACACGCTGCCGGCGATCGAGGAGCGCCTCGGCTTCCCGGTCGTCGTCAAGCCCGCGGACCAGGGCAGCGCGCTGGGTATCCGCTTCGCGCCGGACGCAGCCGCGGTGCCGGCCGCGCTGGTGGCCGCGTTCTCGTATTCGCAGAAGGTGATGCTCGAACGCGCGATCGAAGGCCGCGAGCTGGCGGTCTCGATCCTCGGCGACGAGGCGCTGCCGATCGTCGAGGCGATCCCGGTGGGCGAGGACTTCTACGACTTCGAGGCGCGCTACGAGATCGGGCGCACGGAATTCGTCTGCCCGGCGAACCTCGACGAGGGCGTCACCGCGCGCGTGCAGGCGCTGGCGCTCGACGTCCACCGGCTGCTCGGCTGCAGTGGCCTCTCGCGCGTCGATCTGATGCTCGATGCCAACGAGGGTCCGACGGTGTTGGAGATCAACACTGTGCCCGGCATGACCGAGACGAGCCTCCTGCCACAATCCGCCGACGCCGCGGGGATCGGCTTCGACGACCTCGTCGCGCGGATCCTGGACGGGATCCCCGACTAGGGGTTCAGCCCTCGGACGCGAAGTCCTCGGGCGACACCTCGTCCAAGAACTCCTTGAAGCGGTCGACGACCTCCTCGGTGTCCTCAACCTCGTGCTCGAACTCGATCGCCGACTCCGTGATGACCTCCTCCGCCGCGTAGATCGGCGCACCGGAGCGAACGGCGAGCGCGAGCGCGTCGGAGGGGCGCGAGTCGATCTCCATCTCGCGGCCGTTGACGGCCAGCGTGATCGAGGCGAAGAACGTGTTGTCGCGCAGTTCGGTCACGGCGACCTGGGTGCACTTGACGTCGAGCTCGCCGAGCACGTCGCACAGCAGGTCGTGCGTCATCGGGCGCGGCGTGGAGGCGCCCTGCAGCTTCATCAGGATCGCGGCGGCCTCCGGATGACCGATCCAGATCGGCAGGAACTTGTTGGAGTCGACCGTCTTGAGGAGCACGATCGGCTGCTTGCCGACCATGTCGAAGCTCACTCCGTAGATGACCATCTCCTGCACGACGGCTCCTCGCTCGGGGACCGGGTGCTGCCCAGTATAGGACTGCATCTACCCGCGGCTGACGCCTCGCTTTCGCCCATTCTTCGACGCCGTGTCAGGCGGCTGATACCGTGCTGGGTCCGGCCCGGCACAAGGCTCAAGGCCCGTCCCACTACATGACCTGGCAACTCGTGATGGCCGCCAACCTGCTTGCGGCAGGAGCGTTCGGGACGATCGCTTACCTGATCCTGTCCGGGCTCGTCCGCGGGCGGCAACTGCGCACCAACCACCTCGGTGTGGTGACGGCGCTGATCTTCGTCACGATCGCCGTCCACCATCTGTTGCTCGGCAGTCAGCTGCTCGCGACGCCGTCGCTGCGCCACGGCTGGCACTTGCACAACGTGGTGTGGGACCTACTGACCGCAGGAATCGGTATCTACTACCTCCTGTTGCGCGGTTCGTTCGCGGCTCCGCTGCGGGGCGCGCAGATGTTCGAAGATCACAAGGTCCGCGAGCGCCAGGCGCTCGAGATCAACGACAACATCGTGCAGGGGCTCACGGTGGCGAAGTACGCGATGACGATCGGCGCCGACGACCACAGCAAGCAAGCCATCGATGACACGCTCGTGCGGGCGCGCGAGATCATCACCGACCTCCTCGGCGAGCCGGGCCGCGCGATCGAGCTCGGCCCCGGGGACCTGCGCCGCATGAAGCCCGCCGTGGTGCTGGAGAAGAAGGAGCCACCGGCAGCGTGAGCGAGCCGATCCGCGTGTTCCTCTGCGACGACGTCCCGGAGCTGCGGACGCTGCTGCGCTTTGCCCTCGAGGAGGATTCCGACGTGCGCGTCGTCGGCGAGGCGGGCGACGCCGCGACCGGCATCGAGCGCGTCAGCGAGCTGCAGCCCGACGTGCTGTTGCTCGACCTCTCGATGCCAGGGCTCGACGGCCTCGAGGCGATCCCACTGCTGAAGGACGCCGCACCCGGCGTGGCGATCATCGTCTTCTCCGGGTTCGCCGCCGACCGCATGCGGGCGCCGGCGCTGGCGCTCGGGGCGGATCGCTACCTGGAGAAGGGCGAGCCGCTCGACGTCATTCGCGAGGCGGTGCGCGAAGTGGCGCTGGCCGCGTAAGCGGCGCACCGGTCGACACGCCCGGCGTATCCTCGCCGTGTGGAGGGGGGAGCAGAGCGCTACCTGGCAAGCCAGGGGGACGTGGCCGGGCGCGGCGCGCACGGCGAGCAACTGTTCACCGATCGGTTCCGGATCCCGCGCGCATACCGCGCGCGCTGGCGCTCGCGCCTGGGCCCATGGCTGATCGGGCTGAACCGTGAACTGATGGACAACGCCATGTGGATGGGCGTGCCCGCAGCGAAGAACCCGCTGGACGCGTGGATCTACCAGGAGATCGTGCACGAGACGCGGCCCGAGGCCATCGTGGAGCTCGGCAGCGCCTTCGGCGGCGGCACGCTCTTCCTCGCCCACCTGCTCGACCTGCTCGGCGGCGACGGGATCGTCGTGTCCGTGGACGTCTCACGCGAGTCGTGGCAGGCCGCGCACCCACGGATCGTGCAGGTGACAGGCAACAGCTCCGATCCGGAGGTCGTGGACCAGGTCCGCGCCGCGTGTGCGGGCCGGCGGACGATGGTCATCCACGACGCCAGTCACCGCGCCGGCCAGGTCCTCGAGGACCTTCTGGCCTACGGGCCTCTCGTCGCCTCCGGCTGCTACCTCATCGTCGAAGACGGGGTCACGGATGTCGTGAGCCGGCGCACGCTGCGCGCCGACCCGGGCGCAGGCCCGTTCCGGGCCGCCGAGGCGTACCTGCGCACGGGCGCACCGTTCGACGTCGATCCCTCCCGCGAACGCTTCCTCGCGACGAACAACCCGCGCGGCTACCTGCGTCGCAGGTGACGCACCTGGCCCCGAGGGCCCGGCGGCGGCGGCTTGCTAAGTTCGACGACGGTGAAACAAGGGCTCCACCTGCGCTGGATCCTCGCCCTGTGCTGCCTCGCGCAGTTCATGGTGATCCTCGACGTCTCGGTCGTGAACGTCGCGCTGCCTTCGATTCGCCGCGACCTCGGCTTCTCGGCCGTGGATCTGCAGTGGATCGTCAACGCGTACACGCTGACGTTCGCCGGGTTCCTGCTCCTCGGCGGCCGCGCGGCCGACCTGCTGGGACACCGCAGGGTCTTCATCGGCGGGCTCGCGCTGTTCGCGTCCGCGTCGCTGGCAGGCGCTCTCTCGGGCGATCAGCTCACGCTCGAGCTCGCACGCGGCGCGCAGGGGCTCGGTGGTGCAGTCGTCGCGCCGGTGACGCTCTCGATCCTCACGACGAACTTCCCCGAGGGCCCGGAGCGGCGGCGCGCGATGGGCGCGTGGGGCGCGATGGGCGGCGCCGGTGGGGCCGCCGGCGTGCTGTTGGGCGGCATCCTCACGGACGTCTTCGGCTGGCAGTCGATCCTGCTTATCAACGTGCCGATCGGACTCGGGATTGCGTGGGGCGCACTGCGTTTCATCCCGCGCGGGGATCCGACCCCACGCGCGGAGCACCACTACGACGCGCTGGGCGCGCTCGTCGTGACCGCAGGTCTGATCATCCTCACCTACGCGATCGTCCGCACCGATGTGCACGGCTGGGGCTCCGCCGCGACGTTGCTCACCGGCGGGCTCGGCCTGGCGCTGCTCGCGGGGTTCCTCGTCATCGAGGGTCGCCTTGCGCCGCGGCCGCTCGTGCCGTTGCACATCTTCGAATCGCGCACACTCAGCGCAGCCAACATCGTCGTCTTCTTCCTGGGCGCCGCGGTGTTCGCGATGTGGTACTTCGTCTCGCTCTACCTGCAGCAGGTGCTCGGGCTGTCACCGATCCGCGCCGGCCTCGCGTTCCTGCCGATGACCTTCGCGATCATCGTCGCCTCCACCCAGGTCGGCCGGATCACGCAGCGCTTCGGCGCGCGGGCGGTGCTGGCGTTCGGCATGGCGACGATCGCCGTGGGGATGGCGCTCTTCTCGGACGTGCGCCCGGACGGCTCTTACGCAGTGGACGTCCTGGGCCCGGGTGTGCTGACGGCGCTGGGTCTGGGCCTCTCGTTCGTGCCGGTCACCGTGGTCGCGATGACCGGCGTCGAGCACGGGCAGGCGGGCCTCGCCTCGGGCATTGTCAACACGTCGCGACAGTTCGGCGGGTCACTGGGGCTGGCGGTGCTCGCGACGGTCGCGAGCCAGACGGCCTCCGGCCACGGGCGGGCGGCGCTCACGAACGGCTTCCATCACGCGTTCCTGCTCGGTGCGGCGTTTGCCGTTGTCGGCGCCGTGGCCGCGGCGGTCGGACTCGGCAAGCCTCGGGCAGTGGACGTTCCGGCGCCGGCGATGACCGCGGACCGGCCCTGAGAACGACGAAGCCCCCGCTTTGCGGGGGCCGTGTGATGGGCGATCCAGGACTCGAACCTGGGACCTCTTCCTTATCAGAGA
>Ga0308175_100004154_pt1 | contig 10133 bp, 10 predicted proteins | sample PhyCR1_3_FD_203893 | JGI IMG/M metagenome (GOLD analysis project Ga0308175, IMG submission 203893) | Soil microbial communities from UC Gill Tract Community Farm, Albany, California, United States - DLSLS.C.R1 | ecosystem: Environmental > Terrestrial > Soil > Agricultural land | place: USA...
GACGTTGCACGGCTGGTCACCGGAAAGCCGCCGCGCTTCCGGCGACCCGGCTGCCGCCGCAACCCGGCCGGCCGGCTGCAGCTGCGGGCCCAGCTGCTCGGTGAGCCGGGCCAGCAGCACCTCGGTCGCAAGGCCCGACTTGCTGGAGTCCGAGGCCTCCTGGAGGTTGGCCTGGGCGGTATAGAGCGCCACCGCCAGCGCCGCGACGGCGCCGTCGGAGGCTCGAGGGCGCCGGCCGATGCGGTTTGAGCCGCGGCCAGGGCAGGGAACGCGAGGGCAGGGAATGCCAGCGCGACCGGGGCGAGGAGCAGCCGGAGCCGGCGACGATAGGGCACGGGCGGGTGCATGACGCTATGCGCGTGCTCGATGGTATGAATGAAAGGCATGACGGAAGAATAGCCGCACCCAGAGGCGGGAGAGCGCTCTGCCCGGGCTCCATTCGTCGGCCGGGACGCTCTCTCTCGCCGAGCCGCATTTGCCGCGGTCGCCCGTTCCCCGTACCTTGGCCCCATGGCCACCACCCCGGACTCGCTCTCGCCCGCCCTCGAGCGCGTGCTCGAGAAGTTCGGCGGCGTCGTCCGCCGGGTATGCTGGCGCTATCACTTTACGGGATCGGAAGTTGACGAGCTGATGCAGGAGGTCCGGATCCGGCTGTGGCACGCCCACGGGGACCAGCTCCATGAGATTCTGGCGGCCATCCCTGCGTCTTATCTCCATAGAACGGCCCTCTCCGCCGCTGTCGACCTGCTGCGCCGCCGCCGGGCGCGCCGGGCCGACCAGATGATCCCCATCGATGACGAGCCGGACGGTATGGCCCAGACGGCCGGTCCGGACAAGGTGCTCGCGGAGTCGGAGCTCGCCGCGCAGGTGGAGCGGGCCGTCGAATCGATTCAGCCGTCTCGCCGTCCCGTCGTCCGGATGCATCTCATGGGACATTCGCGCGAGGAGATCGCCCGGGTCCTGGGGTGGTCCGAGTCCAAGACGCGCAACCTGCTGTACCGTGGGCTGGCCGACGTGCGGGAGCGTCTGCTGGCCGAGGGGGTCGGATGGAACAACCCGACGTAGCCGAGACCGAGCGGCTCCAGCGGCTCTACACCAGTCGAGTCACCGGCCGGACCGTGGGCACGCCGCATGCCTCGCCGGATGCGATCCTGGCCGTGGTGATGCGGGAAGGCTCCGAGGAGGAGCGGCTGGCGACGCTGGAGCACGTGATGGCCTGCGCCGACTGCCACCGCGAGTACGAGTGGCTCACGGCGGTGAACCAGGCCGGCCTCGAGGCCGAAGGTTCCGGCGCGGCGAGCCCGCGCCGAACCTGGTGGCGCGGGGCGCCGATGGCGATGGCCGCCTCGCTCCTGGTGGCGGTGGGCGCGGCGCTGGTGCTCACCCGGGCGCTCCGGACCGGCACCGATCGCGAGCGCGGCCCGTCGGGCGACATCGCGTTGCTCGCGCCGGGCGACCGGGCGCCGGCCACCGTCCCAATCACGTTCACCTGGCACGCGGCGCCCGGGGTGTCGCGCTACGTGCTCGAGGTCCAGCGCGCCGACGGCTCGGTGGCGCTGGCGGACACCACCGCCGATACCGTGGCCATCGTGAACGATACCTCGCGCCTTCGGGCGGACAGCGCGTACCGCTGGTGGGTCCGGGAGGTCACCGACGGCTCCGAGCCGAGGAGCTCGGCGCTGCGGGATCTGCGCGTGGCTGGGCGGTAGTCGGCACGACATCGGTCTGATTCCCAGTCACCCTGAGCAACACATAGGGGGCATGCCTGAAGGCATGCCCCTTTGCTTCGCTCGGGGTGACTGATGATCCGCCGCCGGCCCTGAGAATCGGCCCGACCCTGTTGCGTACCTACCTCCGAGCAGCACGACGACCCCCACTCGGAGGAGTTCGATATGCCCCGGCGCCTTGCCCTCTACACCCGTCGCGTACCGTACGCGCTCGCCTGCGCGCTCGGGCTCGTCCTCGCCGCGTGCGGCGGCGGCGGCGACACCACCGCCCCCACACCCGATCCGATTCCTCACCCGGCGCCCGCTCCCGAGCCGACGCCTCAGCCCACGCCCGATCCCCAGCCGGCGCCCGATCCTCAGCCGGCGCCCGATCCTCAGCCGGCGCCCGATCCTCAGCCGGCGCCCGACCCGGCGCCGGAGCCGGCCGCCCTCACGGGGTTCTATCAGCTGATCCAGATCAACAACTCCCCGCCGGGTCAGCTGGTCACCATCGCCAACCCCGGCGGGAACGTGATCGGCCTGTACCGGTTCGACGCCAATACCGTGCTCATCGTCGACGAGGAGAACCGGTTCTCGATGACGTTCAGCTACTCGGACGACAAGACCCATTTCGACTTCGACGACCAGGGCGGCATCCAGGAGGCGGGCGAGACCGGCGGCAGCATCGCGCTCCAGTTCGGCTCCGACGTCTACGGCGACCAGTTCCAGGGCATCGCGGTGGATGGCGTCATCATGTTCAGCTACGACTTCGACGGCGACGGGCAGCCCGACACGTCATTCGGCTTCCAGCGCGTCGGGTGAGGCCTCTCAGCACTCATGAGGACGGAAGGACGGGAGGACGGGAAGACGGGAGGACCAGCACACCGAGCCGGCTCCAGCGAGAGTAGGCCACGGGTGTGCCGGTCCTCCCGTCTTCCCGTCCTCCCGTCCTTCCGTCTTCTCTGACCTTTCTCTGTAATTCCCCCATATGCCCGCCCTCCGCCGTTCCGTACATATGAACCATGCCTCTCTCCCCCACGCGCAGCATCGCCGACCTGCAGGCCGAAGCCGAGCGGCCGTCGCTCCGGCGGGTCCTCGGCCCGCTCAACCTCACCGCGCTGGGAATCGGGTCGGTCATCGGGACCGGGATCTTCGTGTTCACCGGCACCGCGGCCAGTCAGAACGCCGGGCCCGCGCTCGTGATCTCTATGGTCATCGCGGCCACTGCCTGCGCGCTGGCAGGCCTGTGCTATGCCGAGCTGGCCTCGATGATTCCGGTCGCGGGCAGTGCGTACACCTACGCGTACGCCTCCGCGGGCGAGTTCGTCGCCTGGATCATCGGCTGGGACCTGATCCTCGAGTACGCGCTGAGCTGCTCGACCATCGCCGTCGGCTGGTCGGGCTACTTCGTGAGCCTGATGCACGACCTGGGCGTGCACCTGCCGCCCGCGCTCACCGCGGCGCGCGGCACGCTGGCCGTGACCGCCGACGGCACGCTGGTGCAGGGCCTGTTCAACCTTCCCGCGGCCATGATCGTGGTCCTGGTGTCCGCGCTGCTGGTCATCGGCATCAAGCAGAGTGCGGATGCCAATACCGCGCTGGTGGTGCTCAAGGTCTGCGTGCTGATCGCCTTCGTGGGCCTGGGCGCGGCGTACGTGCGGCCCGAGCACCTGACCCCGCTGATCCCGCCCAACACCGGCGAGTTCGGCCACTTCGGCTGGAGCGGCGTGATGCGGGGGGCGGCGGTGATGTTCTTCGCCTACATCGGGTTCGACGCGGTCTCGACCGCGGCGCAGGAGGCCCGGAATCCGCAGCGGGACATGCCGATCGGCATCCTGCTCTCGCTCGCGATCTGCACCGTGCTCTACATCGCGGTCGCCATCGTGCTGCTCGGGATCGTGCCCTACCAGCAGCTCAACGTGGCCGATCCGCTGGCGGTGGGCATCGACTCCACCGGCCTCACCTGGTTCAGTCCGGTGGTCAAGGTGAGCGCGCTGTTCGGCCTGTTCAGCACCATGCTGGTTCAGCTCCTGGGCCAGACCCGCATCTTCTACTCGATGAGCCGGGACGGCCTCCTGCCCGAGCTGTTCGGCGCGGTGCACCCGCGCTATCGGACGCCCTGGCTCAGCACCATGCTCACCGGCGGGGTCGTGACGGTCGCGGCCGGCCTGCTCCCCATCGGCATCCTGGGGCAGCTGGTGAGCATCGGCTCGCTGCTGGCGTTCGTGCTGGTGTGCATCGGCGTCATCGTGCTGCGCCGGACGGCCCCGGACGTGGTGCGCCCCTTCCGCTGCCCCGGCGTCCCCTGGGTACCGGTCTTCGGTGCGCTGGCCTGCGTGGCCCAGATGGTGAGCCTGCCGCTCAAGACCTGGGGGCGCCTGGTGATCTGGATGGCGCTGGGACTGGGGATCTATTTTCTCTACAGCCGGCGGCGGGCGCGGGAGCAGCGGGCAGTGCGGGAGCCAGGCGCGCGCGCGGGGACGGCGATACCGATCGGCGGGTGAGTGAGGTCTGCGTCGCGCTTTCTCATCGTTCTCCTGGGGCTCACCCTCGGGCTGGACGGACTGCTCGGGGTGGAAGCAATCCGTGCCACCCGCTCCCATCGGGTCACCGCGGAGCGTGCGCTCAGGGACTACGCCACCGTCGCGGCCTGGGAGCTGGTCACCGCCACCGATGAGCAGCTCCAGCGGGTGGCCGGCAGCGCCCTCGGCGCCGTGGCCGGGAGCCCGGCCGCCTCGCCGTACGACTCGGTGCCCGCGGCCGCCGCACTCTCCACCGCCGCCGATTCGCTGCTTCCCTGCGGCTTCCCCGGCGACTCGCTGCGCTTCACCTTCGCCATCGATCTCCGCACCAACGCGCTGACCACTGCGGGCGCCACGCCGGCGCCGGCGCTCCGCGCGTGGCTGCTCGACTCGGTCGGCGGAGAGGCGCGCGCGGGCACTGCCAACCTCGGGCGGTACGGCACCGTGTGGGCGCCGGTGTCGGCCTCGCTGTCGGCTCCGGCGACGCGCGGGTCGGGCGCGGGTGCGGGCGCGGGTGCTGGCGCGGTCGCGGTGTACGGCGTCAAGGCGGTGCGCTACAACGGATACGCCGCGCACGACGCGCCGCTCGCGGTGTACGGGGTGGTGAGCTGCCCGGCCGCCATGGCGCGGCTGGTGGCCGGCGTGGTGGCGCGGCATCCGCTGCTGCCGGCCCGCGTCGCCGGGGGGCTCCCCACGGCTCGGCTGGTGGGCCTCTCGGTGAGCGATCCTTCGGGCCGCGAGCTCTACCGCTCCGGTCCCGATGAGGGCCCCGACGCCTACGCCGGCGACCCCGCTTCGACGGCGGGATCCATCGTAGTGCGCGCCTGGCTCCCGCCCGAAGTGGCCGGGCGCCTGGTGGTGACCGAGCCCGGGGCCCGATTGCCGCTTCTGCTCGGCCTGTTCGCGCTGACCGCGGCGCTCACCGCCGTCGCGGCCCTCCAGTTCCGGCGCGAGCAGGAGCTGGTGCGGCTGCGGCAGGACTTCACCTCGAGCGTGTCGCATGAGCTCCGGACGCCGCTCACCCAGATCCTGCTGTTCGGCGAGACGCTCGAGCTGGGCCGCGCCGGCGGCGAAGACGCCCGCCGCGAGGCGGTGTCCGTCATCGTGCAGGAGGCTCGCCGGCTGGCCCACCTGGTCGAGAACGTCCTCCACCTGAGCCGCGCCGAGCGGCGGATGGTGCGGGTGCATCCCGCCCCGACGCCGCTGGCCCCGCTGCTGCGCGAGATCCTCGAGCGGTTCGCGCCCCTGGCCGGCACCGACGCGGTGCGGATCCGGGCCGAGCTGGACGAGCACCTGGTTGGCCTGGTCGACGCCGACGCGCTGCATCAGGCCGTGATCAACCTGCTGGACAACGCGATCAAGTACGGCGGACACGGCCCGGTGACCGTGCGGTCGATGCTCCAGGGCGGCGCGGCCCGGATCGAAGTGGACGACGCGGGTCCCGGCATTCCGGGGGCGGAGCGTGCCCGCGTCTGGGAGCCGTTCGTGCGGCTCCGGCCGGATGCCAATGTCCCCGGAAGCGGTATTGGGCTGGCGGTAGTGCGCGAGCTGGTGGCGGCGCACGGCGGCACCTGCGCGGTCGAGACGGCGCCGGCCGGCGGCGCCCGCTTCGCGCTCGAGCTTCCCGGCGGCAGTCGCGTGGATCCTGCGCGGAGCCGTCCGACCACCCCGGAGGTGGTATGGCCCGCGTCCTGATCGTCGAAGACAACCGGAACCTGGCCCACGGGCTGCGCACCAACCTCGAGTTCGAGGGCCATGTCGCCGAAGTCGCGGAGGACGGGCCGGCCGGCCTCATGCTGGCACGGAACGGGGACCACGATCTGATCGTGCTGGACCTGATGCTGCCGGGGCTCGATGGCTTCCGGCTGCTCGAGACGATACGGCACGAGGGTGTCGACACCCCGGTGCTGGTGCTCACCGCCCGCGGCGACGAGACCGACAAGGTGCGCGGCCTTCGAACCGGCGCCGACGACTACGTCACCAAGCCGTTCGCCCTGCGAGAGCTGCTGGCACGGGTGGGCGCCCTCCTCCGCCGCCCCCGCGCCACGCCCCCGCCACTCGGCTTCGGCGCGGTCATGGTAGACCCCGCGACCCACGGCGTAACCCGCGCGGGCAAACCGGTGCCGCTCCGCCCCAAGGAGTACGAGCTCCTCCGCGCGCTGCTCCGCCGCGCCGGCCGAGTCGCCACCCGCAGCGAGCTGCTGCGCGAGGTGTGGGGATACCACGACTGCGTCGTGAGCCGCACACTCGACACCCACGTCGGTGAGCTCCGGCGGAAGCTGGAGGACGATCCAGCCCGGCCGCGGCATATCCTCACGGTGCGGAAGACGGGGTACAGGTTGGAGAGCGGAGGGTAGGAAGGACGGAAGGACGGAAGGACGGAAAGACCAGCACACCCTGCCAAGCCACCGAAACCACGCCGGTGTGCCGGTCCTCCCGTCCTCCCGTCTTCCCGTCCTCCCGTCCTAAAACGGCATCTTGTACTCCGGCGGCGTCACCCCATTCAGCCTCAGATACGGCACCAGCTGTCCCAGCGTCCACACCGAATGCTCGAAGGTGAGCTGCGCCAGCCGGGCGGCCGGCTGGGGCGGCTGGCCGTACATGGCGACGGGCTTCTTGAGTTGTGCCGGAGACGCCTGGCGCAGGGCGGCGAGCAGATAGCCGTAGGTCGTGTCGGCGTACTGCCGAAGTGCGGACTTATCGTGCAGATACTTGGCGCTGTCGCCCAGCGCGGGTGACGTCTTGAGCCCGCGGAGCGCGATCGCGGCCACGTCGAGGTTGGTGCTCACGATGTGATCGAACTGCTCGGCGAAGTTGCGGACGCCCGGCGTGGGGCGGTATCCGGTGGCCGAGTCCGGCATCGCGGAGATGTAGGCCAGCACGGCGGCGCGGTTGCGCTGCAGGTCGCTGATCAGGTCGGGCGAGACCTGGGCTCGAGCCGCGGCCGCGGGCAGGCAGGCGAGAAGAAGAAGGGGAGTCCAGCGCACGGCGACGGTCCTTTCGATTCGTGGTGATCGGGGAGCGGGTCACGGACAGAGGACGGCGCCGGCGCATTGTCCCGGTAACACTGCTCGATGGAGCCGGGCCATGTCCGCCGTATGGATTACGCTGTCACGCTTTCCGCTGCTGGCATTGAGCGTTGTGGCCTTCTACTTCGGCTCGCCCGCGGTGCAGCTCGGCGGCACGGCAGTGCTCTTGATCGGGCTGCTGCTCGACACCGTCGACGGCGTGGTCGCCCGCCGTACCGGGCAGACCAGCCTGCTCGGTGGCGTGCTCGACATTGCCGCCGATCGTACCTACGAGCTGGTGCTGTGGGTGGGTTTCGCCGGCCTGGGTCTCCTCTCGCCGTGGATCCCCATGCTCATCCTGGTGCGGACCACGCTCACCGACGCGTTCCGGAGCCTCGGTGTGAGCCACGGTGTGGCGCCGTTCGACCAGCCGTCGACGGCCCTGGGCCGGTTCCTCGTGGCCTCCTCGGCCATGCGGATCGGGTACTCAGTCGGCAAGGTAGCCACGTTCTGCGGGTTGCCGCTGGTGCGCGCGCTCGGCGCCTTCCCAACGGGTGCGGGCGCCCGCCTTCTCGTGCCGGCCCTGGAGCCGGTGGTGGCCGTTGCGCTCTACGCCACGGTGACCATCTGCATGCTGCGCGGGCTGCCGGTCATCCTCGAGGCGCCCCGGCGGTGGTCGCCTGCGGTCGAGCATGGCCGCTAGAGAGGCGAACCACCCTACGAGAGCGCGGCCGCGAGCTCCCCCATCGTGGGCCAGCGATCCGCCGGCGCCTTGGCCAGCGCCCGCGCGATAGCCTGCTCTACCGCCGCCGGCACCGAGGAGTTCACGGCGCCGACCGGCGCCGGCGGCGTCCGCAGGATCTTCATCACCAGCTCGGTCACCGTGCGCCCCACGAACGGCGGCGCGCCGGTCAGCATCTCGTACAGCACACAGCCCAGCCCGTAGACGTCCGACCGCGCGTCGATGGTCCGATCTTCCCGGACCTGCTCGGGGCTCATGTAGTGGATGGTTCCCACGACGGTGCCGGTCTTGGTGAGCTTGGTGGTGTCGGCCGCGCCGATGGCGCGGGCCAGGCCGAAATCCGCGATCAGCGCCCTGGGCGGATCCGTGCCGAGCAGGATGTTCTCGGGCTTGACGTCCCGGTGCAGGATGCCGCGGCCGTGGGCGTAGCCCAAAGCCTGGGCGACCTCACGGATGATCCGGACGGCATCAACGGCCGGAATCCGGTGCTCTCGCTCCAGGCGGCCATGCAGGGACTCGCCGGCGATGTACGGCATTACGTAGTACAGCAGCGTGCCGGCCCGACCCGAATCCAGCAGCGGAACGATGCCGGGGTGCGACAACGAGCCGGCGATCTCCATCTCCCGGCGGAACCGCTCCAGCCCCAGCGCCGAGGCGAGCTCGGCGTGCATGGCCTTGACCGCGACCGCCCGTCCGCCGCCGGCCTCCCGCGCGAGGTACACCGTCGCCATGCCCCCGCGTCCCACTTCGCGTTCGAGCGTGTACCGGTCGCTCAGCGCATCGGCCAGCGCGTTCGAGACCTGGGAGGGGGATTCCATCGGCGATCAAATGTACGCCCGCCGGAGCATTTCCGCCGTTGAGCTGTCGAGCCGGTCCGCCCACCGTAAGCGGTCGAACAGCTGGAGCAGGTCGGCCTCGCTGATCCGACGCCGCCGCACGTCACCCAGGTCGTGCACCACGCGGCCCCGGTGCATCACCAGCACCCGGTCACCCAGGGCCACGGCCTGGCCCAGCGAGTGGGTCACCATCAGCGTGGTGAGCGCCCCGCGCGCCACCGCCGCCTGGGTCAGGCGGATGACCTGCTCCGCGCTCCGCGGGTCGAGCGCGGCCGTGTGCTCGTCCAGCAGCAGCACCGACGGCTTGACCATGGTGGCCATGAGCAGCGTCAGCGCCTGGCGCTGGCCGCCCGAGAGGAGGCCGATCGGTGTATCCAGCCGGTCCTCGAGCCCGAGGCCAAGGCGCGCCACCTGCTCGCGCACCGCGGTTCGGCGCTCGCGGCCAAGAGTGCGGCGGAGCCCCCGCCGGCCGGCCCGTCCGGAGGCCAGCACCAGGTTCTCCGCCACGCTCAGGTCGGCCGCCGTCCCGGTGAAGGGGTTCTGAAACACCCGGCTGACCCGGCGGGCGCGGCGCTGCTCCGACCAATCGGTGATGTCGTCGCCGTCGAGATACACGCGGCCGTCGGTGAGTGCCAGGCTCCCGGCGATGGCACCGAGGAGACTCGACTTGCCCGAGCCGTTGGTGCCGAGCACCACGGTGAAGCTGCCGGGCTCGAGCGCCAGATCTACCCCGTCGAGCGCACGGACTTCTCCCGGGGTGCCGCGATGGAACACGTGGGAGACCCCCTCCAGCCGGAGCGCCGCCTCAGCCATGGGCTCGTGCGCCCGCGCGACGAGGCGCCCGGAGCCGCGCGCCCCATTGCGGCACGATGAGCACCGCGAGCACGAACACCGCCGTCACCAGCTTGAGCGCGTCGGCATTGAGTCCGGCCCGGATGGCCGCCGCGACCAGCAGCCGGAACGCCACGGCCCCGAGCACCGCGCCGCTGATCCACCGCCCGATCGAGCGCCGGCCGAACAGCGTCTCGCCGACCATCAGGTTGGCCAGGCCGGTGACGATCGCGCCCACGCCCATGGTGATGTTGGCGAAGCCCTGGTACTGCGTGATGAGCGCGCCCGAGAGCGCGATGAGCCCGTTCGACACGCCGAGGCCGAGCACCACCATCCCTTCGACGTCGATGGCGACCGCGCGGGCCATCTGCGGGTTGTTCCCCGCGGCCCGCATGGCGGTGCCGAGGTCGGTGCCGAGAAAGCCGGTGAGCGCGAGGGCGAAGCCGGCCGCCAGGAGCGCCATCAGCGCCAGCGTCGCGAGGCTGCTG
>Ga0308175_100004155_pt1 | contig 10132 bp, 6 predicted proteins | sample PhyCR1_3_FD_203893 | JGI IMG/M metagenome (GOLD analysis project Ga0308175, IMG submission 203893) | Soil microbial communities from UC Gill Tract Community Farm, Albany, California, United States - DLSLS.C.R1 | ecosystem: Environmental > Terrestrial > Soil > Agricultural land | place: USA...
AGACCTCTTCCAAGGATGTTTCTTCTGGATAGCACCATTGATTAATACCTTTTAACATTGCAATCATCTCCTAAATTTATTAGAGCCAGATATAGTATTTCTATGAAAGCTTTTGATGAAGAGAGAAATTAAATTTATCTTGCAGTAACACCGAGGCAGCTCCAATCATTTCTAACTCATCTCCTAGTGAGGGGGGATGAATCTGTAGGTCTTCTGACAATGTTTCCATGACATTATCTAAAACAGAAGATCTTAATTTGTAAAAATAAATAGAATTATTGGCTACCACATCACCTCCTACAATCAAGATTTCTGGATTAAATAAATGAACAAGATTAACCAAGCTTGTGGATAGATAAGACACTATTTCATCCGCTATTTTTATCGCTACCTCATCTTTTTCTTGTAATGCTTCACTGAAGATAGCTGCTGTAATGTTTGTTATGTTTCCTTTTGCTTTTTCCATCATGATTGAAGACCGTCCGCTAGACAATGCTGAAACTATTCTTGAAAAGGTGGCCGGCCAACTTACATAGTTTTCAAGGCACCCAATATTTCCACATTCACATCGGACCCCCCCACGGTCGATACTTGTATGTCCAAATTCTCCTGCACCACCGCTATGACCTCTGTAAATAGATCCGTTTACGAGAATTCCTGCTCCCACTCCATCCCCTTGATTGATATAAATCATATTTTGGTTCGTGCTATATAATCCAAAGTTTTTTTCAGCAAGAAGATAGGCATTTGTGTCATTATCAAGGTACACTTTCCTATGAAACTTTTCCTCAAGTAACTTTTTTAAGGGAACATTTTTAAGCTTCAGTTCTGAATTAAACCGAATCACTCCTTTCAAAGAATAGACAATTCCTTGAGTAATCACAGAAATGCCTATACAATTATCCAGATTATTTGATTTGCTTAGAAATGTTTCAGTCAACTCTAGTAAATAATGAATCACTTCATCTCCCAAATAAGAATTTGTGGAGTAGGTTTCTTTTCTTTTTACTTGTGCTTCTAAGTTCATTTCAGCAATCGTAATGAAGGAATTACGAATAGAAATAGCGATTAAAAATTTAGAATTGGGCGAAAATCTGACGAGGATTGGTTTTCTCCCCCCACTAGAATGGCCAGTTCCATCTTCACAAATCAATCCTTGCTGGATTAATTCAGAGACAGCCGATGTTACGGTTGTTGGGCTCAATTTGTGTAATTTGGCAATTTCGGATCTCGAAATAGGACCTTGCTGCCTAATTGTATCTAGTATGATGGAGCGGTTTAATTCTTGAATTAATTTTAAATCCCCGGTTCGTTTCAATATACTGACTCCTCTTTTTGTATTTCTTAGTTCTTCCAATGAATTTATTAATTGCAATTTTTTTACTCTTATGATGGGGGGATTTTATTTTCCATTTAAAGGATAACTAGTACTTTTCCATTTTATTTACTAGAAATATTATTTTCATTAATGAATTAGGTTGATAGGTTAGTTTTATGGACAAATTGAGTCGGGTCAAAGATGATTAGTTGTGCGGATTCAAGAAGTAAAAGTAGGAGTAATATTTACATAAACTATCTCTCATTTCACATAAAATTAATAGTTATATGTAAGGTTATGTAACAGGGTTTTTTTGTAACCGTTTGCATGAATAATTAAAAAAAATTCTACATTTTTTAACCTCATTAGATATTGCGGTAGGGAACTTGACTCTATTAAAATAGGTTTTTTTGTAATCTACATAGGTATATTCATACAACTTTCTTTTTCCAATGACTTTATTAAGTTAAATATATATTAACAGAAGATTTTAAAATTTCAAATAGATTAATGGTTTTTTTTTCCAACAAATTTCGACTTTCGCTATGCTCACTTTCCGCGAGCGAACGAGCAAGAATCCGCGAGCGTGAAATCACTATGGGTCTTACCTTGCTCGTTTTCACTCTGGAGTCGTCGATTCCCTCCATCAACAATAGCGTATAACAAACCTTAGTCTACCTCGTCAATTGTATGGTGATTTGAATAGAGAGATAAAATTGTCTCCTATTTAATGAATGTTTCAGATACCTCATGTAGTGCCACTTTTATTCCATTAGCGTCTATTAATTGAAGATTCCTGGCTATTTCATGAGATAACCCTGGAATCGTAGTAAGATCCATATCCCAAAGTTGTTCTTCAGCAAGAATAGTCGCGGCAAAACCATTCAGATCAATTTGTGCTGTTTGATATTTCCCCCAAAGTTCCTTAAGGAGTTTCAAAACTTCAGGACTGTCTTCAAGGCTTATTTCCTCTTCTCCTCGTTTTCCTTTGTAGTAATAGAATAGCGAACTAAGCGAAAAGACTAGCCGTTTAGGTAGCCTTCCCTTCCGGTTTACGTATTCCAATAATGTTGGCAGGTCTCTTGTTTTGAACTTTGAGAAGGAGTTCAGGGATATGCTTTCTAAATAATGCTTAATAAATGGATTTTTAAAACGGTCCAATACGGCTGCAGAAAATTCTTCTAACTCTGCCTGTGGATAATCAAGTGTAGGCAAAATTTCTGTATGGATAAGTTCTTTTATGAACCCTCCTACTTCATGATGACTTACCGACTCCTCCACCGTATTTAATCCATATAAATAAGCGACTGGCATCATCGCTGTGTGAGCACCGTTTAAAATGCGAACCTTTTGGGTTCTGTATGGGGTTAAATCGTCAACAATAATGGTATGGAGATCTGTATTTTCAACCGGAAGCTCCTTTTTAAGCCATTCTGGGCCTTGAATGATCCAGCTATGATACTGCTCTCCAACCACAATCAGTTCATCCTGATATCCGAGAACCTGTGTAAGTTGATCAATCGAATCCTTTGGAAATCCAGGAACGATCCGGTCTACTAAACTAGAACAAAACGTGTTCGCATTATGAATCCAGTCAATAAACTCGTCTCCAAGCCTCCAAAGGTCGGCGAATTGAAGAACACATTTTTTAAGCGTCTGACCATTATCTTCAATCAATTCACATGGGATAATGATACAGCCCTTCCCCTTGTCACCGGCAAATGCTTTAAATCGTTGATAAAGGAAAGCGGTTAACTTCCCTGGAAAACTTTTTTGGGGAACATCCTCTAACCTATCGGTATGATCAAAGATTATTCCTGCCTCTGTGGTATTTGAAAGGATAAAACGTAAATCTTCACTTTCTGCCAAGCTAAGATACTGGTCATAATTAGTAAAAAGATTAATTCCTCTGCTAATAGAATCAATGATCATGTGCTCATCAACCCGTGTACCATCCTTTATTCCTTGCAAATAGAGTGTATACAGTCCATCCTGGCTATTTAACCTTTCTATTTTATCGAATCCACGCGGCTGTACAACTACGACACTTCCATTAAAATTGGCTTTCTGATTTAAAATTTGGATTTGCCAATCAGCAAACGCCCTTAGAAAATTACCCTCTCCAAACTGAAGCACCTTTTCCGGATAAACCTGATAATTTTTATAAAGGCTTCTTGTCAGTTTTTGCAATTTAAATAACTCCTTTATGCACACGTGCACATTTTTATTGAATACACTTCCCCTAAATAGACGGGGAAGTGCTATTTCATTTCCTTAACTGAGCTTCGTACAATTAGCTCCGTTTTTTCAAAAATTTTGCCACCGCTGTTCCCTTTGTCCTGAATCAGCTTGAGTATTTGTTCAGCACCCTGTATGCTTATTTTTTCAATAGGACGCTTTACCGTTGTCAACCCAGGGTTTGTATATTGTGCAAAACCACTATCATCAAAGCCCACAATAGAGATATCCTGAGGCACATTTAATCCCCTTTCAAATACCGCATTCATCGCACCGATGGCCATGTCATCGTTGGAACAAAAAACAGCAGTAGGACGATTTTTTAACAATAAGAGCTTTTCCATTCCAAGATATCCGCTCTCCATATCGTAATTTCCTTTAATGATATAATGATTAATAATAGGAATTTGGTGGTTAATCATGGCTGAGAGGTACCCATTTTTTCGTTCATCAGCCGATTTAAAGCCTTTTTTCCCCTCAATGATTGCTACATCCCTATGACCATTTAAAATTAAATATTCGACTGCCTTGTGTGAACCACTTTTATCATTGGATAAAATATTGATAATCCTGCTGTCTTCAATGTCTCGGTTTAAAACGACTATCGGAATCTTCTTTTGGATGACATGATATATGAAAGAATTATCAAAATCACTTTGACTCATCAAAATAATCCCATCAAATCGGTGATTATTTATGGAAGAGAAGTCTTGTAAATCATCGATTCCCCGTACGAATAAGTTGTAATCTTGGCTTATTACACTATTTACTCCCTTTATCGTATCTGAAAAAAAGCTAGCGGATGTACCATCACTAATACTCGTAAAAAACAGGCCAATGGTGTATGACTTTTGTGTTACAAGGCTTTTGGCACTATAATTTGGTGAATAGTTTAGTTGGGAAGCAATATCAAGGATTTTCCTTCTTGTAGGCTCTTTAATGAGCGGACTGTTGTTTAATGCCCTCGATACGGTTGTATGGGATACATTCGCTAACTTTGCGATGTCTTTAATCGTTACCATTTTTAATCTTCCTTTTAACCTTTACAATATGCTATTAAGATCATCTTTCCCAACAGGCTTAGTACTCTCTATATACATTTTAAAAAGGTGATTTTTATCTATTTCAACGGGCAGGTAATGCGCAGTCCCTTTCTTGAAAATTAAAATATGCATTTGCATTGTTAAAGGAAATCCCTTGAACGACGCCACCTAACAATTCAAGATCGTAAGGAACTTCCCCATCCTCAACCCATTCACCAATTAAATTACAAATAATTCTTCGGAAATATTCATGGCGAGTATAGGAAAGAAAGCTTCTCGAGTCTGTCAGCATTCCAATAAAGCGGGTAAAAAGCCCCACATTCGATAACGCTTTCATTTGATCTAGCATTCCTTCTTTTGAATCATTAAACCACCAAGCTGTTCCAAATTGGATTTTCCCAGGTGTAATGCCATCTTGAAAACTATTAATTAAGCTTGCTATAACATAGTTATCTTTTGGATTTAATGAATAAAGAATGGTTTTCGGAAGTTTATTTTCACTATTTAAAGCATCAAGCAGCTTACACAGAGGCTTTGCGATTTCCTGATCATTCATTGAGTCATAACCTGTATCAGGCCCAAGAACCTTAAACATTTTCGAATTATTGTTACGAAGTGCATTTATATGAAATTGCATGGCCCAGTCTAATTCCGAATATAACCCGCCTAGGAAGGTTAAAGTAAAAGTTTTATATTTCTTTTCTTCCTCAAGAGAGATTTGATTACCTGCTAATCTTTTAGCAAAAATACGGGCTGCTTCTTCCTTAGTTGTGTCCGCATATACCATTGAATCAATGGCATGGTCTGAAACCCTTCCTCCAATAGAATGGAAAAAACGGACTCTTAACTCAAGGGCCTGAAGGAATTCGTCGTAGCTATTAATAGATTGCCCAGAGGCAAGTTCAAGCTTTTGCACCCACTCAAGATAGCCCTCTCTATTAATTTCCAAGCCTTTATCTGGCCTGAAACCAGGCAGTACGCTTACTGGAAAATCACTTTCTTTTAACAAAATGTGGTATTCCAAGCTATCTACAGGGTCATCGGTTGTACACACAACCTTAACATTAGACTTTTCAATCAAGGCTCTTGCTCCGAATTCCTCAGAATTCAGCAGTGCATTTACTTTATTCCAAATTTCCGGTGCGCTTTTTTCATTCAAGATATCTTCGATTCCGAAAAAACGCTGAAGCTCTAAATGAGTCCAATTGTATAACGGATTCCCAATGGTCATAGGCACTGTTTTTGCCCATGCCATAAATTTATCGTAATCACTTGCATTCCCTGTAACGTATTCTTCCGGTACACCATTTGCTCTCATTGCTCTCCACTTGTAATGGTCACCGTATAGCCAAGCTTCAGTTATGTTTTTAAATTTTTTATTTTCATAAATTTCCTTTGGGCTTAGATGGCAATGGTAGTCAATGATTGGCAAATCTCGGGCAAAGTCATTAAATAACTTGAGAGCGATTTCACTTTTAAGTAAAAAATTTGGACCCATAAACTTTTCCATAAATACACCACTTTCTCTGATTATTTGTTCACGTTAACATTTAGATATAAAAACAGGAATAATATAAACCTATTAAAAAACCATATACATTTATTTTACCTTTCCTTATTTCTGACTTCAATAATCCCTTTAAATATTCTGAAAACTACCATACTCGTGATGTCTATTGATATAGAGTAATAGACAATGGCTTGTTGGCAGAAGTAAAAAAGCTTTTATAGAAATGAGGCAATCTAACTATAAAACCACTATCAGAGACGGCTCTAATTTAGAAAAGGATATTTTAGTCGTCTCTGGTATTACCAGCGTTTTTTTCAGTCATTTCAATTTTGAAAGCGGCATCAAACCTGAAACCACCTTAAATAGCCTTGGTATGTTGTTGCAAATCGACAGGAATAACAGCATCTCTTAACTCTTTTTCAAGCTCCTCTTGGTAATCTGCTGTTTGTTTCTTATTCCAGCCAAATTTGTCCTCCATGAAAGCAATTACCTCATCCTTCCATGTAAAGACCCAGTCAATGTTGAAAAATATTGCCCCTGTTCGTCGCATAAAGAAGTCTAAAGGAGTTGCTGCCATTTCATGCTCAATGGAGTACATTAATTGCGCGTAAACAATCCTAGTTAACTTTAACCTATCGATACCATCAAATGTTTTGGCGTAGTTGAAAATTTCATTCACATTTGAACCGTACATTTGAGCCAACCGGCGTCCTTCCTCCTTTGTGAATCCATAGTTTGAGGCTTCGTGTTCTTTAAGGGAAATATAGTGGTGAAACCCTTTTGAACCCCCGACATTCCCTCCCGAAATAGGATAGATTTTAGTCTGTGATGCTGTAAATGTTTCCCCCTGCTCTTCTGCAAGACGTTTCGCAATAAGGTCTACGACCGATTCTGCCATCTTTCGATATCCGGTTAGCTTTCCACCCGCAATCGTTATCAGACCGCTTTCCGCTTCCCAAATTTCATCTTTACGGGATATCTCTGAAGCATCCTTACCTTCTTCATAAATTAATGGACGGACACCAGCCCAGCTTGATTCAATGTCTTCGGGTTTAACCTTAACCTCCGGAAACATAAATTGAATGGAATGTAATAGATATTCACGGTCTTTCGCAAGCATTTTAGGATGTGTCGGTTCCCCATCAAAAAATGTATCGGTTGTTCCCACATAGGTTTTCCCATCACGTGGGATTGCGAACACCATACGCCCGTCTGGGGTGTCGAAATATACTGCTTGGCTCAGAGGGAAAACAGACTGGTCGACCACCAGATGAACACCTTTGCTTAACCGTAACCGTTTGTTATTCCTTGAGTAATCTTTCCTCCGAATGGTATCAACCCAGGGACCTCCCGCATTCACCACCTTTTTTGCCTGCAGGTTCAAAATTTCGTTTGTAAGCATATCCTTGACCTTAACACCAGTTATTGCTCTATTAGCATAGGTAAATTCCTCGGCCTTTACATAATTCAAAAGACTTGCTCCATTTTCAAAGGCTGCTTTTATGACTTCAATGGTTAGTCTGGCATCATCGGTGCGGTATTCAACATAGTACCCGCTCCCCTTAAGTCCTTCTCGTTTAACGAGCGGTTCTTTTACTATTGTCGCGTTCCGTGATAGCATGCTGCGGCGTTCAGATTTTTTTACCCCTGCTAAAAAGTCATATACTCGTAATCCAATTGATGTGCTCAAAGGACCGAAAGTACCTCCTTTATGCAGTGGGAGGAGCATCCATTCTGGAGTGGTGACATGGGGTCCATTTTCATAGACAATTGCCCGCTCTTTTCCTACCTCTGCAACCAATCCAACTTGAAATTGCTTTAAGTAACGCAAGCCCCCATGTACAAGTTTTGTTGATCGACTAGAGGTTCCAGCCGCGAAATCCTGCATTTCCACCAGAGCAACTTTCATCCCGCGAAGGGCGGCATCCAGAGCAATTCCAGCCCCAGTGATTCCTCCTCCAATCACAAGCAGGTCGTATTGTTCCTCAGACATGGTTTTAAAATGTTCTGTTCTTTTTAATGCTGAAAATGATCCAGTCATATGCTGCCTCCTAATTTAGTTTGAAAACTTGGTGAAACCATTATTGAACTTTTGGCAGATGCACATTGGTTGCTTGGTCAACTGGCAACAAAGGCTTCCTACTACAATCAATTCCAAAATTACCATAGGAATGAGCTAATAACGGGTATCCGAGCCATTCCTGCCACCACGTGTACACTTTTTTTGTGTTACTAGGATAGCGATAGAAGCTCTTCAATTTATTTGATGATTGAAACTGGCCTTTGAACTCTCGATTCTGTTTTAAAATGTGCCGCAATCACAAAAACGGAACCCACTTTTAATATCCCTAATACAATAAACACAATTTGATTGGACATGTGTGCCATAAGTAACCCAGTAAATAATGGTGCAATACCATTACTGATATTTTGTACCAGTTGATAATCAGAAAAATAGGTAAGTTCATCTTCCTTGTGCCTTTTCGCTTCTCTTAGTGCCATCGATTGTTGTGAAATATCATAGAAAGAAAATGAGACCCCTATTAACACCTGAAATACAACAAGCAGCCAAAACGACGTAACAAAACCATATACCAATGGGATAACTGCCATCACAAAAGAGGTTAATAAAATCACGTTAACCTCTCCCCAAACTTCTAACTTTCTGCGAAAAATAGGCAACAGAACCGTAGATACGAGACCAGCCGCTATTCCAAAAACACCAATTTGAAAATTTGATAATTCCAACTCATTTACATGATAAACGGTCCAAATCGGACCCATGACTGCGATACCTGCTGTTGCAAATGTGATGGCCCTTAAGGAACGAGGATATGTACGTAATGGTCTGACAAAGTGGAACCGTATTGGCTTTTTTTCCTTTGGAGCTAGTTGAGCTATCAGATTCATTCCAGCGAAAGTCGCTATCGCTCCAATCACCATGCTAATGACATAATTAAATGGAAAAATTTCTTGATGTGCATCCAAGTATTTTCCAATTAAAAACGAGCCTAGAACAGAAACGAGGATACCAATCGTTTTCGTGTTGCTAAGTACACTCGAAAAGTCTCTTTCTACCAATGCATGTCTTAATAAGGCTTGTTGTTGTACCGAAGTCACCATTACTGACATGGCGTTAAAAGCCCAGAAAAATATTAACCAAAACACCGGGTGTGGAAGTAAGGGAGAGCATGCCATACAGAGGAAGCAAATTTGCCTAATTAATCCAGCTCCGTAATAAACTCCATAGGTTAAAGGCAGCTGCCTTGTGATAAAAGCTAACGAGAATGCACAGAATAGGGGCGGAAGAGAATTTGAGAGTGCAATCTCAAATGGGGTAGCTCCCAACTTCGCAATCAATACTGGCAGATACAAAAAAAATGCAACACTTTTAATATTTTGCAAAAAGGCATCTAAATAGATTCGCGTCGTGTTTTTCATAATACACTTCCCGTTTGAAAATTTCTTTACATGGATTGGATTTATTCCCAATAGACTAAAAACTTTAAAGCGCTTACTAATAAATTAATTCTAACATCCAATAATTTTTTGATTATCTAACAGTCTATTAAAATTCTTTATTTAGCATCTTATTTCCTGCCCAATTTATCAATTTTAAATATTAAAGAAAAAAACGTAAGTTTAGCAGTGTATCTAAATTTGCAAGATTTAGGTTTCTAGCTGCCCGGTCCCTCATATACTTCCATTTGCAAATCGAATAGTTATAGTTTTTTTATAAATGCTCAGGATTAAACATAGGAAAATCCCTGTTTCTATCAGAAACAGGGATTATTAAGTTCAATACTTTAGGGTAATAAATAATCTAATATTGCTGAGTTGAGCTATGCAACTGATTTAATGAGTTTCACATTCCTTAATCCGGAACTTCCCTACCCTTCCATGCTTTAGATTACGCTTAGAGCAAATGAATGGTATGGTTCCTTCTTGGTAATAAAGTTAAAAAAAAGATAATCTAAATATCCTTTGAATGAATTACAACGAACTTAGTATAATATTACGAAG
>Ga0308175_100004157_pt1 | contig 10128 bp, 6 predicted proteins | sample PhyCR1_3_FD_203893 | JGI IMG/M metagenome (GOLD analysis project Ga0308175, IMG submission 203893) | Soil microbial communities from UC Gill Tract Community Farm, Albany, California, United States - DLSLS.C.R1 | ecosystem: Environmental > Terrestrial > Soil > Agricultural land | place: USA...
CCTCAGGGCCATCCCCGAGTGCGCTGCCGTTCCCGTGCACGTGGTGGTGCTCGAGGCCCCGGCGCTCACCGCGCTGCTGCTCGGAGCCCGGCCGGGGGACCTCGTCGTCGTCGGGACGCGCGGTGGCGGAACCTTGGCCGGGCTGGTCCGGGACTCCGTGGCCAGGGGAGTGCTCGACGATGCCCCGTGCGACGTCCTCGTCCTCCCCTCGGGGGTGTCGGCAGAGCGGGCCGGCGCGCCCGACGGCCCGGCAGGGTTGGTCGTGCGCCGAGCTCGTCCGCCCCGCTCCGCCGCATCGCAGCGAATGGCGTCGGCCACGTGAGGGTCATCGGGCTCGAGCAGCTCGAGCGCCTGCTGTCCGCCCTCCCGGGAACGCCGCGAGTGGTGGTGAGCGGCAACTGCTCGACCCCGTGGGCGGCGGTCGCCGCCCTTGACCGTGCCCTGCCGGCATACCGGATCTGGGTGCTCAACGCCGCGTGCGGCCTGCCGGACCGTGACGGTGTCGTGGCGGAGACGCCCTTCGTCGGACCGGGCACGCGCCGCCACCACGCGCTGCAGTACCTTCCCTGCCGCCTCTCGCTCGTGCCACAGCTGTTCGCCACCACCACTGCGCCGGACGTCGTCCTCGTGCACTGCGCACCACCGGAGAACGGGCACCTCAGCCTGGGCGCCGAGGTCAACGTTCTCCCCGCGGCTCTGGAGGCGTGTCGGGCGCGGGGCGGGCTCGTCGTCGCCGTGGTGAACCCTGCGATGCCGTACACCTTCGGTGACGCGCTCGTCGACGAGTCGTGGGTGGACTTCACCGTGGAGGTCGACAGCCCGCTTCCATCCCCGGCGCACCAGGTGCCCGACGAGGCGAGCCAGCTGGTTGCGCGCCGGCTCGCTGAACGCGTCCCGGACGGTGCCACCCTGCAGATGGGGATCGGGGCCGTCCCCGACGCCGCGGTCGGCGGGCTGGTCGGGCGTCGGGGGCTCGGGATCTGGACGGAGATGTTCTCCGACGGGTTGCTCACCCTCGAGCGGGCCGGCGCGCTCGATCCGGACAGGCCGGTGACCGCGTCGTTCTGCTTCGGGTCTCCCGAGCTCTACGAACACGTCGACCACAACCCCCGGATCCGCATGCTGCGGACCGAGAAGACGAACAGCCCCGCACTGATCGCGGCCAACCCGCAGATGACCAGCATCAACACCGCACTCGAGGTGGACCTGTACGGGCAGGTCAACGCCTCTCGGGTGGGCGGGTCGATCTACTCCGGATACGGGGGCCAGAGCGACTTCGTCGTGGGCGCCCTGCACTCGCGAGGAGGCCAGGCCCTCATCGCGCTGCGCAGCTGGCACCCCAGGGCGGACATCTCGACCATCGTGCCCTTGCTCGACGAGCCGGTCACCTCCTTCCAGCCGAGCGCAGTGGTGACCGAGCAGGGCGTCGCACCGCTGTTCGGCCGGGACCAGTACGCGCAGGCCCGGGCACTCATCGGGGACGCCGCCCATCCCCGGGTGCGCGACGAGCTGTGGGAGGAGGCGGGTGCCCTTGGGCTCATCCCAAGGCCGGACGCCAACCAGCGTGCCGTCGGGCTCATCCCACGGCCGGACGGCAACCAGCACAGCGCCAACCGTCCGAGCGCCGATCATTAGGCCGGTCACTCACCAGGGCGCCCGTCGTCGCCTGGCTCTGCGCACCGGGGAGGTCCGTCAGGGGGCCGGAGCCCCTGGATGTCAGTCGGCCCCAAGCGGGCCGGCCCGCGAGTCAGTCGTCCGCGTGCACCACCATCACGGCGCAGGACGCCTCGTGGACCACCCGGTGGCTCACCGACCCGAGGAGCAGTCCCGTGAACCCGCCACGCCCCCGGCTGCCGACGACGAGCAGCCCTGCCTGCTGGGCGAGCTCGGCCAGGACCAGGCCCGGGTGCCCGAACAGCACCTCGGCCTCGACGGGCAGGTCAGGGTGGACACGTCTGGCCCGCGCCGCCGCGCGCTCGGTGGTCTGCTCGAGCTCCTCCGCCGCGGCGTGCGTGTGCTTCGACCCGGCGGCGGACGTCTCGACGTACGCCCACGACTCCGGCGACGCGAGGGAACCCACGGTGACGACGTGCAGCGATGCACCCGCCGCAGCCGCCATCCCGGCGGCCAGGTCGAGAGCACGTTCCGAGGCGCCGGAGTCGTCGACGCCGACGACCACCTTGTGTGCGGGGTCCGGCTGGCCGGGCTGCTCGCCCCGGACGACGACTGCCGGGCACTGGGCGTGTGCCGTGACGGCATAGGACACCGATCCCAGCAGGCCGGCGGCGAGCCGCGATCTCCCGCGGCACCCGGTCACGACCATGACGGCCTTCTCCGAGGCGTCGACGAGGCCTGCGGAGGCGCTGGTCTGGACGACCTGGGCGCTGACCTGCTCCTGCCCCAGCCGGGGCGCGACCCTCGCGAGCGCTTCGTCCACGACCGTGCGCGCACCCTGTGCGAACCGGGCCGTGGCAGGCATCGCGCTGAACCCCGGTGAGGCGGAGCCGGGGTTCGCCTCGAGGGCGTGCACGACGAGCAACGGCTCACCGTGGCGCCGGGCTGCCTCGGCTGCCCAGTCGAGTGCGACCTGCGCACCGGGCGAGCCGTCGTAACCGACCACGATCCCGCTCCGCTCGACGCTCATGACAGCCCCTCACCCTTCGAGCTTCCCGGACCTCTCGGCCTGGACGGCACCACGACCACCGGGCAGTGGGCGTGGTGCACGGCATGCCCGCTCACCGAGCCGAGCAGGAGCCCGGCGAACCCACCACGCCCCCGGGACCCCACGACGAGGAGGGGCGAACGCAGCGACCAGTCCTCGAGTGCCATGGCGGGGTGCTCGTGGACGACCGTCGGCTCCACCTCGACGTCGGGGTACTTCTCACGCCAGCCCGCCAGCATCTCGGAGAGCTCCAGGCCCTGGGCGTCGACGATGTCCGCCCAGGCCGGCTCGTCCTCGGGTGGGCCATCGAGCAGCAGGCTCGGCTCCTCCCACCAGCAGGCGTGCACGGCGACCAGGCGCGCACCACGAGCCGACGCCTCGGCAAAGGCCCATGCGAGGGCGGGTACCGAGTGCTCGGCGATGTCCACTCCGACGACCACCGGTCCCCGGTCGCTGGAGTCGCCCCGGCGGGGCACCACCATCACTGGGCAATGGGCGTGGGCGACCACCTTGTGGGTCGTCCCACCCAGCAGCACGTCGCCACCGTGCCCCAGGCCCGACTCGGTCAGCACCACCAGCGCCGCAGACGCGCTCGCCGCGACCAGCATGGCTGCCGGATCGGCGACGCGGACCGCCCAGCTGATGTCCAGGTCGGGCGCGAGGGCCACCGCCCGCTCGTGGCACCGCATCGTGAGCCGGTCCCGTGCCGCGAGCAGCTCGGGGGTCCAGGGGACCACCCCGATACCGGTTGCGAAGACCAGGTGCAGCGGCCGGTGCAGGGTGCGGGCCTGGGAGATCGCCGCGTCGACAGCTCGGTCTCCGGTCGCATGGCCGTCGATCCGGACCACGACTGCGCTCGGTGGTTGGCTGGCGCTGCCTGTCATGTCGTACTCCTCTCCAACCGAACTCTGGGTCCCTGCCACGATCGCGGAGAGGGCCGAAGGTCCCTGACCGTGTCGGCAGTCGCAAGACAGGCTTGTCGGAGAAGGGAGGCGTGGCCGATGAGAGAGAAGATCACGCAGGAGGAGGCCGGGACCGCCACCGAACGGGACCGGGAGCTCAGGCAGCAGGCCATCAAGCGCCTGCAGGACAAGCGCGGACTGATGGCCCATGTCCTGGCCTACTGTTCTGTCAACCTCCTGCTCATCGCCATCTGGTACACCACCAGCAGCGGCTTCTTCTGGCCAGTGTTTCCGATCTTCGGGTGGGGCATCGGGCTGGCGTTCCACGTGTGGGACGTGCTGTGGCCGAGCGCCGGTGAGCGCAGGATCCAGGAGGAGATGGACAGGCTGCGACGCAGGACCTGACCGGATGGATGCGCGGCCCGGTGCTCCGCCTGAGGACCGCAAGGCCCCCGAACCGTCCACGACGCGGAGGTCACGGCTGGGTTGTCGGCCCTGTCCTTCCCGGCCTCGTCGAGGCGGTGACCGAGCCGCGGTTGGCCGGCAACGCGGCATACCATGCGCCTCATCCGTCACAGGCAGGCGCGTCCCTTAGGACTGTCGGTACCCCCCGATTACGATCGCTCTGATGTCCTCGCAGCCCGCCTCCCGATCGAGCCAGACCGACTCGTTCGTGCACCTGCACGTGCACACCGAGTACTCCATGCTCGATGGCGCGGCACGCATCGGCGACTTGTTCACGCGTGCGGCCGAGATGGGGATGCCGGCGCTCGCGACGACCGACCACGGGTACGTCTTCGGGGCCTACGAGTTCTGGAAGAAGGCGCAGGGGACCGGGGTCAAGCCGATCATCGGCGTCGAGGCCTACGTCACGCCGGGCACCCACCGCACCGACAAGACCCGGGTCAAGTGGGGCGAGGACCACCAGGCCGGCGACGACGTCTCCGGCTCGGGGGCATACACGCACATGATCCTGCTGGCCAGGAACAACAACGGCCTGCACAACCTGTTCCGCATGGACTCCATGGCCAGCCTCGACCAGGTCTATGCCAAGTGGCCGCGGATCGACCGTGAGCTGCTCAGCCAGTACTCCGACGGCCTGATCGGCACCACCGGGTGCCCGTCGGGCGAGATCCAGACGAGGCTACGGCTCGGGCAGTACCGCGAGGCGCTCCAGGCTGCCAGCGACATGAGGGACATCCTCGGTGCGGAGAACTACTTCTGCGAGCTGATGGACCACGGCCTCGACATCGAGCGGCGGGTGCAGAAGGACCTGCTGCGGGTGGCCCGCGAGCTCGACCTGCCGCTCGTCGCGACCAACGACCTGCACTACACCAGCCCCGAGGACGCCAAGGCGCACTCGGCCCTGCTGTGCGTGCAGTCCGGTTCGACCCTCATGGACCCCAACCGGTTCAAGTTCGACGCCGACGACTTCTACCTCAAGAGCCCGGCCGAGATGCGCCACACCTGGCGCGAGCTGCCCGAGGCGTGCGACAACACCCTGCTCATCGCCGAGATGTGCGACATCTCGTTCACCGAGGGGGAGGGGCGCTTCATGCCGAAGTTCCCCTGCCCGCCGGGGGATAACGAGCAGAGCTGGTTCGTCAAGGAGGTGGAGAAGGGGCTGGTCGAGCGGTTCCCCGAGGGCGTGCCGGAGTACGCCACGAAGCAGGCCGCCTACGAGACGGACGTGATCGTCTCGAAGGGGTACGCCGGGTACTTCCTCGTCGTCGCCGACTTCATCAACTGGGCCAAGCGCAACGGGATCCGCGTCGGGCCGGGCCGCGGGTCCGGTGCCGGTTCGATGTGCGCGTACGCCATGCGGATCACCGACCTCGACCCGATCCCGCACGGCCTGATCTTCGAGCGGTTCCTCAACCCGGAGCGCATGTCGATGCCCGACTTCGACGTCGACTTCGACGAGCGCCGGCGCGGTGAGGTCATCAAGTACGTCACCGACAAGTACGGCGCGGACCGCGTCGCGCAGATCGTCACCTACGGCACGATCAAGGCCAAGCAGGCCGTCAAGGACGCCGCGCGGGTGATGGGGCACCCGTTCGTCGTGGGGGAGCAGCTCACCAAGGCGATGCCGCCGGACGTCATGGGCAAGGGCGTGCCGCTCGCCGAGATCTACAACAAGGAGCACAAGCGCTACAACGAGGGCGTCGACTTCCGAGCCCTCGTCGAGACCGAGCCGCACTTCAAGGAGATCGTCGACACGGCGTTGGGACTCGAGGGCCTCAAGCGCCAGTGGGGCGTGCACGCGGCCGGCGTCATCATGTCCAGCGAGCCGCTGGTCGACGTCATCCCGATCATGCGCCGGCTCCAGGACGGCCAGGTGATCACCCAGTTCGACTACCCGAGCTGTGAGGCCCTCGGCCTGGTCAAGATGGACTTCCTGGGGCTGCGCAACCTGACCATCCTCGACGACGCGATCGACAACGTGCGCGCCAACCGGGGCGAGGAGATCGACCTCGACGCGCTGTCCAAGGACATGACCGACCCGGCCACCTACCAGCTGTTGGGTCGCGGGGACACCCTCGGCGTCTTCCAGCTCGACGGCGGCGGCATGCGCACCCTGCTCAAGCTGATGCAGCCCGACAACTTCGAGGACATCTCCGCCGCCCTCGCGCTGTACCGTCCCGGCCCGATGGGCGTCAATGCCCACACCAACTTCGCCCTGCGCAAGAACGGCAAGCAGGAGCTGACACCGCTCGACCCGCAGCTCAAGGGCAAGCTCCAGCCCGAGATGGTGACCGCGCTGGAGCCCATCCTGGGCACGACCCACGGCCTGGTGATCTACCAGGAACAGGTCATGGAGATCGCCCAGAAGCTCGCCGGCTACACGCTCGGCAACGCAGACCTGCTCCGCCGGGCCATGGGCAAGAAGAAGAAGGAGGTGCTCGACGCCGAGTACGTGCCCTTCTCCGAGGGCATGAAGAAGAACGGCTTCAACGAGGCTTCGATCGCCGCGCTGTGGGGCGTCCTGGTCCCGTTCTCGGACTACGCGTTCAACAAGGCCCACACCGCGGCATACGGCCTGGTCTCCTACTGGACCGGCTACCTCAAGGCGAACTACCCCGCCGAGTACATGGCAGCACTGCTCACCTCCGTGGGTGACGACAAGGACAAGTCCGCCCTCTACCTCGGCGAGTGCCGACGGATGGGCATCAAGGTGCTGCCTCCGGACGTCAACGACTCGGTGGCGCGGTTCGCGGCGGTCGGCACCGACATCCGGTTCGGGCTCCAGGCCATCCGCAACGTCGGCCACAACGTCGTCGAGGCGATCGTGCAGGCACGCGAGGAGAAGGGCCGGTTCACCTCGTTCAAGGACTTCCTGTCCAAGTCCCCGGCCGTCGTGTGCAACAAGCGCACCATCGAGTCGCTCATCAAGTCGGGCGCCTTCGACGGGCTGGCCGAGTCGCGCCAGGGGCTGCACCGCGTGCACGAGGACTACATCGACAACTTCGTCGACATCAAGCGCCAGGAAGCGATCGGGCAGGACAGCCTCTTCGGTGGCTTCGGCGACGACGCCGGCAGCGAGACCCCCGACTTCGCCGTCCTGCCGCCCATCCCCGCCATCGAGTGGGACAAGAAGACCCTGCTCGGCTTCGAGCGCGAGATGCTCGGGCTCTACGTCTCCGACCACCCGCTGTTCGGGATCGAGCACGTGCTGACCCACCACGCCGACACCTCGATCGCGAGCCTGACCGCCGAGGACGGCAAGCCCGAGGGGTCCAACGTGACCATCGCGGGTCTCATCACCGGGCTGTCGGTCAAGCGCACCAAGAAGGGGGACCTCTGGGCGATCGTCACGGTGGAGGACCTCGAGGGCGCCATCGAGTGCCTCTTCTTCCCCTCCGCCTACATGACGGTGTCGACGATGTTGACCCACGACGCGGTCGTCGTCGTCAAGGGGCGAGTCAACCGCCGCGACGACACCCCGTCGATCTACGCCTCCGACCTGCTGCTGCCCGACATCTCCGAGGGCCCGCGCGGACCGGTCGTCGTGACGATCGACAGCAACCGTGCGACCACGGACAAGATCGAGGAGCTCAAGTCCGTGCTGTCGTCCCACCCCGGCTCGACCGAGGTCCGGGTGCGGCTGAGCCAGCCCGGCCGCTCGGTGCTGATGCGCCTCGAGGACGCCTACCGCGTCAACGCCACCGAGTCGTTGTTCGGTGACCTCAAGGTCATCCTCGGCCCGCGCTGCCTGGCCGGTTGACGACGTGGCCACCCCGACCCCGCCCGTCGCCGACAAGCGCGACACCACCCGCGAGCACCACGGCGACGTCGTCGTCGACCCCTACGAGTGGCTGCGCGACAAGGACGACCCGGCCGTGGTCGCGCACCTCGAGGCGGAGAACGCCTACGCCGAGGCGGTGACCGCCGGCCTCCAGCCGCTGCGTGAGCAGATCTTCGAGGAGATCCGCTCGCGCACGCAGGAGACCGACCTGTCCGTGCCGGTCGCGAGCGGCCCGTGGTGGTACTACTCGCGCAGCTTCGAGGGGGCGCAGTACTCCGTCGAGTGCCGTGCACCACGGGTGGTGGGGCAGCCGCGGCCCATGCCGGAGCCGGGCGCCGACGTGCCGGGGGAGCAGGTGCTGCTCGACGGCAACGCAGAGGCGAAGGGGCACGACTTCTTCTCCCTGGGCGCCCTCACCGTGAGCCACGACCACAGCCGCCTGGCGTATGCCGTGGACACGGCTGGCGACGAACGTTTCGCCTTGCGGGTCAAGGACCTTCGCGACGGCCGCGTCCTCGACGCGGCCGTCGAGGACATCGGCTACGGGTGCGTGTTCTCGCTCGACGGCCGGCACGTGTTCTACACGCGGGTGGACGAGGCGTGGCGGCCGCACCAGGTCTGGCGCCACCAGGTGGGCGCGCCTGCCGAGGACGACGTCCTCGTCCTCGACGAGCTCGACGAGCGGTTCTGGATGGGCATCGGCTCCTCCCGCGACGACAAGTGGGTGATGATCGGGCTCGGCTCGAAGACCACGTCCGAGGTGTGGATGCTGGACTCCGCCGACCCCACGGGACAGTTCCGGGTCGTCGCGCCCAGGCGGGACGGTGTGGAGTACGACGTCGAGCCGGCCGCGGACCGCCTGCTCATCGTCCACAACGCCGACCACATCGACTCCGACCTGGCCTGGGCGCCGCTCGACGCCACGTCGCACGAGCAGTGGCAGCCGCTGATGGCCTCCGCCGAGGACGAGCGGTTCCTCGGGGTCGACGCGTTCGACGACGTCGCGGTGCTCTCGCTGCGCAAGGGCGGGCTCACCGCGGTGCGGGTCATCGACCGCGACCCCGCTGCGCCGAGCGGCTACGGCTCCAGCCACGACCTCGACTTCGAGGAGCCGGTCCACACCATCGGGCTGGGGGACAACCCCGAGACCGCCACTCGCACCCTCCAGGTCGTCTACGAGTCGCTGGTGACTCCCCGCACGGTGTTCGACTACGACCTCGCCACCCGTGAGCTCACGCTCCTCAAGCGGCAACCGGTGCTCGGCGGCTACGACCCGCACCACTACGAACAGCGCCGCGAGTGGGCCACCGCTGCCGACGGCACGAAGGTGCCCATCTCGCTGGTGCACCCGGCTGGGGCGCAACCGGACGGGACGCACCCGGGCTTCCTCACGGCATACGGGTCCTATGAGGCCTCGAGCGACCCGCACTTCTCCGTCGCACGGCTCTCGCTGCTCCAGCGAGGCTTCGTGTGGGCAGTGGCGCACGTCCGCGGCGGCGGCGAGCTGGGTCGCGCGTGGTACGACAATGGCAAGCTGCGGCACAAGAAGAACACCTTCACCGACTTCGTCGACTGCGCCGCGCACCTGGTGGACACCGGCTGGGTGGCCCCGGACCGCCTTGTGGCAGAGGGAGGTTCGGCCGGTGGACTGCTGATCGGCGCGGCCCTCAACCTCGCGCCCGAGCGGTTCCGGGCGGTGCACGCGGCGGTGCCGTTCGTCGACGCGTTGACCACCATCCTCGACCCGTCGCTACCCCTGACCGTCGTGGAGTGGGAGGAGTGGGGCAACCCGCTCGCCGACCCCGAGGCGTACTCCTACATGAAGTCGTACTCCCCGTACGAGAACCTTCGCCGCGCCCCCTACCCGGCCGTGCTCGCCACCACCTCGCTCAACGACACCCGGGTGCTGTTCACCGAGCCGGCCAAGTGGGTGGCCCGGTTGCGCGAGAACACCACCAGCGACCCGGTGGAACGACCGGTGCTGCTGCGCACCGAGTTGGTGGCCGGGCACGGTGGCCGCAGTGGCCGCTACGACGCATGGCGGCAGGTCGCCTGGGAGTGGGCGTTCCTCGTGGCCGAGGCGACGGGAACGGCGTCGCGGACCCGGTCCGGCGACAATGCCGCATTTGGCCCGTTCCGGTGATTCGCGCAGCCGTGTGCGGGCTCTAGGCTTTCGAGTGTCGACAGTGGGCTTCGACCGTTCGGCTCGGGAAAGGGCGGGTATGCGTGGATGACCGCAGGGCTGTCAACGCGCGTGAGCTCGCCGAACGGTGGGACTGGTCGCAGACGCAGCTCGGCGACCAGTCCGACTGGCCGGT
>Ga0308175_100004158_pt1 | contig 10128 bp, 9 predicted proteins | sample PhyCR1_3_FD_203893 | JGI IMG/M metagenome (GOLD analysis project Ga0308175, IMG submission 203893) | Soil microbial communities from UC Gill Tract Community Farm, Albany, California, United States - DLSLS.C.R1 | ecosystem: Environmental > Terrestrial > Soil > Agricultural land | place: USA...
GCGAGCGGCTGCGGCGACGTCTCGATCCCGTCGCCGGTCGAGAGCCGCTTCGGCGTTCCACCGGCCGTCGGCACCGACCAGATGTGGCGCCGCTCGATGTCGCTCGCGTTCGTGCAGTAGTAGAACGTCTTGCCGTCGGCCGACACGGCGGCCGACGTTGCATCCTCGATCAAGCCGTTCGTCGTCGTCAACAGCACGGGCTTCACCGTGCTCGCGTTCGCATCGAGCGAGTAGTAGCGCTCCCACTCGTCGTTGAGCGGCGTTACCGGGACGAGGATGTGATCCCCGGCCCACAGCAAGCGCTGGATCGCGGGGAACGTCGAGTCGTTAGGCGCGTTGTGCCACAGCTCGCGCGCGGACTGCGTCGACACATCGGCCACCATGATGGCGATCGTGTGCCCGCCGGCGAATGTCGCGCGACAGAGGCCGGGGATGAGCGGCCGCGCCGGCGCGGAGTCCACGCGGGCGCGGCCACCGCCACCGCCCGGTGCGAATGGATTCGCCAATCCAGGCGGACACACACTGCGCGGCGCGGCGCCGTTCCCCGCCGGACCCGGCGGGTTCCCGATGCCGCCCTGCCCTTCCTGCGACTGCTGTCCGAACGGAGCCCCGGGCCGGCGCGTGAACGCGACGCGCTTTCCGTCGGGCGACCACACTGGCGTCCCGTCGAAGTCCACACCGGGCGCGAGATAGGTCATCGAGCGCGTCTTCCCGTCGTAGACCGCGATGAACGCGTGGTTCCCGCGATCGCTGACGAACGCGATCTTCGATCCGTCAGGCGACCATCGCGGATTCATCTGCCGTCCCCAGGCCTTGATGAACGGTTTCTGCCCCCGGTCCATCGAATCGGGCGCCGCAGGCGTGATCACTCGGCCGCGGTAGATCTGGTTGTCCTTTACGTACAGGACATAGCGACCGTCGGGCGAAAGCGCCGGCGCGGCGCCTTCCGCCACTCGCCACGGCACCCCGCCACTCGTCCGAACCGCCCAGATTTCGCGCTCGGCGCCGGCCGGATCGTGCGACGGGTTTGCCACCCACCCCTGACGGTTCGGCGCCGACCCGCGGACGAACACCGCGATCGAGCCGTCGTCGGACAGGTTGACGTCCGTGAGATCGCGGCCGTCGTCGTCCAGAAAGCGCGTGAGGCGCACCGGGCGGAAAGCCGGCGCGGCGGCGGTGTAGACGTTCCGCATCCCGCGGTCATAGGTCATCCACGCGATGCGGTCTGCTTTTCGCGCGGCCGTTACCTCGAGCGGCGAGGCGGGACTCAGAAACTGCGCGATCGTCGGCTTCCCCTGCGCGACCGTGCGCGTCGTGCCCTGCGCGTGCAGGTCGGGCGTGGAAAGAGAGACGATGAGCGGGGCGACGACACAAGCAGCGAATGACGAACGAGTCATGGAACAACTCCGGGGACGGGCGACGGACGATGGACGACGGCCAGGGACGGGCGACGGCAAATGTGTCTTAACGGCGACCGTACGGATACGTCCCACTCAACAGGATCGATGTCGCAGGTTCAACCGGTGGAGGTCCGAGTCGGCACGATGAAAAGACAGCTCTTTATTGCGGCGGTGGTCTGCGCCGCCAGTGCACTGACGCTGGGCGCGCAGCAGCCACGCGGACAAATGGGGCCGGGCGCGATGCCTGGTCCAGGCGGCATGGGCGCTCCTCGCGGCGGCGCGATGGATGACCCCGCGCAATTCCTTCTCGCCCAGACAGGCGAGTTGAATCTCACCGACGCCCAGGTCACTCGCCTGGCCGCCATCGCACGGCGGACGGCGGAGCGTCGACGGGCACTTCGTGTTCAGATGGACTCGCTGCGAACCCAACGGCCGCCCGGCGGCGGGCGCCCGGATTCAGCGCAACGGGCGCGGATGCGGCAGAGCTTCGAGCAGATGCGGCCGGCGATGCAGCGTCTTCGCGATCAAGCGCAGGCGGACCGTCGCGATGCCATCTCGGTGCTGACGCCAGATCAGCAAGCGCGGGCGTGGGAGCGCGTTGCGGCGTCGGGCCCGATGCAGCGCGGTGGAATGGGCCGCGGCTTCAGACACGGCCACGGCAGACACGGCAACCACATGCACATGCGCGGATCTCAGAACAATGACCGACGAGGACCGACGCCGGAGCGTCGGCCGGATGATCAACAGCAGTAACGGCGCAGAGCAAAGACGGCGCGAACCGATAGACGGCGCAAATCCCTGAGGGCGCGATAGACGGCGCAAATCCCTGAGGGCGCGAAATCACGAAAGGCGCGCAAATCACTAAGGGCGCGCAAATCACAGACGGCGCCAGGCGCGAAATCCCTAACGGCGCGGACAACAACGCGCCGTTAGGTTTTCCGCCGTCTGGGAGTTAGCGCCTGGCGCCGTCTGTGATTTGCGCGCAGTCTGTGATGTCGCGCCGTAAGTGATTTCGCGCCGTTCGGATTCGGGCGCCGTTAGGTAGTTGCGCCCTTATTTTGACTTCGCCCAGTGGGGAGCGGTTGACCACTGTGCCGGATCGAACAGGGCTGGATCCACTGGAATGTCGACTTTCCACGCCGAGTAGTCTTCTCCCTGCCGACGCACGCCGTTCTGGTACATCTCGATCTTCGTCGCGAGCCACGCGCCATTGCCGACCTTCTCGTACCCGCCGAGGTGCACGTCGTACGGCGGCTGGCCGCTGGCGAACGAGACGATCATCCGCTGGAGCAGCTTCCGATCGGTGTCGACCCAGAACTGCGGCGACGTCGTATCGGACGCCGACGCCGCCCCGACGATCCACACCGGCTTGCCCTGCCACGTAGCCGTTCGCACGCGGCTCAGATCGACCTTCATCTGCGCGAGCTCCTTGACCGTCTTCGCCACCGGCTGGACGTAGACGCCCTCGATGAGTGGCAGGAACTCGTTGCCTGTCGCTTCGGCCGATTGGAGCTTCCCGCCGCGAACGCTGAACGAGGAGTCCGCGGTGTAGATCACGCCGTTTCCGGCGGACAGGTCGCCGATGTCAATGCGAAGTCGCGTGCCGCCGGCCGCCGTGTGCGCGAGCGTCTCGTACCAGGTCTGCTCGTGGTCCGCGCCGTCCTGCCCGCGGCGCGTCGTTTTCTGCGTGAACGTGAGCGTGTGGTACCACTTGCCCGCGTAGGCGGCGCGCATGGCCTCGAGCACGTCGGAGCCGGTGCGCGGAGTGGCGGTACCCTGCGCCGTTAGGCACGGCGTGACGCACGCGAGGAGCGCGGCAGCAACCATCGAGGAGCGTGACGCAAAACGAATCATGGAAGGCTCCGGGGGTGACGAAACGAGCGAATGAGGAGCCGAAGCTTGGATCGGGTCCAGCGACGCGTCAATCCGATTGGGACGAAGCGCTCATCACCGGGCGCTCGGTCTCCCGGCCGACCGCCCGCGGCAGGGACAGCGTGAAGACCGCGCCCTCGCCGAACACGCTCTCCACGGTGATGTCACCGCCCATGGCCCGGGCGAGGTCCCGACTGATGGACAGTCCGAGCCCGGTTCCCTGCCCTTCGCGGGTGAAGGCCTGATCGACCTGCACGAAGGGCTCGAAGATCGCCTCGAGCTTGCTGGCCGGGATCCCGACGCCGCTGTCGACGACGTGTACGTTGGCCATCGTGTCGGTACAATCGCACTCGAGCCTAACGTGGCCGCCGGGTTCCGTGAACTTGATCGCGTTGGACAGCAGGTTGATGAGCACCTGTTGCACCTTGTCGGTGTCCGCCTGGACCACCACCGACGGCGGACATTGCCGGTACTCGTATTCCAGACCGCGGGCGCGCACCTGCGGGGCGACCAACGGATACATCCCCTCGAGGATGTCGTGGAGACGCACCTCGACGAGATGGTACTCGACGTGGCCAGCCTCGATCTTGGCGAAGTTGAGCACGTTGTTGATGAGCCCGAGCAGGTGGCGCTGGTTGCGGCGGATCCGATCCAGGTCCTCCCGTTGTGCCTCGGTGACCGGCCCGCGAATGCCGAGCTCCAGGAGGTCGACGTAGCCGCCGATGGCGTTGAGTGGCGTGCGCAGCTCGTGCGACATGGCGGCGAGGAACTGCGCCTTCACATCGTTCGCGTGCTCGGCCGCCACGCGCGCCGCATCCGCTTCGGCGCGTGCGGCGCGCTCCCGCATCAGCAGCCGTTCACGCTCGATCTCGCCGTCCTTGCGGTCGGTGATGTCGAGACATGACCCGATGTAACCGGCGAAGTCGCCGGCTTCGTTGATCCTCGGCGTTCCGGAGCTGAGCACCCAGCGATCGACGCCGTCGTGCCGGCGAACGCGGAGCTCGATCCGGAAGGCCTCGTGCGCGGCGGCGTGCGAACGGTAGGTCGTCACGACACGATCGAGGTCGTCGGGATGAATCACGGACTGCCAACCATCGCCGACCTGTTCCTCGAGCGCACGCCCGGTGAACTCGATCCACGACCGGCTGAACCACTCCGGGTTGCCGCGTACGTCGCTGAGCCAGATCATGACCGGAGCCGAATCCGCCATCGTGCGAAATCGCACTTCGCTTTCGCGGAGGGCTCGCTCGGCCTCGCGACTCCGCAGCAGGGCGCGGATCGTCGCCAGGAGCACCGGTGGCTCGACCGGGTGAGTCAGATACCCGTCGGCACCGGCGTCGAGGCCCCGGGCACGTTCAGTGGGAGACGTGAAGCTGGCGGAGATGAGCAGGACGGGAATGTCGGCGGTCTTCGAGTCCGCCTTCAGGCCATGCGCGATCTCGAACCCGCTGCCATCCGGCAGGCGCACGTCGAGCACGATGAGGTCCGGACGCTCGGCCGCGAGTCGGAGCGCATCGGCGGCCGTCTCACCCTCGATGACGCGATACCCGTCCTCCTCCAGGACGCGCATGAGCACCCAGCGATTGGCCAGCGTGTCGTCCACCACCACTACGTTGATCACTGGCCGATCAGACATTGGACACCTCGATCGCCCGGGGGCGATCTCGATCATCGTTAGGCGACGGGGCCGCGGTGCGACCTTCCTCGTAGAGGATAGGCAGCACCAGCGTGAACAGCGAGCCCCGTCCGACCTCGCTCTCGACCGTGACATCGCCACCCAGCAGCCGTGCGAGCCGCCGCGACAGCGGCAGCCCGAGCCCCGTGCCCTTCACGCGCCGCTGCATCGGGCTCTCGATCTGCGCGAACTCCTCGAAGATGCGATCAAGATCGACGTCGGCAATCCCGATCCCCGAATCGGCCACCGTAAACCGGATCGTGTCGTAATCGCCTTCGCGGGCCGACACGCGCACCTCGCCCCGCTCGGTGAACTTGAGCGCGTTCGAGATGAAATTCCGGAGGATCTGCGCGACCTTCGACTCGTCGGTCTGCAACAGCGGCAGCGGGGGAACGGGCTCGAAGACGAGCGACACGGCTTCGTCGGTCTCGATGGGGCGAAAGACGCCACGCAACGCACCCCACAAGGCTTCGACCGTGAAGGCGTCGACGCGAATCTCGGTTCGGCCGGCTTCGATCTTCGCGAGGTCGAGCCAGTCATTCACGAGATCCGACAACGAGTCGGTCGTGTTCCGCATCATCTCGATTGCGCGGCGGTGGCGATCGGTCAGCGGGCCTTCGTACCCGTCGAGCAGCAGCCGGGCGACATTCCGAACGGCGTTGAGCGGCGTGCGAATCTCGTGATTGAGGTCGGAGAGGAACCGCGTCTTGAGCTCGTTGACACGCTCGAGGTAGACGGCGCGCTCGTCGAGCTCAGCGTACAGCGCCAGCACACCGCGATTCGTTTCCGAGAGCTCCTGCGCGAGCCGGTCGGTTTCCGCCTGCTTCTCGCGGAGATGCGCGAGCGTGCGCGCGAGCTCCTGGCTCTGCGCCTGCATCTCGAGCAGCGGGTCGAGCGCGCTGGACGCGGCCACGGCGCCCATGGCGGCATTGATCGCGCTCGGCGTGGCGCGCACGGTGGCCGGGAGGCGCTTGCCGATCACGATCGCCGTTCCCTCGTTAGGCGACGACGCGGCGGAGAACGTGTCGGCCAGTCGCCGGGCGCCCATGATCCCGATGCCGAGCCCCGTCGATGACACGTAACGGCCATCGAGCACGTCACCGAGCCGAGCGATCCCCGGCCCGCGATCGCTCACCCGCGCGACGAGAGTCGCCGGTGGCTCGTGGTCGATCCAGAAGTCCACGCGCCCGCCACCGGCATACTGATACGCGTTGCGAGCAAGCTCCGAGACGGCGGTCGCGAAACGCGTCTGGTCCTGGCCGTCGAGCTTGAACTGTGTCGCGAGCTGACGGGCGCGCTGGCGCGCGAGCACCACGTCATGCTCGCGCGCCAAGTCCACTGTCAGCAGCGTAGTCGTTGTCGACATGGAGTCCGCCCCCATCATGCAGCCATCCGGGCCGCGGCCCGGACGACGACCACCAGCGAGTCATCGCGCCCTCGGGAATAGTCGCGATAGAGCACACCCGCCACAACGCTGGGGTCACGCGTGGCGAGACCCGGATACCGGGCTAGATCCCAGCGCCCGCTCAGGCCGTCCGAGTGCATGACGAGCAGCGCGCCCGCCGGCCAGTCGTAGGCGAACTCCTGAATCTTTCGTGCCTCATGGCCGGCGATCCCATTATACGACACGAGGCTCTTGCTCTCACCCGGCGACACGAGCGATGCCGAGATGTTCCCGAGCCCGGCATAGCGGACGGATTTTCCGGTCGTGTCGAGCTCCGCGATTGCCAGAGCCGCGCCGCGTGTGGACCGCAGCGCGGCATGCACCTGAGCAACGACCATTGCCGGTTGGTCGCCGGACCGGTCCACGGCGACCTCCACAGCGCGACGCGACGCGTCAGCCGCGGACTGGCCATGTCCGAGCCCATCGGCGACCGCGACCATCGCGCGGCCACGGTCATCGACCGCAATGCCCCAGTCATCGCCGCACGCCACCTCACCGTGCTTCGCAACGCGGACGACGCCAACCTCGAATGGACGGTCGCGGTCGCCCGGTGCGGGACGCGCAATGCGCGCCACGAGGACCGTTCCGCTCCCAACCGATGTGTAGATATCGAACGCGCTGGCGAGGCGCGACATGGCACCGAGGCCGGTACCTGAGCTCCCCGCCGTGGAGTATCCGTCGCTCATCGCGCGATCAAGATCAGGGATGCCCGGACCATAGTCGATCGCGACCACCTCTACCCCGGCGTCTCCGCCGTCGCCTAACGACCGGAGCACGATCTGGCCGTGAGTGGCGTGCTTCGTGATGTTGGTCGCCGCTTCTGTGGCCAGGATCGCGAATCTCCCCGCGTCCGTTTCCGAAAGGCCGATCGCCGCCGCCATCGCGTTGGCGCTTCGGCGCGCCTCGCCGACCTTGCTCGGGTCATCGATCGCAACCGCGAGCCCCGATTGGTAATCAGGATACAGCGACACACTCACTTCCATCGCGTGATCACCACGCGCGTGCCCTCGCCAACTCGCGAGCTGATGTTGAAATCGTTCACGAGCCGCTTGGCTCCGCCGAGTCCGAGGCCGAGGCCGTTGCCGGTCGTAAAGTGATCCGTCAGTGCCTGCTGAATGTCCGGAATGCCGGGCCCCGTATCCTCGAAGACCACACGAAGGCCACGGCGCGGACCTTCGACGATGAGATCGAGGGTCGCGGTTCCCCCGCCGCCGTAGTCGATCGTGTTCCGCGCAATCTCGCTCGCCGCGGTCACCATCTTCGTCTGATCGACGAGCGAGAAGCCGGCTTCGATCGCCCACGTGCGAACGGCCTGGCGCACCGAGACGACGTCCGCTGCGGAGCGAAGCTCCAGCGTGTCACTCCGTGCGACCGGCATCCGCGTCGGGCAAGTCCTCAATGTCTCGGGTGGCCGACTCGAGCAACGCCATTCCTTTGTCGACGTTCAGCGCGGTGCGCACACCGGGAAGATTCAACCCGAGCTCGACCAGCGTGATCGCGACGGCTGGCTGCATTCCAACCACCACCGTTTCGGCGTCGAGCACGCGAGCCATTGCCGCGATGTTGGCGATCATGCGGCCGATGAACGAGTCGACGATGTCGAGCGACGAGATGTCGATGAGGACACCTCTGGCGCCGGTCTCGCTGATTTTTGTTGTGAGCTCATCCTGTAGCTGCATCGCGAGTCGGTCGTGCATGTCGACCTGAATCGAGACCAACAGCAGGTCACGGAGCCTCAGAATTGGGATTCGGTCCACGCGCGAGTCTCCAGTCAGGCGCGGGACTTGAGAACCCGCTCACGCTGCCCGGTCATCTCGAGCGCCCGCCGGAAGGCGTCCGCGAGCGTCGCCTTGGTGATGACGGCACCAAGGTCGACTCCGAGATGCACGATTGTCTGGGCGATCTGGGGCCGGATCCCGCTGATGATGCAGTCGGCCCCCATGAGGCGGGCGGCCGTGACGGTCTTGAGCAGGTGCTGCGCGGTCAGCGTATCCACCGTCGGCACGCCGGTGATGTCGATGATCGCGATGTCCGCGCCGGTCTCGACGATGCGCTGCAGCAGCGACTCCATGACGATCTGCGTGCGCGCGCTGTCGAGTGTTCCGATCATCGGCAGGGCGAGAATGCCGTCCCACAACTTCACCACCGGTGTCGACAGCTCGAGCAGCTCCTGCTGCTGCCGCGTGATCACTTCCTCGCGGCTCTTTTGATAGACCTCGGTCGTATACAGGCCAAGCTTGTCGAACAGCTCGGTCGCCGACCATGTGACTGTCGCCAGCGTGTCCGCGTCGCCGCCGAGCTCAGTTCGGATACGGGCGAAGACCGGGCGCTTGAGCGAGAAGACGAACCTGGCCGTCTCGCTCGGCGAGAATCCCTGGAGGCCTCGCGACCGCGAGACGTCACCGAGCATGTCGCGGACGCGCCCGAATGACGGACCCTGGATGTCGGTGACTTGTCCGCCCTGCGTGGCTTGCTGGAGGAGACTGAGAAATTCCTTCGACTGGCCGCGGAGCTCCGTCTCACTGATCTTCGACCCGGGACGGAACGCGCCGAGCTGCTCCTTCAGCCACTCGTCGAGCAGTTCGGCTTCGTTCGTTGTCAGGATGCGTGGAATGACAGCATCGGTTGCTGCGCTCACAATCGTAGTCTCCTCGGTGTACGGCACCCCGCGGCGGCCAGCGTGCTGTGTGGCGGCGGCGGTCGGCGGTTCCAGCAAAGTTGTTCGACGGACTGGTCCACGAAGCCGCGGAACTTACGCGCGGGTGCGGAGTCGTCGCCAGTCGGTGACGCACGTAAAGCAGGTTTCGTGCGATGCCGCGCACGGCCCGTTTTCTGGAACCTTTCCCGGCGAATGGGAACTCATAGGGTAGTCATCTTCGACTACCCCAATCGCTTTTATCCCCCATTCAGCACACGCTGAGGAGCTGCGTCATGTACCGCTTTGCCGTTCGCGGCGCCATCGCCCTGGCCGTGATCGCGCCGCTCGCCGCGCTTTCCCGTCCGTCTTCGCATTCACCGATCGCGGTGCCGGAGGCGGCAGTCACCAGCTCGCCAGCCGCACCCGGACTTCAGACCGTCGTGCTCGCGGGCGGCTGCTTCTGGGGGATCGAAGCGGTATTCGAGCACGTCAAGGGCGTGACGGATGCCGTATCCGGGTACGCGGGTGGAACGAAGGAGCAGGCGGACTACGAGACCGTGAGCACCGGCACGACCGGCCATGCGGAGTCCGTGAAGGTGACGTTCGATCCGACCAAGGTCTCGCTCGAGAAGCTGCTGCAGGTGTTCTTCTCGGTGGCGACTGACCCGACGCAACTGAACCGGCAGGGTCCGGATGTCGGCCCGCAGTATCGGTCAGCGATTTTCTTCGCCGACGAGGAGCAGGCGCGCGTTGCGCGCGCCTATATCGACCAGCTGACGAAAGCGAAGGTCTATCCGCGGCCGATCGTCACGCAAGTCGTGAAGCTCCAAGGCTTTTACCCGGCCGAGGAGTATCATCAGAACTTTGCGGAGCGGAACCCGACGTATCCGTACATCGTGTACAACGACGCACCGAAGGTCGCCAATCTGAAGAAGCAGTTCCCGGATCTGTACCGGCAGGAGACGGCGTTGGCGGCTCGCGACCACTGAGAAGGGCGAACGACTCTGACCGCCGTTGCTCTATCGATCCCAGCATCGCTTTGCCTCGAGCCTCCGCAACAGCGGGAGCAGGGATAAAGCGGATCTTTGAACGGCGATCA
>Ga0308175_100004159_pt1 | contig 10127 bp, 9 predicted proteins | sample PhyCR1_3_FD_203893 | JGI IMG/M metagenome (GOLD analysis project Ga0308175, IMG submission 203893) | Soil microbial communities from UC Gill Tract Community Farm, Albany, California, United States - DLSLS.C.R1 | ecosystem: Environmental > Terrestrial > Soil > Agricultural land | place: USA...
AGCCAGTTGGGCGAATTTTACGAAGACATGCACGACGGTGTACGTGTGGCTTCGTTAGCGGTGCGATGACAGCCCTCGGCGCATGGCTTGCCGAACCGATCGTCTGCGGTCCATCGATGGCGGCGTTCGTGCCATCGCTGTCTCTGCGGTCCGGTCCGACGAGGCGCTCAACTTGTACAGAACAGATCCACGGACGACCGATCCGTCGGCCGGATTTTGAAACAATGTTCCGTCACCGCCAAACACGCCAACGAACCACGTCGGGGTGCCCCCAGGCTGCAAGCCCCAGGTCAGGTCATAGCTGGTGTTCTTGAAGTCGGGCATCGTCAAATCCCACGACGTGGCAGTTCCGGAGAACGCACGCGTCGCCAGGATGAAAACCGAACGGCCGACGGCGTCGTCGAATTCCATGTCAGCGTACTGCGAATACTCGGACTGCATCGGAACGAGAACCCGCCAACGCTGATATGGTGACGATGAGAGAACTGACATCGTCGGCTGTGTCAGCTGCGGGCCAAGCGTGATCGTTCGATTCGTCATCGCCGTCGTGTAGGCGTCGACGAATCTCGAGCCGCCTTGGGCCGTCCCTTGCGGCAGCTCTTCGGTGACACCGATTCGATGTAGATCGCCCGCGGCTAGTCGCGACGACGGCAGTCCCACCACAGTCTGCTGCGCGCTGGCACCACCGAAATACAGCGGCTCCTCGACTCCAGTGGCAGTTATCAGGTCGACGGATAGCGACGGCGAGGCCGCGAAGTTCGCGATCGACACCGATGCCGTCGCGGCGGGAAACGCCTCGCTCGAGTGGAAATCGAGTCGGGGAATGACGCCGTTCGCGGCGATGTTCACGCCCCGGCGGAGGATGAATTCAGAGAACGCTAACGCCGACCCGGCAACGTTTCCGTGAGCGGCAAACAGATCGCGCGGTCCGTCGGGCACGTTCTGCACGACGAAAAGACTGTCTCCGAGCGACGGAACGCCGTCGGCCGGGCCGAGCGCGACGTATGTGACGTCGTTTGTCGGAACGCCCGCAACCGTTCCCGTAACGGTCTTCCCGACGGTCTGCGGGTCCGGACAGGTCTTGAAGCCCTCATTGAGCTCGCCCGCGCTCGCGTACAACACGACCGTGCTCGGATCACTCCAAACAATCGCCACGCCGCCGGCCGGACCAAGCGCCATGCGGAAAGCGCGATCGGCATCGGGCAGCACACGCGTCCAATCCGCCCCGCTGCGCTGCATGGCAACCCACACAGGATAGTCCGAGAGACAAAAATGGAGCTCGACATTCTTTACCGACGGGGTCTCCGTCTGTTGCGGCGACGTCGATTCGCCGCCCCCACAGGACACGACCAGCGTACCTATGGTGCCTACCGCGGCGCGCGTCACGACCGATCGGTCGAACCAGGCAGTCATCGTCCAGCTCCAGGTGGGGGGGTGCTGAAACCTCGGACGCTCAGGCCAAAAACACCATCGACACTTCAAGGATTCACGGTACGCAGGAACAGAAGCTGTGTCCTCCAGGCGGAGAACTTTCGCCCGACGTCGTCGAGCCTTCCAACTTCTCTAAATCCTTCCTTCACGAAGAGGGCGATGCTCGGCGCGTTTTCCGAGTCGATGCTTGCGACAATCGCATGTTTACCGCGGTCTCTCGCGTCCCTGCACAATCGCGCCAATAGCTGGCGCCCGATCCCTCGGCGTTGTGCCGCCTGGGCGACATAGACGCTGGCCTCCGTCGTCAACTGATAGCCACTCGACGGACGATATACCGACAACGACGCCCATCCCAGAACCCTCGAGTCGTCCCCCGGTTCCGTTGCGACGATTATAGGGAGATCCGCCGCCGCATGTAGCGCAAGCCACGCCCGCCGTTCGTCGAGCGAGACGGGCGTCTCCGCGTAGATGTAAGGTGATGCGTCGATCTCCGCGTTGAGTATCTCGCTAACGGAAACGAGATCAGCGTCCGTTGCCGCTCGGATGCTGATCTCGTTGTCGTTGCGCGATTCCTGTAGGTCGCGCGCGCTCACCGTCACACCGGGAAGAGCATCTCGCGGTACTTCGGAAGCGGCCACTGGTCGTCGGCCACCGAAAGCTCGATCGCGTCGCAGCAGGCGCGAACGTCCGCCATCGTGTCCGCGCCGGCCGACGTCAGAAGCTCGGCCTGCTTCACGAGATCGTCATGCATTCCCTCGGCTTTGTCGATGACCCTGCCGAGTGCCGCACGCTGCTTCTGGAGATTCGCGATCAACGTACCGAGCGCGTTGGCCGCCTCGATCTGCGGAACGACTTTGATGCCCGCCGACTTCGCCTGGGCAGCTGCATTCGCCAGCGAGCCGGCATATCCGAACGCCGCCGGCAGCACGAAGGTGTCGACCATCTCGCGCAGCGTGTGCAGCTCGATGAGCATGTCCTTGCTGTACCGCTCGAGACGAACGTGATAGCGCGACTCCAGCTCGACGTCGCTCAAGATCTCGAGCGATGTGAGCAGCTTGTTCGACTGCTTCGTCGCGAGTTGGGCAAGTGCTTCCGGCGTGCGGCGGAGGTTCAGCAAGCCACGCTTCTCCGCCTCTTTCACCCATTCGCCGGAGTAGTTGTTGCCCTCGAAGCGAACGGCTGCCGTCTCCTTGAAGATCGGGCGGACGACTTTGAGCACGGCGTCGTCGACCTTCTTCGTCTTCTTCAGCTCAGCCTTGAGCGCCGCCGTGATCTCGGCGATCGCCTCGGCGACGGCCGCGTTGAGGAGGACGATCGGGAACGCGATCGACTGCGACGAGCCGACGGCGCGGAACTCGAACTTGTTGCCCGTGAACGCGAACGGCGACGTGCGGTTGCGGTCCGTGTTGTCCTTCTCGATCTCCGGCAGCCGCGCGACACCGAGCTTGATCATCTCCTGCTCGGCGCTGTTCGTCGCTTTGCCGGCGGCGATCGCGTCGATGACCTTCGTCAGCGTGTTGCCCATGAACACCGAGATGATCGCCGGCGGCGCTTCGTTCGCGCCGAGCCGGTGCTCGTTGCCCGACGTGCCGATCGCCGCGCGGAGAAGACCCGCGTGCTTGTGCACGCCCTTGAGAACCGCCGCGAGCATGACGAGGAAGCGAATGTTCTGGTGCGGCGTCTTCCCCGGACGAAGGAGGTTGTAGCCGTCGAGGTCCGGATTGTCGGCCGCGATCGACATCGACCAGTTGCAGTGCTTGCCCGAACCGTTGATGCCGGCGAACGGCTTTTCGTGCAAGAGCGCCTGCAAACCATGGCGCAGCGCGACGCGGCGAAGCGTCGCCATGACGAGCTGGTTGTGATCGACCGCGACGTCGGTCTCCTCGAAGCGCGGCGCCATCTCGAACTGACTCGGCGCGACTTCATTGTGACGCGTGATGATCGGAACCCCGAGCTTGTACAGCTCGTGCTCGACGTCAGCGATGCACGCCTGAATGCGCTCGGGAATTCCCCCGAAGTAGTGATCTTCGAGCTGCTGTCCGCGCGGCGGCGGCGCGCCGATCAACGTGCGGCCGGCCATCACGAGGTCGGGGCGCAGCGCGAAGTGCGAACGATCGATGAGGAAATACTCCTGCTCGGGGCCCATCGTCGTGTAGACGCGGTACACGCCCTTGTCGCCGAGAACTTCGAGAAGCTCGATGGCCTTCGCCGAGAGAACGTCCGAGCTGCGAAGCAGCGGGGTCATCTCGTCGAGCGCCTCGCCGTTGTAGCCGACGAACACCGACGGGACGTACAGCGTCTTCACGCCGCCCATCTCGGAGATGAACACCGGGCTGGCCGGATTCCACGCCGTGTAGCCGCGCGCTTCCCACGTCGCGCGAAGTCCGCCGGACGGGAAGCTCGAAGCGTCAGGCTCGCTCTGAATGAGCTGCGACGCACCGAACGCCTCCATTGGCTGACCATCGTCGAACGACAAGAACGCGTCGTGCTTCTCGGCCGTCAGCCCGGTCTGCGGCTGGAACCAGTGCGTGAAGTGCGTCGCGCCATTGGCAAGCGCCCATTCCTTGATCGCCTGCGCGACGCGCGGCGCGATGTCGACATCGAGCTTCTTCCCGTGGCGGAGCGCGTCCAAAAGCTTCGCGTAGGTCTCACGCGGCAGCTTGTCGCGCATCTGGCGAACGCCAAAGGTGTTGATGCCGAAGAATTCGGAGGTGCGCTGCGGAGTGCCCTTCTCGCTCATGATCGTCGCGGGTTTTTTCACGTCGCGTTCAGTGATTTCACGAAGGACCGCCCGGCGGGGCGACACAGAAGATGACATCGCGTACTGGCCTCAGTCTATGGTTATGGGGGCGCGGCTCGACGCAGAATGTACACTGGTTCGTGCAGAAAACGCAAACTCGGCAGATCGTTTTGCTAAATAATCGTACAAAACGCCGAATTCCGGTTGCAGAATGTGCAAACTGAGCACTAATCGGCTGCAACCGCCGGAATTCCAGACACGGGAGTGAGCTGGTCGATCCGCCCGAGCCTCCGAAGCCTCGGTACGGCGATCGCCACGACCCCGACCACCGCCAACGACGCCAACCCCCCGAGCACGACTGACGGAACCGTCCCAAGCAATTTCGCGGCGACACCGGATTCGAACGCGCCGAGCTCATTCGACGAGCCGACGAAGATCGAGTTCACCGAGGAGACACGGCCGAGCATATGGCCGGGCGTCAGCACCTGAAGCAGCGTCGATCGAATGAGGACGCTGACGTTGTCCGCGAGCCCGCTGACGAAGAGCACGGCGGCCGAAAGGACAAAGCTCTTCGAGAGACCGAACGCAATGATGCAAAGAGCGAACGCCGCCACGGCATACAGCAGCGTTCGGCCCGCGCGCTTGAACGGTGGACGATGCGCGAGATAGACGGACGCGATCACCGCACCCGCGGCGGGTGCCGCACGCAAGATGCCGAGCCCCTCCGGACCCACATGCAGAATGCGATCGGCATAGACGGGAAGGAGCGCCTCGGCGCCGCCGAGCAGAACCGAGAAGAGATCGAGCGTCAGCGCCGAGAGCAGCACTGATTCACGAAACACGAATCGAAGCCCCTCGAGCAGACTTTCCTTGTCGCCGCCTCTCGGTTTCGACTCGGCGGTTCGCGCATACTCGATCCACCAGAAGAGGAGGAGCGCGAGCGCCATCATGATCGCGTCGAAGACATAGGCGACGCGCGCGGAGGCAAAGCCGTAGATCAATCCCCCGAGTGCGGGACCGACGACTGCCGCGGTCTGCCAGGTCGAGCTTCGCCACGCGACGGCGTTCGCGTAGAGCGAACGGGGAATCAACTCGGCGCCGAGTGCTTGTCGCGCCGGCTGAAGAAAGCTTCGCGCGATCCCGCTGACGAATATCACCGCGTAAAAGGGGATCGCACCGCGCGCGTGCAGGAAGCCTGGAATCAGATTGAAGACGAGCAACGTCGTCGAGCAGGCGAACAGCACCGCCAGCATCGAGAGCGAGATCGCACGCCGATTACCTCGGTCCGCGACGTGTCCGGCGTACAGCGCGAAACCGATGAACGGCAGAACTTCCGCGAGACCGATGAGGCCGAGCGAAAGCGGATCGTGTGTGATGTCGTAGATCTGCCACGCGACGACGACCGCTTGAATCTGCGACGAGATGGTCATCGCAAACGTCGATACGATGAACCAGCGGTAGTTCTTGACGCGAAGCGCTGCGTACGGGTCGTGTGCCACGGCGATCTGAATTTAATCGCCCTGGCCCAACCATCGGCGAGCCTACCGACTCTCTTGCTTCACCAGTGCGGAGAGTACGCGTCTGTTCTCGAAGTCGGATCGAATCGTGTCCGACGCGCGCAAATAGGCTTTGCGAGCTTCGGCGCTCAACGTCCCCTTGCCGGCGACCGCGAGCAGCACGCGGGATTTTTCGAAGTCGGAGCGTGAGCGAGCCGCCGTCTCGATCACGGGAATGAGATCGTCTCCGGACAACGCTCGGCTTTCGATGGCGGCGAGCAAGACTCGCGATCGCTCGAAGTCCGACCGCAGCTCGCCCGCCGAACGAACCGCGCGGTGCGCCATGTCTCGCGAGACCGACGATTTCGTGAGAATGGCCTGGAGTGAGCGGGAGCGCTCGAAGTCCGACGACATATGCGCGAGCGCGGCGAAATACGCGGTGCGTATCCCCTCACTTTCGAACGACGCGCGATCGGCGACGGCCACGAGGAGGCGCGACGTCTCGTAGTCGGAGCGCGTGAGGCGTGCCGTGATGTCGAGGACTCGCTGGTACTCCGCGGCACTGAGCTTCTGCCGCTCGAGAAGCCGCCGGAGATACAAGCCTCGTGCGTAGTCGCTCTGCATCTTTTCCGACTCGTCGAGCACGGCGCCCGGTCCGCCGGACGCGAACAGCGTTGGAAAGCGATAGTCGATCCCGATTCCGGTCATGCGATCGAGGTCGATGAGCAGGGCGGCGAGCCACCGCTTGGCCGCGTCATCCCACGGTTGTTCGCGATCATTGACGTAGTACAGTCGCGTGAGCCGCCCGGATCGATCCGGGCGCATCGTGAGGCGTCGCGTCGTGTTTCCATCGACGTCGAGCAGGTCGAGCGTCCCGTCGTTCGTGATGGACGCGATGTCGGTGAAATCCGAGTTGAAGCGGATCTCGCCGGTGGCGACGAGGTCGACGCGGCAGTTGTCGCCGGACCATCGCGCGCGCCAGCGGATCAGGTCGTGATCGCGCTGCTCATGAGAGTTCTCTATCGAGCGCGCATTTCGCTGGCATTCGGCGGGCAAAAGCGCTGAGGCCCGCGGCGCGGCTCCGAGCGCGACGACGAGCATGGCGGTGAGAGGAGCAGCGGTGGCTCTCGGCGCGATCATAGGTCCTCCGGGGAGTGCTAAAAAAACAGCATCTAGTGCTAGATAATTAGCATCAGCCCTCCGGCTGTCAAGCGTGAATTGACGGGCGCTCGGTCACTCGCGGGCACTTTGGGGTGGTCATACATTCGCGTCGATGAATCCGTCGCCGCAGTCGGGGCCGTACCCTAAACCGATGGCCAGCGAAGCGCCGAACCCTCGGGAAGTAGCCCTGGAGCCGGCGCGGTCGGCGCACGCGGCGGACAGCGACGTCGCCCTCGTCGAGCGGATGCAGCGCGGGGACCAACAAGCTCTCAACGCGTTCTACGCCCGTTGGTTTCCGGTCGTGAGCGCGCTGATCTCGAGAATTCTGAAGTCGGCGGACGATGTGGAAGACGTGGTCGAAGAGACGTTCTGGCAGGCGTGGAGACAGGCGAGCCGCTTCTCCGTCGATCGGGGATCGGTGCAGACCTGGGTGCTGACGATCGCGCGGAGTCGCGCGCTCGACCGCCTCCGCGCCACGCGTCGGCTTCGCGAAGACACAATAGATGAAGGAGGGGCGGCCGAGACGGGTGCGGTGAGCGTCGGGGCGAAGCTTCCGTCGGCGAGCGACCCTGCGATGGACGCCGAGCATGCCGAGCGCAGGCGATTCGTCGTCGCGGCGCTCAGCGAGCTTCCCGCGGAACAACGCGAGGCGCTCGAGCTGGGATATTTCGGCGGGTTGAGTCAGTCCGAGATCGCTGAACGAACGGGGCAACCACTTGGCACGGTGAAGACGCGAATGCGGCTCGCGATGCTCAAACTGAGAGATCGGTTGGCTCCGTTGCGGGAGGAAACGCGATGAAGCGCGAGCTCACGCACGATGAGGCGTTCGCGCTGTTGGACGCGCTCGCAATGGATTCCCTCGAGGGACGCGAGCGGGAAGCAGTCGCGGAACATGCCGCGCAGTGCGAAACGTGCCGGCCGGAGCTCGCCTCACTGCGTGAGACGTTTGCCCAGCTCGCCTTTGCGGCGCCGCCCGCCGCCGAGATCGACGGGAGCGCCCAGGCGCGGATCCATTCTCGACTGATGGATCGCGTTGCCGCGGATGGCCGTGCCGAGGGCGCCCCCCCGGTGCGGCTCGACCTGTCGTCGCCGCCACCGATGTCCATGACGCAGGAGCGGCGAATCATCAGCTCACTCGCGTGGCGCCGCGCCGAGTGGATCGCGGCCGCTGCGAGTGTTCTGCTCGTCGTAAGCATCGGACTGCTCGCGGCGATGCTCCGCGATCGACAAACGGTGCACGAGGCGCTTCAGGCCGAGCTCGCGCGAAGCGCGGGCACGCGAACGTCGAACGACTCGCTGCGATCGCTCATCGCGTCGCGCGACAGCATGATCTCCGGGTTGATTGGGCGCGACGTCGCGGTGTTGAGCCTCACGTCGGCCGGAGCAAAGGCTCCGTTCGCGAGAATGTTCTGGGACACGGCGCGCAACACGTGGACCCTCGCTGCCCATAACATGCCGGAGCTCAGGTCCGGCCGGACGTATCAGCTCTGGCTCGTGACAAAGACCGCGAAGATCAGTGCTGGGACGTTCACGCCAACGAACGGCGAGGCGGTGGTCCGGGCGACCTACCCGCTTTCTCGGGATTCGCTGGAAGCGATCGCCGTGACGGAGGAGCCCGCAGGCGGGGTACCGCAACCGACCGGCGCGATCGTCATCGCCGGGAAATAACGCCGGCCCGCCCTCGGGCGGGACCAACGATACATTTACAGTGTACTAAAGCTCGGCCGTGGTACCACAACGCTTGGATTGGGAGCAGTACATGACAAAGGAAGCATTGATCGATTTCGATGCCGCAGGTGGCATCGACCTCGACCGTTTGGAGCGAAGCATCGGGCTTCGGGGTGAGCGAGTCGGCGACGGACGCTACCGCATCACCGGAGGAACCCACGATCACTGGGTCGACCTCTACACTAATGCTCACCCTCGCTGCGACTGCGGCGATCACCTGTGGCGTGAGCAGATCTGCAAACACATCCTGGCCGCACTCCTGCGTGAAGGCAACGAGCGCGTCGTGACGACGCTGCCACGGCTTCTCGCACGAGCCACTGCGGCCTAGGTGAAACGTCCATTCCGGTTCGGCGTCGTTCTTCGACGCATTCGAGAACACTTACAAACAGAGCAGCTCGCGGACGCTGCGATGTTCGAGCTCGCCGAGCGCGGACATCGCACGCTCTTCGAGCAGCTCGTCGCGTGCATCATCTCCATCCGCACGCTCGACGAGGTGTCGCTGCCGACGGCGCTTCGCCTCTTCGAGCGCGCGCCGACACCCGACGCGATCGCGAAGCTCTCCGTCGCGCAGATCGACAAGCTGATTCACGCGAGCAGCTTTCACCGCGCGAAGGCCGAGTCGATTCGCACCATCGCCCAGCGGACGGTCGGCGAGTTCGGAGGCCGCCTGCCGCGCGACCGGGATGTGCTCATGTCGTTCAAGGGCGTCGGCCCGAAGTGCGCCAACCTCGCCCTCGGCGTCGCCCATGGCGACCTCCACATCAGCGTCGACATCCACGTCCACCGGGTGACGAATCGCTGGGGCGTCATCGACGCATCGACGCCTGAGCAAACGATGCTCGCGCTCGAACGCGTTCTGCCGAAACGCTACTGGGTCGACATCAACCGGCTGCTCGTCCCCTTCGGCAAGCATGTGTGCACCGGGCGATTGCCAAAATGCTCAACGTGCCCCGTGCTGGAGTACTGCAGGCAGGTGGGAGTCACGACGCATCGCTGACCCGACGAGCGATGCGTCGAGGGCTCGGTCTCCACTACTCGTTCTTCAAGGCTTCGATCGGTTGTATCAGTAACGCGCGTCTCGCCGCGAAATAGGTCGCGACAACCACCACCAGCATCGTCATCGAAATCACAACGGCGCTGACCGCACCATCGAGCGCGCGAACGCCGTAAACCAGCGATGACATTGCTCGACCCATGCCCAGCGACGCGATGACTCCGACCGCGAGGCCGATGAGTGCCGGCCGAGCTCCACGGTCGCTGACGAGCGACAGCACGCGTCCCGACGTCGCGCCGAGTGCGATGCGAATGCCGATCTCACGACGCCGGTCACCAATCGAGTGCGTGATCACCGCGAAGATTCCGGTCGCCGCGAGCACGAGCGCAACGATCGCGAACGTCGTGAGCAGCCGAATCTGATATGACAGCCGACTCCAGGAGTCGTGCATGCGATCGGTCATCGATTGCACGTCGAAGAGCGCGAGATTCGGATCAGCCGAGCGCACCGCCCGGCGCAGATCTGAAACGATCGCGTTCGGATCTCCCGCGACGCGAACGAGAACGTAGCGGAAGGC
>Ga0308175_100004160_pt1 | contig 10126 bp, 9 predicted proteins | sample PhyCR1_3_FD_203893 | JGI IMG/M metagenome (GOLD analysis project Ga0308175, IMG submission 203893) | Soil microbial communities from UC Gill Tract Community Farm, Albany, California, United States - DLSLS.C.R1 | ecosystem: Environmental > Terrestrial > Soil > Agricultural land | place: USA...
CACGCGTCGAGCGCGGCCTTGGAGGCGACGTACGCGCTGAACCGCGGCGGGTTCGTCTGCACGCCGATCGAGCTGATGTTCACCACGTGCCCGTGCTGCTGCTCGCGCATCTTCGGCAGCAGACCCAACACCAGCCGGATCGCGCCGAAGTAGTTGAGCTGCATGGTCCGCTCGAAGTCGTGGAAGCGGTCCTCCGAGAGCCGCAGCGAGCGGCGGATGGACCGGCCGGCGTTGTTGACGACGAAGTCGACCGTCTCGTGCTCGGCGCGCAGCTGCTCGCAGAGCGCGTCGATGGCCTCCATGTCGGAGAGGTCGCAGCCGTAGACGTGCGCGGTGCCGCCGCGCGCCTCGATCTCGGCCTTGGTGTCCTCGAGCTTGTCCTTGCCGCGCGCCACCAGGATCGGGATGCCGCCGGCCTGCGCGACCTTGAGCGCGACGACCTTGCCGATCCCGGAGGACGCGCCGGTGATCACGACCCGCCGGTCCCGGAGCTTCTCGGTGATGCCGCTGTCCTGGGCGGTGGCCCGGTCGAGGTGCTCCTCCCAGTAGGTCCACAGCGTCGCGGCGTACCCCTCCAGGTCCGGGCAGGAGATCCCCGAGCCGGACAGCGCCCGCTCGGTGCGGCGGGAGGCGTAGCTCGTCGGGAACGAGCTGTGCTCGAGCACCTCCGGGGGTACGCCGAGCCGGCCGATGGTCTCGCGCAGCGCCAGCTGGGCCGGTGCCGTGCGCAGCACGCTCTGCAGCAGGCCCGCCGGACGCAGCGCCCGGGGGAGCAGCGTCGCGGGCAGCACCCCGGTCACGCGACGGTCGAGCGGCACCGCGAACCGGGGCGCCTTGGCCGCGGCCGCGAGCGTGTTGACCACGTCGACGGTGCGCTGCGGGTCGGGGTTCACCAGGTGGAACGCCTGGCCGTCGAGGCCGGGCTGGTGGGCGATGTGGTCCATGGCCGAGGCGACGTAGTCCACGGGCACCACGTTGGTGTCGCCGAGGTCGACCCCGACGATCGGCAGCCAGGCCGGCAGCGTGTCGCGCAGCCGCTTGAACAGCGGGAAGAAGTAGTAGGGCCCGTCGACCTTGTCCATCTCGCCGGTCTCGGAGTGCCCGACCACGACGGCCGGACGGTAGACCCGCCACGGCACCGGGCACTCCTCGCGGACGATCCGCTCGGACTCGAACTTCGTGCGGTGGTAGGCCGAGGGCAGCCCCTGCCCGACGTCGAACATCGTCTCGTCGAACGTGCCGTGGTAGTCGCCGGACGCCGCGATCGACGACACCTGGTGGAACACGCCGGCCCGCAGCGAGCCCGCGAGGTCCAGCGCGGCCCGGGTCCCGCCGACGTTGAGCTGCTCGTTGAGCTCGTCGGAGGCGGTCATGTCGTAGAGCGCGGCGACGTGGAAGAAGTGGTCGATGCTGCCGCGGTGCTCGCGCACCCAGCCGCGCGCGACGCCGAGGCCCGGCCGGGTCAGGTCGCCGGTGACCGGGGTGACCCGGTCCGGGTTCCCCCAGGAGCGGAGCAGGTGGCCGAGCCGTCCCTCGGAGCCCTTGCGGACGAGTACGAAGATCTCCCCGTCGCGGTTGTCGAGCAGCTCCTGGACGAGGTGCCGGCCGATGAAGCCGGTCGCGCCGGTGACGAAGTAGGCCATGCAGGACGCTCCGCGGGTAGTCGGTGCCGAGAAGGGGATACCCCGCGCCTGAGGTTACTGATGGGTAACGAGTGTGTCCAGGGTGCGGCGCGTCACTCGCGCTTGCCGCCGCCGAACATGATCTCATCCCAGCTCGGCACGGACGCGCGCCGGCCCTTCTTCGACGTACGCCGCGGAGCCTCCGGCTCGGCGGCCTCCTCGGTCTCGGCCTCCTCGGTCTCGGCGTCCTGGGGCTCGGCCACGTCGGGGTCGGACTCGCTGCCGAGCTCGACCGGGGCGGGGCGCTCGCTGGCCTGGGTCGCGATCCAGTCGGCGTCGCCGGTGGCCCGCACCGCCGCGGCGGTCGCCGAGAGGTCCTCGGTCGGCTCGTCGGCGGGCGCCTCGGCGGGGACCTCGTTGACCATCCCGATGGCGTCCTCGCCGAGCGGCAGCTCCTCGTCCGTGCCGACCGCGGACAGCCGGCGGGGGCCGCTCGCGCCGCGGGGCTGCGGGCCACGGGTCGCGGTCGGCTCGCCGACCAGCCAGCGGGCCTCGTCGTCCTCGGCGACCACGTAGCGGCCGGGCGCGTCGAACACGAACTCCGCGTGCCGGGAGCTCTCCCCGGACCGGTAGTCGGCGACCACCGTCCAACGGCCGTCCTCGCGGCGCCAGGCGTCCCACGCCACCGACTCGGGGTCGACGTTGCGGCCGCGCAGCCGCTCGGCGACGGCGTCCCAGAGGATCCGGGCCGGGCCCTCGGAGTTCTTGCGGCGGACGGAGGCGCGCAGCGCGCGGTCGGCCACGTGGGCGCGCTCGGCGAGCACGGGCGTCGCGTAGCCCATGACCTTCTCGAGGGTCGTCTGGGCCGCCGCGGCGACCGCCTCGGGCGACTCGCCGGCCCGGATGCGGGCCTGGATGTCGCGCGGACGCAGAGCGCTTTCCATGGTGATCTCCAACTGGCCGAGGCGGGCGTGCTCGCCGCGGAGCGCGGCTCGGAGCCGGGCGTCGGCAGGAAGCGTGAACTCCTCGCCCGCCTGGTTGACCAGGACCAGCCGCTGCTTGTCCTCGGTCAGCCCCACGAGCGTGAGGTCCTGCTCCTTCATCGGGTGCCCTGCTCCGTTCCGACGTTCCTGGTCGTGGGGTCGAGCCTACTTCCTCGGGTGCCCCGCGCCGGCCACGCCGCACGCGGGTCGGCGGCCGTCTTGGCGCCTCGCGCCCCTACCCTGACGGGATGCTCGTCGTCCTGGACCTGGTCGGCATCTTCGTGTTCGCGATCACGGGTGCGCTGGTCGCGGTCCGCAAGGACCTCGACGTGTTCGCGGTCCTGGTGCTGGCCGGTACGACGGGCCTGGGCGGCGGGTTCATCCGCGACGTGCTGATCGGCGCGCTCCCGCCCGCCGCGCTCGCCGACTGGCGCTACCTGCTGGTCCCGGTGCTGGCCGGCGTCGTCACGTTCTACTTCCACCCCGCGCTCGGCCGGATGGAGCGGGTGGTCAACGTGCTGGACGCGGCCGGGCTGTCGCTGTTCTGCGTCACCGGGGCGCTCAAGGCGCTCGACTACGGCCTCGGTCCGGTGCCGGCGGCGCTGATGGGGATGGTCACCGGGATCGGCGGCGGCATGGTCCGCGACGTGCTCGCCGGCCGGGTGCCGCTGGTGTTCCGCGGCGAGCTCTACGCGACCCCGGCCCTGGTCGGGGCGCTGATCGCGGTGCTCGGTGCCGGGGCGGGGGTGCCGGCCGGGGTGGTGGCGGTGCCCGCGGTCGCGGTCTGCTTCGGCTGGCGGGTGCTGGCGATGCGGCGCGGCTGGCACGCCCCGCGGGCCGCCGGCTCGGCCAGCACCTAGGCGTCCTGGCAAAGGGCGTGGCTCTCGAATCTGCCGCCGCGTGGCATCTTCTCGAGCCACGCCCTGCCCCTTACCACAGCAGCGTGCCGGGCTCGCCCTTGAACGGGCCGACGACCTTCGAGGTGACCCAGCCGCCGTAGAACCCGCCGGGCTGCGGCCGGACCACCTCGCCGTCGACCGTGCACCGGTCCATCAGGCCGGGGTAGAGGGCTACGTGGTCGACGAGGGCGGTGTACGCCGCGGTGGGCACCGGGTAGAACCAGCCGGCCCGGGCCGCCTCGACGTCGCCGCCGACCACGTCGAGGTAGGACGCCTGGCCCTTCCACTCGCAGTAGGACCCGCCGCGCGCCGTACGCAGCGAGCCGGGCACGAACGCCGACCGGGGCAGGTAGTAGGTCGGCGGGTGGCTGGTCTCCAGGACCCGCAGCGCCGCGGTCGTGCGCGCGACCACCTCGCCGCCGAGCGCCACCTCGACCACGGCGTCGGTGCGCTCGAGCCGCGGCGGGCGCGGGTAGTCCCAGACGGACTCCTGCCCGGGCCCGGGGGTCTCGGGGGTCGGGCGCATCACGGCCCGAGCACCCGGTCGAGGTACGCGTTGGCGAACAGCCGGTCGGGGTCGACCCGGTCGCGGACCGCGAGGAAGTCGGCGAACCGCGGGTAGGTCGGGGCCAGGTCCGCGGCGGTCCGCGTGTGCAGCTTTCCCCAGTGCGGACGGCCGTCGTAGGCCCTCAGCACCCGCTCGACACCCGCGAAGTACGCCGTGTGGTCGGTCTGCGCGTTCGTGTGGAACGCGAGGTAGACCGAGGCCCGGTCGTGGGCCGGCGACAGCCACACTCCGTCGGCCGGGGCGTGCCGGACCTCCACCGGGAAGCTGATCCGCCAGCCCTGCTGCTCGACCAGCGCCCGGACCTCGGTCAGCGCCTGCATCCCGGCCTCGCGGGGGACGGCGTACTCCATCTCGCGGAACACCACCCGGCGAGGCGAGGTGAACACCCGGTCTGAGACGTCGGTGTAGGTGCGGGCCGTCAGCGCCCGCGAGGCCAGCCGGTTGATGCCCGGGACGGCCCGGGGGGCGCGGTTGCCGACCCGGTTGAGCAGCCCGAAGGCGGTGTTGGCTAGCAGCTCGTCGTCGACGTAGGCCCGCACCCGCGACAGCGGGGCCAGGTCGTCGACCGTGCGCTGGTTGCGCTTGGTCAGCATCCTGTCGGTGTGCGGGAACCAGTAGGCCTCGGCGTGCGCCGTGCCGTCCACGAGGTCGTCGAACCCGTCGACCACCTCCGCCCACGACCGGGGCTCCTCGACCGCCTCCAGCGCGAACGCCGGCTCGACCAGGAACGTGACCGCGGTGAGGATGCCGACCGCACCGAGGCCGAGCCGGGCGGCCTCGAACAGCGCCGCCTCCTCGGCCGTGCCGTCGGGGCGGGCGTGCACGAGGGACCCGTCGCCGGTGACGACCTCGAGCCCGGCCACCTGTGCGGACAGCGACGCCCAGTGGCCGCCGGTGCCGTGCGTGCCGGTGGCGATCGCGCCGGCGACGGTCTGCCGGTCGATGTCGCCCATGTTGTGCAGCGCCAGGCCGAGACCGTGCAGCCGCTCGTTGAGGACGTGCAGGGGCGTGCCGGCCAGCACCGTGACGGTCATCGCCTCGCGGTCGACGGTGCGGATCCCGACCAGCCGGTCGGGACGCAGCAGCAGGCCGTTGGCGACGGCGATGCCGGTGAAGGAGTGTCCGGAGCCGACCATCTTCACGGTGAGGCCGTGCGCCCGGGCGGCGACGACCGCGTCGACCACCTCGGCGGGGCTCGCGGGCGCCAGGACCTGCGCGGGCTGCGCGGTCTCCAGGCCCGACCAGCTCTCCCAGCGCTGCATGGCGTGAACAGTACCCAGGCACACTGGCCCTGTGACCGGTCTCGTGACGCTCCCCGCACCCGCCGACGTCGTCCGGGACGTCCGGCGCACCCTGGGGGAACGGCTGTTCGCCCGGGTCGCCGGCCCCGAGGGCGCACGCCGGCGCGAGCGGGTGCACGGCACGGAGGGGCCGCGGTGGTTCCCCGAGGACGCCGCGATCCGGCGGGTGCACGGGGACGCCTCGATGTTCGTCGGCGGCATCCGGGCGCTGCTGCTCCAGTCGCTGCACCCCCTGGCCATGGCCGGGGTGGTGGACCACTCCGGGTTCGAGGGCGACCCCTGGGGCCGGCTCCAGCGGACGTCGTACTTCCTGGCCGTCACCACGTTCGGCGCCGCCGAGGACGCCGAGCGGATGGTCGCCGCGATCCGGACGGTGCACGAGTCGGTCGTCGGCACCGCACCGGACGGCCGGGCGTACGCGGCGACCGACCCGCACCTGCTGCGCTGGGTGCACGTCGCCGAGGTCGACAGCTTCCTCGCCGCCCACCAGAGGTACGGCGCGCAGCCGCTCGACGCAGCCGGGCGGGACGCGTACGTCGCCGACGCCGCCCGGGTCGCCGAGGCGCTCGGCGTCACCGACCCGCCCCGCAGCGAGGCCGAGCTCCGCGCCCAGCTCGCGGCCTACCGTCCCGAGCTCGAGGGGACGCCGGCCGCCCGGCGGACCGCCCGCTTCCTGCTCCTGCACCCGCCGCTCGGCGCCGCCGCACGGGTGCCGTACACCGGGCTGGCCGCCGCCGCCGTGGGACTGATGCCGGTCTGGGCCCGCCGCCAGCTGCTGCTGCCCTACCTCCCGGTGACCGAGCGGACCGTGGTGCGGGCGACCGGGAGCGCGCTCACGCGGACGATCCGCTGGGCGATGGCGCCGCGCTGAACCGCGCCGTCGCGAACGCCAACGCCGCCGCGAGCAGTCCGGCGACCGCGGTCACGACGTAGCTCGCGGACGCGCCGGACGCGTCCACGACCAGGCCCACCAGCGCCGCCCCGGGGGCGAGACCGGCGGCCAGGCCGGTGGTGAACACCGTGATGCCCTCGGTGAGCCGGCCCGCCGGCACCGACTCCTCGATCCACGCGAAGCTCGCGATCAGCGTCGGCGAGATCGCGAAGCCGGACAGGAACAGGAAGGTCGCCAGCAGCACGAACCCGTCCACGAACGGCAGCGGCACCATCAGCAGGCCGAGCGCGAGCATGCCCCAGCGGAAGCGGGTGGCGTTCGTCGCCCGGACCCGGAGCGCGCCGGTGACGAGCCCGGACAACAGGCTGCCGAGCGCCCAGAGCGCGAGCATCAGCCCGGACAGCGCCTTGGCGCCCTGCTCGTCGGAGAACGCCACCGTGGCCACCTCGGCGCCCCCGAGCAGGGCGCCCATCAGGAACGCGCAGCCGACCAGCGGGCCGAGCACCCGCCACGGCATCGGCTCGCTGGGGTGCTGCCGGGTGGCCCCCGACGCCGGCGGCTCGGTCCGCCGCTGCCCGACCAGCACCGCCGTCCCGGCCAGGGCCGCCAGCACCGCGGTGCCCAGCCCGGCCAGCGGGTGCAGCGTCGTGGCCAGCACGGTGACCAGCGCCGGGCCGACGATGAAGACGGTCTCGTCCACGACCGCCTCGAAGGCGAACGCCGTGTGCAGGTCCCGCTTGTCCGGCACCAGGTAGGACCACCGGGCCCGCACGCACGAGCCGATCTGCGGCATCGCCGCGCCGGCCACCGCGGCGCACACGTGCGGCCAGGGCGCCCGGCCGTCGGCCTCGACCGTGGTCATCATCGCGACCAGCCCCACGGCGAAGACCGCGACCGAGACCGGCAGCACCCGGCCCTGCCCGAGCCGGTCGATCAGCCGGGCCTGCGGCACCGCGAAGGCGGCGTTGGCGATGAGGTACGACGCGGACACGCTGCCCGCGAGCGAGTAGGACCCGGTCCGCGTGGACACCAGCAGCACGATGCCGAGGCTGACCATGGAGATCGGGAGCCGGGCGACCAGGCCGCTCATCGAGAACACCAGGGCTCCGGGCAGCCCGAGCACCCTGCGGTAGGTCGTGAACACCAGGCGGATTCTAGGATCGGGGCATGGCTCTCGACACCTCGCCCTACGACGCGCTGCTGCTTGTCTCGTTCGGGGGGCCGGAGAAGCCCGAGGACGTGGTCCCGTTCCTGGAGAACGTCACCCGGGGCCGGGGGATCCCGCGCGAGCGGCTCGAGGAGGTCGGCGAGCACTACTTCGCCTTCGGCGGCCGCAGCCCGATCAACGACCAGAACCGCGCGTTCATCGCCGCGGTCGAGGAGGACTTCCGGTCCACCGGCATCGACCTTCCGGTCTACTGGGGCAACCGCAACTGGAACCCGTTCCTGGCGGACACGCTGCGGCAGATGCGCGAGGACGGGGTGCGCCGGGCCGCCTGCCTGCTGACGAGCGCCTACTCGTCGTACTCCGGCTGCCGGCAGTACCGCGAGAACCTCGCCGACGCGGTCGCCGCCGTCGGCGCGGACGCACCCCGCCTGGACCGGCTGCGGCACTACTTCAACCACCCCGGCTTCGTGGAGCCGATGGTCGACGCCACCCTGTCGGCGCTGGCCGACCTGGGGGACGCGGCCCGGCGCGACGCGCACGTGCTGTTCGTGACCCACTCCGTGCCGGAGGCGATGAACGAGACCTCCGGCCCCGACGGCGGCGCGTACGTCGCCCAGCACCGCGTGGTCGCCGACGAGGTGGGGGAGCGGGTGCGCCAGGAGACCGGCCACCGCTACCCGACCGAGCTGGTGTTCTGCTCGCGGTCGGGGCCGCCGCACGTGCCGTGGCTGGAGCCGGACGTCAACGACCGCATCGAGGAGCTCGCCCGGCACGGGGTCGGCGGGGTGGTGGTCGTGCCGATCGGCTTCGTCTCCGACCACATGGAGGTCATCTACGACCTCGACACCGAGGCCGCCGCGACCGCGGAGAAGGTCGGCGTCGAGTTCGTCCGGGCCGCGACGGCCGGCGTCGACCCGCGGTTCGTCACGATGGTGCGTGACCTGCTGCTCGAGCGGGCGCGGGCCGAGCGGGGCACCGAGCCGCGCCGGCTCAGCGTGGGGTCGCTGGGGCCGTCCTGGGACGTCTGCCCGGTCGGCTGCTGCCCCAACCCGCGCGGCGACCGACCCGCGCTGTGCGGGAGGGACTGAGCGTGGCGTACGACGACCTGCTCGATCTCGCGGTCCGGGTGGCCGTCGAGGCGGCCGAGCTGGTGCGCGTGCGACGCCGGGAGGGCGTGGAGGTCGCGGCCACCAAGTCCAGCCCCGTCGACGTGGTCACCGAGGTCGACCGGGCCTCGGAGCAGCTGATCTACGAGCGGCTGATGACCGCCCGCCCCGACGACGGCTTCCTCGGCGAGGAGGGCGCGAGCGCGGAGTCGGCCAGCGGCGTGGTCTGGGTCGTGGACCCCATCGACGGCACCGTGAACTTCCTGTACGGCATCCCGCACTACGCCGTCTCGATCGCCGCGGCGGTCGACGGCGAGCCGGTGGCCGGCGTGGTGCTCAACGTGGTGAGCGGGGAGACGTTCACCGCCACCCGGGGCGGCGGGTCGTTCCGGGACGGCGTGCCCCTGCGGGTCGGTGCGAACGGCGCGCCGCCGCCGCTCTCCCAGCGGCTCGTCGGCACCGGCTTCAACTACCTGGCCGACGTGAAGCTCAAGCAGAGCGTCGCGGTGTCCGCCCTGCTGCACGAGGTCCGGGATGTCCGCCGGATGGGGTCGGCCGCGCTGGACCTCTGCTCGGTGGCCGCCGGCCGCGTCGACGCCTACGTCGAGGAGGGCCTGAACCCCTGGGACATGGCCGCCGGTGGCCTGGTGGCCACGGAGGCCGGTGCCCGGCTCGAGACCCACCCCGGTGTGGGCGGGAGCGGCTGCGTCGTCTGCGCGCCCGCGGACGCCTTCGACACCTTCCTGGACCTGGTCGCCCGCGCCGGTTTCCTTGCGGCGAAAACCCTGTCCTGACGCGGGAATAGCGGCCGGGCGGCCCCTGTTGACGCGGCTGCGTGGCGCTCGTGCGCCACGTGCGACGGACCGTCAGATGTGAGTCTGGCGACATCATCCGGAATGGTCGTGCACAACAGCCCTCCGATGGTGCACAATCCGCCACGCGCACTCACGAAAACGAAGGCTTGCCCGCCGCACGGACCCGGGCGAACACGGGGGCAGGAGAGGGACATGGCAACTGACTACGACGCTCCTCGCAAGAACGAGGAAGACCAGAGCGAAGAGAGCCTGGAGGAGCTGAAGGCTCGCCGGCACGACAAGAACTCCGGCAAGGTCGACGAGGACGAGGCGGAAGCCGCCGAGTCCTTCGAGCTGCCGGGGGCGGACCTGTCGCACGAGGAGCTGGCCGTCGAGGTGCGGCCGCGCCAGGACGACGAGTTCACCTGCATGAGCTGCTTCCTGGTGCACCACCGCAGCCAGCTGGCGGACGCCAAGAAGCTGATCTGCAAGGACTGCGCCTGATCCCAGGCGGCGACACGCAGCAACCCACACGAAGAAGGCCGGGACCCTCAGGGGATCCCGGCCTCGATCGTCTCTGCGGGGCGGTTCAGACGTCGACGTCCTCGAGGTTCGCCGGGAGGTGCCCGGTCGACCGCCGGTAGTAGTCCGCCGCCGCACGGGTGGCGAACATCCGGGCCAGCCCCACCGCGACGCCGCTCGCGACCGCCCAGGCGGCGGCCTCGCCGAGCGAGACGTCCGGGTGCTCGGGGTTGCTCGGCGGCTGCTTGCCCGTCGACAGCTTCCAGGTGGC
>Ga0308175_100004161_pt1 | contig 10125 bp, 8 predicted proteins | sample PhyCR1_3_FD_203893 | JGI IMG/M metagenome (GOLD analysis project Ga0308175, IMG submission 203893) | Soil microbial communities from UC Gill Tract Community Farm, Albany, California, United States - DLSLS.C.R1 | ecosystem: Environmental > Terrestrial > Soil > Agricultural land | place: USA...
AGCCCGGCGAGGAGGTCAGCCTCGGCGGCGAGAGCTGGACGATCGAGAGGATCGAGCCGTTCCAAACCCTGTAAGCTCCCCGCCGTGACCCAACCCTCCGAGCGACCCGGGCCCGAGACCGCCGCCAGGCCGCGCAAGCCGGGGATCGGCGACGTCTTCCGGGCGCTGGGGCGGCCCAAGATCGCCATCATGCTGGCGCTGGGGTTCTCCTCGGGCCTGCCGTTCTTCCTCACCGCGGCCACCCTCGGCTACTGGATGCGCGACGAGGGCTCGAGCCTCAAGGCGATCGGCTTCCTCTCCTGGGTGGGGCTCGCCTATTCCTTCAAGTTCCTCTGGTCGCCGCTGATCGACCGCCTCGACGCGCCGTGGCTCGGGACCCGGCTGGGACGGCGGCGGGGGTGGATCCTGACCGCGCAGATCGTGATCGCCGGCGGGCTGCTGGCCATGGCCGCGATCGGACCGCGGCACGGCCTCCTGGCCCTGGGGGTGGCGGCCCTGACCGTGGCCTTCGCCTCGGCCACCCAGGACATCGTGGTCGACGCCTGGCGGATCGAGGCCGCCGATACCCACGAGGAGCTCGGCCTCCTCTCCAGCGCCTATCAGCTCGGCTACCGGATCGCCGTCATCACCAGCGACGCCCTGATCCTCTTCGCCGCCAACCACCTGGGATGGCCGGCCGCCTATGGTCTGATGGCCGCGCTGATGGCGATCGGCGTCGCCGCGACGCTCAAGGCCACGGAGCCGGCGGGCGCCGACGAGGTCCTGCACGAGAAGTCGGCCGAGGCGCCGCTGTGGACCGGCCGGGGCCTGTTCGACGCGGTGGCCGGACCGTTCCTCGCCTTCTTCCGGACCTGGGGGCCGGTGGGCCTGCTGATGCTGGCCTTCATCAGCCTCTACCGGCTGCCGGAGTTCGTCATGGGGCCGATGGCCACCCCCTTCTACCACGACCTCGGGATCTCCAAGGACATGGTGGGGGCCGTGCGCGGCACGGTGGGCCTGGCCGCCTCCTTCCTCGGCATCGCCTTCGGCGGGCTGCTGGTGGCCCGCGCCGGCTACATGCGGGCGCTGATCCTCGGCGGAATCCTCCAGGGGTTGGCGATCGCGAGCTTCGCCCTCCTCGCCCTCTATGGCGGGGACCCGCGGCTGTTCGGCGCCGTGATGGTGTTCGACAACTTCGGCGTCAGCGCGGCGGGTGTGGCGCTGGTGACCTACATGTCGAGCCTGACCAGCCTCGGCTACACGGCGACCCAGTACGCCCTGCTCAGCTCCGCCTACGCGATCGTGGGCAAATTCCTCAAGGGGTTCTCCGGCGCCGTCGTCGACGGCCTCCAGGCCCACGGGCACACCCTGATGGAGTCCTACGCCCTCTTCTTCGCGGGCGCGGGCGCGATCGGCCTGCCGGCCATCCTGCTCTGCCTCTGGCTGGCGGCGGTGCAGGGCCGGCGAAACCGATCTCCCTCTGGCGCGTAGTGTGAATGTGAAGGGGGACGCCTATGCCGCTCTATCGCTCACGCAAACATAAAATCATCGCCGGAGTCTGCGGCGGTATCGCCGAATGGCTCGGCTGGGACCCCACGGTGGTCCGTATCGCCTATGTCGTCATCTCCATCGCCTCGGTGGGATTCCCGGGGACCATCGCCTACATCATCCTCTGGATGGTGATGCCCAAGGAGCCGGCGCTGTAGAGCGCCGGCTCCGAGGTGTCTTACTGCAGAGGCAATCCGAAGGTGGTCGCCAGGAACACGGCGAGCTGGGCCCGCGTGTTCTGGCTCTCCGTACAGAAGGCTCCCCCGCCGCAGCCGGCGGTGATCCCACGGGAGGCCATCTCCGTGATCCATGGACAGAAGGGGCTGCCGCTGGAGACGTCGCTGAAGCCGGAGGTAGCGCACGCCGCCGGGGAGTAGCCGGGCCCGTGCCAGGTCGAGAGCAGGAACACGGCCATCTGGGACCGGGTGACCGGGTTGTTCGGGCAGTACTGGCCGCCGCCGCAGCCGGAGGTCACGCCGCGGTGCACGAGCTCCTGAATCCACGGGCAGAGCGGGCTGGAGGCCGGAACGTCGCTGAACGGGCTCACCGCGCAGGGGGGCGGCACATAGCTGGGTCCCTCCTTGGCGAGGAGGAGCATGGGGGCCATCGAGCCGCGGGTCACCACGTCTTCCGGACAGTACTGCCGGGGATTCTGCGCGCAGCCGTTGGTGATGCCGGCCCGGTAGACCGCCTCGATCCACTTGCGGGCCCAATATTTCGGCGGCACGTCCGCGAACACCGCGGCCAGGTAGTCGAGGGCCGCCTTCATCACGTCACGCCGGGCCTCGGGAGTGGGCAACGCCTCGAAGGGGAAGCCGAGGAAGATCGTGCGGTAGTTGGGGCCGATCTTGCTTATGCCCGCGTCGCCGTACTCGCTGGTGAAGGCCAGTTGGGCCCCGGCGGCCGGCATGAGCAGGTCGGCGTAATTGGACCAGTAGAACTGCAGGCTGTAGGGTCCCAGCCCGCCGAACGCATCCCCCTGGCCCGTGACCTGGAAGTAGAAGTAGTCCTCGTAGGCGGAGCCCAGCCCGAGGTAGGTGGAGATGAAGGGGGTGATGCCGCTCCAATACAGGTAGTCCTGCGAGGGGATGAAGAGCGACCCGCCGCCGTCCAGGTAGGCCGACAGCGCGGTCTCCTGATTGGCGGTCACGTAGCCGTACGGCCCCGTGCTCCAGACCACCCGGCGATAGGCTGAGAGCGCGGAGGCGTTCGGGTCCCCCTGGGAGTCGATGCTCCACAGGTCATAGCCGATGCCCGCGTCGTCGAGGGCCGCCGTGTAGTACGAGTCGACGCTGCTGTCGTTGCTGACGAGCAGGACGTAGATCAGCCCCTCGAGATAGTTGACCGTCACCGTCACGTCCCCCGAAGGCATCGTCAACGTGTTGACGATCGCATGGCTGTTGTCCTTGTCGGTGTTGACCCAGCCCCCCACCCGCCAGCCGGAGGCCGGAGAGGCCGTGAGCTGGATGGCCTCCCCATAGTGGTACTGGCCGGCCGGGCACCCCGCGGAGCTTGTGGGCGACGCCACCGGGTCGCCGCCGGAGCCGGTGTGGGCCAGGCTGAGCGTCCAGCAGGGGGTGAAATAGGTCACGCTGACCGTGTGCGCGGCGGCGGGCATGGTCAGGGTGTTGGTCGCGGCGGTGCTCCCGTCGTTGTCGGTCCCGCTCCAGCTCTGGAGGCTCCAGCCGGGGGCGGGCTGGGCGGTGAGCTGGATGACCTCTCCGGCGTGGAATTCCCCCGCCGGGCAGCCGGACGAGGACGACGGAGCCGCCGCGGGATAGCCGCCGGACCCCGTCCTCGTGCGGGTCAGCAGGTAGCAGGCCTCCTTGTCGATCACCAGGTGGACCGCGTCCGGATAGGGATTCTCGTCCGCGTCGTTGGACCCCACGATCAGCCGGTTCGTGGAGGCCCCGTCCGGCGCCGTCCCGAAGTCGACCGTCACCGAGATCTCCCGCGAGCTCCCGGGAGCGATGTCGAAGGGGGCCTCCGGAGCCCAGCGGATCCAGGGGGCCGGCGTCTCGAGCTGCAGCGAGAGCACCGAGAGGATCGCATCGCCGTCGTTGTGGATGATGAAGCTGTGGTTGTCCAGCGGCCCGGCGATGACCGCCCGGCCGAGGTTGACCCGCCGCAGGTCGTAGCCGAAGAAGTGGATGCGGTCGGCGCTGTTGCGCAGCTCCGCCAGCAGGTCCGAGACGGAGGCCTGCGGGCTCTGCTGCCGGAGGATGGCCCAGGCGCCGGTGACGTGGGGCGTCGACATCGAGGTCCCGCTGAGGACCTCCGTGCCGCCCCCGGGCACCGAGGACTCCACGCCCACCCCCGGAGCCAGGAGGCTCAGGTAGGGGGCGAGGTTGGTGAAGTTGGGGATGACGCTGTCGTCGTCGGTGGCGCCGACGCTCACCGCCGAGGAGATGCAGGCCGGAGCGCTCAGCCCGTACGGATCGTAATTGTTGCCCGCGGCGACCACGGTCGCGACGTCCAGCGAGCGCAGGTTGTCGATCGCCGCCTTGCGGGCGACGTTGTCCGCGTCGCAGGCGTCCTGGGTGTAGTAGTCATAGTAGCCGCCGAGGCTCATGTTGACCGACGAGACGTTGAGGTCTCCCGCCAGCTCGTAGACCCGCTCCAGCCCCTTGACCTCGTCGCTGATCCAGGCCCCGGCCCCATAGCCGACGTCCGAGAAGACCTGGATGGCGATGATGTCGGCATCGCGGGCCACCCCGAAGTTGCTCACCCCGTCATTGGCGGCGGCGATGCCGGCCACGTGCGTCCCGTGCTCACAGCCGTAGGTCGTGCAATTCACCCCCGAGCCCGGGGCCGTCGACTCCTCGACGCCCCCGGGGCAGACCGAGGTGGTTTCGCCGGACACGTTCGAGGAGTAGCAGGCCTCCGAGACCACCTTGGCGTGCCCTCCGCCGTTGAACCAGGGGTGCGTCTTGTCCACCCCCGTGTCGAGGATGGCGACCGTCTGGCCGGCGCCGGTCAGACCCTTCGACCAGGCCACACCCACGCCGATCGACACCTCGCTGCTGATCAGGGAGGGCTTGTCCAGCGCGTCCTGCTGGACCGCGGCCACCTCGGGCAGGCGCGAGAGCAGGTCGAGGGCCTTGGCGTCCACCGCCAGGGCCAGGAAGGGGATGTGCTCGTACCGGGCGTGGAGCTTGAACCGCTGGCCGGCCAGCTTCCCCACCAGGTTGTCCTGGACGCGGCGGATGGCCTGCCGCTGATCGAGCGCCTGGCTCGCGGAGAGGCGCCCCTCCGGACGGAACGGCGCGGCGAGCTGAACGATCACCCGCACCGGCCCCCCCTGCGCGGCCGTCTTCCGAAGCGCCTCGGGGACCGCCACGCGCGGGGAGGGGAGCGAGGGCGAGGCCTGCGGAGACAGGGACTTCGCCGGAGCGGCGGGGGGAGGCGCCGCGGCCCCGAAATACAGCGCCGTGGGATCGATGCGGATCTCGGGGGCCGCCGGAGTCACTCCATGGACGGGAGCCGAAAAGGCTGCGGCCGTCACCAGCAGGGAGAGCCAGGAAACCCACCGTGGACGAAGCCTGGACGCGATCAGCCGGCCGTTCATAGGGACTCCTTCAAGATTTCGAGGTTGGTCGACGATTTCTTCCATTCTATGTCCTGATGACGATCGAGAGGAATCCCTTTCATCGCTATTTGGAAATAGGAGAATGGCTCGCCCCAGGACGCCCGGTCGTGCTATCTTGGAATTGTGCCGCAATGCGGCAGAGATTGGAGGCCCCGCATGACCACCGCCACCGCCCTTAAGCCCCAGATCGTCACCGGCTCGGCCCGCGCCTCCTCACGGGCGGAGATGGATGCCGCGGTCGCGGCGCTTCAGGAGAACAAGGGTGCCTGGACCGCCATCTCCGTGCGCGAGCGGCGGGAGATCCTCGCCGAGCTCAGCCGCCGCTTCCTCGCCGTGGCCGAGCGCTGGGCCAACCTCGGCATCGAGGCCGAGGGGCTCGACCGCGAGCACCCGGGCTCCGGCGAGGAGGCCCTGGTGGGCCCCTACTTCATCCTCCGCAACCTGCGGCTGCTCCGTGAGTCGCTGCTCGACGTCGAGACCCACGGCCGCCCCCGCATCCCCGGCGGCGTCCGCACCCGCCAGTCCGCTCAAGGGCCCCAGGTGGTGGCGCGGGTCTTCCCCATCGACCTCTATGACAGGGCCTTCTACGCGGGCGTCACCGCCGACGTCTGGATGGAGCCGGGCATCACCGAGCAGGACCTCCCCCAGACCCAGGCCGTGGCCTATCACTCCCCCGTCCGCCAGGGTCGCGTCGCCTTGGTGCTCGGCGCCGGCAACGTCTCCTCCATCGGCCCTATGGACGCCCTCTACAAGCTGTTCGTGGAGGATCAGGTGGTGATCTTCAAGACCCACCCCGTCAACGTCTATCTGGGACCGCTGATGGAGGAGGCCTTCCAGCCGCTGATCGCGCGCGGCTTCTTCCGCGTGGTCTACGGCGGCGCCGAGGAGGGGGCCTACCTCTGCCGCCACCCGGGGGTGGACGAGATCCACATCACCGGCTCCGACCGCACCTACGAGGCGATCGTCTTCGGCCCCGGCGAGGAGGGGCGGCGGCGCAAGGAGGCCGACGAGCCGCTCCTCAGCAAGCGCTTCACCGCCGAGCTCGGCAACGTCAGCCCGGTGATCGTGGTCCCCGGCCCCTGGGACGAGGGGGACCTCGAATACCAGGCCGAGAACCTGGCGACGATGCTCACCAACAACGCCGGCTTCAACTGCAACGCCGGCCGGGTGATCGTGCAGCACGCCTCCTGGGCCAAGCGGGGGGATCTCCTCGCCAAGGTGGGCAAGGTCCTCGCGCAGATCCCGAACCGCCGCGCCTACTACCCCGGCGCCGCCGACCGCTTCGACGCCTTCCTCGCCGCTCACAAAGAGACCGCCGAGATCTTCGGCGCCCGCGCCGGCGACAAGCTCCCCTGGATGATGATCCCCAACCTCGGCCCCGAGAGGCGCGACGAGATCTGCTTCACCACCGAGGCCTTCTGCGGCGTCTTCGGGGAGACGGGGCTGGAGGCGGCGAGCGTCCCCGAGTACATCGACCGCGCCGTGGCCTTCTGCAACGACCGGCTCTGGGGCACGCTCAACGTCACCCTGATCGTCCACCCCGGATCGCTCAAGGACCCGGAGGTCAAAAAAGCCGTCGAGCGGGCGGTGGCCAACCTCCGCTACGGCACCGTCTCCGTGAACCACTGGGCGGCGGTGGGCTACGGCCTCGTGGTCACCCCCTGGGGGGCGTTCCCCGGCCACCAGGCGAACGACATCCAGTCGGGGGTCGGCTTCGTGCACAACACGCTGATGTTCGACCGGCCGCAGAAGACGGTGGTCCAGGCCCCCTTCTACGTCTGGCCCAAGCCGGTCTGGTTCTCCACGCACAAGACGGCGCACCGGCTCACCCCGAAGCTCTACGAGTTCGAGGCGGCGCCGTCGATGGCGAAGCTGCCGGGGATTCTGGGGCTGGCGGTGCGGGGGTGAGGCTCTAGCTCACCAGCTTGTAGCAGGGGCTCAGGAGCTCCAGGGGGACGTCCCCCTGGTAGGGGCCGCGCACGATGGTCCCCGTGGTGGTGATGGTCAGCGGCACCACGTCGGGCCGGGGGTGGCGCAGCTTGAGGACGAACCCCGAGGGGGTCGTCTGCGAGCAGATCCCCCGGTACGGAGCGGCGACCACCACCCTGCGGCTGGCGAGACCCCACGACACGTTGACGATCGCCGCCTGGGCCTTCCCCGAATCCCGGGGGAAGTCGACGACCGTATAGATGACCCCCGGCTCGGCCGGCGGCGTGAAGCTGGCCGCGGTGGCGACGCTCCGGCGGCCCGCGAAGGCGGTCGCGGCGGCGAGGATCAGCAGGAGTGTGAGGGCGGGTAGTCTGCGCATGGGCGTCTCCTCCTCGGGTTCGGTGAAGTGAGTCCCCTCCAAGCTCGAACGGGTTCTACCCCTGGGACCGCCGGCGTCCTCGCCGGCCTCTAACCAGTTTTTGGCTAGAAGGCCGGCGAGGACCCCGGCAGTCCCAGGGAATCTACCCTCTGCAAAAATCCTACCCCTTCCCCGCCGCCTTCGCGCGCCGCTCGACCTCCTCCTTCGAGAGCTCCTCCTGGCGGGTGGCGATGTACCAGTGGTTGCCGCAGGGGTCCTCCACGCCTCCCGAGCGGTCGCCGTAGAACGTGTCGGCGGGCTCGAAGAGGGAGGTGGCTCCGGCCGCGATCGCTTTGGCGTAGATGGCGTCCGCGTCCGGCACGTAGAGATGGAGGACGCAGGTCTTCGGCTTCCACTGCTCGTTGCCGTCCGCCAACTCGACCATGGAGTCGCCGATCCGCACCTGGCAGTGGCCCAGCGTACCGTCCGGCTTCGGGGAGCGGTAGACCTCCTCGGCGTCGAACGCCCGCTTCATAAAGTCGATCAGCCTCTCCGCTCCCACCACGATCAGGTAGGGGGTCACGGTGTGGTATCCAGGGGGTACGGGGCTTACTTTGCTCATCCTCTTCCTCCTTTCAAGACCGAAGTCTGCTGGAGGAGACGTCCCCGCGTCTTGGAAAAAATTGACCCCGGTCGATCTCAATCAAATCTCAGTCGCGGACCGGCACGTGATTGAGGTGCTCCCCGCGCTTGGACAGCCAGGCCGAGGGGTTGAGGCCGGAGAAGGCCTTGAAGTCGCGGATGAAGTGGGCTTGGTCGAAGTAGCCGCAGGAGAGGGCGACCTCGGTCCAGTCGATGTCCCGTCCCTTGTGGACGCGGCGCATCACCTCGTGGAAACGACGGACCCGGCAGAACAGCTTGGGGGTAAGACCCACCTGCTCGCTGAACACCTGGATGAATCGCCGGGGGCTCAAACCGATCTGGTTCGTGACCTCGGCGATCGTCCGCACCTGGGGTACCTGGAGAAATTCGCGCAGCGCGTAATCCACGGCCGTATGGCGCTCTGGGCCCTGGGCCATCCGCTCCAGCAGGGCGGCCTCCAGGGCACGGAATTTCGCCTCGGGGGTCGGAGCCGCGAGCAGTCGGCCCCGGAGATCGGACTCTCTCCACAGAGCGTCGAGCGGGATCTGGGGATTGTCCCGCAACTCCGAGGCGGGCATCCCGAAGAAAGAGAAGGCGCCGCCGATGGCGATCTCCACCCCCATGCACCACCGCTGCTCGGCGGTATCGATCACGAAGTACTCCGAGCAGGCCCCCGCCACGGTGGCGCCCCGGGTGCGCCGGACCTGGCCGGTCTCCCGGTCGTAGGTGCGGATCTCGTCTTCCTGGAGATTGATCACCATCCCGATCCGCCCCGTGGGCAGGATGCGGTCCCGCTCGTGCGCCGCCGGCTCCCCGTCGTGCAGCCAGAGCATGGCAACGAAGTTGGAGAGCGGCGGGGCGGGGGTGTGGGTGAGGAACATAATGCTATGCGCTAGCGTCAATCAAGCAAATCAAGAGGATGCCCTACATCTGTACAGCTTCACTGTTCCACACGCAAATCACCTGCGGTCCTAGGCCATCTCCGCCCCATGCTCCCGAAGCAACTCCCGCAGCACCGAACGGTGGCACCGCTCCTCGTTCTCGCAATAGCACCCCACCGAGAAGTCGGTCTGACGGGAGAGCGCGGCGAGGAGGGCGAGGAGCCGGTCGCTTTTGGGATCCTTCATCTCGGCGCGATAGCCGCGGACGAACTTGTTCCAGCGCGCGTCGGTGATGGGCTCCGACAGCAGCCAGCTCACCAACTCCGCGTTCGGCGCGAGATCGGGGACCCAGACGTCGAAGAAATCCCGCCGGGCGTACTCTTCCTTCTTCACGCCACGCGGCGGACGGCGGACGGTGCCGAGCCGGAGGCCTTCATCCTTGACGCGCGGGGTTCCGAGACGGACGACGCGGATGCTCATCGGTCCATTTTACCCCTACCGGTAACCATAGGCCCCCACCAGCTCATCCCCCTCCAGCAGCCCGAGGCCGTGCCGGGCGGCCCAGAGGAAGGCCTCGTGGACGGCGGCGGTGATCCGCTCGACCTCGCCGCGCTCGAGACCGGTCGCCTTGAGGCCGAGGGAGACGAGCGGCTTGCGGGAGCGGGCGAGCGCGGCGTGGATCTCGCGCACGGCCGCGGAAGGGAAGTAGAGACCCGTGCCATAGGGCTCGCAGACGCGCGGGAACCCCGCTTCGAACCCCTCCACGGCGACCGGAGCCAGGAGGGTCGCTGGGGTTTCGGCCCAGCGGCTCAGCAACGCCCGAATCCTCCGGGCGCCCAAAAGGGGGAGCAACTGGAACGGCGAGAGCTGACAGGCGAGGAGGAGGCCCAGCGAATAGCCGCTTCCCAGCTCCCAGGCAGGGAGAGACAAACCCAGGAGGCGCCCCAGGGTCGAGCCGAGCAACTGTCCGTAGACCTCCGCCAGGGCCGGACCCTCGAAGGTGCGCGGCTCGGCGCCTCCGGAGATCGCCGCCGTCTCGTCATCCCAGGCCGGCTTCGGGATCTCATGCGCGTAGGGCTGACCGGCGAGGAACGCTTCGCGCATGCGGCGCAGGATGCCGGCGTCCGCCGCCAGGGACTTCCAATCCTCAGGCGAGCCGCCCTTGCCCTCCCTGGAGGCATAGGCCCGCAGACCGGCCA
>Ga0308175_100004162_pt1 | contig 10125 bp, 5 predicted proteins | sample PhyCR1_3_FD_203893 | JGI IMG/M metagenome (GOLD analysis project Ga0308175, IMG submission 203893) | Soil microbial communities from UC Gill Tract Community Farm, Albany, California, United States - DLSLS.C.R1 | ecosystem: Environmental > Terrestrial > Soil > Agricultural land | place: USA...
CCACGCGTCCGTCTCCTCACCCGACCCAACGGCGGGCTCGGTGCCGCCCGCAACACCGGCGTCCGTGCGGCCCGCGGCGAGTTCCTGACCTTCGTCGACTCCGACGACCTCGTGCCGCCCGGCGCCCTCCGGGCGCTGGTCGAGACGGGGCGCAGGACCGGCTCGGACATCGTCGTGGGTTCGGTGGAGCGTTTCGACAGCCTCGCGACGTGGAGCCCGGACTGGGTGGACACCGTCCACGGCGAGCGCCGCGAACGCATCACGATCGAGGAGTTCCTGCCCCTCCTGCGCAACCTCTACACCTGGAACAAGGTCTATCGGCGGGACTTCTGGGAGGCCCAGGACCTGTGGTTCCGCGAAGGCGTCGCCTACGAGGACCAGCCGATCGTCACCCAGCTCTACGCACGCGCCGGCGCCATCGACATCATCCCGGACGTCGTCTACCGCTACCGCGCCCGCGACGACAAGAGCTCGATCAGCCAGCAGACGGCATCGATCAAGGACCTCCGCCAGCGGATCGAGGCGTGGGAGCTGAGCCGCCGAGCGCTGCTCGCCGAGGCCACTCCCACCCTGTACGCCGGTTGGCTGCAGACGCTCTTCGACGCCCACTTCCACTGGTACCTGCGCAGCCAGGGCATCGCCGACGACGACTACTGGCGCGAGCTCGTGGCCGCGGTCCGTTCGTTCACGGCGGACGCCTCCGAGGAGATCTGGCGCGCAACCGGTCCCGCGCGGCGGGTGCTGCTCACCCTGGCGCTGCTCGACCGGCGCGACGACGCACGCGAGTTCGTCTCCCGCAACGCCTTCAAGACCGAGCAGTGGCCCTCGAGGGTCGTGGCCGGTGGCCTGCTCCTCGAGCTGCCGTTCCACGACGACCCCGATCTCGACGATGCGTTGTTCCGGCTGGACCCCGAGCAGCTCATCGTCAGTCACGCGGTGGAGAACCTGCACTGGCGGACGAGCGACGAGGGCGTCGACTGCCTCATGTCGGGATGGGCGTTCATCCGCAAGCTCGACCTGGCGACGTACGACGCCCGGACCGAGGTCCTCCTGGTCAACGAGCGCACCGGTGAGCAGGTGGCCTTCGCCTCCGGTGGTCCCTCCCGCACGGCCTTCCCGCCGCCGGTCGAGGACCTGTGGTGCGACTACCGGCCCGGCACGTTCACCGTCGAGATCCCGCTCTCCCAGGTGTGGGCCTCGGGTCGTCCCGGCGACAGCTGGCGGGCGGCGCTCCGGGTCACGGCGGCAGGCTTCGCCGTCGAGTGCGACATCAGCCGCCTGGTCAGGTCGGGTTCGGCCGGCGCGGTGCCGGCGGCCGGCCTTCCCGATGGCGGACGCCTGATCGCCGACTGGCGCTACGGGAGGCCGCTGGTGTTCCGGGCCGATCGCCGTGGCGTGCACGTCGGAGACCTGTCGTTGAGGGGGAGGACTCTCTGCGGCGCCGTGTCCGGGCCGGAGGCCCAGAAGATCCGCGAGGTCGGGCCCGTGGGTCCCGGTGGCGGATCCCTCGTCGCCGTCGACGGGCTGCGGTTCGAGCTGCCGCTGCCAGCGGAGGCCGAGCTCCCTCCTGGTGAGCACGTGGTCTGGCGGGTGCAGGGTCGCGACGGCTCGGACGTCCCGCGTCCGCTGGTGCCCGAGGCGGCGACGTACGACGCGCTGTCCAGCGAGTCCGAGCACACCGTCCTGCTGGTGGAGACCGACCGCAACGGCGAGCTCGTGGTCAGTGAGCGCCGGCTCGGAGCCCTGGCCGACGAGGTGCTGGTGCGCGACGCGCAGGTCGTCGTACGCGGTCGCGTGCTCGGCCCCGGCACCACCTCGCTCCGCGTGCTCACCCGCCACAAGAAGACGGTCTCTGCCAGCGAGCAGGTGGATCTCGTGGACGGTCGGTTCGAGGCCGTGCTCCCCCTGACCCACGAGGTGTACCGGTTCGGGCAGCGTCCGCTGCCGACCGGTGACCACGACCTGTCGGTCGAGGTCAGCCTCACCTCCGGTGAGGTGCACGAGGTGCCGCTCACGGTGTCGATGGAGCTCAGCGCGTCACTGCCGGTGGCGATCGAGACCGATCGGCACGAGGGCCGGGTGGTCCGCGGCCCCGGCGCCGTCACCCAGATCGCCTTCCAGCGGCCGATCGGCGACGCGCGCGGGCAGTACGCGCAGAACCACTTCCGCCGTGCGGCCGCCACCCGTCACACGGGTGGGCTCCATCGTGGCCTGCTCGTGCGGTCCTACTTCGGTGAGCTGGCGACCGACAACGGCGTCTCGGTGCAGAAGGAGCTGCGGCGCCGCGGGTCCGACCTGCCCGTCTACTGGGCCGTCCAGGACCACTCGGTGGTCGTGCCGGACGGCGGGATCCCGGTGATCGTGAACTCCGAGGAGTGGTACCGCCTGCTCGGCTCGGCCCGCTACTACCTCGACAACATGTACCAGCCGGACTTCCACCACAAGCCCGAGGGGCAGGTGATCATCCAGACCTTCCACGGCTACCCGTTCAAGCAGATGGGTCGCCCCCATTGGGACAACCTCGGTTTCTCCCGTGCCCTGGTGGACTCCTACGTACGACGTGCCGCGGACTGGGACTACCTCGTCTCACCGGCGCGCTACGCCAGTCCGCTCCTGGCCCGCGACTTCGTCTACGACGGCGACGTGCTCGAGATCGGCTACCCGCGCAACGACGTCCTGAACTCCGACGAGGCCGACGACATCCGGGCGGCGGTGCGTCGATCGCTGGGCGTGCGCCCCGACCAGACCGCCGTGCTCTACGCCCCGACCTTCCGCGACTACCTCGCCCGTGACGACGCCCGGGCGGTGATGCCGTCGTTCGTCGACTTCGCGCGCCTCCACCGACGGCTCGGCGACGACGTGGTGATCCTGATCCGGGGCCACGCCTTCAACGCCCGGACCAAGCAGCGGGTCGGCCCGATCCCGGGCACGGTGGACGTGACCGACTACCCGGAGGTCTCCGATCTCTACCTGGCTGCTGACGCCGCCATCGTCGACTACTCGTCGTTGCGCTTCGACTTCGGCGTGACCGGGAAGCCGATGATCTTCCACGTGCCCGATCTCCGGCGCTACCAGGAGAGTCGCGGCTGGCTGTTCGACTTCGAGCCCACCGCCCCGGGGCCGCTGCTCTCGACGACGGACGAGGTGGTGGACGCCCTGCTCGACCTCGACGGGATCCGGGCGACGTACGCCGAGGCGTACCGCAGGTTCCACGACGACTATCTCGATCTCGACGACGGCCAGGCGGGCGCGCGGCTCGTCGATGCGGTCTTCGTCCCCCGCGGCGACGCATGAAAGACTGCCGTGGTCCGATCTCGCCCGAGACCGACCGCGAAGGAGGCTGGCGTCGTGTCCAGTGCCGAGCGGCGCGTCGTCCTCGTCCTCGGGCCCGGGCGTAGCGGCACGAGCACCGTCGCGGGCCTGCTGGCGCACAGCGGGTTCAGCGTCCCGGACGCCGTGGCTCCCGAGGAGTCCAACCCGGTGGGCTTCTTCGAGCCCGCCTGGGTGATGAACTTCCATCTGGATCTGCTCGAGCGGGCCGGCGTACGCACGCTCGACGCCGATCCCGAGGCGCCGGCCGCCATGGCGTCCGTGCTGCAGGACGACGACGTCCGCGGGCGCCTGCGCGCCTGGCTGGCCGAGTCGCTCGACCTCCACGACCGCCTCGTGATCAAGGACCCGCGCCTGGCATGGTTCCACGACCTCTGGGTGGACGTCCTGCGCGAGCTCGGCGAGGAGCCTGGCTTCGTGCTGATGTTGCGACACCCCTCGGAGGTGGCCTCGAGCCGCGCCGAGTTCTACCAGTCGCGCGAGGTCTCGGCGGTCGCCGGCTGGGTCAACGTCGCCCTGATGACCGAGCGGCTCACCCGCGGGTCGGCCCGGGCGCTGGTGCACTACCCCCGCCTCACGACCGACTGGCGCACCGAGGCGGTCCGGCTGCGCGAGCACCTCGGCCTGGACCTCGACCCGGGGCCCGAGGTGACGCCGCATCCGGTCGACGGGTTCATCGACCCGACCCTGCGCCGTCGCGAGGCCGGTTGGGGCGACTCCTCGGTGCCCCCTCACCTCCGCGACCTCGCCGACGCGACCTTCGAGGCATTGGGCGACGTGGCCGACCACCCTGACTCAGGGGACCACCTCGCCCGGCTGGACGAGCTCGCGCACGAGTACGCCGCGATGCACGCGGCCGCGCTCGACCTGGTCCGCAACCACGTCATGCGTGACCAGCGGCGGGCCGTCGAGCAGGCCCGCCAGCGGGTCCGCAAGCGGTTGGGCGCCGCCGGCCGGCAGCCGGTGCCGTCGGGCGCCGACGAGGGTCGGGCCGACCGGTCGGCCCCACGCCTCACCCCCAGTCGTCAGCGTGGAAGGTCGTCGTGAGCACCCTCGTCCTCATCACCGGTACCGGTCGCAGCGGCACCAGCACCATGTCCGGTGCCCTGCACCATCTCGGTCTCCACGTGCCGGGGCCCTACCTCGGAGCCAACGAGTCGAACCCCAAGGGCTTCTTCGAGTCCCGCTGGGCGGTGCGCTTCCACAAGCAGATCACCGAGGCGGCGTCGATCCACGAGTTCGACAGTCGTCCGGAGGCCTTCGACCTGGCCCAGGCAGCGGTGACCGACGAGATGCGCGGCCGGCTACGCGCCTTCCTTGAGCGCGAGTGCAGCGGTCACGACCAGGTCGTGGTCAAGGACCCGCGCTCGGTGTGGACCCAGGAGCTCTGGCGTGCCGCCGCCACCGAGCTGGGCATCGAGATCCGCTACATCTCGATGCTGCGCCACCCGGCCGAGGTGGTCGGCAGCCGCACGACGTACTACGCCCACCCGACAGACGAAGCCCGGCGTCGTTCGTACGAGACCTTCAACGTCGCCCGCTGGATCAACGGCTCGCTCGTCAGCGAGCGTGAGACACGCGGGCAGTCACGGGCCTTCGTCTCCTACCTCGACCTGCTCACCGACTGGCGCCCGGTCCTGGCCGGCCTGGCCGACGACCTCGGACTGCGCTACGACGTCGACGTGGCCGGCGGCGAGGCGTCGGGGGTCGACGACTTCATCGACCCCGGTCTGCGGCGCCACCACGTGACGTGGGACGACCTGGAGGTCCCCGACCCTCTCCGTGCGATCGCCGACCAGGTCTGGACCGGCCTGCTGAGCCTCCAGGCCGCGCACGGCTCGGACGAGTCGGCCTCCGCTCACCTGGACGAGCAGGCCGAGCAGTACCGGAGGCTCTTTGCGTCGTCCGCCGACATCGCGCACGACGCGGTGGAGTCCGAGCGCCGCGACCTGCGACCGCAGGCGTCGGCACGGAAAGACGGCCAGGGCAAGGCACCGGCACCTCGCCCGGCACCGCCCGGGGTCGACGGGATGCCGGTCGGCCAGGTCGGTGGCCGCGACCTCGTCAAGGTCATCGTGGGTCGGGCCCGCCGCAAGGCGAGTCGGCTCAAGGGGATCCGCAGGTGACCAGGTTGGCGCCCGGAGACGTTGGTCCACTGCCCGCCGGCTCCCACCTCCTGCACATCGGTCCGCAGAAGACCGGCTCGACCGCGCTCCAGTGGTCCTTGCACCGCCAACGTGAGGAGCTCGCCGAGCACGGCGTCGTCTATCCCGGACCGGGGGTGCGTCCGCGCTACGCGTTGGGTGCCGGGCTCGGCTACTCGACGCCGCGCGGTGGCCGCCAGGCCAGCCGGCGCGCCTGGCGGCGACTGCTGGACCAGATCGCGGAGCCGACGGCCCGGTTGGTGTGTGTCAGCCACGAGGCGTTCGGCCGGGCCACCGACGCGCAGGTCGCCGAGACCGTGGCGTCGCTGGGCGGAGACCGGCCGCACGTGCTGATGGTGGCGCGGCGCTACGACCGCCTGCTGCCCTCGCAGTGGCAGCAGCGGGTCAAGGCCCGGATGACCCTGTCGTACGACGAGTGGTTGCGGATCGCACTCGGCCCCCCGGCCCCCGACAACCCCGTCTGGCGCAACATCTGGGTCCCGCACGACTCGGTCGCGCTGGCCCGGCGTTGGGCCGAGGCCGTGGGTGAGGACAACCTGACCGTGCTCGTCGCCGACGAGCGCGACCGCACGCTGCTGCCGTCAGTCGTCGAGCGGATGCTCGGTGTCCCCTCCGGCCTGCTGGCCCCTGGTGATCAGATCGTCAACCGCTCCCTGAGCTACAGCGAGGTCGAGCTGCTGCGCTCGGTCAACGAGCACTTCGAGGAGCGCGGGTTCGCCGACCAGCGCTACCACCGGCTGGTCAACCGTGGCCTGATCCGTGCCCTGGTCACTGCCGACCGGTACCCCGAGGACCCCCCCATCCCGCCGTTGCCGGCCTGGGCCTGGGAGCCGCTCGTCGTACGCAGTCGTGAGCGGGTGGAAGGTCTGGACCGCCTCGGCGTCCGGGTCGTCGGCGACACCTCGGAGCTGGCGCTGGCCGACGATCCGCCTCCAGGTGTCGTGGCGGCACCGGCCGACGAACCTCCGGGATCTCTGCGGATCCCGCTCGTGGTCGTGGCCCGGGCTCTGGAGGGTCTCGTCGACGGGGCCGTTCGAGACCGTGCGCAGTCGTTGCGCGCCGCGGGGCTCGACGACCCGCAGCAACCCGCGGACGTCGACGTCGAGGTCGACGACGACCTCGACGCCGACTGACCGATCCTGCGCCCTAGTCGTCGTCGACGATCGTCCCGACGGCCACTCCCTGGGTGATCGTGGTGTCGAACGGGTTCACCAGGCTCAGCTCGAAGGTCTTGTCCGGCCCGCGCTTGGTGTTCGGGACCGTGTAGACGAGGATCCGGTCGTTCGTCGGGTCGTTGTCGTACAGCGAGCTGTCGTCGATGGTGAAGTCCTCACCCTTGACCGCCGTTCCGCCGGTGACCTGCACGTCCGCGAACCCGTGGCTCCGGTCACCGTCGAGCCGGAAGACCATGGGGTTCTGTCGCGACTGCCACGGCTTGTTGAACTCCGGCGATGACACCCGCGTGTCCTGGAAGCCGATCGTCCCCGTGGGCGGCGGCGTGTAGGCCAGCGACTGGGGAGTGGTGTAGGTCGACATGATCGGGTAGTGGTCGGAGTGGATCTCGTGGGTGTAGACCGTGGCGGTGGCCGCGGGCGTCGGGGCCCAGATCTGGTCGATGTACGCGCCGCAGTGCGACTTGCTCGGCGGGCAGCTGTCATCGATGTGGGTGCCGTAGTTGTTGAGCTTCTTGCCCTGCCAGTTCGCGACCAGGTGCTGATGGGTGAGCTTGTGGTACGGCGCCTTGCGCATCTGCACCTGGCGGTCGGCCGCGTAGCCGATGTTGAAGTCGCCGGTGACGTACACCTGCCGGCCGGCCTCCTGCTCGGCGAGCACGGTGGCCTTCACGGCCTTCACCTGGTGCACGTAGACCGCGTAGGTCAGGGGCACGCCCTTGCGCCGGCGACCCTCGTTCACCGCAGCCCGGATCAGGTGCACGTTGATCACCGAGAACGTGTAGCCCGTGGAGATCTGGCGGAGCCGCACGACGGGTGCCCAGAGGGCCTTCCACGGCATCGTTCCGCCGTTGTTGGCCTCCACCCGGGTGGCGTCGGAGAGCTTGACCTCCTTGGCGGAGATGAACTCGTAGACGCGCGGGTTCCAGATCACGGGGTCCTGCGGCAGGTCGGCGGGGTGGTAGATCCGCCAGCTCTTGTCGCCGTCGAGGTACTGGCGCCGCGGTGCGGCACCCGCTTCCTGGAGGCCGGCCACGTCGGACACGGACTTGATGAAGTCCACCGCCTGACGGAACTGGTCGATCGGCTGGCTGATCTGGATGTTGTAGCTGCCGATCCGCAGCGGCCCGGCGGTGACGCCACTGGCGGCGGCGGGTGAAGCCGCCGGCGCAAGCGCGAAGAGCGCGCTGCCGGCAAGTCCGGCGAGCGCGAGACCAAGGGCCGGCCGCCGTGGGGGGTCGGTGAACCGCATTACTTCCTCCGGGGGGGTCAGAGGACCGCGGGAGCTTCCCGCGACAGTTCGAAGTTAGGGCTCTTCAGCCCTGAGCGTGGAGCTTCGAGTGAGTCTTTACCTTTGGCCGGCCGACGTCCAGGGCGGCTGACACCGAATGACCAGTGGTGACCGGAAGGTTCGCGCCACCCGGGCCAGGGGTCGGCGCACCGCGACCGCGCCGGGGCTCAGGCGGTGGGTGAGTCGCGGCGCACGTCGATGACGTGACCGGTGAAGTCGGAGACGAGCACGTCGAGAGAGGTGCGCGCCACCGCCTCCGACTCCAGCAGCGAGCCGGCCGGCTCCTGGCCGAAGGCCTTGGTCCGCATCGGGGTGGCGGTGCGCTCCGGGTTCACGCAGTTGACGCGTACGCCGTCGACCGCCCACTCGTCGGCGAGGGCCTGGGCGAGGTTGACGGTGGCGGCCTTGGCGGAGGAGTACAGGCTGTAGCCGCTGCGGCCACGGGTGTAGGAGCTCGAGGTGAACAGCAGCATCGAGCCGCGGGTCGCGGCGAGGTGCGGATGGAACGCCTGGGCCAGGAACACCGGGGCCAGGTAGTTGATCTCGGTGGCGGCGTACACCGTCTCCTCGCTGGTCTCCAGCAGGGACCCGCGAGGCAGCACCCCGGCGGTGTTCACCACGTAGTCGACCCGGCCGGCCTCGGACATCACCCGGTCAGCTGCTGCGATCAGGTCGGCCCGGCGTTCGACGTGGGTGTCGGTCTGCGACCTGCTGAAGGAGAACACCCGTGCGCCGTAGGACTCGGCGAGCCGGCAGATGTCGGCGCCGATGCCGTAGCTGCCTCCGAAGACGACCATCGTGCGGCCATCGAGTGCCGCACGGTAGTCGTCCTCCGACCCGCTCTCGGGTACGTCGTTGCTGGTGAGCTGGAACAGCTTGTCGGCCAGGTAGACGTCGATGGGGTCGGTGATCTTCATGTTCCGCTCGTCGCCCTCGACCACCCAGATCGGCACGTCGGGGCGGTAGCGGAGGACGACGCCGCAGTCATCGGTCACGCTGACCTCGGGGACGAAGGCCGGGTCCTCGGCCGCGCGCTCGTACGCCGTGCGAAGCACCGAGGCCCGGAACCCCTGGGGAGTCTGTCCCCGACGCAGGTGGATGCGGGGCGGGATCGCGGTGATGGTGTTGTCGGGTCCCACCTCGATGATCGTGTCGCGTGACGGCATCGCCACGTCGACCGCGCCGTACTGCTCGAGGGCGGTGAAGCACTCGCTGATGATGCGGCTGCTGACCATCGGCCGGACCGCGTCGTGGAAGAGCACCGGGCAGTCGCCCTCACCCACGGCGGCCAGGGCCCGCAGGGTGGTGCCGTTGCGCGTGTCGGCCCCTTCCAGGATCTGGCTGACCTTGTCGTAGCCGCCGTCACGCACCATCGACCGCACCGCGTCGAGGTGACCGGGGGCCATCATCACGATGATCTCGTCCACCATCGCGTGCTGCTGGAAGGCGATCAGGGTGTGCTCGAGGACGGCCTTGCCGGCCACCTTGATCAGCTGCTTGGGGATGTCCAGCCCGACCCGGACACCGACGCCGCCGGCGAGCAGAACGGCGATCCGGCGGGGCCTCGTGGGGCTGGGGTCCATGGGGGCATCCTGTCAGAGGCCGGTGCGCCGGGCTGGGGTGCCCGCCACGCCGCCGCGCCCGTAGGCTGACCGTCTCACCCGAGCGCCGACGACGGTGGCGATCTCGACCCCGAGACAGGAGAACGAGCCCAGATGACGGCTGCCGGCTCGACCCTCCCACCGGGAGCGGTGCTGGTCCACATCGGGCCGCACAAGACCGGCAGCACCGCCATCCAGGTCGCACTCGACTCGGCCGCGGACCGGCTGGCCACCCACGACGTGGCCTACGTGACGGTCGGCAGCTACCGTCCGCGCAAGGCCGGCTGGGCCTTGGGCATCCGGGGTCGCCCGGCGGGCACCGAGCGTCCGCCGATGAAGCACTGGAAGCGTCTGGTCGGCGAGGTCGCGGCCAGCCGTGCCGCCCGCGTGTGCGTCAGCAACGAGGACTTCGGGCGGGCGACGCCGCGACAAGCGGCCCGGATCGTCGAGGACCTCGGCGGTGACCGCGTCCACGTCGTGGCGGTGGCGCGTCGCCTCGACCGCTACCTGCCGTCCCAGTGGCAGGAACGGGTGAAGGCCGGCGACGCCCGGGGGTACGACGAGTG
>Ga0308175_100004163_pt1 | contig 10121 bp, 10 predicted proteins | sample PhyCR1_3_FD_203893 | JGI IMG/M metagenome (GOLD analysis project Ga0308175, IMG submission 203893) | Soil microbial communities from UC Gill Tract Community Farm, Albany, California, United States - DLSLS.C.R1 | ecosystem: Environmental > Terrestrial > Soil > Agricultural land | place: USA...
CGCCGCGCCGTGGCCATGTGACGACGGTCGTGTAGGCCGAGCGCGCGAGCTTCTCGAGCTCGGTCTCGGCTTCGCGCAGGGTGCGCGCGCCGGTGTCGGCGGCCTGCGCGCGGAACTCGAACGGCTGGTCGGCGCTGATCGCGCTCAGCCGAATACGGGCGCGCTGTAGGTCTTCGAGCACCTGCTCGGGCTTGACGTAGAGGTGGTGGGCGTCTTCGTCGTGGAAGGCAGCGCAGACGTCCTGCCAGTGGTCGGCCAGCGCCGGCTCGACCTCCTCCTCGGCGGCGATGACGACGTTCGCCTCCTGCGGGGCGAGCTCGAGGAACGCGTGGAAACGGTCGACCGGCAGCAGCTCGGCCACATCCGGCCGCTCCTCCTCCAGCGCAGCGATCTCCGCCAGCTCGCGGTGTTCGGCCGCGAGCTCGGCGGCGGGCGCGATCTCGATCTGGTCGGTGTCGCCGAGCGACCGCTGCGTGAAGGTGGAGAACCAGCGGATCGTGTCGACCTCGATGTCGAACAGGTCGATCCGGGCGGCCCGGTCCTCGGTGGCCGGGAAGACGTCGAGGATGCCGCCGCGAACCGCGAACTGGCCGCGGTCGTCGACCTGGTCGACGCGCTCGTAGCCCGCCGCAACGAGGTCGTTGGCGACGTCGTCGAGGTCGAGCAGGTCGCCCTTGCGGATGCAGAACGCGGTCGGGCGCAGCGATGGGTCGGGCACCTTCTCGCTCAGCGCGACGGCGCTCACGACGACGACCGGCGCCTCCTCGCCCGGATTGAGCAGCGAGTCCAGCGCGGCAACCCTGAGGCCGACGAGGTGCGCGGGCGGGGCGAGGTGCGACTCGTAGGTGACGCCACGGCTCGGGTAGAAGCGCACGGGCCGTGGCGCCAGCCAGTGGCGCAGGTCGCCGGCCAGGTCGCGCGCCTGGCGGTCGTCGCCGGCGACGACCAGCGCGGGCGCCGGGTCCATGTCGGTCAGCGCAGCGATGAGATACGGCCGCAGCGACTGCGACACGAACGCGCGGCCGCCCTCGGCGGCGAGGCGGCGGCCGTCGTCGGCGTCCTGGAAGTGGCTGAGCAGGGGGCGGAGCGGCACCCCACCCGATACTACGCGGCAGCCGTTGCCTCGATGTTGAGACGGACGTAGCGCGCGACGAACGGCGCCTGGAGGCGTTCAAGAACGGACCTCGCGAAGCCGTCGCGCTCGGCCTCGGGCAGCCGCTGCAGGTGCTCGCCGAGGATGACCGTCTTGAGGAACGCGAGCGGTTCGTCGGGCTGAACCGGCCGCTGGTACAGCCAGGCGCGCGCCTCGCTGAAGCCGGCGGCGCGCAGCCGCCGCTCGGTCTCCTCCGGCGCGGCGAAGTTCCACGGCGTCCAGTCGTCGCCGCTGACCTCCGCGATCGCCCGGCGGATCGCCGCGATGTTCCCGGCACCCCCGCACTGCGCGACCAGGCGGCCACGGGGCTTCAGCGCGGCGCGCAGCCGCTCGAACAGCCGCTCGTGGTCGGCGATCCAGTGGAACGTCGCCGTCGAGAAGACCAGATCGACCGGCTCGGGGACCTCCAGCTCGAGCAGGTCCTGGCACCACACCGCGTCTGGACTGAGGTGTCCGTCCCCAGAGTCCAGGCGCTCGCGGGCCAGCTCGACCATACGGGGCGAGCCGTCGACGGCATAGACGCGGCCCCGCGGGACCAGCGCGGCCAGCGCAGCGGTGACCTCGCCGGTACCGCAGCCGGCGTCGAGCACGGTTTCGTCGCCGCGTAGATCGACCCGCTGCAGCACCTCGTGGCCCAGCGCCATGACGCCGGTTCCGACACGCTCGTAGGCGGATGCATCCCAGTCCAGGGGCACGGGGAGGTATCGTCGCACCAGTGCGACGGGCGGTCCCGCTACTCGTCGCCGGCGCGCTCGCCGCAGCCGCCGCTCCACAGGCCGTCGCGATCGATGGGGTCACCATCCATCGCGAGACCGACCCTGCCCTGGTGGGGGCGCCCGTGCACTTCACGGCCAACCCCAGCGGCACCGCTGACGGGCTGGTGCTCTACGACTGGGGCCTGGAGTGTGCGGACGGCCGGCCGTTCGACTGGACGACGAACACCGCCGGCGGCGGCTTCGACCCCGTCTTCAACACGCCCGGCGAACACTCGGTCTGCGTCCGTGCGCACGACTACAGCTCGACCTACACCGACTCGACGACGTTCAACGTCGCGATCCCCGGCAACCGCCGCCCGGTTGCGGCGATGACGATCACACCGAGCATCGCGCCCGTGGGCGGCCTCGTCACCTTCGATGCGTCCGGTTCGAGCGATCCCGACGGCGACCAGCTGCACTACAAGTTCGACATCGACGGGGTCCCCGGCTACGAGGTCAATGCCGGGACGAACACGAAGGTCACGCAGACGTACGTGTCGAGCGCCTCGTTCAAGGCCAGCGTGCAGGTGACCGACACGAGCGCCGCGTCCGACGTGGCGACCGTGCCGCTGGTGATCGGCGATCCGAACCCGCTGAAGGTGAAGCTCGCCGCGCACGCGCTCGGCAAGCGCGTCCGCGTGACGGTGACGACCGGCCGCAAGGCCAGCGTGCGGCTCGAGGTGCGCACGCCCGACGCGACGCTCGTCGGCTCGAAGAAGGGGCGCATCAACAAGCGCGCCCATTCGTTCAGCATCAGGCTGCGGCGCAGCTACCCCAAGCTCGTCGTGATCGCCCGCGTGACCGACAGCAGCGGCGTGAGCGCCCGCGCGGTGCGGCGCATCAAGGGCCGGAAGGGCTGAGCCGGCCCTCGACGATCGCCTCGACCGTGTCGGCGGCATGGTCGATCAGCGCCTGCACCTCCGCTCGCGGCTGGCGCCACTTGCCCAGCACGTGGGCAGAGACAATGTCCGGGTCGGTCGTGTCGGGGCGCCCGACGCCGACGCGCACGCGGACGAAGTCCGGCGAGCCGAAGCCGGCGCGCAGCGACTTCAGGCCGTTGTGGCCCGCGAGGCCGCCGCCGAGCTTCGTGCGGATCTCGCCGAACGGGAGGTCGATCTCGTCCTGGATCGCGATCACGTGGTCGAGCTCGACCTTGAACGCACCACGCGCGGGCCCGGCCGCGGTCCCCGATGCATTCATGAACGTCTGCGGCAGCAGCACCGCCACGCTCGGGCCGCCGGGCATCGTGCGGCCGTCGGCCAGCAACCCGTTGAACTTCTTGCGCGGCTTGCCGAGCCCCCAGCGCTCGCCGAGCGCGCGCGCAACCTCGAAGCCGACGTTGTGCGGCGTGCCCTCGTAGCGCGAGCCCGGATTGCCGAGCCCGACGATCAGCCAGTCGGCGGGAGCGACCCCGCCGAAGAGCTTCACGCGGTCACCTCAGGACCTCGCATCGGGTCTCAGAGGGCCGGATCGTGGATGCATGTCGACGCCGATATCCGAAGTCAATATCGGTGATATTGACGAGGAATCAGCGGTGTTGGCAGGCGACGCGAGACGGCCTTCTGAGGCCGGCGGGGGGTCCTGAGGGGACCGCTTACTCGCCGCCGGACTCCTCGCCGGCGTCAGCGGCGGCCTCGTCGGCGCCGGCATCCTCGCCCTCGCCCTCGGCCTCGCCCTCACCCTCGCCGACAACGCCCGTCTCCTCCTCGATCTCCTCGGGCTCCTCCTCCACGCGCGGCGGCGAGATGGAGGCGACGACGGTCTCCTCGAGGTCGTCCTTGAAGGTGACGCCGGCGGGCGCGGTCACGGCCGACAGCAGCTCGGTGCCGAGCATCTCCATGTGAGAGACGTCGTGCTCGATGAACTCGGGGATGTCGTTCGGGAGCGCCTCGACGGTGAGCTCGCGTGTGACCTGCTCGAGGACGCCGCCCTCCTTCACACCGGGGGCCTCCTCCGCGCCGATCAGGTGCAGCGCAACCGGCGACTCGATCGGCTTGTTGAGGTCGACGCGCAGTAGGTCCACGTGCAGGATGTCGCCACGGACGGGATCGATCTGCGCGTCCTTGAGGATCGCCGATGTGCTCGTGCCGTCAAGCCCGACATCCAGCACGGCGCTGTGGCCGGCGAGCGCGTGACGCAGCTCGCGCGCGTCCACGGAGAACGTCTGCGGATCGGTGCCGAGCCCGTAGAGCACGCCCGGCACGCGGCCCTCACGCCGCAGCCGGCGCGTGGCGCGCGAGTGCGCGGACTCGCGAAGCTCAGCGTTCAAAGTTTCAGAATCACCCTTGGCCATGCGGCGCAGGATGGTAGCGAGTTGCTCCCCGCGGTTACGTCCCGGGTCCGATCTGCTGCGTGGACTTGAAGATCCGCTGCACCTCGAAGAACGCCGGCTTGCGCACGCCGTCCTGGGTGATCAGGCCCTTCGTGTGGATCGGCGAGCTGGGCCGCGGGTTGCCGCCGTCCCACGTCGGGCGCACCCGGAACTCCTGCAGTCCCCACCAGATCGCGCCGCTCAGGTACGGCTTGGTCGCGTAGACGCCGAAGTGGTAATCGGCGAAGTCGACCTGGAACTGGTACGTGCCCTTCTCCTCCTCGGGACCATCGCGGTTGGCCTCCGCCCCGGTCTCCGTGATCACGAGCGCCTTGTTCGGATAGCAGTTGTGGACGGTGTCGAGGTAGGGCGAGAGGCCCTCCTCGTCGGCCAGCGTGCCGCCCGGCCCCGGGTACCAGCCGAAGTAGTCGTTGAGCCCGATCACGTCCACCGGGGCATAGCCCGCCTGGCAGCCGGCGCTCGGGTAGGCCGCCACGGCCAGCCCGACCGGCCGCGACGGGTCCATCCGGTGGGCGATGCCGGCCTGCTGGCGGATGAGCGCGCCCTGCGACGGGCCGACGCGCGTGCTGAGCTCGTTCTGGATCGACCAGACGATGATCGATGGATGCGCGTTGTTGGTGAGGATGTTCTGCCGGAGCATCCGCGCCGCCAGCGATCGCACGCGGGCGTACTTCAGATACTTCGTGTGCACCTGGTAAATCGGGATCTCCGACCAGAGCATGATCCCGAGCTTGTCGGCCTGCTCCTCGAGGTAGGGATGCAGCGGGTAGTGGCTGCGGATCAGCGTCGCGCCGAGCTCGCGCGTCCACGCGACGAACTGGTCGCGGATCTGGTTGTTGATCGCGAAGCCGTACTGCTTGGAGTCCTCGTGCAGCCCGACGCCGCGGAAGTTGAGCTGCCGGCCGTTGAGCAGCAGATGGCCGTTGACCACCCGCACCGAGCGGATGCCGGTGCGCAGGAAGTAGCTCGCCGAACCGGCCTTCAGCGTCACCGGATACAACGACGGGTGGTCTGGTGACCAGAGGTTGGGGTTCGCCACGCGCACCGACCCGGTGAAGACGCGCGTGGCGCCCCCGCGCACGGTCTTCGTGCCGAGGCCGACGGGTTTTCCACCGAACGTGGCGGTCACGTGGATCGGGCGCGCCGTGGCACTCGCGTTGCGCACCAGCGCGCGGAACCTGACCGTCGCGGTACAGGTGGAGCACGGCAGCACCGGCTGGACCTGAACCGCCGTGAAGTCCGAGCCCTCGACGCGGCGCAGGTAGACCTCGCGCAGGATGCCGCTGTAGTTCCACCAGCCGCCGATCGCGCTGCCCGCGACGTTGTCGCCCGCCGGCGGGAAGTCGGAACGCGTGCGGCGCGAGTCGACGCGGATGACAAGGCGGTTGACGCCGGTGCGCTTCAACGCGCTGGCCGGGATGACGAACTCGAACGGCAGGTAGGCGCCGGTGTTCGTGCCGAGCCGCTTGCCGTTCAGCCAGACCCACGAGCGGTAGTTGACGGATTCGAAGCGGACCACCCACGAGTAGCGCTTGGAACCGCTCGGCAGGCGGAAGTCCTTGCGGTACCAGCCGACGCCGCCATGCATCGACGCCTCGGACTGGTCGGTGGCGTTCCACGCGTTGGGCACCGTGACCGGCGCCCAGCCCGCCGGCGACGACTGGCGCTGCCAGTGCTCGCTCAGGCCCGCGCCGGTCGTGTCGCGTCGGAACAGCCACTGGCCGGCGAGCAGGTAGCGGCCGCTGGGGCCGTACTCGTAGAGCGCGCCGGCTTTGGGCGTGTCGGCGTTGTAGACCTGGGCCGCGGCGCTGGATGCGCAGAGCGCCACCAGGGCGAAGACGAGCAGTGAGACGAGGCGGGGACGAGCCATGGACCGGGTTAACAACTCCCCTGCCTGTCGATAGGAGCGGAGATGCGCAGCAGGGTAACCGAGCGCCCGGCCAGCGCCGACCCGCCGCGCCGCACGCTGACGCACTGCACGATCACGAGCCCCTGCTGCAGGCTCGTCCAGGCGACGCGGGTGTCGCCCGTGGCTGAGCCCAGCGCGTACGCGGTGCCGGACTCGTAGCTGACGATCTTCACCTCGCCGGGGCGCCTGAGGATGCGCGCGTTGTGCTGCACGGTCGCGCGGCAGGCCGCATCGCTGCAGCCCTTCAGCTGGGCGAGCGCCGCGGCGGCGTCGCCGCGGGCCTCGGCTTCGAGCAGGCGATGGACCTTGTCGCGCTCGGTCGACTCCGTCGACAGCCAGCGCGCCAGCTCGAAGCTGACGGCGAGGAAGACCAGGACGGCGGCGGCGATGAGCGGCAGGCGGCGGGACAAGCCCGCGAGACCCTAGCCAGCCTCGTCGAAGTCCTCGCCGTTGAGCTCGAGGAAGCGGCGGACGCTTTGCTCCTGGCGCTCGATGCGGCCGGCGAGCTCGCGTGCGTGCTCGGCGGCGCGCAGGGCGAAGTCCTCCAGGCAGCGCTCGGGATCGTCGGGCAGCGGATAGACGTGCGTGACGTCCTGCTGCGCGCAGGCGATGCCCAGTGGCGGCCGGCCCTCTGCGAGCGTGCGCACGCCGCACACGGGCGCGATCGTCAGGTGCCGCTCGGGCGCCACGAGCGCAACGGGCATCAGCCGGTGGGCCGGCAGCCGCACGTTGAGGTCGACGCTGCGGTTGACGGTGACCTCGCCCTCGGCGAGCTCCTCGAGCGGCTCGCGCCAGACCGCGAGTACGGTGTCGGCCGCGGTCAGCGCGTCGCGCAGCGCGCGCGCCTGGTCGGCATAGAGCTCCTCCGCCTCGATCAGCGACTCGGCCTCGCCAAGGTCCAGGTCGCAGGGCACGCGCAGCAGCTCGCCGGCGCCCAGCGCCTCACCCGCGCCGTGGCCGCCGTTGGCGACGTACGTCTGCACGGTGCCGAGGTCGCTGCGGCCGTGGAAGACGACGGTGAGCGCCTGCGCCAGCGCGAGTCCCTCGACCTTCAGCGCGACCGCCGCGGAGCGCTCGGCGTCGATGAGCGCGCGCCGCAGCAGCTCCTCGGCGTCCTCGTGTTGGTCCTGCGGTTCGCGCTCGTCCATGGCTCTGCTTCCGATCCACTACACGGGGTACCCATATTCTTCGACCCGTCGGCGGAAAAAGGCGATCGATGAAGCTGATCTACAAACCATTTGGCATCGTGCTCGGACTCCTGGCGGGGTTCCTGGGCAAGAAGATCTTCGAGCAGGTCTGGGGCATGATCGACGATCGCGAGCCACCCAAGCCCACGACCAAGTACGCGACCTGGCCGAAGGTGGTCGGCGCCGCTGCCGTGGAGGGCGTGGCGTTCAAGGCCACGCGCGCGGTGGTCGACCGCGCCGGCGCGCGCGGCTTCGAGCACCTCACCGGCTTCTGGCCGGGCGAGAAGGTGCCGGACGTCGAGTAGCGGCCGCGCTCAGCGCGCGCGGATGATGAACCCGCGCTCGTCGAGGTCGTCGAGCGCGGTCTCGAAGGCGCCGAAGTCGCGCTTGAGCAGGTGGTCGAGCGGGCGCCCCTTGGGCCCGGATGCGCGCACCCACTTCGTGAAGCGCTCCTCCCCCAGGCGCTCGGCGGGCTCGGCGGTCAGCTGCAGCAGCAGCGGCACCTCCGGCCGGTGGTCCAGGTCGTCGGTGATGACCGTCAGCGCGTCCTCGTCGAGGACGGTGAGGAGCTCGTCGTCGGTCAGGCCCAGGCGCCGCTGGAGCGCGGCGGCGCGCATCGCTAGAAGAGCTGGTTCTCGCCGCCGAAGACTTCGGAGACCGAGTCGTCGGTGAAGATCCGGCGGATCGAGTCGGTCAGCAGGTCGGCGCAGCTCAGCACGCGGATGTTGTCGGGCGCACCGGGGCGCAGCGGGATCGTGTCGGTGACGACGATCTGCTCGAAGTCCGAACTGGCGAGGTTCTCGTAGGCGTTGCCGGAGAAGACGCCGTGGGTGGCGGCCGCGTAGACGCGGGTGGCGCCCTCGTCGAGCACCGTCTGGGCGGCGGCCTTCAGCGTGCCGGCGGTGTCGATCATGTCGTCCACGATCACCGCGGTCTTGCCCTTGACGTCGCCGATGACGTAGCCGATCTCGGCGACCTGCTGGGCGGGGCGCTCCTTGTCGAGGATCGCGAGCTCCGCGCCCACCTTCGAGGCGAACTTCTTGTTCAGCTTCACGCGACCGGCGTCCGGCGCGACGACGACGAGGTCGTGCAGGCCGAGGTCCGTGAAGTACTGCGTGAGCATCATGAGCGCCGTCATGTGGTCGACGGGCACCGAGAAGAAGCCCTGCACCTGGCCCGCGTGGAGGTCCATCGTCAGGACACGGTCCGCGCCGGCAGCCTCGAGCATCCGGGCGACGAGGCGGCTGGTGATCGGCTCGCGCGGGGCGGACTTCTTGTCCTGGCGGCTGTAGCCGAACCATGGCGTCACGGCGATCACGCGGTGCGCCGACGCGCCGACGGCGGCGTCGATCATGCACAGCAGCTCCATCAGCGAGTCGTTGGCCGAGATGCCGGTGGCCGGGTTGCCGCAGGTGGGCTGGATCAGGAAGACGTCGGCGCCACGGATCGACTCCTCGAAGCGGCAGTAGACCTCGCCGTTGGAGAACGTCTTGAGCGTGATCGGGCCGAGGTCGACCCCGAGCTTGTCGGCGATCTTCGCGCCGAGCTCCGGGTTCGCCCGCCCCGTGAACAGCATGAGCCGCTTGTCGTAGTCGATCGGCAGGCTCGTCGCGGCGGTCACGGCTGGCGCGAGTGTCGCAGACGCATCCGACATGAGGAGTTCCTTATTCGCGGTCGGCGTAGCCATCGATGTTGCGCTGGCGCTCGCGCGCGACACCCAGTGCCTTCGAGGGCACGTCCTCGGTGATCACGCTTCCGGCTGCAGTGTAGGCGTCGTCGCCGATCGTCACCGGCGCTACGAAGCTCACATCGACGCTGGACTTCACGCGGTCGCCGATCTTCGTGCGGCTCTTGGTCTTGCTCTTGGCGTCGTAGTTGGCGGTGATCGTCGCGGCGCCGAGGTTGGTGTCCTCGCCGACGTCGGCGTCGCCGATGTAGCTGAGGTGCGGGACCTTGGTGCGGGCGCCGATGTCGGAGTTCTTGACCTCGACGAAGGTGCCGATCTTCGAGCCGGTTCTCAGGTGCGTGCCAGGCCTCAGGTAGGCGAACGGGCCGATGCTGACGCCGTCCTCGATGGTCGCGTCGATGGCGACGACGTGCGGGCCGACCTTGCAGTCGGCGCCGACGCTGGTCTGGCCCCTGAGGACCGTGCCGGGCTCGAGCGTCGTGTCCGGACCCACGGTGACGTCGACGTCGACGAATGTGCTCGCCGGGTCGATGACCGTCACGCCTCCGCGCATCAGCGCCTCGAGCAGCTGGCGCTGCGCGATCGCGCGCACGTGGGCGAGCGCGACGCGGTCGTTGACGCCGAGGACGAGGTTCGGGTCATCTACCTCGTGGGCGCTGACCGTGTCCGCGTGGTCGAGCACCTGCGGGAGGTACAGCTCGCCCTGCGCGTTGTCGGCGGTCAGCTGCGGCAGCGTCTCGAGCAGGAAGGCACCGTCGAACGCGTAGATGCCGGTGTTCACCTCGGTGATGGCGAGCTCCTCCGGCGTCGCGTCGCCGGCCGTCTTGGTCTCGACCACCTTGTCGACGCTGCCGTCGGGGCGTCTGACGACGCGGCCGTAGCCCGTCGGGTCGTCGAGCTTCGTCGTGGCCATCGTGGCCTGGCCGTCGTGCGCCTCGACCAGCTCCTTGATCGCGTCCGCGCTCACGAGCGGCACGTCGCCGCTCAGAACGACGACCGGCGCATCCGGGTCGATGTGCTCGCTCGCCGCCTGCACCGCTCCACCGGTCCCGTTGGCCTCCGGCTGCACGACCGCGACCGCGCCCTCGGGCAGCAGCA
>Ga0308175_100004164_pt1 | contig 10121 bp, 8 predicted proteins | sample PhyCR1_3_FD_203893 | JGI IMG/M metagenome (GOLD analysis project Ga0308175, IMG submission 203893) | Soil microbial communities from UC Gill Tract Community Farm, Albany, California, United States - DLSLS.C.R1 | ecosystem: Environmental > Terrestrial > Soil > Agricultural land | place: USA...
ACCCGCCTCGCGGGTACCCGGTCCGATCGTCTGACCGTCGCCCTGTGGGCAACCGGCGCGCTGGTCTTCGCTTTCATCTACCTGCCCCTGGTGGTTGTGATCCTCTACGCCTTCCACGACGCGCCGATCATCGCGTGGCCCTTCCAGTTCGGGACGCTGCGGTGGTTCGCCGCGCTGTCGCACGACCGCGGAATGATCGAGGCCGCGCTCGCGAGCCTCAAGCTGGCGCTGCTGGCGGTGGCGATCGCGCTGCTCATGGGCGTGCCCGGCGCCTTCGTGCTCGACCGCTGCGAGTTTCCCGGCAAGACCGCGTTCCGCCGCCTGGTGCTGCTGCCGCTCATCCTGCCGGGCATCATCACGGGGGTCTCGCTGCTCACCTTCTTCAGCTTCGTCGGGCTCGGCCTGTCCAGTGGGTTCCCGCTCATTCCGGGCTGGCCGGTGGTGCTGGGGCACGCCGCCGCGCTCACGTCGGTGGTGATCACTCAAGTGTTCGCGCGGCTCCAACGGCTCGACCGGGCGCAGGAGGAGGCCAGTCAGGACCTGTACGCCAACGAGTGGCAGACCTTCCGCTTCGTCACGTTCCCCAACATCCGCACCGCGGTATTGGGAGCCGGGCTGCTGGTGTTCACCCTGAGCCTGGACGAGATCGCGGTGACGTTCTTCCTGATCGGGCGGCAGAACACGCTGCCGCTTCAAATCTGGGGCCTCCTGCGGCGCGGCATCACACCCGAGGTCAACGCCGCGGCGACTGTGATCTTCGCACTGAGCGTGGCGGTCATCGTGGTCTGGGCCAGGCTCATGACAGAGGAACCGGGCAGGTAGGCGCTTGGGCAGACCCGTTCCAGGAAATAGACGGGCGTCATAAATATTCGCGACCGCTGCATCACACGCACCCAAGCCCCAGCCCAGGCGAAACTTGCTCACCGTATGTCCGCTGGGCCCCTTGGTGACGCCCGACCCGACCTCCGCGGGGGGCTGGACAAAGGGTGGGGGGCAAGGGCTAGAATGGCTCTACGCCATCCCACCGGGGACCGGCGTGTTTGCATCCTCCGACCAAGCGGAGGGTCCACTCTCACAGCTGACCTTCTCCTTGAGCTGTGAGCCCCCAGTAGCGGCGGGGGCGAGGGCGCAGGCCGACCTTGGATCGGGTCCCCCTGCAACCAGACCGAGTGCCGCACCGACAATGAAAAGAGGAGTTTGTGAAAGTCCTGATGTTGGGCGCCGGCGCGGTGGGGACCGTGTCTGCCCTGAAATTCGTGCAGGACGCGATGCTCGAACAGCTCGTCATCGCCGACGCGGTGTCCGCCCGCGCCTCCCTCCTTGCGGATCGACTGTCCGACCCTCGTGTATCCTCCCGCCGGCTCGATGCCGGCGACCGTGCCGCGATCGCGAACGCGATCCGCGAGACCGGGTCCACCATCGTCCTGAACGCGGCGCTGCCCGCCACCAACCTGGTCGTGATGCGCGCCTGTCTCGACGCGGGGGCCGACTACATCGACCTGGCCAGCGGCGGCACCGACGACGACGGCATCCCCAAGCTGGATGACCAGTTCGCGCTGGACGCCGAGTTCCGGGCCGCCGGACGGATGGCCCTGCTGAGTATGGGCGCCGATCCCGGCACCTCCAACGTCTACGCCGCTTACGCTGCCAAGCACCTGCTCGACGAGGTCACCGAGCTGCACGTGCGCGACGGCGACAACTCCGTGTGCCAGGGGCACCACGGCTTCGTGGCGGCCTTCAGCCCGTGGGTCTTCATCGACGAATGCCTGTGCAAGGCGATGTCGTACCGCGACGGGCGCTATCACCTCGAGCAGCCGCTCACCGGGTTCGAGCCGTTCGATTTCCCGGAGCTCGGCGTGCTCAACTGTTACTACGTGGATCACGAGGAGTCGCGCACCCTGCCGCGGTTCTTCCCCAGCGCGAAGCTGGTGGACTTCAAGCTCTGCATGGACGACGTCACCATCGAGACGCTCCGCGTCATGCAGCGGCTGGGCCTCTCGGGCAAGGACCGCATCCGGGTAGGCGAGACCTCGGTGGTGCCGCGCGACGTGGTCGTGTCGCTGCTGCCCGATCCCAAGGATCTCGCCGGGCGCCTCCGAGGGAAAACCTGCGTCGGTACGCTGGCGCGGGGCATGAAGGATGGCGAGGAGCGCACCTTCTACATCTACAACGTCGCCGACCACGAAACCGTGTTCGCCGAGCTCGGCGTCCAGGCGACGGCCTACCAGACCGGTATTCCGCCGGTGATCGCCGCGCGGCTGATGCACGAGGGCAGCTGGCATCGCCCCGGTGTCCGCTCGCCGGAGGAGCTCGATCCGGATCCGTTCCTCGAGCGCCTGGCGCGCGAGGGCATGCCGTGGCACGTGCGGGACGACTCCGCGCGCGGTGAGGTGCCGAAGGTGAGGCTCAGGTCGTCGCGGGAGACGGTGGCGGCGTAGCCAGGAAGGGCGGAAAGACGGGAGGACGGAAGGACGGAAGGACGGAAAGACCGGCACACCACGCACTAGTTCAATCCCAGCCTCGGTGTGCCGGTCCTCCCGTCCTTCCGTCCTCCCGTCTTTCCGCCCTTTTCGTGCTAAATTGGCGAGAGATCCCGGCAACTTTCATCGACAGCGGGCGGTAAGAGGAGAGTCGGCAATGACAAGCACCGCCACGGCACGGGGCAAGGGCCGGAAATCCGAGGTCGCCTCGTACCAGATGTACATCGACGGCAAGTTCGTCGGTGCCAAGGACGGCAAGACGTTCGACGTCTACGATCCGTCCACCGAAGGCGTCATCGCCAAGGTACCGGCCGCCGGCGCGGCCGACATCGATCGCGCCGTCAAGGCGGCCCACCGCGCCTTCTACGACGGCGGGTGGAAGGGCGTGACGGCGCAGGAGCGCGGGCGGGTGCTGTTCCGTCTCGCCGAGCGGGTCCGGGCCCGCCGCGGCGAACTGGCGGAGCTCGAGACCATCAACTTGGGCAAGCCGATCGTGGAGTCCGAGTACGACATGGACGACGCGGCCACGTGCTTCGAGTACTATGGTGGCCTGGCCACCAAGATCAACGGCGAAGTCCTGCCGGTGCCGGCCGAGGCCGTGGCATTCGCCATGCGCGAGCCGGTGGGCGTGGCCGGACAGATCATTCCCTGGAACTATCCGCTGCTCATGGCCGCGTGGAAGATCGCGCCCGCGCTGGCGGCCGGCTGCACCGTGGTCATCAAGCCCGCCGAGCAGACCCCGCTCACTCTGCTCAAGCTGGCGGAGGATTTCGAGGCGGTGGGCATTCCGGCGGGCGTGGTCAACGTGGTCACCGGCGACGGCCCCGGAGCCGGCGCGCCGTTGGTGGCGCACCGCGAGGTGCGGAAGATCGCCTTCACCGGCAGCGCCGAGGTGGGCAAGCTGATCATGCGGAGCGCCGCCGATCAGCTCAAGCGGGTGTCGTTGGAGCTGGGCGGCAAGTCGCCCAACATCTTCTTCAGCGACGCCGACTTCGAGAACGCGGTGGACGGGGCCCTGTTCGGCACCTTCGTGAACCAGGGCGAGGTCTGCTCCGCCGGCAGCCGAGTGCTGGTGCAGAAGAACATCTATAAGAAGTTCGTCGACGCCGCGGCCGCCAAGGCCAAGACCATCCGGCTCGGCCCCGGGCTCGAGCGCGAGACCAAGATGGGCCCGCTGGTGAGCCTGGAGCAGCGCGACCGGGTGGCCGGCTACCTCAAGGTGGGCCGAGGCGAGGCCAAGGTGGCAGCGGGCGGCGGGACGCCCAAGCAGTTCGACAAGGGCTGGTACGTCGAGCCCACCATCTTCTACGACGTCGACAACTCGGCCAAGATCGCCCAGGAGGAGATCTTCGGGCCGGTGATGAGCGTCATTCCATTCACCGACGAGGCCGACGCGATCCGCATCGCCAACGCCACGCCCTACGGGCTGGCGGCCGCGGTCTGGACCCGCGACATCTTCAAGGCGTTCCGGGTGGTGAAGGCGCTCGAGGCCGGCATCGTGTGGGTCAATCACATGCAGCCGACCTTCGTCGAGGCTCCGTGGGGCGGCTACAAGGCGTCCGGCTTCGGGCGGGAGCTGGGGCACTGGGGGGTGGAGGAGTACCTCGAGACCAAGCAGGTGTTCATCAACCTGGACGAGAAGCCGATCGGGTGGTACTGAGGGAGACGGAAGGACGGAACGACGTACCGAGGGAAGGACCGGCACACCCGTCCCGGCCCGGGGACCTCGTGAGGTGCGCTGGGCTTTCCGTCCTTCCGTCCTTCCATCTTTCCGCCTTTGTTTCCGCTGTGCTCCAAGGCCCCGTACCGCCGACCACCGCCATCGAGCTCGACGCCGCCCTGCTCCAGGCCGCCATCACCGCCGCGCTGGGGCTGCTGTGCGCGTTCCTGTTCGGGCGCTATCGCAAGCCCTACTTCGCGTGGTGGGCGGTCGCGTGGGGGCTCTACCTGCTCCGGGTCGGGGCGATCACCAGCTTCATGCTCACCAGCCAGTGGATCTGGCTCTACTGGCACCAGGTGGTGACCGGGTGGACCGCGCTCGCGCTGCTGTATGCGGCACTGGTGTTCTCGCAACGGGTGCGGTGGCGCGACTGGTATCTCGCCATCATCCTGTTCCCGCCGGTCTGGTCGTATCTGGCCATCTACCGGCTGGATCACTTTCTCTGGGCGGCCGGACCGGCGGTGCTCTTCCTGAGCCTGGCGACGCTCTGGACCGGATGGGTGTTCCTCCAGTACCGCCGGCGAGTGGGCTCGACCGGGGCCACGGTGCTGGCCGTGGCGTTTGCCCTCTGGGGCCTGCACCATCTCGACTACCCGTTTCTCCGGGCGCGGGGTACCTGGGCCCCGTGGGGGTACTACCTCGACATTCTCTTCGCGCTCGCGGTGGGCGCCGGCATCCTGCTGCTGGTGCTCGACGATCTCCGCCGCGGGTTGAGCGCGCTCTCGGCGCTTTCGGGCGACCTGCAGAACGCGAGCGGCGAGCCGGACGTGCTCACCGCGCTGCTGGCCCGGCCGCTCACGCTGCCCGCGGTGCGCGGGAGCGCGCTGTACCTCTATGAGGACGGCCGGCCGCGGCTGGTTCGGGGCGCCGGCGTGTGCGAGCAGCGCGGCGCCGCGCTCGATGCCGCCGAGGCGGCCGTGCTGGCCCGCGCGCTCGAGACCGGTCGGCCGCAGCTCACCGGCAACTGGCACGAGCCCGGCGCGCCGGCGTTCCCGTACGCGGCGGTGCTGCCGCTGTTCCGCCGCGACGACGTAATCGGCGCGCTGGTCCTGGTGGGCGAGGCCCGCGATCCGTTCACCGCCCTCGATGACCGGTTCCTGCTCGCGCTGGGCCAGCAGGTGGGCGCCGCGCTCGAGAATGCCGACCTCTACACCCGGCTGCACGACCGCACGGTGGAGCTGGCCCGGCTGTCCGCCCGGATGATCCAGCAGCACGAAGAGGAGCGCGGCCGGCTCTCGCGCGAGCTGCACGACGAGACGGCCCAGGTGTTCTCCGCGGTCAAGATGGAGCTGGAGCTGCTTCGCGCCGGCGCGGCGTCGGCGCAGGCCGGGCGGCTCGACCGAGCGCTCGAGCTCATCGATACGGGCATACGAAGCATCCGGAGCGTCACCAACGATCTCCGGCCCTCGCTGCTGGACGACTTGGGCCTGCTGCCGGCGCTCCGCTCGCTGGTGGCCGACTTCGGCGCGCAGGGCGAGATCGAGATCGCGCTGGCGGCGCCGCGGGCCCTGCCGCCGCTTTCCAAAGACGCCGAGTTGGCCCTGTTCCGCGCGCTCCAGGAGGCGTTGTCCAACGTGCGGCGGCACGCCGCCGCCTCGCGGGTCGAGGTCGAGATCACGGGAACTCCCGGCACGGTGCGGCTCCGCGTGGCCGACAACGGGCGCGGCCCGCCGAGCGCCGGCTGGGACCAGCTCGAGCGGGAAGGTCACATGGGCTTGGCCGGCATGCGGGAGCGTATCAGCGCGCTGGGCGGCAGCGTTCGGCTCGGCGGCTCGCGGGATCACGGGGCGGCGCTCGAGATCTCGGTGCCGGTCGCGCCGGCGGCGGTGGTGGGGGTCCCGTGACCGAGCCCGTGATCCGCGTGCTGGTCGCCGACGATCACGCCATCGTGCGAACTGGTATCCGCCACGTGCTGGAGACCGCGCCCGGCTTCTCGGTCGTAGGGGAGGCGGCCAACGGGGCCGAGGCGCTGGCCCTGGCCCTCGAGCTCAAGCCGGACGTGGCGGTGCTGGATATCTCGATGCCCGGCGGCTCGGGCCTCGAAACCGCGGCCGCGTTACGCGAGCGCCTGCCCGACACCCGCGTCCTGGTCCTCAGCATGCACGACAACCCCGAGTATGTACTGGAGAGCCTCCGCTCCGGCGTGCACGGCTACATCCTGAAGGACAGCGCCGCCCAGGAGCTGAGCGGGGCCATTCGCGCGGTGCGCCGGGGCGAATCGTACTTCAGCCCGCCCATCGCCAGGCGGCTGGGCGCGGTAGTTCGCGGTGAGCTGGCCCGCGAGCCCGCCGGCACGCTGGCCCAGCTCACCGCCCGCGAGCGGCAGGTGCTGGAGGGCGTGGCCAGAGGGCGGACCAACAAGGAGATCGCCCAGGAGCTCGGGATCAGCCACCGGACGGTCGAGAGCCACCGCGAAAGCCTGATGCGGAAGCTGGAGGTTTACACGGTCGCGGGGCTCACCAAGCTCGCGCTGGAGGAGGGGCTGATTGGCGGTGAGCGGTCTATATTGCCCCCATGAGCAAGGTGAAGACCGGCATCGTCATGATGAACCTCGGCGGACCGGCCAACCTCGACGAGGTAGAGCCGTTCCTGCTCGAGCTGTTCGCCGATCGCGAGATCATCCAGTTGCCGTTTCAGAATTGGCTCGGGCCCTTCATCGCCCGGCGGCGCGCGCCCAAGGTGCGGGGCCTGTATCAGAAGATCGGCGGCGGATCGCCCATCCTGCGCTTTACCCGGGCACAGGGTGAAGGAATGGTGGCGCGGCTGGACCGGCTCTCGCCCGAGACGGCGCCGCACGGGTACTACGTCGCCTTCCGGTACGTGCAGCCCAAAAGCGACGACGCGCTCCGCGCCATGGCGCAGGACGGCGTGGAGCGGGCGGTGGCCTTCACCCAGTATCCCCAGTTTTCCTGCAGCACCACAGGTTCCAGCCTGAACGAGCTTTGGCGCGCCGCGGACCGCACCGGCCTTCGCGACAGGTTCGAGTGGAGCATCATCGATCGATGGCCGGTGCATCCCGGCTTTGTGGAAGCGATGGCCGACACGGTCAGGGAAGGCCTCGAGCAGTTCGCCCCCGCGCAGCGGAATCAGGTGCTGCTCCTGTTCAGCGCGCACTCGCTGCCGCTCGACGTGATCGATCGGGGTGACGCCTACCCGCAGGAGGTTGGCGCCAGCGTCCAGGCCGTGGTGGAGCGGCTCGGGCGGCCGAATCCGTATCTGCTCGCGTATCAGTCGGAGGTCGGGCCGGTGCGGTGGCTGGGCCCGAGCACCGAAAAGGTGATTCGCCGACTGGGCGCGCGTGGTGTGAAGCAGCTGCTGGTGGTGCCGATCGCCTTCACCAGCGATCACATCGAGACGCTGTCCGAGCTGGACCTGGAATACGGCGAAGTCGCGCATGAAGTCGGGATCACGGAGTACCGGCGGACGCCAGCGCTCAACGACCGGCCCCGGTTTCTCGACGCGCTCGCGGATGTGGTGCGGGAGCACCTGGCGTCGGGACAGGCGTACAGCTCGCTCTACCGCACCCGGTGCGCGGGCTGTGAGAACCCGCAGTGCCGGCAGGTCCTTCATCCGGTCGCCGCGTCGGCCCGGGCGGCCGGGCGCACGTAGGCGGCAACCCACTCATCTGGGGCGGGAGCGGACTCACCGCGGCGAAGTCTGGCCTCAGCCGAGAGCCGCCCTGAACGCGTGAAGGGGCCATGCGCCGCGGCATGGCCCCTTCGCTTCGCCCGGAGTAACTCCGGCTTCTATCCTACTCCTCGCGCAGCGACCGGCTCACCGGGTAGAGCACCCGCCGCACCAACCGGTCCGCCATCTCCCTCACTACCAGCCGCTGCTGGTCGGTCAGATCCTCGAGCTGCGCGAGCGCCCGGGCGGCCTCCTGCTCCGCCACCTGCGCACCGTGCCGGTGGAGCGCGGCCAGACGCGGGGCAGCGGCCAAGCCCCGGAGCTGCTGGTCCAACCGCGCCAGTTCCTCGTCGACCAGGCGCTCCGCGTCCTGGAGCGCGGCCGCGGGAGCGGCCGCGGCGGGACAGCAGAGGCGCTGGAGATCGTCCAGGTCGAAGAGCCGCACGCCCGCGAGTGCCCGGGCGTCGGGCTCGACGTTGCGCGGCACCGAGAGGTCCATGGTCACCAGCGGCCGGGCCCGCCCGCTGGTGAGACGAGCGAGCTGCTGGGCAGAGAGTACGGCGTGCGATGCCCCGGTGGCGACGAACAACAGATCGGCCTCGCCCAGCAGTCGATCCACCTCGTCCCACCCGTGCGGCGACGCGCCCCAGGCCGTCGCCAGCGTCCGGGCGCGCTCGGGATTTCGATTCACCAGGCGGACGTTGGTCGCCCTGGTGAAGTGGAGCGACCGCAGGACGCCTTCGGCCGCCTCCCCCGCTCCGAGCACCACCACCGGGCGATCGTCGATGGTGCCCGTGAGCTCCCTTACGGCAACCTCGACCGCGGCGGAACTCACCGACGCCGGGTGACGCCCCAGCGAGGTCTCGTGCCGTACCCGCCGTCCAGTCGAGAGCGCCGCCGAAAAGATCAGGTCCATCTCGCGTGTCGTCACGCCCGCGGCCCGCGCCGCGTCGTAGGCGCGCCGGACTTGACCGAGCACCTCGGTCTCGCCCACCACCTGCGAGACAAGGCCCGCGGCTACCGAGAACAGGTGACGCGCCGCCCCCTCTCCGTCGAGCCGCACCATGGCATGGGACAGTGGCACCCCACGAGCCGCGGCCAGCTCACTGAACCAGCCCTCGTAGTCGTGGGGTCCGGACCAGTAAATCTCGAACCGATTGCAGGTCGAGAGGAGCAGGGCGTGGCGGTCGGCCGCGCGCAGGCCGGCCAACAGCACGTCGAGCTCGGCGGGGGTAAACGCGAGCTGCTCGCGCACCCCGACCGGGGCGGTGTGGTGGCTGATGCCAACCATATGAAAGGAAAGGTTATGCAGCACAATCTTACGCTACATGCCGCCCCGGGGCCCAGCAATCCGCATCGGCCCGGAGCAGGGTCCGTAAGACTACGGAACGCGCAGTCGGCAGTGGCGGGGGAGTTTTCTTTCCTCGACCCCTGTTACCGATAACTATCCTTGCTCGAACCGGCTTCGTGAAACGAAGCCCCCCGATTGCTCGGGGGGCGGTGTGGTGCGGGTCGGCCTGTCAGCCAACCTTCACGGGAATCTCCCGCGGCCGGGCACGCTCGGCCTTGGGAATCGTCACCGTGAGGATCCCGTTGGCGTAGCTCGCCGCGATCTTCTCGGGGTCCACCGTAGTCGGCAGCGAGAACGCCCGCTCGAAGCTGCCGTAGGTCCGCTCGTAGCGGTGCACCCGCTCGGTCTTCTCCTCGGCGTGCTGCCGCTTCTCGCCGCGAATGGTCAGCAGGTTGTTCTCCAGCGAGATCTTCACGTCTTCGGGCCGAACGCCGGGTACCTCCGCCACGATCTTCACGGCGTCCTTGTCCTCGAACACGTCGGTGGCCGGGAGCCAGGATGAGGTCACCGCTCCGTTTTCCTGCGACTGGAAGGGCCACGCGCTGAAGGCATCATCGAGCATCAAGTTGAGTCGCCGAAGGCTGGACAGGGAGTCCACGGGACGGCGGGAAATCGTAACCGACATACTGCTGCCTCCGCATCAAGAGTTGGGTGTCGATCTGCGCCGGCGGCGATCAGGGCCGGCTCGCGCCCGCTACTAGTGCAGCCCGCATGCCTATACCAGGAGCCCATTTACGGTCAGTTTGACGGACCCTGGTGCGGAGGTGGCAGAGTCGTCTGCAGAAATGGCACCGCTACGATCCGCGCCCGCCCATCGCCTGGTGGTAGCGATCCGTGAGGTTGGCCTGATCGACCCTGCCGCCGGCCTTCATCCGGGACAGCACCGCAAGCACGCCGGGCATGCGTCGGCGTTCCGGCTCGGCAGGGTGCGCTCATGGCCCCA
>Ga0308175_100004165_pt1 | contig 10121 bp, 9 predicted proteins | sample PhyCR1_3_FD_203893 | JGI IMG/M metagenome (GOLD analysis project Ga0308175, IMG submission 203893) | Soil microbial communities from UC Gill Tract Community Farm, Albany, California, United States - DLSLS.C.R1 | ecosystem: Environmental > Terrestrial > Soil > Agricultural land | place: USA...
CCAGCTGCACCCGCGCCTGAACTCCGACCTGCTGATCACCGCCGCGCTCGTGCACGACCTCGGCAAGGTCGACGAGTTCACCTACGGCGCCGAGATCGGCGTCAGCGAGCCCGGCCGGCTGCTCGGCCACGTCGAGCTCGGCCTGCGGCTGATCGACGAGCGCGCCGCGCGCGTGCGCGCGATGGACGCCGAGCGGCGGCTGGCCCTCGGCCACTGCGTGCTCACCCATCACGGCCCGGAGGCGGCTCCGGCCCGCCGCTTCGGCTCACCCGAGGCGCTGGCGCTGTACCGCCTCAACGCGCTCGACGCGTCCGTCAAGGGCGCGCTGGAGCACGGGCTGGGCCTCGACAGCCAGGGCTAGCCCGCGCCGCACGTTCAGTCGACGGCGCGCCGCTCGAAGCCGCGCACGCCGATCACGCCGAAGACGAGCGTCCACCCGACGAGGCCCAGCGCGATCCACCCCGAGCCGAGGTGGGGCGCGGTCGTGAGCGCGGCCCGCAGCCCCTCCGACACGTAGGTCAACGGGTTGATCAGCGTGATGACCTGGAACCAGCGCAGCGAGTCGAGCGCCGCCCATGGATAGAACGTGGCCCTGTGAAGAGCAGCGGCGTCAGGACCACGGCGAAGACGACGTTGATCTGGCGCGCGTCGACGGCGGTGCCGAGCACGAGGCCGACCGCCGCCCCGGCCAGCGGGCCGATGAGCATCACCGCCACGAACCCGAGCCACGAGATGTCGCCGAACTCCACGCCGCCCGGCAGGATGACCGCGGCCAGCGGCAGGATCATCAGCGCCCCGACGATGCCGCGGACGGCCGCGACGACGACCTTCTGGACACCGATCAGCGCTGCGGGCAGGGGCGCCAGCAGCCGGTCCTCGATCTCCTTGGTGTAGGAGAACTCGATGACGAGCGGCAGCGACGTGTTCTGCAGCGCCGTCAGGAAGAGCGTGAGCGCGATGATGCCCGGCAGCAGCAGCGTGCCGTAGCCCTGACCGGCCGCGCCGATCTCGGGCAGGACGCGGCCGAAGATGAACAGGTAGAAGATCGGCTGCAGCAGCGTCTGCGCGAGGAAGCTTCCCAGCTGGCGGCGGAAGGCCACCCAGAAGTCGCGCTCGCACAGGGCCAGGAAGGCCTGCAGCTGGGCGGCGCGCGTGTTCGTGGTGCGCGAGGGCGCGGGCGCCGGCGCCGGCGGCGCGGTCGTGGTCGTGGTCGACTCGGCGCTCACCGCAGGTCCCGTCCGGTCAGGTGCACGAACACATCCTCCAGCGTTCCCTCGATGCGGCGCAGGTCCAGCACGCGCGCCCCGCCGGCCTCGGCGGCGGCGATGGCCCCGCCGGGCGGGACGTCGCTGCCGTAGACGCGGGCCTTCCAGGTGCCGTTGCCGCCAGGCTCCACCTCGACCTCGCCGAGCGCGTCCAGCGCGGACGACGGGTCCTGCGCCACGGCGAGCGTCAGCTCCAGGCCCTCGGCGCCGGGCAGCAGCCGCCGCAGGCCGCGCGGCGTGTCGGAGGCAATGACCTTGCCATGGTCGACGATGGCCATCCGGTCGCACAGCCGGTCGGCCTCGGCCATGTCGTGCGTGGTCAGCAGCAGCGTGACGCCGCGGGCCTTGAGCTGCTCGATCTGGTCCCAGAGGAACAGGCGCGACTGCGGGTCCAGCCCGGTCGTCGGCTCGTCGAGGAACAGCACGCGCGGGTCGTGCATGAGCGCACGGGCGATGATCAGCCGCTGCGCCATGCCGCCGGAGTACTCGTCGACGCGGTCGTCGCCGCGGCCTTCCAACCCGAAGCGGGCGAGCATCTCGCGGGCGCGGCGGTTGCGCTCCCGCCGGCCGAAGCCGAAGTACGCGGCGTGGAAGGTGAGGTTCTCCAGCGCGCTGAGCGACCGGTCGAGGTTCGGCCGCTGCGGGACCACCGCGATGCGCAGCTTCGCCGCGACGGGGTCGGCGACGACGTCGACGCCGTCGACGATCACGTGGCCGCCCGTGGGTCGCACGCGCGTGGTCATCGTCCCGATCGTGGTGGTCTTGCCGGCGCCGTTGGGGCCCAGGAGCCCGAAGACCTCGCCCTCCTGCACCTGGAAGCTGACGCCCGCCACCGCCTCCTGCCCGGCGCCCGCGTAGCGCTTGCGCAGGTCGGCGACGTCGATGATCGGCACCGCTCGACTATGACACGTCAGAAGTGGCCGGCCACCGGCACGACCGCCGCAGAGACCTCGCGCGCGTCCTCGGGCGCCGGGCGCAGGATCAGGACCTCGGAGTCGGCCCGGTCCAGCAGCCAGACCAGGTCGTCGCCGGAGAACCCCGCGCCCGGCGAGCTCGTCGCCGAGACGATCACCCGGTCGAAGGCCTCCTCCTCCAGCTCGCGACGCAGCGCGTCGCGGTAGGTGCGACCGCGCGAGACCCGCGCGTCGATCGCCACGCCCTGCGTCGCGGCACGCTGCTCGATCACCTCGAGCAGCGTCATCGCGCTCTCGCACTGGTGCGGCAGCGGCGCGTCGAGCGGCAGGTTGAGCGGCACGGTGGCCAGATAGCAGGGCATGAGCGTCGCGCCCTCGACGCGCGCCAGCCGCACCGCGGCGTCGAACGCCCTCCGGGAGATCGACGCGCCGGTGAACGGCAGCAGGATGCGGCGCAGCGCGTCCGGCCGCGTGGCGCGGGCCTCCCGCGCGCGCCGGCGCGTCCGCGCGGGCGGCAGCGCGCGGCCGAGCGCGATGCCGGCCACCGCGGCCAGCAGGACCAGGAACAGCACGATGTCCATCAGGAACCTCTCTTGGAGCGGTCGGCGACGATCCGGACGTCCACGCCCGGTGCCAGGCGGACGATCCGCTGGGGCAGCGGCTCGCGCAGGCGCACCAGCCCGCGCGCGGGCCGCGAGGCGCCCAGCAGCACGTACGTCGTGCCGCGCTGCGCGCACACGCGCGCCGCGGTCTCGCCCACGTCGTCGCCCTCTTCGATCAGCAGCTCGGCGCCCAGCACCGACGCCAGCTGGCGCAGCGCCTGCAGCGAGCGCCCGTCGGCGTCGGGCAGCGCGGCGCCGCCGGGCCGGCGCACCCAGAGCAGGTCGAGGTCGGCGCCGAGCCGCTGGGCGCTGCGCCAGGCCCGCCGCACGAGCCGCTGGGCGGCGGGACACGGCTCGACGAGCGCCAGCAGCCGTTCGCCCACCGCCGCCGGCGCGTCGGCCTCCACCCGCTCGGTGCGGGTGCCGAGCGCCGCGGCGATGCCCGCGCGCCGCGACTCGACCTCCTGGGCGACCTGACGCAGCGCCGTCTCGCGCAGCGCGCTGAGGTTCTCGATCTTGAAGAAGCCCTGCAGCGCGGCGTCGACGCGGTCGGCGGGATAGACCTTGCCCGCGCGCAGCCGCTCCAGGAGCGCCTCCGGCGTGAGGTCCACGATCACGATCTCGTCGGCCTTCTGCAGCACGGAGTCCGGGACCGTCTCGCGCACGCGGACGCCGCTGAGCTCGGCGATGGTGTCGTTGAGCGACTCGAGGTGCTGCACGTTCATGGTGGAGAACACGTCGATGCCGGCGACGAGCACCGCCTCGACGTCCTCGTAGCGCTTGCCGTGCTCGACGCCCGGCGCGTTGGTGTGGGCGAGCTCGTCGATGAGGCAGAGCTCGGGCGCGCGGGTCAGGACGGCCGGCAGGTCGAGCTCATCGAGCGTCGAGGCGCGGTAGGTGATGCGCCGCCGCGGCAGGCGTTCGAGCGCGGCCGCCTCCGCGAGGGTGTCGGCCCGCCCGTGGGTCTCGAGCAGCCCGATCACCACGTCGCGGCCGGCCTCGAGCTCCGCCCGGCCCTCCTGCAGCATGCGCACCGTCTTGCCGACGCCGGCGGCCATGCCCAGGAACACCTTGAGGTGGCCACGGCGGATGGGAGGCTCGAGGTCCATCAGGCGCCAAGGAGGTCGTGCACCACCAGGTCGATGAGCTTGATGCCGATGAAGGGCGCGACGAGGCCACCGAGGCCGTAGACGAGCAGGTTGCGCCGCAGGAGGGCGGTCGCGCCCACGGCGCGGTAGCGCACGCCGCGCAGCGCGATCGGCACCAGCATGGGGATGACCAGCGCGTTGAAGATGATCGCGGAGATGATCGCCGACCGGGGCGAGCCCAGGTTCATGATGTTCAGCGCATCGAGCGGGCCGGTGCTGTCGCCGCGGGCGGCATAGGTGGCCGCGAAGATCGCCGGCAGGATCGCGAAGTATTTGGCGACGTCGTTGGCGATGGAGAACGTGGTCAGCGCGCCGCGCGTGATGAGCAGCTGCTTGCCGACCTCGACGATCTCGATGAGCTTCGTCGGGTTGCTGTCGAGGTCGACCATGTTGCCCGCCTCGCGGGCGGCCTGCGTGCCGGTGTTCATCGCCACGCCGACGTCGGCCTGCGCCAGTGCGGGCGCGTCGTTGGTGCCGTCGCCGGTCATCGCGACCAGCCGGCCCTCGGACTGCTCGTGGCGGATGAGCTCCATCTTGCGCTCCGGCGTGGCCTCGGCCAGGAAGTCGTCGACGCCCGCCTCCTCGGCGATCTTGGCGGCGGTCAGGCGGTTGTCGCCGGTGACCATGACCGTCCGGATGCCCATGGCCCGCAGCTGGTCGAAGCGGGCCTTCATGCCCTCCTTGACGGTGTCCTTGAGCTCGATGACGCCGAGCACCTGCGCGTCTCGGGCCACCGCCAGCGGCGTCGCGCCCTCCCGCGCGATGCGATCGACGACCCCGCGCAGCTCGGCGGGCACCCGGCCGCCCTCGGTCTCGGCGAAGGCGATGACGGCGTCGGCGGCGCCCTTGCGCAGGCGTGTGCCGTCGTAGTCGATGCCGCTCATCCGCGTCTGCGCGGTGAACGGCACGAAGCGCGCGTCGTGGGGCGTGGCCATCTGGCGCTCGCGGATCCCGTACTGCTTGGCCAGCACCACGATCGAACGGCCCTCCGGCGTCTCGTCGGCCAGCGACGCCATCTGCGAGGTCTGCGCCAGCGCAGCCTCCGTGACGCCCGGCATCGGGTGGAACGCCGCAGCCTGCCGGTTGCCCAGGGTGATCGTGCCGGTCTTGTCCAGCAGCAGGACGTCCACGTCGCCGGAGGCCTCCACGGCGCGGCCCGACAGCGCCAGGACGTTGCGGCGCACGAGGCGGTCCATGCCCGCGATGCCGATCGCGCTCAGCAGCGCGCCGATCGTCGTGGGGATCAACGCCACCAACAGCGCGATGAGCGTCGTCAGCGAGATGTCCGAGCCGGCGTAGCGGGCGAAGGGCAGCAGCGTCGCGACGACGACGAGGAAGACGATGGTCAGGCCGGCGAGCAGGATGTTCAGCGCGACCTCGTTGGGCGTCTTGCGCCGCTCGGCGCCCTCGACCAGCGCGATCATCCGGTCCAGGAACGACTGCCCCGGCTCCTGGGTGATCTCGACCAGGATGCGGTCCGACAGCACGCGGGTGCCCCCGGTCACCGCGCTGCGGTCGCCGCCGGACTCGCGGATGACCGGCGCAGACTCACCGGTGATCGCCGACTCGTCGACCGACGCGATGCCCTCGATCACGGTGCCGTCACCCGGGATGACCTCGCCGGCCGCCACCACGACGACGTCGCCGCGGTGCAGCTCGGCCGCCGGCCGCGTGGTGCCGTCGCGCAGCGTGGCGACGGTGTCGGAGCGCATCGCGCGCAGCGTGTCGGCTTGTGCCTTGCCGCGACCCTCGGCCAGCGACTCGGCCAGGTTGGCGAACACCACGGTCAGCCACAGCCAGACGGCCACGGTGAACGTGAACCAGGCAGGCTCGTGACCGCCGCCCAGCGAGGCGCGCCCGAGCAGCTGGATGATCCAGGCGCCGGTGCAGATCAGCGCGCCGATCTCGACGACGAACATCACCGGGTTGCGGACCTGGATCCGCGGGTCGAGCTTGGCGAGCGACGCCAGGATCGCCGGGCGGACGATGTCGGCGCTGAACAGGGCGGAGTGCTGCTGGGTCATCGAGCCACCTGGTCGAGGGCGTGGTTGAGCGTCGTCGTGTTCACGCCGGGCTCGCCGAAGACGCCGAGGCCTCGGCCTGCGGTGTTCTCGGAGATCAGCCGGCGCACGCGCGCAAGCGGCAGATGGCGGACCGCGGCGACGCGGCGCGCCTGGATGCCGGCGTTGGCCCGCGAGATGCCGGGGTCGACGCCCGAAGCGGAGAACGTCGCTGCGTCGATGGGCACGCGAGCGGGTATGAGGCCTGGGTCGTAGGGCTTCTCGGCCTTGATGTAGGCGTCGAGGTGCTGCCGGGTCAGCATCATCGTGGCGCGCTGGTTGGGACCGCGGTTGGCGAAGGACGTGACGCTCGGGCTGTAGCCCGTCGCCGACGGACGCGGGTGGAAGTACCGCGGGCTGTCCTTGACGTCGCGGGCCAGCAGCCTGGAGCCGGTGACCCTGCCGCCGGTCGTGATCAGCGAGCCGTCGGCCTTGCCGGGGAAGGCGACCTGGGCGATGCCGGTCATGACGAGCGGGTAGGCGAGGCCGAGCAGGACCGTGAAGACGACGACGGCGAGCGCGGAGCGGATGAGGTCCTTGCGCATGATGATGTCCTAGAAGAGGGAGGTCGTGAGGGACTGGACGACCGGGCCGAGCAGGAAGGCCGGCAGGAAGGTCAGGGCGCCGATGAGGACGATCACGCCGACGAGCAGGAACCCGAAGGTCGGCGTGTCGGTGCGCAGGGTCCCCAGACCGATCGGGCTCACCTTCTTGACGGCCAGCGAGCCGGCCACCGCCAGCACCGCGAGCATCGGCACGAAGCGTCCGAAGAGCATCGCGAAGCCGCCCATGACGTCGGCGAACGTGATGCCGTGGGCGCCCGCGTTGCCCGGCGCGTCCGGTTGCAGGAAGCCGGTGTAGCCCGCCCAGGCCGAGCCGTTGTTGTTGGCCTGCGAGAGATAGGCGTAGAAGTTCTCGCTGAAGCCCTGCGGGCCCGAGGCCGCGGTCGAGGGCGCGCCGTACTTGGTGCCGACCGCCAGCGCGGTGAAGACGAGCACGATCAGCGCGGTGAACAGGGCGCCGATGACCACGAGCTTGATGTCCCTGGGCTCGAGCTTCTTGCCGAGGTACTCCGGCGTGCGGCCGACCATCAGGCCGCCGATGAAGACGGCGAGCAGGACGAACAGCAGCATCATGTACAAGCCCGAGCCGACGCCGCCGAAGACCGACTCGCTGGCGCCCAGGTCGGCCATCGGCACGAGCCCGCCCAGGCCGGTCAGCGACTCGAAGGCCGCGTTGACCGCGCCCGAGGACTCGACCGTTGTGATCGCGGTGAACAGCGACGACGAGGCGATGCCGAAGCGCTGCTCCTTGCCCTCGAGGTTGGCGCCGACCACGCCGGCGGCGTGCGCGGCCGGCGTGCCGTGCTGCTCGGCGGCGTAGACGACGGCGACGCTGACGATGAACAGCGCGAACATGACGCCGAAGATGGTCCAGCCCTGCCGTCGGCTGCCGACCATCCGCCCGTAGGCGAACGGCAGCGAGGCCGAGACGATCAGCATGATGTACATCTCGACGAGGTTCGAGAGCGCCGACGGGTTCTCGAACGGGTACGCCGAGTTGACGTTGAAGAAGCCGCCGCCGTTGGTGCCGATCAGCTTGATGGCCTCCTGCGAGGCGACCGGCCCGCGCGCGATCCCGCCCGCCGCGGTGCCCGCCAGCGTCTGCACGACGCCGGTGGCCACGAGGATCACCGTCGCGACGATCGCCAGCGGCACCAGGACGTACAGCGTGATCCGCGTGATGTCCTTGTAGAAGTTGCCCAGCGAGCCATCGCCCTGGCGCGCGACGATGCCGCGCATCAGCGCCACGAGGACGGCGATGCCGACGGCGGCCGAGATGAAGTTCTGGACCGCCAGGCCGGCCATCTGGCTGAAGTACGACAACGTCGTCTCGCCGCCGTAGAACTGCCAGTTGGTGTTGGTCACGAACGACGCCGCCGTGCTGAACGACAGGTCCCACGGCCCTGACCGGAAGCCGCCCGGGTTGAACGGGTGGATGCTCTGGGTGCGCAGGATCACGAACAGCAGCACGACGAACAGCGCCGAGAAGACCAGCAGCGACTTCGCGTAGCCCTTCCAGTCCTGCTCGCGGTCGGGATCCACGCGCAGGGCGCGGTAGAGGGTTCGCTCGACCGGCGCCAGGACCGGCGTCAGGAAGACCCGCTCGTCGCGGTACACGCGCGCCATGTAGCCGCCGAGCAGGGGCGCGGTGGCCACGACGAGTGCGCAGAACAGCGCGATCTGCAGGATGCCCTGTGCCATGGGCTACAACTTCTCCCCGCGCAGCAGCGCGTAGAGCAGGTAGCCGAGCACGAGCAGGCACACGATCAGGCCGAAGAGGTCGGAGCCCCTCATACGCGGTCGAGCAGCTCCATGAGGGCCCACAGCGACGCGAAGACCGCGAGGAGGAGGGCGACGGCGAACAGGTCCATGAGGACACTGTCGGGCCGCCGCCGTGGGGTTCACGTACGGGTCGCGACCCGCGGCGTACAGATCGCGTACAGACGCCGCTCAGGCGGCGAAGCGGTAGCCGACGCCCGGGTCGGTGCGGACGTAGCGATGGCCGTCGGCGGGCTCGATCTTGCGGCGCAGGTTGGCCACGTGGCCGCGCAGGACCGTGACGTCGTCGGCGTACTCGGGGCCCCACACCTCGACGAGCAGCGCGCGGTGGGTCATCAGCCGGCCGCGGTTGCGGGCCAGCGTCTCCAGCAGCCGGAACTCGATCGGCGTGAGGTGCACGTCGGCGCCGTCGCGGCGGACGGTGTGCGCCGCGAGGTCGATCTCCAGGCCCTCGGCGACGATGCGCGGCTCCTCGGCGGTCGTGCCCTGCACGCGCCGCAGCGCGGCCTCCAGGCGGGCGACCAGCTCGCGCGCACCGAACGGCTTGGTGACGTAGTCGTCGGCGCCCGCCTCCAGCGCGCGGACCTTGGCGTCCTCCTCGCCGACGGCGCTGAGCACGATGATCGGCATCTGGCTCCAGCGCCGGATCTCGCGGCAGACCTCGACGCCGTCGCCGTCGGGCAGCACGAGGTCGAGGATCGCCGCGTCGGGCGGGTGCACCGCGGCGCGGTCCAGCGCCTCCTCGGCGGTCTCGGCCGGGACGGCGTCGAACCCGGCCTCGCGCAGGATGACCTTCAGCGCGCGCAGGATCTGCGGCTCGTCGTCGCAGACGAGAATGCGGCGGCGGTCGCCGCTCATGCTCGCTCGGGCTCCACGATTGGGAACTCCACCACGAACGACGTGCCCTGGCCGGGCAGCGACTCGACGCGCACGACACCGCCGTTGGCCTCCACGAACCCGCGGACGATCGCCAGGCCGAGGCCCGCGCCCGCGGCGGTCGCCACGGCGTCCTCGCCGCGGTAGAACGGTGTGAAGATCCGCTCCTGCTCGGCGACCGGGATGCCCGGCCCGCGGTCGACGACGCGCACGACCAGGCGCGGGCCGACAGCGCGCGCGCGGACCGACACCGGCTGGGCGCCGCCGTGCGCGATCGCGTTCTCCATCAGGTTGGCGAACGCGCGCTCGAGCTGGACGGCGTCGGCGCGCAGCGGCGGCAGGTCGCGGTCGAGCTGGAGGGCCACCGCCCCGGCCGCGCGCTCGCCGAGGTCGTCGCGCGCCGCGGTGAGCACCTCGCCCACGTCGGTCCACTCCAGGCGCGGGTCGGCCTCGCCGGCCTCCAGGCGCGAGAGGTCCAGCAGCTTGCCGATCAACCGCTCCAGGCGCGCGCCCTCCTCGACGATCGCGCGGCTGAGCTCGGCGCGCTCGGTCGCGTCCAGCGCCGCCGAGCCCAGCGCCTCGCCGCTGGTGATCATCGCCGTCAGCGGCGAGCGCAGGTCGTGCGAGACGGCGCGCAGGATCGCCGTCTTGAGGTCGTCGCTGCGGCGCAGCGCGCTGGTCTCGACGACCTCGTCGAGCAGCGCGTCGCGCTCCAGGGCCCCGGCCAGGATCGTCTCGAGCGCCGGCACGATCCGCTCGCGCAGCCGCGCCTCGACCTCGGGCGGCAGCGCCGCGGGCAGCACGAGCGTCGCCAGCGTGGCGCCGTCGGCGCCGCGCAGCGCGTAGGTCGCCTGGCGCTCGCCGGGCGCGTCGACCGCGCCGAGCGTGAGCTGCGCCGAGGACATGCCGAGGGC
>Ga0308175_100004166_pt1 | contig 10119 bp, 4 predicted proteins | sample PhyCR1_3_FD_203893 | JGI IMG/M metagenome (GOLD analysis project Ga0308175, IMG submission 203893) | Soil microbial communities from UC Gill Tract Community Farm, Albany, California, United States - DLSLS.C.R1 | ecosystem: Environmental > Terrestrial > Soil > Agricultural land | place: USA...
GTGCCCGTCGTGCTGCTCCACCATCTCAAGCACAACAAGGTGCTCCACGAAACGGTGGTGCTGCTCAGCGTCACGACGCGCGGCATACCGGAGGTCCCGCCGGAGCGCAGCGTCACCCTCGAGCGCCTCGGCCACGGCTTCGTTCGCATCGTGGCGACCTTCGGCTTCATGCAGTCGCCGAACATCCCCGAGGTGCTCGCCCGGGCCGCCGCGCAGGGCGTTCGTGTCCCACCGATGGAGACGTCGTATTACCTCGGTCGAGAGCGGCTCGTCCTGACCGGGCATGCCAGGATGCACCGGTGGCGGAAGAAGCTGTTCGCGCTCATGTCGCGCAACGCGCGGTCCGCCACGGAGTTCTTCCAGATCCCGTCCAATCGCGTCGTCGAGCTCGGCGCGCAGATCGAGTTCTGACTCTCGTCCACCGAGCTTCGACAATGCCCGTCCGATGGTCTGCGCCGTGCGCGCTTCTCACGCTCGCGTTGCTCGCGTGCGGTTCCGATGACGGCGCTCCCGCAGTGCGCGGCCCCGGCCTCACCGTCGCGAGCCTCGAGGTCCCGCAGCAGGCAGCGGTGAATGCCGCGGCGATCAACGCGTCGTTCAATCCGGATCCGAACCTCTCGCTCCTCGTCGACCCGGTCTACCTGCCACGATCGGCGGGGCAGCAGGGCGGCGCGTCGGTCGCTCCGGCGCTGATCGCCCGCATGAAGCAGCAGGGCACCATCCGCGGGACCTGCCAGACGCCGCGCGACGCGGCCAAGTCGGTGCCGCTCTGCCCTGCCCCGATATCGGGCTACGTCGTCCGGTTCTCCGAGATCCTCGCGCTCGGCACCGGGAAGGATTCCGTTCAGGTCTATCTCGCGGCTACCCGCTACCGGCACACGCCAAAGGAGCCGGCCGAGCTGCTCTCGTTCGAGCGCGCCTATCGCATCGCGCACGTGCGTGGGGAATGGCGCGTGATGAGCGAGGCGCGAATCCCGAAGAGCAAGTAGCGGCGTCGCGCTAGATTGCGGTCATGCGCCTGATCACTTCGGCCATCCTGTTCGACCTCGATGGCGTCCTCGCCGATTCCACGCCGAGTGTCACGCGCGCCTGGAGCGCCTGGGCGCGACGCGTCGGCCTCGAGCCTGACGTTCTCCTCCCACTCGTCCACGGCCGGCGCGCCATCGACACCATCCGGGCGGTCCGCCCTGAGCTGGACGCCGAGTCCGAGCTGGCGACCCTGGTCGCCGACGAGACCACCGACAACGCGGACGTCGTCGAGATCCCCGGCGCACGGGCCCTCGTGAGCGCGCTCCCCGCCGACCGATGGGCGATCGTGACGTCGGGGCTGCGCGCAGTGGCGACGGCCCGCCTCGTCGCCGCCGGCGTACCGCTCCCGCGCATCATGGTCACCGCCGAATCGATCAGCCGCGGCAAGCCGGACCCTGAGGCCTACCTTAAAGGGGCGTCCGAGCTGGGCGTCGCCCCCGCCGACTGCCTCGTCGTCGAGGACGCCCCCGCCGGCGCCGCCGCCGCCCGCGCCGCGGGCATGCGCCTCCTCGGCCTCGCGACGACACACACCGCGGCGGAGCTGGAGCCCGCGGACCTCATCGTCCCCGACCTCACCCACGTCACCGTCCGCGTCGTCGGAGAGAAGCTCGAGATCTCCGCGCGCTGAGCTCCGTCCCGGGTCACACGCAAAGGGATCGGACACGAAAAGTTGCGGATTGCCGCATCCCCTCATCGCCGCATCTCCTCATCTCCGCCCTCAACCGAGCCCGAGAAATCCTTGACATGGCTCCCCTGAGGTCATACTCTGAATGAGCGCGCCACCTCGCGGTTTCTCGAGCGAGCGATCCGCCACGACCGACCAGAGATGCGCTCTTCCCTCGTATCGATTATCGCCGCCATCCCGACGACCTTGCCGAATCGCAAGGCCGCCATTTCGCGCGAGGAATCGAGGGGTTAGGAGCTAGCGGGTACCGAATGGTGCAACGGCCCCTCCTGACCAGCGGTTAGGAGGGGCTTCTTCGTAAGAGAGCCGCGCACACGCAGGGGAGCGCCTGGACATGGACGACGGACTGACTGAGCAGCAGGGCCTGTACGATCCGAAGCGGGATGAGCGCGACGCGTGCGGCGTGGGCTTCGTCGCCCACGTCCGCGGCACACCGTCCCATCAGATCGTACGGCAGGGTCTCCAGCTGCTCGAGAATCTCGCGCATCGTGGCGCGGTCGGCTGCGACCCGTGCTCCGGAGACGGAGCCGGCATCGTCGTCCAGCTGCCGCACGAGTTCTTCCGCCGTGAATGCGCCCAGCTCGGCATGGAGCTGCCGCGCCCTGGGGGCTACGCGGTCGGCATGCTGTTCCTCCCGACCGACGCCGGCGAGCGGCGCGCCTGCGAGCTCCTGCTCGAGAACATCGTGGAGGAGGAAGGCCAACACGTCATCGGCTGGCGCGACGTGCCCGCCGACCTGGCCGCGATCGGGCCCGTGGCGCGCGCCGCGGCCCCGGTCTTCCGGCAGGTGTTCATCGCGCGCGGCAAGAGCACGGAGAAGAAGGCGTTCGAGCGCAAGCTGTACGTCATCCGCCGCCAGGCGGAGAACGCGATCGGCACGCGCGGCGGCTTCTACGTCGTCAGCCTCTCGTCGCGCACGGTCGTGTACAAGGGGATGCTCATGCCCGAGCAGCTCCCCTACTTCTATCCCGACCTCAGCGCCCCCGACTTCGCGAGCGCGCTCGCGCTCGTCCACTCGCGCTTCTCGACCAACACGCTGCCGACCTGGTCGCGGGCGCATCCGTATCGCTTCCTTTGCCACAACGGCGAGATCAACACGCTGCGCGGCAATCTGAACTGGATGCGCGTGCGCGAGGCGTCGATGCAGTCGCGTCTCTTCGGCGACGACCTGCACAAGCTCTATCCGATCATCGCCGACGGGCAGTCGGACTCGATGTGCCTCGACAACGCGCTCGAGTTCCTCGTGCGCGGCGGCCGGTCGCTCCCCCACGCGGTGGCGATGCTCGTCCCCGAGGCGTGGGAAGGGAACCCGCACATGAACCTCGATCGGCGCGGGTTCTGCGAGTACCACTCCACGATGATGGAGCCGTGGGACGGCCCCGCACTCGTCGCGTTCACCGACGGGCGCATGATCGGGGGCACGCTCGATCGCAACGGCCTCCGCCCCGCACGCTACGTCGTCACGGACGACGACTTCGTCGTGCTCGCCTCCGAGGCGGGCGCGCTCGACGTGCCGGCGGAGCGTGTGGTGTCCAAGGGCCGCATCAAGCCGGGCCGCATGTTCATCGTCGACACGGTGCGCGGCCGCGTCATCGAGGACGAGGAGATCAAGCGCGACCTCGCCGCGCGCCGTCCGTACCGCGCGTGGGTGACGGCGAACCGCGTCGGTCTCGACGAGCTCCCCGAGCCGATCAGCGTCGCGCAGCCCGACCCGGAGACGCTGCTCCAGCATCAGACGGCCTTCGGCTACACGCAGGAAGAGCTGTCCATGGTGCTCACGCCGATGGCCGTCAACGGCGAGGAGCCCATCGGCTCGATGGGCACCGACACGCCGCTCGCCGTGCTCTCGCAGGAGCCGCAGCTGCTGTACGGCTACTTCAAGCAGCTCTTCGCCCAGGTCACGAATCCGCCGATCGATCCGATCCGCGAGAAGCTCGTCATGTCGCTCTCGGTGAACATCGGTCCGCGCACGAACGTGCTCGGCGAGCGCCCCGAGCACGCGCGGCGCATCCGCGTCCGCGGCCCGATCCTCACGAGCGCGCAGCTCGAGAAGATCCGGTCGGTCGGCGAGCGTGAGGGCGACCCGCACTTCCGGTGCACCACGCTGCGCGCGCTCTTCCCCGCCGCCGGCGGCGCGCGCGGGCTGCATCTCGCCCTCGAGTCGCTCTGTCGCCGTGCGTCACAGGCGGTGCACGAAGGGAACACGATGCTCGTCATCAGCGACCGTGGCGTCGACGCCGACTGGGCGCCGATCCCCTCGCTGCTCGCCACCGCCGCGGTACATCACCATCTCGTGCGCGAAGGCCTTCGCACCGAAGTCGGCATCATCGTCGAGACGGGCGACGCGCGCGACGTGACGCACTTCGCGCTGCTCATCGGTTACGGCGCCGGGACGATCAATCCCTACCTGGCACTCGAGTCCCTCGTCGGGCTCGTGCGCTCGGGCAACCTGCCGCCCTCGGTGGACGAGCCGACCGCGGAAGCGAAGTACATCAAGGCCGCGGAGAAGGGACTGCTCAAGGTGATCTCCAAGATGGGGATCTCCACGATCCAGTCGTACTGCGGCGCGCAGGTATTCGAGGCCATCGGCCTCGGGCCGCGGCTCATCGAGCGCTACTTCACCGGCACGGCGTCCCGCGTCGGCGGGATCGAGATCGCGCAGGTCGCCGAGGAGACCCTCCGCCGTCATCGCATTGCATTCGGCGACGTGCCCCTGCCCGGCCGTCTCGACTTCGGCAGCAACTACCACTACCGGAGCCAGGGCGAGCATCACAACTGGAATCCGCTCACGATCTCGACGCTCCAGCTGGCGACGCGGACGAACGACCCGAAGACGTACGAGGAGTTCTCCCGCCTCGTGAACGACGAGCGGAATCGTCCGTCGACGCTGCGCGGACTGCTCGAGTTCGCCGAAGGCACCACGCCGGTTCCGATCGAGGAAGTGGAGCCCGCGGCGGAGATCGTGAAGCGCTTCGCGACGGGCGCCATGTCGTTCGGCTCACTGAGCGCGGAAGCGCACGAGACGCTCGCCGTGGCGATGAACCGCATCGGTGGGCGCAGCAACAGCGGCGAAGGCGGCGAGACACCCGATCGCTACAACAGCGAGCGTGGCAGCGCGATCAAGCAGGTCGCGTCGGCGCGCTTCGGTGTGACGACGGAGTACCTCGTCAGCGCGCGCGAGCTCCAGATCAAGATGGCGCAGGGTGCGAAGCCCGGTGAAGGCGGCCAGTTGCCCGGCCACAAGGTCGATCCGATCATCGCGAAGACGCGCTACTCCATCCCGGGGGTGACGCTCATCTCGCCCCCGCCGCACCACGACATCTACAGCATCGAGGATCTGGCGCAGCTGATCTTCGATCTGAAGAACGTGAATCCGAAGGCGATGGTCTCGGTGAAGCTGGTCTCCGAGGTCGGCGTGGGAACCATCGCGGCGGGCGTCGCCAAGGCGCGCGCCGACATCATCCTCATCTCGGGCGACTCGGGCGGCACGGGCGCGTCGCCGCTCTCGTCGATCAAGCACGCCGGCGTGCCCTGGGAGCTCGGCCTCGCCGAGACGCAGCAGGCGCTCGTGCAGAACGATCTGCGCGGCCGCGTACGGCTCCAGACGGACGGCCAGCTCAAGACGGGGCGCGACGTCATCATCGCCGCGGCGCTCGGCGCCGAGGAGTTCGGGTTCGCCACGGCGCCGCTGATCGTCGAAGGGTGCATCATGATGCGGAAGTGCCACCTGAACACCTGCCCCGTCGGGGTGGCGACGCAGGATCCGGTGCTCCGCGCCAAGTTCACCGGCCAGCCCGAGCACGTCGTCAACTACTTCTTCTTCGTCGCCGAAGAGGCCCGCCGCATCATGGCGCAGCTCGGCGTGCGGACCATCGCAGAGCTCGTGGGTCGCGTCGATCTGCTCAAGCAGCGCGACCTGTCGAGCCACTGGAAGGCGTGCACGCTCGACCTCAAGGCGCTGCTGCACCGGCCCAAGGTCGCGCCCACGGTGGCGACGCATCAGGTCACGACGCAGCACCATCCCATCGAGCACGTGCTCGATCGGCAGCTCATCGAGGCGTCCGAGCCCGCGCTCGAGCGCAAGCGTGCCGTGCGCGCCGCGTTCCCCATCCGCAACGAGAACCGCGCCGTCGGTGCGATGCTCTCGGGCGAGCTGGTGAAGCGTTACGGACCCTCGGGGCTCCCCGACGGCACGATCCGGTTCAACTTCACCGGCGCGGCGGGGCAGAGCTTCGGGGCCTGGCTGGCGAAGGGCGTCAGCCTCACCCTCGAGGGCGAAGCGAACGACTACCTGGGGAAGGGGCTGAGCGGCGGACGCATCGTCGTCTTCCCGCCCAAGGTGTCCCGCTTCGATCCCGCCGAGGCCATTCTCGTTGGAAACGTGGCGCTGTATGGCGCCACGTCCGGCGACGCGTACCTCAACGGTGTCGCGGGCGAGCGGTTCGCCGTCCGGAACAGTGGGGCCACGGCGGTGGTCGAAGGCGTCGGGGACCACGGCTGCGAGTACATGACGGGCGGTGTCGTCGTGGTGCTCGGCAAGACGGGGCGCAACTTCTCGGCGGGGATGAGCGGTGGCGTGGCGTTCGTGCTCAACCTGGATGGGAAGTTCGAGCGCCGCTGCAACTCGAGCATGGTCGCGCTCGAGCCGGTGGAGGAGGAGGCGGACGTCGCGCTGCTGAAGAAGTTGATCAGTCGTCACGCGCGCTACACGGGCAGCGCGCGCGCGCGGCGGGTGCTGGCGAACTGGGACGCGATGCTGCCCAAGTTCGTGCGAGTGATGCCGATCGAATACAGGAAGGCGCTCGAGGCGCGGGAACGGGAGCGACTCACGGAGGTCAAGAACGATGGCGGGAACGGGAGATCCACGCGGGTTCCTCACGATCAGACGCGCCGAGCCGGTGCGGAGGCCGGTGCAGGAGCGAACGAAGGACTGGCGGGAGTTCTACGTACCGGCGCCGGATGACCATTTCCGGACGCAGGGTGCACGCTGCATGGACTGCGGCGTGCCCTTCTGTCAGGGCGACACCGGTTGCCCCGTCCAGAACGTCATCCCGGAGTGGAACGCGCTCGTCCAGCAGGGTCGCTGGAAGGACGCATCGCTCGCGCTACACGCGACGAACAACTTCCCCGAGCTGACGGGGCGCCTCTGTCCGGCGCCCTGTGAGTCGGCGTGCGTGCTCGGCCTGATCGAGCAGCCCGTCGCGATCCGCAACATCGAGCAGGCGATCGCCGACAAGTCCTTCTCCGAAGGATGGGTCGTGCCCTCTGCCGGCGCGCCCGACTCCGGCTTTCGCGTCGCGATCGTCGGCTCGGGCCCGGCGGGACTCGCTGCTGCGCAGCAGCTTCGCCGTCTCGGTCACGCCGTGGTCGTGTTCGAGAAGGACGATCGCATCGGCGGCTTGCTCCGCTACGGCATCCCCGATTTCAAGCTGGAGAAGGAAGTGCTGGAGCTCCGGCTTCGGCAGCTCGAGGCCGAGGGGGTCCAGTTCGAGACGAGCGTCGACGTCGGGCGCGATCTGCACGTCACGCAGCTGCGCGACGAGTTCGATGCCGTGCTCCTCGCCGGTGGCGCGCAGAGGGCGCGCGACCTGCGCGTGCCCGGCCGCGAGCTGGGCGGCGTGCATCTCGCCATGGACTACCTCACGCAGCAGAACCGCCGCGTCGCCGGCGACGTGATCAGTGATGCGAGCGCCATCTGGGCCGGCGGCAAGCGCGTCGTCGTCATCGGTGGTGGCGACACCGGCTCCGACTGCATCGGCACGGCGCATCGCCAGGGCGCGGCCGAAGTCACGCAGTTCGAGCTTCTGCCCGAGCCGCCGAAGGACCGTGCGGCGTCCACGCCGTGGCCCCAGTGGCCGATGAAGCTGCGCACCAGCCATGCGCACGAGGAAGGCGGCCAGCGCGATTGGAGCGTCTCGACGACCGAGCTGTCGGGCGACAACCGCCGTGTGCAGAAGCTCCACGCGGTGCGCGTCGACCTTCAACAGGGTGCCAACGGGCCACAGTTCGTCGAGGTCAGCGGCAGCGGCTTCACCCTCGACGCCGACCTCGTGCTGCTCGCCATGGGCTTCGCCGGCGTGCGCGAGGAAGGATTGCTCTCCGACCTCGGCGTGACGGTCGGTCCGCGCGGCGCGGTGTCGACCGACGCGCAGTACCGCACGAACATCCCGGGCGTGTTCGCGGCAGGCGACATGCGCCGCGGCGCGTCGCTGATCGTGTGGGCGATCCGCGAGGGGCGCGATGCGGCGGCGTCGATCGATCGGCACCTGCGCAACGCGGCATCCACGGGCGCCACGCGTAGGCACTCCGTAGGCGCGAGCGCTTAGCGATCCGAGCGTGGAGACGGGGGGCGGGGCACACGTGCCGCGCCCCCCGTCTCGTCTTCCTGCTCCTCCCAACGACCGTTAGGTTCGGGGCACTCGACCGAATCAACGGCAGGATGGAGGAGTGACGCGCTGACCAGGACATCTTCGCGCACCGCAATCCGGGGCATCGCCACGGCGGTCGCGCTTGCATGCACGGCGACGACGCCGATGATCGCAACGGCGCAGCAGGCGGCGCAGCGCGACGACGCACGGTTCTCGTTCTACGATCGCGGCCCGTACCGCCCTGGCATCCCCCGCCCCGAATCGCTCCTCGGCTATCCGATCGGCGAGGCGAACACGCAGTACGCCGCGCAGGAGCGCGTGATGCTCGCCATCGCCGGCGCGGCGAAGGACCGCGTGCGCGTCGAGGACTTCACGACGACGTACGAGCGCCGGCCGATGCGGCTCTACCTCGTGTCGTCGCGGGAGAACATCGCGCGGCTGGACGACATTCGCCGCGATCTCGACAAGCTCGCCGACCCGCGAAGCGGCTCAGCCGCGGAGATCGACGCGATCGCCGCCCGTACGCCGCCGGTGGTGTGGATCTCCGGCTCGGTGCACGGCGACGAGACGCCGGGCTTCGAGGCGTGCATCCAGCTCCTCTATCAGCTCGCCGCGAGCGACGAGCCGGCGACGCTCGCGGCGCTGCGCAACACCATCGTCGTCATCAATCCGAGCTCCAACCCGGACGGCCACGAACGCTTCACGGTCTGGTACAACTCCGTCAGCGTCGGCGCCCCCGATCCGCGCGCCCAGGAGCACGACGAGCCGTGGAGCGTGTACGGACGATTCAATCACTACCGCTTCGACATGAACCGCGATCTCATCGCCTCGACGCAGCGCGAGGTGCAGGGGATCATGCGGATGATGCTCGAATGGCATCCGATGGTCGCGGCCGATCTGCACGGGCACGTCTCCACCTATTTCTTCCCGCCGGCGGCGCGGCCCGTCAACGGGAACATCGTCGGTGATCCGGGGAAGTGGCTCGACCTCTTCGGCCGCGCGAACGCCGCGGCCTTCGACCGCTACGGGTGGCTCTACTTCTCGCGCGACGTCTACGACCTGTACTACCCGGGCTACTACGACACCTGGCCGTCGCTCAACGGCGCGATCGGCATGACCTTCGAGACGGACGGCGGCGGTCACCGCGGCGTCCTCTGGCGCCGCCCCGACGGCACGCTCGTCTCGCTGCGCGACGGCATTGCGAAGCACTTCGTCGCCTCGCTCGCCACGATCGACGCCACGTCGTCCCATGCGAGCGAGCGTGTGAGCGACTTCGTCGCTTTCCGCCGCCAGGCGGTCCGCGATGGCAGCACGGGTGCGATGCGGCGCATCGTGATCGTCCCCGGCCGCGATCCGGGTCGGGCCGCCGAGCTGGTGAGCGCCCTGCTCCGCGCCGGTATCGAGGTGCGTCGCGCGAACGCGTCGTTCTCTTCGGCCCGCGCGCACGCCTACGCCGACGAAGCCGTCTCCACGCGTCGCTTCGACCCGGGCACCTATGTCGTCGATCTCTCGCAGCCGCAGGGCAAGGTCGCGCGCGCGATCCTCGAGCCGACGCAGGTTCTCGACCCGGCCTTCACTCGCGCCCAGATCGAGAAGTTCGAGCGGAACCGTCGCCGCGGGAAGCACGCCGAGTCGGAGGGCTACGAATTCTACGACGTGACCGCGTGGTCGCTGCCCGTCGCCTTCGGCGTCGAGAGCTACTGGACCGACGACGCCGCCGCAGTGGCGGGAGATCTGCTCTCGCTGCCGGCCGAGGAGCCCGCGCTGCCACAGGCGCGTCAGCAGCCGCGCCGCGTCGGCGGCGAGCGGCTCTCGGTGGACATCGGCGGTGGCATCGTGGCCGGTCGCGGCGCCACGTCGGCGTACATCTTCGGCCCCGAGCGCAACGGCGCGTCGCGACTGCTGTACCACCTGCTCAGTGAGGGATTTCGCGTCTCGGTGTCGACGGAGTCCATCGACGCCGGCGGGCGGCACTGGCCGCGTGGCAGTTACGTCGCGCACGTCGCGCGAAACGATTCCACGCTCGCCTCGCGCATC
>Ga0308175_100004167_pt1 | contig 10119 bp, 8 predicted proteins | sample PhyCR1_3_FD_203893 | JGI IMG/M metagenome (GOLD analysis project Ga0308175, IMG submission 203893) | Soil microbial communities from UC Gill Tract Community Farm, Albany, California, United States - DLSLS.C.R1 | ecosystem: Environmental > Terrestrial > Soil > Agricultural land | place: USA...
CAGCGGCGGCGTCGGCCGCGACGAGCGGCCGCTTGCGCGGCTCGATCGAGCCGACGAAGAGCACGTAGTCCCCCCGCTCGCCACCAGGGTGGAAGGCCGGATCGACGGCGAGCGGCGTGACGACCACGTGATCGGGTGCGACGTGGTACAGCTCGACGAGGTCGTCCTTCGTCCGCTGCGAGATCGCGAGCACGCGCGCGGCGCGACGCGCCGAGCGCGGCACGACGAGTCGAAAGACGGTCGTCTCCCGGCGGCCCATCAACGACGCGTCGCGCTCGAACGACAGATCCTGCACCGTCAGCACGCCCGGGCACGGAAGCGCCGGAGGGAACGCGTGCACGAAGTGGACGAGCGACGGACGAAGCCGCCGGAGCAGCAGCGGCACGCGGACGGCCATCCGCAGCTCCTGGACGCGGGCCGGGAGATGGATCGGCTCGACGCCGTCGGGCACGAGGTCGGGGCGCCGGGTCAGCGCCGCGAACCGGAGGTCGGGCGCCGCGGCGGGCAGCTCGCGCAGCAGGTTCGCGACATACGTCTCGTCCCCGGTGCGGTTGCGACCGAGGACGTCGGCATCGACGACGATCACGCGGCCGCCTCGCGGTAGACCGCGAGCGTCCCGGCCGCCGCCTCGTCCCAGCTCGTCGGGCGATAGCCCTCGACCGGGCGCTCCACCGCCTCGGCGATGCCGGCCGCGATCGAGGCAACGTCCTCGGGATCGACGAGCACCGCCGTGCCCTGTGCGATCTCCGCCATCGCGCTGTCGCGCGAGGTGACGACCGGTGTACCGCACGCGAGCGCCTCCGCGACCGGGATGCCGAAGCCCTCGTAGAGCGACGGGTAGACGAGGCAGCGCGCGCCGCGATACAACGGCGCGAGCTCGTCGTCGCCGACGCGGCCGAGCCACCCCACACCCGGCTCCACGTCACCCCAGCCGCGATCGCCGACGATGCGCAGCTCGACGCCGACGCGCCGCGCCGCCTCGATCGTCCGACGCAGGTTCTTGCGCGGCTCGAGCGTCCCGACCGCGAGCACGTAGTCGCCCTCGGCGCGCGGCCCGTCCGGTGTGAACGCCGGGTCGACGCCGTTCGGGACGACATGCAGCCGCTCGCGCGGCACGCGCAGCACCTCCTCGACCTCGCGCGCCGTGAACTCGGAGACCGCGATCACGCGACTGGCGGCGCGGATCATGTGGGGGACGACGCGCGGTGCATACGTCCGCGTCCACCGCGGGAACCAGTCCGGCCGCCGGAGGACCGCGAGGTCATGGACGGTGACCACGGTGGGAACCCGAGGACGCAGCGGCCCGTAGTACGTCGGGCAGTGCAGGACGTCGACGTCGTGCAGCGCGGAGAGCCGCCACGGATACCACCAGAGCTCGCGCGCGAGCACCGCCGTGCGCCGCGCGTCGCCAAACGCGATTCGCTGCGCGTCGATCCGCGCCAGCAGGTTCTCGATGTACCGCGCGGTTCCCGCGCGCGTCAGTCGCAGCGCGGTGACGTCGAGCGCGACGTTCACGACCACGCCTGGAGATGCGCCTGCGCGTTCGCCGTCCACGTGAAGGCACGCGCGTGCTCGAGGCCGCGGGGGACGAGGTCGGCGCGACCCGACTCCGCGACGTCGATCGCGTGCGCGATCGCCTCGGGGTCGTCGGGATCGACACGCACCGCGACGTCGCCGCTCGCCTCGTCGAGTGACGGATGCGACGACGCCACGACCGGGGTTCCGCACGCCATCGCCTCGACGATCGGCATCCCGAATCCCTCGAAGCGCGACGGGTAGACGAGGACCGAGGCGCCGCGGAGCTGGCGCGCGAGCGCCTCGTCGTGGAGCGGACCGAGCCAGGTCACGTGCTCGCCGCGCGCCTCGATGTCGCCCCAACCGCGCGCGCCGACGACACGCAGCTCGCGTCCGCGCAGCGCTGCGATCGCGTTCGCGAGGTTCTTGCGCGGCTCGAGCGTCCCCACTGCGAGCACGTAGTCACCCTCGGCACGCGGCCCGGCAGCCGTGTAGACCGCGTCGACGCCTGGATAGGCGACGTGGATCCGCTCGCGCGGAACGCCGAGCGTCGCGGCCACGTCGTCGCCCGTGTACCGGGAATTGACGACGACGACGTCACACGCACGGGCTGCATGCGCGTACTTGGCGCGGTGCATGCGCTTCGTCCGAGGATGGACCCATTCCGGATGATGGAGCGGCACGAGATCGTGGATCATCGTCGAGCGCAGGCCCCCGCGCTGCGGCGGGTACATCCAGTCGCTGAAGTGGAAGACGTCGAGCCGGCCGGCGAAGCGCTCGACGGGCGGCCGGCCCAGCCTGCTCCAGAGGGTCCGCACCGCATGCGCGCCCGGCAACGTCGGGAGGCGCCGCTCGACGTCGATCCCCGTCAGCGACGCGTCGATCAACCGCTTGCCGGCGGGGCTCGCCGGGGCGAATGCGACGATCTCCTCGCCCGTGTGCGCAAGCCCGAGCAGCGACCCGCGGATGTAGTTGCCGACGCCGGTGCGCGGATGCGACAGCGGCGACACATCGATCACAATCCTCACGCCACCCAGGCCCCGTGAGCGAAGGCGACGGCGGCCGCGGCGCCGATCGCCGCAAAGGTCGGCGCAAGCACGCGCGAGTACGGCGCGAGCACGATGAAGAGCGGGAAGTCGGCGAGGAGGAAGCGCGGCAGGCTGACGAGCGGGACGACCGCGGCCGGCGAGGTGAGGACGATGACGAGCGTCGCGAGCGAGTACAGGCCGTACGCGGCTCCGAGGCGGCGCCAGATCACCCAGGTCAGCCACGCCGCGAGCACGAGCAGCACGAACTGCACGACGTTCCACGTCGCCCACTTGTCGACGCGCGTGTAGGCACCGTCGGTGGGCAGGTGCAGCACGAGCTGGCCGAGCCCCTGCTTTGCGGAGCGCGCGGCGTCCCAGAGCCCCTCCAGCGGCCCGAGCGCAGGCGTGTGCCGCTGCCAGAAGACCGACTCGGCGTGCGAGAACGCAAAGGCGTCGCCGTAGTGCTCGGCCAGATAGACCATGTAGGCGCCGAGCGCGGCGGGCAGGAGGAGGAGCGGCGCGAGCGCCCGCGGGCCGCGCCGCCAGAGCAGGACGATGAGTGCGGGAAGCAGTGCGAGCCCGAGGAGGCGCGTCGCGACCGCGAGCCCGCCGAAGATCCCTGCTGCGAGCGAGCGGCCGCGCACGGCGGCGTCGAATGCGGCGAGCACCAGCAGCAGGAAGAGCGCGTCGCTGTAGACCGACGTGAAGACGTAGGCGATCGGGTAGAGGCCGAGCAGGAGCACCGCGTCGCGTGACCGCGACAGTCGGTAGAGGAGCGCCGCCGCGCCCGCCGCGGACGCCAGGGAGATGAGCACACCGGCCGCGAGATGCGAACGCAGGACGAAGGCGAGCACTCGGACGCACAGCGGATAGAGCGGAAAGAACGCAGCCGACTGCGTGCTCGCCTTCGGGTAGCCGTAGTGCGAGATCCCGAGGAACCAGCCGGCGTCCCAGTGGGCGAACACGCCGAAGAGGAGGTTCCCGAACGCGGGCGCGGTCTGCGTCCAGAGCAGCGAGACGATGGCGCCGACGACGTACGCCAGGCGGATCGCGACGAGCCCGCGCGCGGCGCTCAATGCGGCCAGAGGTACGTCAGGTAGTCGATGCGGACGCCGAGGAGCCGGTTGTCCTCGGTGTGCAGCTGCGGGAAGTTCGCCGGGATGCGCGAGGGCGTGATCTTCAGATCGACGAAGCACCTGCCTTGACGCGGGGTCAGCGGCAGCGTCAGCACGCGCGGTGCGTGCTTCGGATTCACGACGACCGTCTGCGCCGGCGTGGTGCCGCTGATCGCGACCTCTTGCACCGTCCCCTTGTACAACCCCGGATCGCTGCGGACATCGAAGCGCAGGCGCCCGCCGGTGCACTCCTCGCGCGTCCAGGTGAGGGTCTGCCCGGTCCAGAAGTCGTCGTACCAGCCGGTGATGCGGAGCGCCAGCCGAACCGGCGGGCGAACGCGATAGAGGGCGAGCAGGTGTGCGGGATCGTCCGCGACACGTTGTCCGACGACGGGGGCGCGCGTGTCCGTGAGCACGTAGTCCGCGTCGATCGGCCGGCCCTGAGCGTCGACGAGCTTGCTCGACGAGCGCCGCGTCGTCACGTCGGTCTGCGGCATCCCGCCTCCGAGCTCCGCCCCGTCGAGGCCGTAGACGTTGCGCACGCTGCGGTTCCAGAACTCGTTCTGCCAGATGCGGTTGGCATCGCCGCCGCTCCAGAGGACGGCGACGTTCGCGTGCGTGCCGACCGTCCGGTCGATCCAGCTCGTCCCGGCGGCGACGCCGGCGTCGTAGAAATGGACGGACGCCTGGGGAAAGCCGTTCGGCCACGCTTCGAGCGGGAGCCACGTGAGCACGAAGCCTGCGCCGACGAGCGCCGGCAGCCAGGGCGCGAACCGGGCCGGCAACCAGAGGAACGCGGCCGCGAGCGCAAGCGCCGTCACCGACGCGACGAGCGCAACGGTCGTCTTGCCCGTCCAGCTCGACCCGAGGTACCACCACGGCTGCAGCGACGGCGTGTCCGACTGCGAGTTCTCGTTCAGGAGCGACGCGAACGGGACGGCCCCGACGAGCGCGACCGCGACGACCGCCGCTGCGATCGTGGCGCGCGGGGGACGCGGCTGTCCGCGCTCGATCCACGCCAGCAGCGCGACCACGAGCAACGGCGTCAGATAGAAGAGGTTGCGCTCCTCGAGCCTGAACGAGTAGCGCGACGCGAAGATGCCGACCTCGAGCACGAGCCAGACGCCGAGCGACGCAATCACTGCGGCGAGCACGCGCAGCTGCCGGTCGAGATGACGCGCGCTCGCGAGCACGACGACTGTGGCGGCGAACGGCACCACCCACGCAGTCAGCGCGAGCGCGGAGAGGTGCAGGACGATCCACTTCAGCGCTGGCCAGAAGTGGTAGCTCGTGCTGCCGGCGACGCTGTAACCGCCGAGCACGCTGAAGACCGAGCGGCCGCGCGCGGTCTCGTAGACGACGACCGCGAGCGCGACCAGGACGACGAGCCCGTAGAGCGGCCGCCAGGCGCGCAGGCTCCGAGGCCGGCCCCGCTCGATCCACGCGAGTGCGAGCGGCGCCGTCAGCACCGCGGCGAACAACACGATCGCCTGCGCGCGCGTCAGGAAGAGCAGGACGCACAGCGCGAGGACGACGACCTGACGGCGGGGCGTCGGCCGGTCGAGCGCCGCGACGAGCGCGAGCGCGAACCAGGCGAAGAGCGGATAGAAGACGTTCTCGGTCATCAGCGACGCGACGTAGACGGTCGCCGGCAGCAGGACGGCAAGTGCGGCTGCCGCGAGCGCCGCCGGGACGCGCACGACTCGGCGCGCGAGGAGGTAGACCGGTACGACGACGGAGCACATGACGAGCGCATTGAGCACGCGCGCGAATGCGTACACGTCGGTCATGCGATCGGCGACCGCGTACGGGATCGACAGGAGGAGCGGGTACAGGTAGCCGTAGCCGGCCGCGTGGCCGCGGATCGTGAAGCCCGCGCCGTCGGCGACGCTCCGAGCCGTGTCGGAGTAGACGAGCTCGTCGACCATGATCCACGGGCTCTTCACGCGCAGCGCGAGGGTCAGGGTGACGGCGACGGCGACGGCGTACAGCGCGCCGAGCCAGAGCCACGCCGGCACGTCGGGCCCGGTCCGCCAACGTGGTTGCCGGACCTGGCTCCGCCGAACGACGAGGCCCAGCTCGCGCAGGTCGGCTCCGAGCGGCTCAACCTCGACGCCGGTGTGGGCGGCCGCCGTTGCGACCTCGTCGAGGATCCGGGCCTCCACCACGGCGCCGCCCGCCGCCTGCTCGAGCGCGGAGACGTACAGCTCGGCGACGTGGTCGAGCCCGTGCTCGCGGCCGGCGTACGCGCGCGCCGCCTCGCCCATCCGTGCGGCGACGCCGGGCTCGGCGAGCCGCTCGAACGCGTCGGCCAGTGCATCCTCCTCGCCCTCGCCGACCGGCACCTTGAAGGCGACGTCGTCGGGCAGCTCCGCGAACCAGCCGAGATCGCTGACGACGAGCGGCTTGCCGAGCGAGAGCGTGCGGATCGCGCTCCCGGACGTCTCGCCCATCGTCGGCGCGCGCAGCAGGACGACTGCGTCGCAGGCGGCCATCAGCGACATCAGGCGCGGCTCCTCGACGTACGGCTCGCGGTGCACGCCCTGCGGCAGCTCGCGGCGGAGCGTGTACCCGGGCGCCTCGGCGCCGACGAGCAGCAACCGCGCGTCCGGGTGCGCCTCACGGAACGCGGCGAACGCCTGCAACAGCTGCGGGATCCGCTTGTTCTCGTTGAGATGGCCGAAGCAGCCGAAGACCGGCGCGCCGCCGATCGCCGCGCGCTCGACGTCTTCGCCCGGCCACGCGGGATGCGGCACGTGCCACAGCGGCCCGTCGTAGCCGTGCTCGCGCACCTGTGCGCCGACGTAGTCCGAGTGGACGATCACGCCCGTCGCCAGGTCGAGCACCTGCGCGACGAGCGGGAACTCGGTCGGCCGCACCTCCCAGAGCGGCGGAACGCGCCCCTCGAGCACGCCCCAGCCGAGCATTCGCCCCGCGGGCCCGGCCTCGCGCTCCATCGCGGCGAGGTACGCGTGGCCGTCGTTGCGGCCGATCGTCATCCCCGCGACGAGGTGATGGATGACGAAGTCGTGCAGGACGACGACGCCGGGCCGGCGCCGCAGCGCGTCGACGATCCACGCATGCGCGTCCGGGTCGTTGCCGACGTGGTAGAGCGCGACGTCGGCATCGCCGACCGGGCGCGTCCGGCCCGGCCGCACGACCTCGACCACCACCAGGCGCTCGAGCGCCGGCAGCAGGAGCGCCGAGTAGTCCGCGATGCCGGAGGTCGACGGCGGCAGCGGCGAGAAATACGCGACCTTCACACGCACTACAGCAAGCGTTCGACGCACGTCGCCCACGTCACGTTCCGGGCGATCTCGTGCCCGGCCCGGCCGAGGCTGCGCGCCTCGTCCTCGCTGAACGTCAGCGCGCGCGCGAGCTCGTCCGCGGTCGGCGCGACGACGCGACCCGTCCGGCCGTCGTGGACGATGTCGAGCGGACCGCCCGCGTCGGTCGTCGTGATCACCGGCTTGTCGGAGAGGAACGCCTCGTACGGAACGAGGCCGTAGTCCTCGTTGACCGGCGCGTAATACACGGCGCGGCAGCGTGCATACAGGTCGGCGAGCTCCTCGTCGCTGACGCGGCCGACGAACTCCACGCCGCCGTTCGCCATCCGCTCGAGCCGTTCGCGATCGGGGCCGTCGCCCGCGATCACCACCCGCAGGCCGGGAACGCGCGCAGCCGCCTCGATCAGGAGATCGATGCGCTTCGCGCGATCGAGCCGGTTGACCGACAGCACGAAGTCGCCGTACTCCGCGCAGCGGAAGTCGAGCTGCGCCGGCGGCGGCGCCAGCACCTCGGCGTCGAGCCCGACGGAGTCCGCAAGCCGACCGGCGACGATGGACGACGTGGTGAAGATCTTCCGCGCCTCGCCGAGCGTCGTGCGGTCGAGGTCGAGCACTTTCCGCCGCAGGGCGCGGTCCTCCGCCGATTCCGAGAACTGTCCGAGCTCGGTGCGATCGAGATCCCAGGCCTGCCGGAACTGATGCAACAGCCAGACGACCTTGCGCGGATGCCGGACGACGTACGAAGGGAACTTCGTCGCGATCACGGCGTCGATCGGGCGACCGTTCGCCTCCTCGAGGTCGAGCAGCCGCCAGAGGAACGCCTGTGTCAGCACGCGCTCGCTCGGATACCACTTGAACGGGACGGTCACGAGCTCCGCCTCGTGACCGTGCTCGCGCAACGCCGTGACGAGCCCGTCCGCGAAGATCTCGGTGCCGCCGCGCTCGAACGGCACCTGCGGCATGCAGACCGCGAGCCTCACGCGCGGCGCTCGAGCTCGTCGACCCGGCGCGCGAGGTCGTCGACGAGGCGCAGGAGCGCGTCGTTGACGATTCGCTGCTCGGCGAAGGCGGGCTCGACGTACCAGCGCATCAGCTTGCGGAGCACGCGCATCACCTGGAACGCGAGCCGGCCCTTCGCACCCGGGCGCTGCTCGAGCGGCTTGTCGGCGCTGACCGCCCAGAAGCGCTCGGCGAGCCCGCGCATCGCCGACGGGTCGCGGGCGTCGCGGTCGATCGCGCGCTTCAGCTCCTCGTAGACACGGTCGACGTCGGCGTCCGCCGGCATGGCGGCGATTGTAAAGACGGGCTGTTACGAACTCGTGTGCTCTGCAACCAGGAGCCACTGGTAGGCAAAGAGCGTCGGCCGCAGCCGCCCGAGCCCGTACCCGAGCGAATCGAGGACGTCGCTGTTTCCCGGGACGGGGACGGTGAAGTCGACGCGCTCCACCGCGTAGCCCGCGCTCTGCACGGCCTCGACGAGCGTCGCGCGGGTGAAGAAGTGCACGTGCGTGCGGTCGAGGAAGCCCCGGTCGGTGTAGCGCCAGCGGCCGGCGAGCAGTGAGAGCCGCATCGACCAGTTCGCGATGTTCGGCGTCGAGAGCACGAGCGCGCCGCCCGGCTTCAGGAGCGGCCGCAGCCGCGCGAGCACCGCCGTCGGGTCACGCAGGTGCTCGACGACGTCACCGCAGAGGAGGACGTCGAACGACGCCGGCTCGAGCGGCAGCGCCATCGCCTCGAGGTCGCCGACGATCACCTGCTCGCACCACTGCTCGGCTTCGCGCGCCGCCTCGGGGTCGAGCTCGACGCCGACGACGGTGTTGCCGCGCTCGCGCAGCGGCTTGGCCAGATACCCGCTCGAGCAACCGAGCTCGAGCACGCGCTTGCCGGTGCCGACGGCCTCGAGCAGCTTCGCGTGCGCGCGATGCTTCCGCGCGTTGAACGGGACGTAGCCGGTCACGGCGCCGCGTCCACGAGCAGGCGGACGAGCTCCTCGAAGCCGACCGTCGGCTCCCAGCCGAGCACGGTTCGCGCCTTCGTCGCGTCCCCGACGAGCGTGCGGTCGTCTCGGCGCACGAGCGAGTCGTCCACGCGCACATGGTCGCGCCAGTCGAGACCGACGTACGCGAAGGCAAGCTCCACGAGCTCGCGCACGGTGTGCAGCTCGCCGGTCGCGACGACATAGTCGCCGGGCTCGTCGTGCCGGACGATGCGCCACATCGCGTCGACGTAGTCCGGTGCGTAGCCCCAGTCGCGCTGCGCGTCGAGGTTGCCCAGCACGAGCTCGGTCTCGCGTCCGGAAGCGATCGCGGCCGCTCCCCGCGCGACCTTCGCCGGCAGGAACTGCGCAGGTCGACGGGGCGACTCGTGGTTGAACAGGATCCCACTGCTCGCATGCAGCCCGACGTGCTCGCGATACGACGCGACGAGCGAGTCGGCGCATGCCTTCGCCGCGCCGTAGGGTGAGCGCGGGCGGTACGGCGTGTCCTCCGACTGCGGAGCATCCGCCGACGTGCCGAATACCTCAGACGACGACGCCTGGAAGAAGCGGATCGTCGGGTCGATGCGCACGATCGCCGCCAACATCACGCCGACGGCGAGCGCACCGATGCGCACGGACTCGTCGGGACGTTCCCACGAGTCGGGAACGAAGGACGGCGAGGCGAGGTTGTAGAGCTCGCGCGGGGCGGCGTCGCGCAGCAGCGACTCCACGTCGTCGCGCGACGTGAGGTCGACGTCACCTCGGTCGACGCCGACGACCTCGTACCGGTGCGCCACGAGCAGCTCCGTCAGGTACGAGCCGTCCTGGCCGCGGCAACCCGTGACCACCGCCGTCGTCAATGCAGCCCCCGCACGTACGTCCACGCGTCGCGCAGCCCGAGCGAGCGCAGCGAGAGGACGATCAGCCCGTAGACGCCGACCCCGAGCACGGCCGCCGGGATCGCGGGCACGGCGAGCGCGAGCGCGCCGAAGGCGAGCGCGCTCGCGCTGCCGAGCGCGAGCGACAGGCGGGCGAGCCCGAGCACCGCGATCCCGAGCGTGCGCGGGTCGAGCGCCCACAGCAGGCCGAGGGCGGTCACGAGCGTCGCGAGCCCGAGCGCGACGGCGATGCCCGGCGCTCCCCACGCGCCGCGCAGCGCGAAACCGAGCGGGAGCATCACGGCCGGCCCCGTGAGC
>Ga0308175_100004168_pt1 | contig 10118 bp, 7 predicted proteins | sample PhyCR1_3_FD_203893 | JGI IMG/M metagenome (GOLD analysis project Ga0308175, IMG submission 203893) | Soil microbial communities from UC Gill Tract Community Farm, Albany, California, United States - DLSLS.C.R1 | ecosystem: Environmental > Terrestrial > Soil > Agricultural land | place: USA...
TTCGACACGCCCGAGGCGGCGGAGTTCCTGGCGGAGCACACGCCCCGGTCGACGCGGCGATCCCATTGACGGGGTCGCCTTTTTCTTTCAGTGCCACCTGCTGAAGCGGGCGGGCCGCCCGTTGCCTTGATTGTGAATTGTTGCGAGTCGGCGGAGCGCGCTTAGAATGCGTGCCCGGCGCTTGCCCGCGCCGCACCCTCTGACCTGCTGCCCACGCCGGCGGGCTTTGCGAGGGGAAAGGGGATGGCTGTCCTCGGGCGAGTAATGTGCGGAGGTGGTGTCGATCGGCTTCTCTTTGCCGGGAGGCCTTGGGCGCGTGGGGTCCGGGGCCGTCGTCCGGCGAGGAAAGGCAATCGACATGACTGCTCACAAGCACTTCAAGCACCTCGTCCGCACCCGCATGGGCAAGACGGGGGAGAGTTACACGACGGCAAGACGGCACGTTCTGCGGGAGGCGGGAAATCCGCCTGTCGAAGGGCCTGCGCGCTGGCACCTACCCGGCAACATCCCCGCCACGACGGCGCTGCGTGTGCTGCTGACGGCGGCGGGCGTGCGCGACCCGCGCACCGGCGAGCCGATCTCCGAGGCGATGCTGTTCGGAATCGCGGGCGGGATCGGCATCGGCGTCGCGGCGTTCCGGTACGAGAAGGCGGACTTTGCGAGCATTTACATCGCCGGGCGGCACTTGTGGCAGGATGATGTCGCGTACGTGAAGGCGGCGCTGGGGCGGTTCGGGATCGAGCCGCGGGTGTTCGAGTCGTCGGGGGCGAAGCCGGCGGAAAAGCACTTGCGGGAGGCGCTGGCGGGCGGCAAGCCGTGCGTCGCTTGGGTGGACATGGTTCACCTGCCGCACCGGGGGATGCCGCAGCAGCTTAGCGGCGGGGGGTATCACGTGATCACGGTGTACTCGATCGACGAGAAGGGTGGGACGGCGTTGATCGGCGACCTGGCGGACGAGCCGGTGGAGATCGCGCTGGCGGACCTGGCGACGGCGCGCGGGCGGATCAAGAGTTTTAAGAACCGGGTGGTGACGATTTCGGCGGCCACGAGTCCGGACGAGCTTGCGCCGCTGGTGCGGGAGGGGCTGGCGGCGTGTCACGAAGGGTTGACGGGTAAGCCGGTCAAGGGTGGCGAGGGGATGGGGACGATTAAATCGCTCAAGGTCCTGGCTGAGCGGATGAGCGGGTCGAAGGACAAGGAGGCGTGGGGGCGGATGTTCCCGCGGGGGCATCACCTGTGGCAGGCGCTGATGTACGTGCACGAGTACATCGAGTACGTGCACACCGGTGGGGGGTTGTGCAGGCCCATGTTTGCGGAGTCGCTGGGGGAAGCGGCGGAATTGCCGGGAATGTCGGGGCTCGCGGCGGTGGGGCGGCGGTATGCGGAATTGGGGCAGGCGTGGACGGAATTGGCGTGGGCGGCGCTGCCCGAGGGCGTGGCGGTGTTCCGGGAAGCGAGGGAGTTGTGTGCCCGTCGGGCGGAGTTGGCGGCGGCGGGGGGTGTGGGGACGGCGGAGCAGCGGCAGGCGATCTGGAAGGAGCGGGGTGAGCTGCGCGAGAGGGCGCGGGAGGAGTTTCCGCTGTCGGAAGCGGAGACGGCCGATTTACTCGCCTCCTTGCAGTCCAAGGTGATCGCCATTTACGACGCGGAGGTGGCGGCGCACGCGGCATTGGGTGAGGCGCTGGCGTAACGGTCGGAGCCGCGTCGGATTTTGATCTGTCCAGTAAGCCATACGGCTGAGTACGATTGAACGCGTGGGTGGGGCGTTCCCGCCCGCCGGTTGTATGGTTTCACCCAAAGGAGAGGTGGAAATGCGCAGCTTTTTGAAGTGTCTGGCGGTGGGCGTTGTGGGGGTTGGGTTGTCGGCGGTGGGCGGGTGCAGTTCGCCGCAGGTGACGCGGTATCCGGTCGCGGCGCTGACGGATTACGAGGCGGCGCGGGTGGCCGACGCGTATCAGGCGCGGCACAACGTGGATTACGGCGTGCCGGTGCGGATTGAGAAGCTGGACTGGGGTTACAAGCTGTCGTACGAGTCGGCGTTCGACCGCCGCGCCGTGCCGCCGAAGGAGGTGCACGTGCTGGCGGTGGACCACGATGGCGCGGTGATGGAGTGGGCGTTGAGGTGATCTTCGAAGTGCGTGACTTGTAGCGGCGGGCGGAAGCGGGCGGGCTTCCGCCCGCGGCTATCAGCCTCTGTTCTCAAAGCGTGCCCCATTTCGGGTTCAGCGTCAGTATCAGCACCTCGCGGCGGAAGGGGGGGAGCCAGGTGGTGTAGGGGACTGGCGGGAACTCGGAGGGGAGTAGTCCGCGCGTGCGGTTGGAGAGCGTCACGAAGTACCGCGGGCGCACGGCCGGGGTGAAGCGCGAGAACCAGAAGTCGAGGAAGGGGATGGAGGAGGCGCGGGGGACGGGGTCGGCGGCGTCCGGGGGGTTTTTGATCCTGGTGTCGTTGATGAAGCCGGCCAGATCGATTTGAGTCCAGCCGTCGTATTCGACGCCGGCGCAAATTTCGGAGCGGGGGATGCCGGCGGCGCGGAGGCGGTCGGCGGCGGCGAGGCGTGCGCGGGCGATGGCGATGGTGTCGTGGGTGGTCGCCACGCCGTACAGCGCGAAAACGGCGAGCACCGCCCATGCCGTCGCGAGGTGCGAGCGGGTGGAAGGGCCGGCGAGGCGCCGGGCGTGCAGGAGCATGGGGATCAGGAGGCCGGGAAGAACGGGGAGGAGGTAGCGGTCGAAGACGCGACTGCCGGCGCTGCGATCGAGGATGACCAGGAGGTTGGAGGCGGCGAATACGAGGAGGAGGTGGGGGACCACGCCGGACGGCGGAGGCGCGGGTGTCGGGGGGGGAGTCGCGCGGGGCTCGAACCAGCGGAAGAGGGCGCACGAATTGATGAGTATGACGGCGGCGGCGAGCGCGTAGCCGACCCCGGGGGGGATGGTCCTGGGGCGGTCACCAATGACGATGACGTCCGGTTCGAAGAGTCCGTAAGGGGTGATCAGTCCGGCCATCTGTCCTTCGGACCACGGGGCGGCCGCGCCGCGGCCCTCGAGCCGACAGGCGACCGAGAAGATGAGGGCGGCGACGGCGAAGGCGGCCAGACGAAGCGCGCGGGAACGAGGGGCGATGGCGTGCCATGCGAGCGGAGCCGCGGGAAGTGCGAGCAAAATGAGCGTCAGCCAGAGCGTGACGAAGTTGCTGGCGATCGCTGCGGGGTGCAACATCGCTTCGAGGGCGTCGAGCGGGGTCGTTTCCGAGAGCGCATAGGGTTGTCGGTCGAACCAGACGGCGGAGGCGACGGCGGCGAGCAGGCAGGCGGCGGCCAGGGCAGCGCTGGCGAGGCTGAAGGTGCGGTCCTGCCTGCGGGCATAGGCGGCGTACGGCAGGGCGGTGAGCGGGGCGAGCCAGGTGAACTGCCGGATCGTACCGCCGAGCCAGCCGAGGAAAGCCGCGCCGGCTAACCAGACGAGCCAGGAACTGGCGGCTCGGTCGCGGGCGCGGAGGGCCGCCGCGGTGCAGGCGATGGTTGCGAGGGAGAAGAATAGGCTGGGCAGGTCGGTCATGAAGGAGGCGGCGAGGGGAATGAACAAGGGGGAGCAGGTCACGGTGGCCGTTGCAAAGGCGGCGAGGGTTGGGCCCAGCCCCGAGCGGCGGGCGAGGTGGTAGAGGAGCAGGGCGCAGCCGGCGGAGAAGGGGAGGGTGCAAAGCCGCAGGACGTTGAACGACGGGCCGAAGAATCGAACGAACAGCGCGCCCCAGTAGGCCTGAAAGCCGATCATGCTGTTCGACCAGCCGAAGTAGTGAAGGTTGCCGGTGCGGGCGGCGTCGATGGCGGTGCGGGCGTATGCCCAGTCGTCGTTCAAGCCCATCTCGACGAATGGGACGGTCGCGAAGACCAGAGCCGGTATGAGCAGCGCGAGCAGGACGGGGTAGATGACGTCGGCTCGCTGCGGCGAGGACGGGCGGTCCGGCGGTGATTGGACCGCGGCCGAAATCGGCAAGGTTCCCCTCATCGCGTGGATGTTACCCGATCCGGCGCGGAATCATTGATGATCGGCTCGGGCGCGTCGAGCGGCGGGGAGGGGCTCGTCCCGCTTTCAGTGTTGCAGGGCCTGCTGCAAGATTTGGGACAGCCGGCCAAGTGGGCGCGGGCGCTGGCGGAACGGCGGAGGCTGGGGAGTGATCTGTTCAAACGATACGCGAAGTAAGTTGACGGCGGATTACGGCTGGGTCGGGGCGCCCCCGGCCTTGGCGGCGCCGGTTTGCTGGATCAGGTCGTTGAGGAGGGATTCCATTTCGGTGTTGGGCTCCTTCTTGGGGCCGTAGAGGAGGTTGTGTTTTTCGTAGGGATCCTGGGTGAGGTTGTAGAGCTCGTCCATTTCCTTGAGGTCGGGGTAGTGGATGAGCTTCCAGGATTCGGTGCGGGCGGCCTGGTAGGTGGGGATCTTGGGGAAGCCGCGTTCGGCGAAGTATTCGAGGAAGACGGCCTTGCGCCAATCGGCGGGGGCGTTCTTGGGGTCCTTGAGCAGGGGGAGGAGGCTGCGGCCTTGCACGTTGGGGATGGGCTTGGCCTGCGCGAGCTCGGTCATGGTGGGGGCGACGTCGATGTTGAGGGCGTAGGCGTCGATGGTTGAGCCGGGCTTGATCATTGGCGGGTAGCGCATCATCAGCGGGATGCGGATGGATTCCTCGTAGGCGGCGCGCTTGTCGCCGAGCTTGTGCTCGCCCCAGAGGTAGCCGTTGTCGGAGGAGAAGGCGATGAGGGTGTTGTCGAGCTGGCCGGTTTCCGCCAGGGCCTTGAAGATCATGCCGACGCCGTCGTCGATGGAGGCGACGCAGCGGAGTTGGTTCTTGATGAGCTGATCGCCGCGGCCGTTGGGCTGCTCGAAGGCGTTCTTGCCCTTGATGGCGTTGGGGTTGGCCTCGGCTTCGGCGGCTTTTTTCTTGCCCTTTTTCTTGGGCGCCTGGTTGGGGCGCTCGGATTCGGCGCGGCGGAGGGCGGGCTTTTCTTCCAGGTCCTGGGAGAGGTCGCCTTTGGCGTTGGGGCGGTGCTCGTAGGCGACGTTGTCGTAGAGGTCCTTGTACTTCTCGGCGGGGGTGAAGGGGCCGTGGACTGCTTTGTGGGAGAGGTAGAGGAGGAAGGGCTTGTCGTGCCGGGCCTTGATGAATTCGAGTGCGCGGGCGTTGAGGATGTCGGTGACGTAGCCCTGGACGGTGGTGTCCTTGCCGTCCACGTTGAAGCGCGGGTTGATGTACTGTCCCTGGCCGGGCAGGGCCATCCAGTGGTCGAAGCCGGGGCGCGGGGTGGGGTCGGTGCCCATGTGCCACTTGCCGACCCAGCTCGTCTCGTAGCCGGCGTCGTGGAGCATCATGGGCCAGGTGATGAGTTTGTGGGAGAGCTCGTTGTTGTTGCCGTTGCCGAGGACGCGGTGGCTGTGGACGAACAGGCCGGTGAGGAAGGAGGCGCGGCTGGGGGAGCAGAGGGAGGTGGTGACGAAGGCGTTGGAGAACTTGCAGCCTTCGGCGGCGATGCGGTCGATGTTGGGGGTTTTGGCGAAGGGCTGGCCGGACTCGCCGGCGGCCCACATGCAGGAGGGGGCGGTCCAGCGGAGGTCGTCGACGAGGATGAAGATGATGTTGGGACGCTGGGGGGCGGCGGAGGCGCGTGCGGGCGGGAGGGCGGCGCAGGCGAGGGCGGCGGCGGTCAGGAGGATGGTGCGGAGGTAATTGTGCATGGTTCCCTTTCGAAGACGACGAGGGCCAGATTAGGGCAAAGCGCCGGCGGCGCGAAGGGGTGGCCTCGGGCCGGGCGGGACATTACTATCGGCGCCGGGGCGACGAAGGTGCGCGAAGCAATGGCAGTCGAAGGACAGATGTTGCCGCTGGAGAGGCGCCAGCTCCACTGGACGGTGATCGACCGCCAGCCGCGGCTGGCGCTGGAGGTCGGGACGTGGAAGGGGGGCGGGTCCACGCTGCAGATCGTGACGGCGCTGGTGGCTAATGGCGGGGGGCACCTGCACACGTGCGAGCCGGACAAGGCGTTTTACGAGCAGGCGTGCTCGGTGTTTCGGGGCGGGTTGCTGGAGCGGTACGTCACGCTGCACAACAAGAAATCCGGCGAGGTGATCCGGGAGCTGCTGGAGGCCGGGCGGGTGCCGGATTTTCTGTTCTTCGACGGGCCGGAGGATCCGCAGGTGGCGCTGGACGACATCAACGCGCTGTCGCCGCACCTGCCGGCGGGGACGACGCTGATGATGCACGACTGGCTGAGCCCCGAGTCGGTCAAGCAGAGGCTGATCAAGCCGTACCTGGCCAATAGTGAGGAGTGGTGCATTACGAACGTATTGGGGCCGCCGCACAGCGTGGGGCTGGTGACGGCGGTGAAGCTGTCGGCGCCGAGCGGAGTGGTGGCGCGATAGGTGCGCGTCGGGGGTGGGGAACGCCTGTATGCTGGCCCTATTGCCCCTGGCGTCGCTGGTCCTGCTGGTGGTGATCGCCTGGAAATTGGAACTGGCGTGGCGGCCGGCGGTGCTGCTGGGGTCGGCGGCGTGGGGCGTGGTCGTGGTGGCGCTGACGGAACTACTCAGCGCGCTGGACGCGGTCACGTCGGCACACGTGCTGGAGGTGTGGGTTGCGATGATCTGGGGGCTGTTTGCGGCGCTCTACCTGGTGAGCCGCAGGCGCGGGGGGTTTAAGTTTGATCGCGTATCGGAGAACTCGGCCGCGCGGCTGCGTGTGGCGGATTTGGTTCTGCTGGCGTGCCTGGGGTTGGGGCTGGGGCTGGTGGCGGTGGTCGCGGTGGTCGCGGCGCCGAACAACTCCGACGGGATGGGCTACCACCTGGCGCGGGTGATCCACTGGATGCAGAACGGGAACGTGCGGTTTTACCCGACGCACGTGCTGCGGCAGTTGCACGCGAATCCCTTTGCGGAATTCTTGCTGCTGCACCTCCAGTTGCTGAGCGGCTCGGACCGGGCGGCGAACCTGGTGCAGTGGTCGGCGCTTGCCGGTTGCCTCGTGGGGGTTTCGCTTTTGGCGCAGCGCCTGGGGGCAGGGGTGCGCGGGCAGGTGATGGCGGCGGTGTTCGCCGGGACGCTGTCGATGGCGGTGCTGGAGGGGTCGAACGTTCAGAACGACCTGGTGGTGGCGTTCTGGGTGGTGTGTTTTGCCGCCTTTGGGCTGGTGCTGATTGACTGGGCGGGCACATCGCATTCCGGCGGGGGAGCTTGGCCGCTGGGGGGCGGCCTCCCGTGGGCGATTACGTTCGGGGCCGGCGCGTCGCTGGGCTTGGCGATCCTCACGAAGGCGACGGCGTACATTTACGCGTTCCCGTTTTGCGTGTGGCTGGGTGTGGCGCTGCTGCGGCGGGTGCGCGTGCTGCGGTGGCGTTTGGGGGCGGTTGTCGGGGTGATGTTGCTCCTTGCAGCGTTGCTCAATGCCGGGCATTGGACGCGCAACCAGCGGCTGTACGGTTCGCCGCTGGGGCCGGCCGCCGAGGAGCCGCAGACGGGGAAGTTCAAGTACTCGAATGACGCGTTCACGCCGGGGGTGCTGGCGTCGAACGTGATGCGGAACGTGGCGCTGGAGCTTCAATCGCCGTGGGCGGGTTGGAATAAGGACATTGGGCGGGTCGTGGAAACGCTGCACCGCTGGCTGCACATTGCGCTGGACGACCCGCGCTCGACGTGGTCGGGGACGACGTTCGCGACGGCGATCCAATGGGGGACGCTGTGGATTAACGAAGATACCGCGGGCGACCCGCTGCACGTGATCTTGTTGACGGGGGCGGCAGTGGCGGTCGTGGCGTCGCGGCGGTTCGGAGTTGCGGCGCGCGTCTATGCGGCGGCGGTGTTCGGGGGTTGGTTGCTGTTCTGCGGGTATTTGAAATGGCAACCGTGGCATTGCCGGCTGCAACTGCCGTTGATGATCCTTTGGGCGCCGGTCGTGGGGCTGGCGCTGGGAGCGGCGGGCCGGCGCATCGCGGCGGGGGCGGTGCTTGTCCTGGGGCTGGTGATGGTCGGGGTGGCCGTGACGTGTACGCTCAAGAGCGCGTACCACCCGGTGCTGGGGCCGTACAGTGTTTTCAAAGTCGACCGGGCGGACCAGTATTTCTACAGCGATCCCGGGTTCATGGTGGGTTACAAGCAGGTCGCCGAGATCGCCGAGCGGGAGAAGTGCGCGCGGGTCGGGTACGTGACCTCGCAGGGGCCGGAATACGCGCTGTGGATCCAGCTCCGCCGGAACGTGGGATCCGACCTGCGGCTGGAGCACGTGCACGTCACGAACGTGTCGGCGACGACGGCGGCGGCGCAGGGGGTGGCGGACTTTCGGCCGTGTTTGACGATCACGCTCACGCCGGCGGCGAACGGGACCCTGTCGATTGAGCTTTCCGGCGAGTAGGATGCCTGCCCCGCCGCCAGACGCACGCGCGGCGGACGGCCTTGGACCAACGCGATGATACTTCACTTCGTATACGCGGGCGCGCCCGACAACACACTCCGCCAGGCCCCCTACACCATCACGCGCAACCTCTACCGGTTCTTCAGGTCCAAAGGCCTGGACGTGCGGTATTACGACCTGAACGAGACGCGGCCGGTGTCGGTCGGGCCGGACGATTTGGTGCTCGGGCATCCGGCGATTGATCCCGGCACGGTACTCCAGCGGATGTTTCGCGAGGCGCCGCGGTGCCGGGCGAAGTGCATCATCCAGCCGCTGCACCACGGGATCCCGCAGATCAACCTGCCGCACGACCCGCTGGCGCGGCAGGCGGATGTGATCTTCGGGATCATGGGGCCTTACTGGTACGACACGCTCGATCGCTCGCCGTTCGCGCACTGGAAGCCGAAGCTGGTGCGGGTGGACATGGCGGTGGAGGCGGGGGACTTCCCGTTCATGAAGTCGAAGTTCAACCCGCCGGAGCGGCGCGGGCTGCTGTACATCGGGCGGGACAGCCCGGAGAAGGGGCCGGCGGTGCTGTACGAGACGGTTCGCCGTCTGCCGGAGACGCCGTTTATTTACCTGGGATGGCTGGGCCAGCAGTCGCCGATTCGGAACCTGCCGAACCTTCGCGTCGGGCAGCCGGTGGAACTGACTGGCGGGGTCGTCGAGCACGTCGCCGCGGCGGCGGACGTGTTCCTCAACACCAGCGTCTCCGATGCCAACCCCACGACACTGCTGGAGGCGGCGGCGTGGGGGTTCATCCCGTGCTGCACGAAACAATCGGGGTATTACGGGGACGAGCGGTGCGACGAGCTGTTCACCGAACTGTTCGTGGACGACATCGACGAGAACGTGCGGCGGGTGAAGAAACTGCTGGCGGCCGACGAGCAGGTCCTTGTCGAGCGGGCCAGGCGCGGGCGCGAGGTCGTCGAGCGGAAGTACAACTGGGAGCGGTTCTGCGCGACCGTGTGGTCGGGGCTTGAGCCGTACGTCTCGCGGGAGAGGGTCGAAGTGAATTCCGGCGATGCGGGAGCGGCGGCTATGGCAAACGTTGCAACTGGGACGGGATTGTTCGCGGCGGCGACAGGGCCTGCGGGCGTGGACCTGGCGCGGCCGGAAACGGTCCGGAAGCTGCTGATCGTGCGGCCGGACAACATTGGCGACAACGTCCTGGCGGCGTGCATGATCCCGCCGCTGCGGCGGCACTTCCCCGCGGCCTCGATCGCCGTCGTGTGCCAACAGCAGGTGGCGCCGCTCTACGAAGCGTGTCCCGATGTCGCCGCCGTCGTCGGCTTCGACAAGCGGCGGGCGTACGCGGACGAGGCGTATCGCAACGCACTGATCGCGGACCTGCGGTCGCTGGGCGCCGATCTCGTGCTGCACACGGTCTATTCGCGGGAGTTGATCGGGGACTTTTTGGCGGTGAATGCCGGGGCGCCGATCCGCATCGCGATGCGCGGGGACCTGCAGAACATCCCGCCGGAGCAGCGCGAGGCGAACGACCGCGCCTACACGCACTTGGCGGAAAGCCCGGGCCCGTGGAAGCCGGAAATCCTGCGTCACCGGGATTTTCTGCAGGCAGTCGGCGCCTTGCCCGGCGGCGAACCCGGCGATGCCGGCCTGCGGCCGCAGGTGTGGACGAATGCCGACGACGCGGCGGCGGCGGAGCGGCTGATGCGCG
>Ga0308175_100004169_pt1 | contig 10117 bp, 8 predicted proteins | sample PhyCR1_3_FD_203893 | JGI IMG/M metagenome (GOLD analysis project Ga0308175, IMG submission 203893) | Soil microbial communities from UC Gill Tract Community Farm, Albany, California, United States - DLSLS.C.R1 | ecosystem: Environmental > Terrestrial > Soil > Agricultural land | place: USA...
GAAGTAGCGGTCGATCTTCAGCGTGTCGAACGGCAGGCGGGTCAGGTAGCTCAGCGACGAGAAGCCGGTGCCGAAGTCGTCCAGCGCCAGGGCGGCGCCGGCAGTGCGCAGTTCGCCCAGGATGATCGCCGCGCGATCCGGGTCGCGCATCACGTCGCCCTCGGTCACTTCCAGCTTTAGCGCCCCCGGCGGCAGGCCGGTGGACTTCAGGATCTGTTTGACGTCGTGCACCAGGTCGGTGCGGTCGATCTCGCCGGTGGAGAGGTTGACGGCGACGGTCAGCTCGCCGGCGGCGGCGTGCTTCTCGCGCCATTGGGCAAGCTGATGGGCGGCCTCGCGCATCATCATCGCGCCCAGCTCCTCCATCAGGCCCATCTCTTCGCAGAGGGGCAGGAAGGTCTCGGGCGTCAGCAGGCCGCGGCGCGGGTGGCGCCAGCGGACCAGCGCCTCGAAGCCGGAGAGCGCGCCGGTGGAGAGCCGCACGATCGGCTGGAAGAAGGGGGCCAGCTCGCCGCGGGCGATGGCGCCCTTGAGGTCGCCCTCGAGCGCCAGGCGGGAGAGCCCGTCGCTCTCCAGACCGCGGCCATAGGCGGCCGCGCCGCCGCGGCCATGGCTCTTGGCGCTTTCCACAGCCAGTTCGGCGCGGCGCAGCAGCTCGGCGGCTTCCGGCGCTTCGGCCCCGCCTTGCGCCTCCACGGCGCCGATGGACAGCGTGGGATGGATGTCGAAACCCGCGATGCGCAGCGGCTGCTCCAGCGAGCGGCGCAACGGCTCGGCGCCCGGCGAGGCGCCGGCGGGCGCAAGCGCGGCGAACTCGTCCTCGCCGATGCGGGCCAGGATGGACTCCGGCGGAAAGGCCGCGGCCAGGCGCGAGCCCAGCGCGGCCAGCACCAGGTCGGCGCGCTCGTGGCCCAGCGCCTCGTTCAGGCGGCGCAGGCGGTCAAGGTCGGCGACGATCAGCTCGTAGACGCCGCTCGTCTGCAGCTGCTCGCGCGCGCGCAAGAGGAAGCTGCGGCGGTCCAGCAGGCCGGTCAGCAGGTCGTGTTCGGAGGCGGCGAACTTGGTCTCGGGCGCGACCACGCCCGCGGCGCGGCAGCCCTCCTCCAGCCAGACGCCGCGCCAGATGGCGACGCCTGCGCCGCGCATGCGCATGCGCACGGCGATCTCGGTCCCGGGCTCCTGGGTGCGCAGGATGTCGTCGGCCGAAGCGCGGTCCTGCGGCAGGACCAGGGCCCGGAGCGCCGCGGACGAACAGTCGGGCGCCAGGGGACCTAAGCCCATCGCCCGGGTCGAGCCGGTCAGGCGCAGGCGGTCGCGCTCGGGCTCCCAGACCCAAAGCGCGACGTCGGCCGCGCCCAACGCCTCGAGCGTGGCCGTCGCGTCCCACATCCAGCGGTCGTTCGGCATCGGCAAGTTGAAGTCGTCCCGGCCCGTCGTGCGTGTTGGGCCCTGTGGCGGCCCGACGGCGTCCCGTTCAGACCGAAACGCCCTCGTCCGGGCCTTCCGCGCCACGCAATGGGGTCGTCAGGCCGAACAGCACATGATCGCGCCAAGCGCCGTTAATTTTGAGATAAGCCCGGGCGAATCCCTCCTCGGCGAAGCCCGCTTTCGCAAGCAGCGCCCGGGATGGCGCGTTCTCCGGGATGCAGGCGGCTTCCAGCCTGTGCAGGCCCAAGGTTCGAAAGGCGAATTCGCTGAGCGCGCGCACGGCCGAGAGCGTGTGCCCATGGCGGGCGAAGGGGCGGCCGCACCAGTAGCCGACGCTGCCCATCTGCGCGACGCCACGCCGCACGTTGGAGAGCGTGATGCCGCCGGTCAGCGCCCCGTCGGAGGAGCGGAAGACGAAGAAAGGATAGGCCACGCCCACATCGCGGTCGCGCGCGTAGGCCAGGAGGCGCCGGCGGAAGGCCGCGCGGCTGAGGTCGTCGGCTGGCCAGGTGGGCTCCCACGGCTGCAGGAAGGCGCGGCTGACGGCCCGCAGCTCGCGCCATTCGGCGTAGTCGGCGGCCCGCGGCGGACGCAGAGCCACGCCCTCGCCCTCGACGCGAAGGCCGCTTTCCGGCGCGATCCAGTCGAGCAGAGCCATCGCGGCCGAGCCTCGCGCAATCGCGGGCTCGCCGCAAGGCGCGGCCGGCCCCACCTCGGCCTGACATAAACTAGTTTACGTCATAGACCAAATATGCTAACACGATGGCGCGAAGCGGCCTGGCCGCGATTGGAGCAGATTCGATGGACGCCGACACGGCCCGCGACGACCTCGCCTTCCTGCGGGCCCTCGTCGACCCGGACGATCGATGGCAGCGCCAGTTCGGCCAGATCTATTCGGCGGCCGGCGCCTGCTACTGCACGCAGATGCTGCTGCACGGCGTCCAGTTCCTGGGCTTCCTGCCCCCGAACGGCCCGGTCGGGCTCTCCATCGGCCTCGGCCCCACGGTGGTCTTCCTGGTGCTGCTGGTCTGGTTCTCGATCCGCAACCGGCAGTTCCCGAGCGGCGGCGCGACGCAGAAGGCGGTGGGCTCGGTGTTCGGCGCCGTGGGCCTGGCCAACCTGGTGCTCGTGGCGGCCATTGGCTCGATCGCCTGGCGCTGGCACAGCCTGCAGACGTGGCTGATCTACCCGTGCGTGGTGATGGTGCTGCAGGGAATGGCGTGGCTGGTGGCCTACATGATGCGCCGCCGCGGCTGGCACGCGGCGGTCGCCTTGGGCTGGTTCGCGACCGGCGTGGCGATGGCCGCGTGCATCGACAACATGGCGGGCTATGTGATCGCCGCCGGTCTCGGCATGTTCGCCTGCATGCTGCTGCCCGGCCTTGTGATGCTGCGCCAGGCCCGGAGCGCCTGACTTGGCCGCCGACGCCCCTTCCCTGCCCGTCGGCAAGATCAACGAGGTCATCCACGGCCGGCTGCGGCTGGGCGTGATGGCCTACCTTGCCAACGCCGAGGTGGCCGACTTCAACGAGCTGAAGACCCTGCTCGAGGTCACCCAGGGGAACCTGTCGATCCAGCTGCGCAAGCTGGAGGAAGCCGGCTACGTGGCCATCGAGAAGGGCTTCCTGGGCCGCAAGCCGCGCACCCAGATCCGCATCACCGCCGCCGGCCGCAAGGCCTTCGCCGCCTACCTCGACGCGCTGGCCCAGCTGATCGGGCCGCGGTGATCCCTTCCCGCGAAGCGGGAGGGGGGGGATCGCTCGCCGAGCGAACGCGAAGAGCGAGTGGTGGAGAGGGAGGACGGAGAGCGCGGCGTCTGAGGCCGGCCCTCTCCACCACGCCCTCTGCGGGGCGCGGTCCCCCTCTCCCGCCTGCGGCGGGAAAGGAAGGTCAGCCGTAGAGCGCACGCTCGAACGCCGCGGCCGCCCCTAACGCCGACTTGGGACCCAGCACCGCGGCCGCCAGCTTCTTCGATGCCAGCATCTCCTGCGCCAGGCGCGCGATGTCGCCCGGCGTCACCTCGTCGACTTCGGCGGCGACTTCCTCGGCGCTCAGCGTGCGGCCGAACAGCAGCACCTGGGCGGCGGCCTGTTCGGCGCGGGCGAGCGCGCCCTCGCGCCCCATGAACATCGCGCCCTTCAGCTGCGCCTTGGCGCGGGCGAGCTCGGCGTCCGGGACGGGCGTGGTCATGCCGAGGATTTCCGCGGCGGTCACCCGCGCCAGCTCGGCGGCGTCGCCGGCCGCGCAGCCGGCGTACACGCCCAGCACGCCCGTCTCGGCGTAGGTCTCGCCGTAGGCGTCGATGGCGTAGGCAAGGCCGCGCTTCTCCCGCGCCTCCTGGAAGAGCCGCGAGGCCATGCCGCCGCCCAAGATCTCGGCCATCAGCCGCAACGAAAAGTAGGCCGGGTCGCGCGCGCCCACGGACGGCAGCAGCAGCACGACGTTGGCCTGTTCAAGCTTCTTGGAGACAGGCTTCAGCCCGCCCACAAAGCCGGCGGGCGCCGGATGCGGCGGCGGCGCGGCCGCGGCGGCCCCGAAGTCGCGCTCCGCCAGGGCCACCAACTCGGCCTCGTCCACCGCGCCGGCGGCGGCGACCACCAGGGTCTGCGGCCCATAGAGCGCGGCGCGCCAGTCGTTCAGGCTGTCGGGCGCCGCCACGCCGATGGAGTCCACGGTGCCCAGGATCGGTCGGCCCAGCGGCTGGCCGGCGAAGGCGGCTTCCTGCGCCAGTTCGAACACCAGGTCGTCGGGGGCGTCGGCCGCCTCGGCGATCTCCTGGCCCACCACCTGCTTCTCGCGGGCCAGGTCGCCGGCGTCCATCGTCGGGCGCTGCACCAGGTCGGCCAGCACCGCCGAGCCCAGGTCCAGCCCGTCGGCGAGGGCGCGGACCTGGAAGCTGGTGCGCTCATAGCCTGTCGCGGCGTTGATCTGGCCGCCAGCCGCCTCGATCACCTCGACGATGTCGCGCGCCGAGCGTCCGCCGGCGCCCTTGAACACCATGTGCTCCAGCAGGTGCGACCAGCCGCAGCGGGTTTCGTCCTCGGCCCGCGCGCCGCGCCCGGCCACCACCGACAGCGCCACGGTCTGCAGGCCCGGCATGGGGTCGCAGACCACGCGGACGCCGTTGGCCAGCGTATGCACTTGGGGGGTCATCGGTCAGCCTTCCGCGAACGCGCGGACGTAGGCCTTGATGGTGTCGGCGTCGGCCGGCAGCCGGTCGAACCGCTCAGGCTTCTTCGCCAGGTCGGCGACGCCGCGGGGCAGGTCGGGGCTGACGCCCGTGACCTTCGCCACGTCCTCGGCGAACTTGGCCGGGTGCGCCGTCGAGAGCACGACCAGCGGCGCGCCAACGTCGCGGGACCGATGCGCCGCGGCCACGCCGACGGCGGTGTGCGGGTCGATCAGCTGACCGGTCTCGTTCAGGGTCGCCACCATCGTGCGCGCCGTCTCCACCTCGCCGACGCCGATGCCGCGGAACAAACCCCGCATGGCCGAGACCGCCTGCGGGGGCAGCTCGATGGCGCCGGTGGCCGCGAACGCCTCGAACGCGCGGGCCGTCTCGGTGGCTTCCCGTGCAACGCTCTCGAAGTAGAGCCGCTCGAAGTTGGACGCGGCCTGGATATCCATGGCCGGCGACATGGTCGGCGTGAGTTTGCCGCGCACGTAGCGGCCGGTCCCGAAGGTGTGGGCCAGGATGTCATTGGCGTTGGTGGCCACGACGATGCGGCCCAGCGGCAGGCCCATGCGGTGGGCGACGTAGCCGGCGAAGGCGTCGCCGAAGTTGCCCGACGGCACGCAGAACGACACCCGCCGGGCCGGTGCGCCCAGCGCCGCAGCGGTGGTGAAGTAGTAGACCGCCTGGGCCGCGATGCGGGCGAAGTTGATCGAGTTCACGCCCGACAGGTCCACCGCCTGGCGCAGGGCCTGGTCCTGGAACGCGGCCTTCACGATCGCCTGGCAGTCGTCGAACGAGCCCTTCACCGCCACGCAGGCGACGTTGGCCTCGGTCGCGGTGGTCATGAACCGCCGCTGGACCTCGCTGATCCGGCCTTCCGGGAACAGCGCCACGACCTTGACCGCCTTGCGGCCGCGGAAGGCCTCGACGGCGGCGCCGCCGGTGTCGCCCGAGGTGGCGCAGAGGATGGTCTGGGTGCGACCCTGGGCGGCCAGAAGATGGTCGTAGAGCCGCGCCAGCAGCTGCATCGCCACGTCCTTGAAGGCGAGGCTGGGGCCGTGGAAGAGCTCGGCCACGAACAGGCCAGGCTCCAGCTGGACCAGCGGCACGACGGCGGCGTGGGCGAACGTGGCGTAGGCGTCGGCGCACATCTCGGCCACGTCGGCAGCGTCGATCTCGCCCTCGGCGAAGCCACCGATCACCCGGGCGGCGACCTGGGCGTAGGGCTTGTCGGCGAAGCTCGCGATCTCATCGGCCGGGATCTGCGGCCAGCGCTCGGGCACATAGAGGCCGCCGTCGGGCGCGAGCCCGCCCAGCACTGCGTCGACGAAACCCACCGCCGGCGCCTGGCCTCGCGTGGAGACGTACCGCATCAGCCCCTGATCCGCTTGAAGAGCGCGGCCAGATAGACACCGGCCAGCGCTCCGGCAAGGCCGAACCACGTCAGCGCGTACTGGAAGTGGTTGTTCGGGATCTCCGGCGGCAGCGGCGCGGGCCTCAGCTGGGCGAGCTCCGGATTGAGCCTGGTCTCGGCGAACAGGAACACAGGCGCGGGCTGCGAGGCGCCCAACGCCTGGGCCATCGGCGCCACTTCGTGCAGGTACCAGTGGCCTGGGCGGTTCTTCGGCGTGGCGAAGTTGCCGCGCTCGGGCTTGCGCAGCACGCCCACCACCTCGACCGGCGTCCGCTCGGCCGGATCGACCTGCGGCCGCGCGCCGGAACTGTCGGGGATGAACCCGCGGTCCACCAGGATGGAGCCGTAGGCCAGGCCGCTGAGCGGGCACTGCGAGACGAGCCGCGATCCCGCCTGCCCCTCGCGCAGGTCGTAGACCTCCAGGAACGGCGCGCTGGCCAGGCCCGGGCAGACGACGGAGACGCGGGTGAACTCCACGTCGCGGCCACGGGCGAGCTCAGCCAGGGGGTACTCCAGCGCTTGGACCCTGGCATGCTGCAGCTCGAAGATGTGCGCCAGCAGCGCCTCCTTCCACTTCAGCCGCTGCAGTTGCCAGACCCCGAGGGCGATCAGGATCGCGAGCGCGAGCGCCGTGGCGATCGTCATCCCGACGGGCGCGCGCCGGGGAGCCTCATTCATGGGTCGACTGGCCGGCCTTGTTCATGAACTGGGCGGCCAGCAGCACGCCCTTGGTGGGCCGCAGCAGGCCCAGGCAGATCACCAGCGTGAGCGGCATCCAGATGGCCAGGGTCACCAACGCCGACGTGCGATAGGCCACCATCGTGAACAGCGCCCCGAATGCGGTGATGAAGCCCGCGATCAGGATCACGAACACCGCCGGGCCGTCGCCCGAGTCCGCCGCGCGCAGGTCGTAGCCACAGGCCGAGCACTGCGCAGCCACGCCCAGGAAACCCTCGAACAGCGGGCCGCTGCCGCAGTTGGGACAGCGCCCGAGCGCGCCCCACAGCAAGGGATGGGCGGGCATCAGCCGCCCGTATGGGCCCCGAAGATCACGTACAGGAACGCGAACAGGAACAGCCACACCACGTCGACGAAGTGCCAGTACCAGGCCGCCGCCTCGAAGCCGAAGTGCTTCTGCGGGGTGAACCCACCCGCGAGCAGGCGGCCCAGGCACACGGTCAGGAAGATGGTCCCGATCAGCACGTGGAAACCGTGGAAGCCGGTGGCCATGATGAAGGACGAGCCGTAGAGGCCCGAGTTCGCCGCCTCCTCCGAGAAGAACTCGTGGTGCGAGAAGATGTTGTTGTACTCGTAGGCCTGGATCGAGGTGAACAGGACCCCCAGGATGATCGTGAGGAAAAGGCCGATCTTGGCGCCGCGGCGGTCGCCGGTCTGAAGCGCGTGGTGGGCCCAGGTGACCGTGGTGCCCGACAGCAGCAGGGTGAGCGTGTTGACCAGCGGCAGGTGCCACGGCGGCACGGTCTCGATGCCGTGCGGCGGCCAGTGCGCCCAGGCGGTCCGCACCTCGTCGATCGAGGAGATCGCGCGGGCGCCATGGAACAGCGCCATCTCGAAGAAGATCCAGAACCAGGCGACGAAGAACATCACCTCCGAGGCGATGAACAGCATCATCCCGTAGCGCAGGCCGATGGAGACGACCGGCGTGTGGTCGCCCTGGTTGGCTTCCAGCACCACGTCGCGCCACCACACGATCATCGTGAAGAGCACGCCCGCCAAGCCCGCGAAGAACAGCCAGGCGGTATGCTGCGGCAGGCCGAAGAGGCCCTTCATCCAGGTGACGCCGCCCAGCGCCATCACCGTGGCCGAGATCGAGCCGATCAGGGGCCAGGGCGAAGGGTTCACCAAGTGGTAGTCGTGCTTGACGCCAGCAGCCATCGTTCGTCCAAGTCCCCTACAAATCCGGGCGCGGCAAGGCTGCGGGACTCACCCCGCGCTCAAGCCGGTTCGGTGTGGCTATAGCCCCCCGCCGCGGCCTCCGCCAAGGGGAGAATGACCCCGGCGCGCGCCAATCACCAGGCGACGCGCAGTTGGACTCCATAGGTGCGGGGAAGGTTGTAGCGCCGCACGTCGTTCGTGGCGCTGGGCGCGTCGAACACCAAGTAGTTCTCCTGGCCCAGGTTGTTGGCGAAGACTGAGACCTCGTAGCGTCTCCAGTCGATGCCGATGCGGCCATTGAGCAGCAGGTAGTCGAAGAGCGGCGGCGTCTGCGCAACCTCCTGCACGCCGCCCTGGCGACCCGACCCCTGGATGTTCACGAAGAGCGAGGCGTCGCGCGGCAGCGGATGCTGGTAGTTCACGTTGAAGGTCTCGGTGAACTTCGGCTGCTGCGGCTGGTGCAGGCCCTTGTCGACGCCGCCGGTGATCTTGCCGCCCAGGCGCGCGGCGCCCACCGTGACCCGCAGGACGCCGCCCAGGACCTCGCCCCGGCCGGTCACCTCGATCTCCATGCCCCAGAGCTTGGCTGGGCCGGCATTGAACGCGAAGGAGGTGGCCTGGACGGGACAGACCGGATTGCCCAGTGCGCAACCGTTCGTGCCCTGGATGATCAGGTTGTCGAAGTGGTTCTCGTAGTAGGCCGCCGCGACATAGAGGTTGCGCGCGACGTTGCCCTTGTAGCCGGCCTCGTAGGCCGTGACCGTTTCGTTGTCGAAGGCCACCGGCACCGGGATCGGCTGGCGCGGGTCGCCGAGGCTCGAGTTGAATCCGCCCGCGCGGTACCCCGTGCCCACCTTGGCGTAGACCAGGCTGTCGGCGATCGGCTTGTACCCCAGGGTGACCGTGTAGGAGGTGTTGTCCGCCTTGCGCGCGCCGTCGACGTTGAAGCTGCCGGGAACCGGCGCGCCCGTCCTGAAGTCGAACCGCCGGGTGTGGAAGTCCTCGTCGTCGTGGGTGTAGCGCAGGTCGGCGGAGAGGTTCAGCCGCTCGGTGATGTCGTAGGCCGCCGAGCCATAGAGCGCCCAGGACTCGAAGCGCAGCACGCCCTTGTCCCAGGTCCCGAAGTTGTTGCTGGCCGCCGTCGGCGTCTTCTCCAGGACGTTGGACGGGGTGTCCTTCAGCAGGAAGTACTCGCCGCCGGCGACCCACTGCAGGGACTTGAGCGCGCCCACGCCGGCGCCGCTGAAGTGGGTGTCGTGGTAGGTGATGCGGGCGTGATCGAGCTGGTCGCCGCCCTGGGCGAAATCGGTGGCGAGCAGCGCGTTCACCGCCGCCGGGGCCACCTTGCCCGCCGCGATCGACTGGCGGACGAAGTCGATCGATGAGGCGTCGCGGTCGTAGGCGTTCTCTCCATGCCGGTCGCGGACCATCGTGATGGTGTCGAGCTTGGCGGGTCCGAAGTCGTAGCTGGCGGTCAGCTCGGCGTCGCCGATGTCCTGCTTGGCCTTGGAGGGCGAATTCCAGGGGGTCTCGTACTTGTCGCCGAAGTTGCCTCTCGGGAAGGTCGCATTCGGAAACGTCACCACCTGGAACACGAGGCCCGGCAGCCGCTCGGAGCCGTGTTCCAGCATCAGGTTCGCCTTGAACGGTCCGTTGTCGTAGGCGAGCTGCGCCCGGTAGAAGTCCTTGAACTGCGCGTCGGCGTACTGGTCGATGACGTAGAGGTGGTAGAAGCCCTTCGGCTGGTCCATCACGTCGATCCCCAGGCGCGCGGCGAAGTGCTCGCCCAGGGGGATGTTGGTGACGCCCTGGAACTCCTTCAGCTCGTGGACGCCCACGGTGAACTGACCCCAGCCGTTCCAGTTATGCTCCGGCCGCGCGGAAATCACGTTGATCGAGCCGCCCTCGGCGTTGCGGCCGTTCAGGCCGCCCTGCACCCCGCGCAGCACCTCGATGCGCGCCGGGTCGAAGAGGTCGAGGTCGGTGAACGTCCGGCCGCCCACCGTGCCCCCGCCGATGAACGCCCCGTCGCGGAAGAGGCCGACGCCGGCCTCGGCGTTCGTGGCCCGCGAGGTCCCCGAGCCGCGCAGGGAGACGTCGGAGGTGATCGGGTTCGAGGTGTTGGCAAAGTTCACTCCCGGCACATTGGCCAGCAGGCTCTGGGCCGTGGGGATGCCGCCCATGTCGCGGATGTCTTCCGCGCTG
>Ga0308175_100004170_pt1 | contig 10116 bp, 9 predicted proteins | sample PhyCR1_3_FD_203893 | JGI IMG/M metagenome (GOLD analysis project Ga0308175, IMG submission 203893) | Soil microbial communities from UC Gill Tract Community Farm, Albany, California, United States - DLSLS.C.R1 | ecosystem: Environmental > Terrestrial > Soil > Agricultural land | place: USA...
ATACGGTGTCAGTTTCGCGAACGCACGGGTGATCGCCAGCTCCGAATACGGCCGCAGCAGCGAGCAGTAATCCAGGTCGGCCGCCACGTGGCTGTGCAGCCAATCGGACAGCAGCGTCTCGAACGCAAAACCCTTGCTCCACTGGTGGTTCACCTGCTGGCCTTCGTATTCGAGTGTGGCGGCCGAGGCCGAACGCTCGTTGGCGAAGGCGATGGAGTCGTAGCCATAGAGGATCGCCGCCAGCGCCAGGATCGCCGAGTTCACCGCGGTCACCGGGATATGGCCGTTCCATGCGCCCAGGCGGTTGAGCTCGAACAGTACTGGCGACAGCTCGCGCTGGATGTTCAGCGTTGGTAGCCCGGTGCGTTCGGCGCAGGCGGCGATCAGCGGAGAATTGCCGATCCACACCGCGGTGGCCTCGCCTCCTATCGCCTTGATCGCTTCCACCGCGACCAGCGAGTCCTTGCCGCCACCGATCGGAACCAGCGTGCGTTGGGGCAGGTCCAGCGCGGGGGCGGGCGCGGGCGCCGCACCGCCGCGCGGGAAGGCGATCCGTCCGCGCAGGTCCAGGCCATTGCGGTAGGCGAACTCGGCCAGACCGTGCAGGTAGAGCGCGTCGCACAGGTCGGCGGTCTGCCCGTCCAGCGGCGCCAGCTCGATCGTCGGCGGCACGCCTGCCTTGTAGTAGCTCACGCCGGCGACCAGGTGCAGCAGCTTCAGCGCCGCGTCGAAAGCCTGCTGGCGGTTGGCCGGCAGCGCAGGCGCATCGGGAAAACGGATGCGCTCGATCATCTCCTCGCCCTGGTCGAACGCGTAGGCCAGTTCCGCCACGCCGTCGGCATAGCTGGCGCGGACAAAGCGGAAGGCCTGGGTCAGGCGGGGTTGAATCTGGGTATTCACTCGTCTACTCCATCCATCCAGCGCAATGCGCAGGATTCGGTTTGTGCCTCGATCTGGCGGCTTCCTTTCCAGGCGCGGATCGGGTGAGGGCCAGGCTCGCCTGGATCTGTCGCACGGTCCAGGCGCCCTCGTCAGCCCGGTATTGTTCCAGAAACGCAGCACATGGCGCCTGTCCGGGGTAGGTCGAGGCCGGGGCGAAATCGAAGCATCCAGGGCTCTCGAAAGCGTTGCCGTTCGCTCGGAAGATGGTGTGCAGCTGCGCGGGAAGTGATCACACGGTGATCCCGGGCCTTTTCGCCCGCCCGACGACCGGCGACGCAGCGTCAGGCGTGTCCCATCCGCCGGTGCAACAAGGTCACCGCCAGCCCGCCGCCCACGGCCACTGCCAGCCAGGTCAACACCGGCTGCCAATCGCCGCCCAGCCAGCAGGCGCAGGACACCGCAGCGATCGCGGTCACGCCGATCGCCAGTGCCAACATCGCGTCGCTCGCGCGGCGACGGCGTTCCCACAGCAGCAGGAACGCTCCGATCGCGACCAGCAGCATCGCCGCCGCACGCCGGGCGGTCGTGAACTCGGGCGGATCGGGCACATCCGGCAGCACGTCGCTGAGCGTGCGATCACCCACCTGTACCTGGTAACCCATGCCATCGCCCGCCTGGCTGGCACGCACCAGCCGTTCGCCATCGAGACGCGCGAACACCGTCACCGGCTGCAGCGGCACCGCCTGCCAGCTCACCCGCACATCACCCAACTGCGGCGAGTCCGGGTTGGCACTGGTGACCAGATAGTCGTGGTAGACGCTGAAGCTCGCGGCCAGATTGGCCGGCAGCCGGGCCGGTTCGGGCGTTACCGTTTCGGCGCCGGGCAGTGCGTTGATCAGGAACGGGCCGAGCTCGAAACCGCCGACCCGCACCATCGCGGCGACAAAGCGATGGCTTTGCAGCGGCATGGATGTGGGATTGGCGTGCCCCCGCGGGTGCTCGAATTTGCTCGCGTCGAGCAACTGGTCGGCCCAGTCCAGTTCGTAGTGCACGTCATCGCCCAGGCGCACCTCGCGCCACTGGAACATCTCCACGCGACGATCGAGTGCCGGCGTGGCCACGGTCAGGTTGAAGTCGCCATCGCGCGGTTGCTCGACCACCTCGGGCGTGCCCGAAACCAGCACCATGCTGCCGTGCAGCCCCGGTTGCGGACCACGCGCGCCCGCCGCGACCACGTCACCGCCGTGACGCGCCGCCGCCAGGTGGTGGATCAGCAGGCCGCGTTCGGTGATGGCTGCCAGGCCCAACCCGGCGATCAGCAGCACCGCGGCGCCACCGAGCAGCACGGCCCGCGTTCCCCTACGCATCAGCCGTGTCACCCGGCCACGCTCGCGGCGGGTGACTCACCGCGCAGGCTGGCCCGCTCGTCGGCCGTGCCGAAGCGGCCGCGCTCGTCGCGGGTCACCCGCGCCAGCGCGCAGGCGTGGTCGTGGGTGAAGAACAACTGCACCCCGCGCGCGAGCTTGTCTTCCAGGAACTCGCGCTTCTCGTCGATCAGCGTCTCCGGTGCGCGGTCATACCCCATGGTGATCGGCAGGTGCACCCACGAGCGGCCCGGGATCAAGTCCGCGCAGAACACCACGCCACCCACCTCGGCCAGCATCAGGCCCGGCGTATGGCCGTTGGAAAAGTGGAAGCGCACCGATTCGCCCAGCGCCCTCGAATGCGGTCCATCGATCAGCTCCAACCGACCGCTCGCTTCAAGCAAGCCCGCCAACTCCGGGATGAAAGACGCGCGGTCGCGCGGATGCGGCGCCGTGGCGCGGCGCCAGTGTTCGGCACCAACCAGGAAAGTAGCGTTGGGAAACAGTAGCCGCGGCGGCTCGCCCTCGCGCCACGGCGCGAGCAGGCCGCCGGCGTGGTCGAAGTGCAGGTGCGAGAGCACCACCGCATCGATGTCCTCGTGCGACAGGCCCGCTTTGGCGAGCGATTCGAGCAGGACGTGACGGTCTTCCACCACGCCGTAGCGTTCGCGCAACTTGGGTTCGAAAAAGGCGCCGATGCCGGTCTCGAACAGCACGTTGCGGCCGTCCAGGTCCTTCACCAGCAGGCAGCGGCAGGCCAGCGGAATGCGGTTCTCCGCGTCCGGCTCGATCCAGCGCGACCACATCGCGCGCGGCGCGTTGCCGAACATGGCGCCACCGTCGAGTTTCTGGGTGTTGCCCTCAAGGGACCACAGCTGCATGACATGTCCCCTGTCAAGGATGCCTGCGGGGATTCTACGCAGGGGCACCGGCGCTGTCTGCCGTTCCCCGAAAAAGGGAGGCGGCGGGCGCCCCGGTCTCTGTGGCAGCCCGCTTGCGGGCGATGCTCCTTGATCTAGCGCGAGACCAGGGCAAGCGCATCGCCCGCGAACGGGCTCCTGCGAGGAGAAGGGAATGGGCTTACTGCACCTTGCCCAGGCCGGATGGGCGGCGCGGATCGCTCGCCGCCTCCAGCGTGTTGCTGCGATGGTCCCAGGTGACCACGTTCATGAAGCCCCACGGCGAGCGTGGTTGCAGCGTATAGCCCATGCGCTCGAGCTCGCGCGCGGTGGCCGGGTCGAACACACCCTGCTCCACGTCCACCCGGTCGGGCAGGAACTGATGGTTGTAGCGCTTCTGCGCCACGATGTCGCTGGCGTCCTTGCCGTCGATGAAGGCGAGGATGCCTTCGAGCACCTGGGTGATGATGGTCGAACCACCCGGCGAGCCGATCACTGCGGTGCGGTCGGCACCGATCACCAGGCTGGGCGACATCGAGGACAGCATGCGCTTGCCCGGCGCCGGTGCGTTGGCCTTGCTGCCGAGCAGGCCGTAGACGTTGGGCTTGCCCGGCACCAGCGCGAAGTCATCCATCTCGTCGTTGAGCAGCACGCCGGTGCCGGCGGCGACGAAGGTCGAGCCCAGCGTGTAGTTCACGGTCGAGGTGACGGCGATCATGTTGCCGTCCTTGTCGATGATCGAGAAATGCGTGGTGTGCGGGCCCGGGTCGCGTGCGGCGCTGGAGGGCAGCATCGAGGACGGGGTGGCCCGGTCGGGCAGGATGCTCTGGCGCAGGCCGTCGGCGTAGAACGGCGACAGCAGCATGTCCAGCGGCATCTTCACGAAGTCGGGGTCGCCCAGGTAATCGTTGTGGTCGCGGAAGGCGCGGCGCATCGCCTCGATCACGTAGTGCACGCGATGGGCGCGGTCGAGTTTTTGCATGTCCACGCCGCGCAGGATATTGAGGATCTCGGCGATCGCTACACCGCCGGAGGACGGCGGCGGCGCGGTGACGATGCGGTAGCCGCGATAGTCCACGCTGATCGGCGCGCGCTCCTTGACCTGGTAGGCGGCCAGGTCGGCCGCGCTCCAATTGCCGCCCGCCGCGCGCACGGCGGCGACCAGCTGGTTCGCCAGCTCGCCCTTGTAGAAGCCGTCGCGGCCCTGCCGCGCCAGGATTTCCAGCGTGCGCGCCTGGTCCGGGTCATGCCAGGCCTTGCCTGGCACCGGCGGCTGGCCATCGACCAGGTACTTGGCGGCCGAGGCGGGCCAGCGCTTGAGGTCGTCGGCGCGCTCGGCGATGGCGTGGCGCAGGCGGCTGTCCGGCTCGAAGCCGTTGCGCGCGGTACGGATCGCCGGTGCCAGCGCGGCGCTCATCGGCAACTTGCCGTAATGCGCGGACAACCAGGCCAGCCCGGCCGGCTCGCCGGGGATGCCGGCCGAGAGCGGGCCGGTCAGCGCGGTGTCGCGGTTGGGTGAGCCATCCGCGTTCACGTAGTCCTTGGCGTCGACCGCTGCCGGCGCGGCCTCGCGGGCGTCGATGAACACTTCGCGTCCATCCGCGGCCCGCCGCAGCACCGCCATGAAGCCACCACCCAGCCCGGAACTCTCCGGCTCGACCACCGACAGCGTGGAGGCCACCGCCACCGCCGCATCGAACGCGTTGCCGCCTTTGGACAGCACTTCCAGTCCCGCGTTGGTGGCCAGGAAATTCGCACTGGCGACCGCCGCATGGCCCGGCGCCTGCGCCCGTGTCGCAACAGGCGATGCATGCGTGGCCTGCGTGGGCGGGGCCGATGCTGAGGCGGTGCCCGTGGTCAGCAGCAGGCTCAGTAGCGCAACGCGCCAACGCGGGGACAAGCTCATGCAGTGATCTCCTTCGCCATCAACAGGCGGTATTTCAGTTCGAGTTGTTCGCCGGTCTCGATGTGGTCCGGGTCGATGACGATGCACTCGACCGGGCAGACCACCATGCACTGCGGCTCGTCATGGTGGCCCACGCACTCGGTGCATAGCGCCGGATCGATGACGTAGTACTCCTCGCCAAGCGAGATCGCCTTGTTCGGGCACGCCGGTTCGCAGACGTCGCAGTTGACGCAGGTGTCGAGGATCTTCAGGGACATGCCGTCAATGGTACTGCGCAGCAGCAGGTTCCGCGCCTTCCCTGGTGTCTGTAGGAGCCCGCTTGCGGGCGATGCTCTCTCGACGCGCCTCTACTAGGCGCATCGCCCGCAAGTGTGCGCGCGCACGGACGCCGCCGTGTCCGCAAAACGAAAACGCCCGCGACGCAGCAAGCATCGCGGGCGCTCGAAGCGCGAATGGGCGCCTCTTACATCGCCACGAAGCGCACCGTCGCGCCAGTCGGCTGCAGTGCCGCGACCACGCGGTCCTTGTCGGCTTGGTCACCGATGAACAGCACGATCACGTCCTTGAAGGAACCCGGCTTGGCATCCTTGAACGCGGCGATCAGGAAGTCGCCGGTCTTGGCCGAGCTCGGACCGGCGAAGGCCAGCAGATTGCCCGGCAGCACGCCGCGGGCGACGGTGTCCTGCACGTTCTGCAACTGGCGGTTGTACTTGGCCATGGCGTCGTCATCGGTGCCGGCCGGGACCAGATAGGCATACGGACGCTCGGCGGTCATGCCCTGCATGTTGGCCTGCACGATCTGGCCGAGGTAGGCGTTCCACGCCTGGGCATCGCTCGGGTTGGTCGGCTTGGGAACCGTGGCCTGCTGGGTGGTCTGCTGGCTGTCGTCCTGCTTGTTGCAGGCACTCAGTGCCAGGGTGCCGGCCAGCGCCAGGGTGGCGACGATCAAAAACTTACGCATGGGTGTCTCCCTGTGAAGTGGATTTAGTCGTGCGCCAGCGCTGCCGCATGGCCTGTTGCACCGCCGGATGCACGAAACTGGAAATATCGCCACCGAGGCGACCGATCTCGCGCACCAGCGAGGAGGAAATGAAGCTGTACTGCTCCGACGGCGTGAGGAACAAGGTTTCCGCCTGCGGGATCAGGTGGCGGTTCATGCTCGCCAGCTGGAACTCGTATTCGAAGTCCGACACTGCGCGCAGCCCGCGGATGATCACGCCGGCGCCGAGCTCGGTGACGAAATTGGCCAGCAGCGTATCGAAGCCGCGCACTTCCACATTGGGCAGGTCGGCCAATGCCAGCCGCGCCAGCGTGATGCGCTCTTCCAGGCGGAACCCCGGCCCCTTGCTGGAGCTCTCGGCCACCGCCACCACCACGCGCTCGAACAGCGGTGCGGCGCGCGACACCAGGTCGGCGTGGCCGTTGGTTATCGGGTCGAAGGTGCCGGGATACACGGCCAGACGCTTGTTGACCGGAGTTTTGTTCACGTGGGGCGTGCCGCGAAAGTTGCGGTTAGCTTAACGGAAGCTCCGCGCAGCGGCGATAGAGCGCATGGCGCACCTCGCCCGCGCGACCCTCGCGATGCAGCATCCAGTTGGACGGAAGCACGGGCACCACGTCACCCGGTGACTCGACGTAGATCCACGCCTGCGCGGCCAGCCAGCCGCCCACTTCCAGCCGTTGCGCCAGCGGGGTCCACAGGTCCGCGGCGAACGGCGGATCGAGGAACACCAGGCCGAACCGCGTCGGTGTTCCCCCCAGGAAACCGGCGGCGTCGGCGACGCTCACCGCAGCACCGACGACCTTCAGCCGCGCGAGGTTATCGCGCAAGGCCTGCGCCGCACCCGCGTCGCGCTCGACGAAGCGCACCGCGCCCGCACCGCGCGACAGCGCCTCGATGCCCAGCGCACCGGTCCCCGCGCACAGGTCCAGCGCCTGCACGCCGGCCAGCATCGGGGCAAGCCAGTTGAACAACGTCTCGCGCACCCGCTCCGGGGTCGGACGCAGGCCAGGCAGGTCCGGCACGTCCAGCCGCGAATTGCGCAGGCTGCCGCCGATGATGCGGATGCGACCTGGCGCGCCCTTCATGTCTGGCGCTCCTCGTAGAAGTGCACCTTGCGCGCGGCCGCACCGCGCCGGACCACCGTGGCAAGCGCCGCACATGGCGCGTTGCTGCAGGGAGCTCGCCGGTGCGTATGGCCCTCAGCGGCCAGTCTGTTAGCGGGTGATAGCATCCGCGCATTGTCTTTGAAGCGCCGCCGCAATGCTCAAATTCTGGAAGAAAAAACCCACCGAAACGACTTCGGAGCAGCCGGTCGAACTTGGCCAGGCGCCGCCAGCCGACGCGGACGGCACCAACCCGCTGCAGCAGCAGGCCGGTGCCGGGCAGCCTGCGGAAACCCCGGATCCGGCCGCACCATCGGTCGTCGACGAGGCGCCGCCACCGGCCGAGCCCGAACCCGTGCCAGCCAGGCGCAGCTGGCGCGAACGCCTTTCCGGTAGCGGTTTCGCCAAGGGCCTCAATTCGTTGTTCGTGCGCCATCCCAAGCTCGACGACGACCTGCTCGACGAACTGGAGACCCTGCTGATCACCGCCGACGTCGGCGTGGAAGCCAGCACCACGCTGGTCGAAAGCCTGCGCAAGCGCATGCACAAACGCGAGTTCGCCGATGCCGACGCGCTGCTGGCGGCGTTGCGCGAATCGCTGGTGGCGATGCTGCTGCCGGTGCAGCAACCGCTGCAGATCGGTAGCCACAAACCCTTCGTGGTGCTGACCGTCGGCATCAACGGCGTCGGCAAGACCACCACGATTGGCAAGCTGGCACGCAGGTGGCGCGACGAGGGTCAGCAGGTACTGCTGGCTGCCGGCGACACCTTCCGCGCCGCCGCCGTGGCCCAGCTGAAGACCTGGGGCGAGCGCAACAACGTGCCGGTGATCGCGCAAGGCCAGGATGCCGATTCGGCCAGCGTGATTTTCGACGCGCTGCAGGCCGCGCGCTCGCGCAACGCCGACGTGCTGATCGCCGACACCGCCGGCCGCCTGCATACCCAGGGCGGGCTGATGGACGAGCTATCCAAAATCGCGCGCGTGCTGAAGAAGATAGACACCGATGCACCGCACGAGGTGCTGATGGTGATCGACGGAACCACCGGCCAGAACGCGATCAGCCAGTTGCGCCAGTTCCAGCAGATCGTCGGTGTCACCGGGCTGGTGGTGACCAAGCTCGACGGTACCGCCAAGGGCGGCGTGGTGTTCGCGCTGGCGCGCGAGTTCGGCCTGCCGATCCGCTTCGTCGGCCTGGGCGAGAGTGCCACTGACCTGCGCACTTTCGATGCGCGCGCTTTCGTCGATGGCCTGCTGCCGGCCACGCTGACCCGTGCCTGAGCGCGCACGCCGATGACGCGACGGCTGCGCCTCGCGCTGCTCGGTCTGGCCGGTGTGCTCGTCGCCGGGCTGGTCGCGCTGCTTGTGACGGTCTACCTGCTGCTGCAGCCGGAGCGCTTCACCGCGATGCTGCAGGAGCAGGCGCGCGGCGCGGGGCTCGAACTGAGTCTGGCCAGCCCGGCCAGCCCGACGCTGTTCCCGCGCCCGGCGCTGGAGCTGCAAGGCCTCACGCTCACCGCGCAAGGCGCGAGCATGCCGATCCTGCTCGCCGCCAACGGCCGGCTCGCGCTGCCCTGGCGCACGCTGTTCGGCGGCCCGACGGTGATCTCGCGGCTGGAGATCGACGCGCCGCGGGTCGACCTCGATGCGCTGCAGGCATGGCTCGCCAGCCTGCCCGCCAGCGGCGCTGGCGCTCCCAACATTCCGCGCATCGACACCGGCGTGCGCATCGCCCGCGGCACGCTCGTGCGTGGCAATCAGCTGCTGTTGCGCGACTTCGCGCTGGACGCCGGCAGCCTGCTCACCGGCGAGCCGTTCCCGCTGGTGGTGTCGGCCAAGGATGCCGACGGCACGCCAATGCAGCTGCGCCTGACCGCCACGCCACGCATCCAGGGCAACGCCCTGCAGTTCAACGACGTCGACCTCAACCTCACCCGCGGCGCCACGCTGTCGATGCGCCTGAGCGGCGAGGCGCACTGGCACGGTGCCGCCGATGCCGCCGCCACGCTCGCCGGTTCGCTTACCCAGGCCAACGCCGGCCGCTATGACATCGCCCTGCACCTGACCCCGGCCAACCAGAGCGAGCCGCTGCTGCTGGCGGTCAAGCTCGATGGCCCGGGCAATCACGTCGACCTGCGCCTGCCGCCGCTGGGCGTGGCGCGCTGGTGGTCGCGCATCGGCAACGAGCAGGGACCGCAGCTCACTGTTCCGCCCGGCAGCGGCCACGTGGATGTGGCCACGCTCGACCTCGCCGGTGTCCACGTCGAAGGGCTGCAGATGCAAATCACCCCCGCGCCCACGAGCAGCAGCAGCGCGCCCGCCATTCCGGCCACCAGCACCAGCCGATGAGTTCCACCCTCGCCGCCGACCTGCTGCCCTGGTTCGACCGCCACGGGCGCCACGATCTTCCCTGGCAATCGGCCACGGCTGATGGTCGCCGCGACGCCTATCGCGTGTGGCTGTCTGAGGTGATGCTGCAACAGACCCAGGTCGCCACGGTGATCCCGTACTTCCTGCGTTTCACCGAGGCGTTGCCGACCCTGCCCGCGCTCGCCGCGGCGACGGAAGACCATGTGTTCGCGCTGTGGTCCGGGCTCGGCTACTACCGCCGCGCGCGCTTCCTGCACCGCGCCGCGCAACTGTGCGTGGAACGCCACGGTGGCGAGTTGCCGCGCGGGTTCGACGCGCTGGCCGCGCTGCCGGGCATCGGCCGCTCCACCGCCGGCGCGATCCTGGCCCAGGCGCACGGCCTGCGCTTTGCGATCCTCGACGGCAACGTCAAGCGCGTGCTCGCGCGCTACCACGGCATCGAAGGCCATCCCGGCCAGGCCGCGGTCGAGCGGCAACTATGGGAACAGGCCGACCGGCACACGCCGCACGAACGCGTCGCCGACTACACCCAGGCGATCATGGACCTGGGTGCCACGCTTTGCGTGCGCTCGCGTCCGTCATGCCCGGCCT
>Ga0308175_100004171_pt1 | contig 10116 bp, 12 predicted proteins | sample PhyCR1_3_FD_203893 | JGI IMG/M metagenome (GOLD analysis project Ga0308175, IMG submission 203893) | Soil microbial communities from UC Gill Tract Community Farm, Albany, California, United States - DLSLS.C.R1 | ecosystem: Environmental > Terrestrial > Soil > Agricultural land | place: USA...
TCGGTTGACGCTGGCGGCGTCCTCGCTGCGTGGCGAGCGAGTGGATTGACGGCTACCGCCGCGGTCCCACGTGATACCGTCGTTGCGCTGGCGGCGAGACTCGGCGCTGAGCGCGTCGTACTCGGCGGCGTTGTCGGCGACCCGGCCAGGCTTGTCATTACGGCGAAGGTTGTTTCGGTGCCGGCCGGTGCGGATCGAGGCGAAGCGTCGGTCTCCGGCCCAGCGGATAGTCTCACCGCGCTCATCGACCGTCTTGCCGCGCGGCTGCTTGTGGCGGATGCAGGCGAAGAGGAACAGCTCGCTGCCTACACGACAGCGTCACTCCCCGCTCTGCGAGCATTTCTGGCCGGGCAGGCCGCTTTTCGTCGAAACGATTTCGCGCGCGCGCTCACACAATATGATGTCGCGCTTCGGCGAGATTCGTCGTTCGCACTCGCCGCGCTCTACCGAGCGCTCGCCGCAGACGAGCTGAATGATGATTCCCAGCTCCAGCTTTCCGTCGCACTCGCATGGCCAGGGAGATCCTCCCTCAACGAGCGTGACCGATCTGTGCTTACGGCGTTTTCTGGCCCGCGGTACCCTGCTGCATCGACGGCAAGCGAGCTCTCAGCTGCGTGGCGGCGAGTTGTCGACCTTGGGATAACGAGCGCGGAGGCGTGGTCCGTCGTCGGTGCGCGCCTCGTTCATGACGGCGCGTCGGCGGGCCTCGCGAACCCATTGGACCAGGCCTCGAGCGCATATCAGCGTGCGCTCGCGTTGAACCCGGAATACGTACCGGCGTGGCGCGCACTCGCGCGGCTCGGTGACGCGCCGTCCGATTCGTCGCTCGCCGACCGGAATGACGCAGACTTCACCGTGGCCCAGCGTGAAGCCGCTTCTAGGATCACCCCGTTCATCCGGTGGCGCGCCGCGATCGCGACCGATGATGCTGCCTCACTTCGGCGCTTTCGTGATAGCCTACCACTGCTCGGCCCCGTTACGCTTCGCGCGATTGCCCGCGGGAGTCAGTTCGACGCAATAGGGGTCGAGGACGGCGTGCAGGCGCTCGCCCTGTTGCGGCAGCGAGCGACTCGAGTGGCTGACATCGCGGCGCTCGCTCTGGCTGAGCACAGCCTCGCGATGAACCGCGGCCGCCCTCGTGAGGCGCTCGCGGCGACCTCCCGGCTTCGACGAGCGTTGCCGAGCTCTCACGCTTGGCTCCGACTCAGAATTCTGGATGCGCTGTACGGCAACGGCGACAGCACCGCCGCGGAGTCGGCGGCAAACGAGCTGACCGAGCTTGCCGGCCGCGGACCTTCGCGTTCGACGACGAGCTCGGCCACGTGGTTTTCCGACGTGTGTGTGCTCGCTCAGTGGCGTCTGGCACATGGTGATACGGTCGGCGTTCGGGAATCGGTCAACGCGCTCGTCTCCGCGCATTCCGTTATCCCGTCCCCGTTTCCGGTGAGCCCGGCGCCTAACGCATGTGCCGCGCTCGTCGATGCGTCGCTGGCTGTCGTCCGCGGGCTTCCCGACGCTGCGTCACGTCTCCGGCGTGTCGACTCCTTGATGTTCACTCCGCAGGTGACTGGCGATGTGATCGCGTATGCCCCGTTGCTCCTGGCCCGTCTGCACGAGCGCCGTGGCGACACGGCGCTCGCCTTGCGAGCGCTTCGGAGGCGGACCTACATGTCCGGCTGGCCACGGTACCTGGCGAACACGTGGCTCGAGGAAGCGAAGCTTGCGACGCAAGTCGGAGACAGCACGGGCGCCCACGTAGCGTATCGTCGGTTCCTCGCGCTTCGCAGCGACCCCGAGAAAGACCTGCTACCCGAGGTCGAGGCAGTCAGGTCATTGGTCGAATCGCGTGTCACAGGCGCGGACACCACGATGGGGCATGGACGTTAGGCAGGTGAGCGGGCGAAACCCCGCGGCCCTTTGTTACGATTCGCTTCCTGACAGAATCGGATTGGCCGTTCGCGATTCTATCGACCGCACGGACCTGTGAGGGATCAGGAGCGCTCGCCCCTCCTCCGTGAGATCGCGCTCATTGAGTACCGCTTTCGTACCGCTGACGAGCGTGACCTCCACCTCGCCGTGGGTTCCGTGAAACACCATCGCGATGGTCGACGGGTTGATTGCATACGAGTGATTGACCCAAACGAAGCGACTGCCGTTGGGCTCAGCTTGCATCCGCATTCTCCGAAAAATCTCGAGGCTGTTTCGCGTGCACGCTACGTCGCGAATTCACCACTCAGCTGCCTCGACAGATTGAACGAACGATGCGCCACTTACGAGGCCCGTCGAGTTACCGGCGGCCGGCGGGAACCCTGCCGCCAATTCGTGCTTCTTGCGTCCGAACGAGCGAACACACAAACCGGCCGCCCTGCATCCTCGACTACGCTCGCACGTGTGCCGTACACACCGGTCGAACCGACCGCCGTCAGGAAGTTTGACGCGGATTCAGACGTCTCGAACTCGATCCCATCTGCCCCAAGAACGCCATCGATCAAACACGACGCAGCCGGAATCCGCATGAACTTCTCGGCCGACGCGAACGGGACATGAAAGAAGAAATTCATTCGCGCGCACGGATAGCGGGCGCGAACAAGTCGTGGGACCAGCATCAGGTGGTAATCGTGGACCCAAACCAGATCGCCGGCCCGTAGCTCACGCAGAATCGCTTCGGCGTATCGCTGATTTACGGCGCGGTACGTGTCCCAGTCGCCATTGAGAACAGGCTTGCAGGTTAGACCGTGTAGCGCCGGATACAACAGCTGGTTCGAAAAGCGGTTGTAGAACGCCCTCACCTCGTTCTGCGACAACTGGACATCGATATGATTTGGCCGTCGTCGATTTCCGGCGGTCGGACGTGTCGGGACCGCAGCGATAACCACGCAGGCCCCGCCCGACCGACGTGAGAGCGGGCTGGAGAAGCCGGGTGAAGTCATTGGTTTGACGTTGGGTAGCTGATTGAGCGTTTTGTCGGCAGTAATGGATCGCACTCACGCCCGTAGCTTAGAACCAGACAGTCAACCAGGCCTCAGCTAACTCTCAGCCGAGGTTCCAATCGAGATAGAATATCCGACAAGCCCCACAGCAGGTTCGATGCGTGGCGTCCGCACCCGGCCTGATCTCGATGAACGCCTGCACGCGCGATGGCGGCTCGTCTCCGGCGGACAGGCTGTGCCACAACTGCACAACGCGACGGCACTGCTGCCGGAGGCGAAGGTCTACCATGTGACGGGCCCCGGTTCCAACATCGCTACAGCCTACCTCGATCTCGTCGCCCTTCTGGCCGCGCTCACACCTTCGCGGCCGGCCCGCTTGGTGGCCAAATCAATGCCTGCCAAAAAAAGTCGCCGGAACACGTGTGTATCCCGACGACTGGAACCGCTTGGGCGTTCGCAACGTCCAAAGAGCACGCGATGGACTCGAATCCACGACGTGCAGCTTAGGAAGGTGACCGTCTACGGACGCGCAACCGCTGAATAGCCGGGTACTCGAGCGCGTTAGGATGGCAGCTCAGTCGGTTGGAATCGTGTCGTCCCCAACGGACCAATAGAGACAACTCGAAACATTGCGTGTAGCGTCTTGCGGCGAGGAATCCCCGCGGCGACCGCACACGTTGACGTAACAGCGCGTCTGCGACCATATTTCGACCACTGGTCTAACCATTGGTCTAGAACGGAGATCTCGATATGAAGAACGTCCTCATCGTCGGCGCCGGTATCGCCGGTCCGACGCTCGCTTACTGGCTGCAGCGCGCGGGCTACGACGCCACGCTCGTCGAGCGCGCTCCCGAGATTCGCCGCGGCGGATACCTGATCGACTTCTGGGGCGCCGGCTTCGACGTGGCCGACCGGATGGGTATCGTCCCTGAGGTGATACGCCGTGGGTATCATCTGGCCGAGGTCCGGCAGGTCGGCGACGAGGGACAGCGCATCACCGCGTTCGATCCGGAGCTGTTCGTGCGCGGGACGAGTGGGCGCTACGTGAGCATCGCCCGCAGCGAGCTCGCGGCAATCATCTACCGCGCGCTCGGCGACCGTGTCGAGACGATCTTTGGAGATGGCGTTCGCGCGCTCGACGACGACGGCGATCGCGTACGCGTCACGTTCGACAGCGGCACGACCCGCGATTTCGACCTGGTCATCGGCGCCGACGGTCTCCATTCGCAGGTGCGCCGGCTGGTCTTCGGGCCGCAGGAACGATTCGAGAAGTACCTGGGGATCACGGTCGCCGCGTTCGAAGTCGAGGGGTACCGCCCGCGTGAAGAGCTCGTCGCGGTGATGTACACGCAGGTCGGGTACCAGGTGACTAGGCTGTCGTTGCGCAACGACGTCACGATGTTTCTGTTCACGTTCGTCGATGACGGGAGCGTCGCGAATTACGATGCTGGCGGACAGCAAGCCGCGCTTCGCGCGCGTCTCGCTGGCGAAAAATGGGAGATCCCGGCGATCCTCGAGCGCATGGGCGATGCGAAGACGTTTTACTGTGACCGCGTGAGCCAGATACAGATGCCGTCCTGGACGCGCGGCCGCGTGGCATTGGTCGGCGATGCCGCGGCGTGTGTCTCGCTCCTGGCCGGTCAGGGCTCTGCGCTGGCGATGGTGGAGGCGTACGTGCTGGCCGCCGAGTTGGCACAGGCGCAGGGAAGTCACGCCCAAGCGTTCGCGCGCTACGAGCGGATGCTGATGCCGTTCCTGCGATCGAAGCAGAAAGCGGCAGTTCGGCTGGCGCCCGCTTTCGCGCCGCGCAGCGGCATGCAACTCTTCCTCCGCAACTCGGTGATGAAGCTCTTCAATCTTCCGTTGGTCGCGAGGCTCGCGATGGGCAACAGCCTGCGCGATGCAATAGAGCTGCCTTCGCGGCCGGCACCCGCCTGAGGGTCACGAGTGCCTCGTCCGCGTTTTCACAAGCTCCCGCCGGCTCAGCAGCAGGCCATCCTTCGCGCCGCGTTCGACGAGTTTGCCACTCACGGATTTCGCTCCGCCTCGCTCAACCGGATCATCGACGCGGCGGGGATCTCGAAGGGTTCGATGTACTACTACTTCGACGGCAAGGAGGAGCTGTACGCTCACGTCGCGCGCGGCGAGCTGGGTCGCTTGTTCGAGTCGGCGGGGCCCTTTCCCGTTCCTGCAGCGCGGGATGCGGATGCGTTCTGGTCGACGCTCGAGGACTACTACCGCCGCATCATGTCGGCGTTCGCAGCCTCGCCGAAACTCGCCGCGCTCGCGCGCGATTGGATGCTCGCCTCGGCGAGTCCGACGCTCCTGCCGGCGCAGAAGGACATGGAAGGAGCGCTCGTTCCGTGGTTCGAGCAGGCGCTCGTCATCGGCCAGCGTTCGCGCGCGGTGCGCAAGGACGTGCCGGCGAGTCTGCTCATCGCGGTCGTCTTCGGCATGGGGCAGGCGATGGACACCTGGCTTCTGACGCAGGAACTCAACCCCACAAACGTTCGCAAACTGGTGCGGATATTCATCGGCATGATCCGCCGAGCGCTCGCGCCATAGGCGGCCGACAGCGACGCGCTGCAGTTGGGTTCCCGGTTGCGGACGAGAACCGCTCGCGCGAGAACGTCGGGCGAGCTTCTAAGTATTCTCGAGGAGTTCGCGACGCTGTTCGCGAGGTTCTACCTGCACTATCCGAAACGCCGCCACGCGTCGTCGGCGTTGCGGGCGTTCGCTGATCTCTGACGGTGTCGACGGGGAAGCCTGTCAGGCACTGCAGCGCCCCCGCGGCGACCCTCACTCTGCGAGCCGGATTCGACCTGGCGCTCGACCGGGAGCGAGGGAAGTACGGGTCCACCCGAACACGCCGCTACCTTCAGATGCTCAAGTTCCGAGAGCGACTGTTTGGCGGCCCTCCGCACGCCGCCCCACTGCTCGACCCTCAACTACAATGGAGCGCGCTCGTGCCCGCCGAGGCGAGGGCGCTCTGGCGGAGGATGGCCGACCGGCACGTCTCGAGCGACGGCGAGGAGTTCGGCGTGCGGGCGGCCGAGGGACTGGTCGATGCAGTCTACAGCGTCGCCGCGTGGTAGCGTGAGGAGCAACAAATACCGCCTGACGCGGCGCGCCCGCCAGCGCAGTGGCGCAAAGCTCTGGAGGAAGAGTGGGCGCAGCGAACGGGAAGGACGAGGACCCGACCGCACCGGCCGCGGCATACCGCGGAGCAGTATCGGCGCATCTTCGCGGCGATCGGCGACCCGCGCGTCGACCCGCGCATCCGTCTGGCAATCGAACTCGCCGCCGAGTGCCGAACTGGCCAGGTACTCCGCTGCACGCGGCGGATGGTCGCGCTGCCGGAGATGGCACCTAACGACTACGAGTCCGCCGGGCGCGCTCGGTCAGATCGAGATCCCGGGCGCGGGAAAGAAGCACGGCGAGGTCGTCATCCTGACGTCAGAACAGCGGCGGGCAGTCGATGACGCTCTGGCGGGGTACCTCGCGAACTACGAGGCTGCGCGGCTGGCGGGACAGATCGACGACTACTACCTGTTCCCAGGCTAGAAGATGCGGATGCTCGACGCGAGCGGGCGCCGCTGGACACGCAAGGTCCGGCCTAACGTGAAGCCGCTGTCGCGGGATGGCGCGCGCGTCGCGTTCAAAAAGCTCGAGGCGATCGCGAAGGTCGACCATGTCGAGGGGTGCGGCTGGTACGGCCTCCCCCGCATCGCGGCGGATCTCGCTGAATCCGCGACGACCGACGACCGCGTGAAGGATCGCCTCGGCGGGTGGCAGGACTCCGAGACCCGCAAACAGATCTATCAGGACCGTCAGACAGACGATCTCCGGGCGGAAGCCGCGAAGGTCCGTCGTGAGCTCCGACTCGGCACCACCAGGGGCACGAACTCAGCGAAGCCCGCGGTAGACCTGGATGCCCTTCTGGCGACGCTCACGCCCGACCAGCGCGCCCTGTTGGCGGCGAAAATCAATGCTCCAACGGGTCCAGGAACGGGTCCGAAGAAAAAATCGCCGGGACCCGTTCGGATCCCGGCGGCTCGAACACCTTCCAGATCAAGCACTTCCAAAGAGCGGGCGGTGGGACTCGAACCCACGACGTCCAGCTTGGGAAGGAGGCGGAAACACAAGCGCTGACTGCAGTACGCGCCAATTTCCCTCTGAGAACGGGATGCTTGGTGTGGCCCTCGCGAACGATTTCGCTCCTGTTCGCGCATCCAACGGGTCCCGGAACGGGTCCCGCGGACGACGCGCTAGGCCGACCCAATCAGGTCCTCCTCCTTCCGGGCGATCGCCGCAGCTGTTCGTCTTCCTCATCAAGCTGCAGGCCCGGCCTCCATCGCTCGCTGGGCGAGCGAGCGACGCGCTGTTTCGACATCGCGGTACACGCACCTGAGCTCCCGACGAAATTGCTTGTCTGCGACTGTTGCCCGCGCGTGCGCCAATTCGAGTCGAGTGAGTGGCGCCTGAGCGGCGTCTATGTCGGAGCGCGTTGACTGCGACGCCTCCGAAACCGCCGAGCGCCTGAGGCCGGGCTCGAAGTAATCCTCGACGTCGTGTTCAACCATACCGGCGAGAGCGACGAACGCGGACCGACGGTCTCGTTTCGCAGGATCGACAACGCGATCTACTACTGGCTCGACGACGACAAACGCTTCTACCGCGATTTCACCGGCAGCGGACAGACCGTCAACGTGAGCCATCCGGTCGTGCGCGACCTCGTGCTCGACGCGCTACGCTACACCGAGCACCGCGGCGTCGAGAGCTATCGCGAGCTCGACCCGTTCTCGCTGCTCGATATGTCAAGGATACTTGACATACGCCCGGTCCACAGATACGTTGATTCCCATGAGGAGTTCGAGCGCGTGGCTCGCGCGAATTCGCCGGCCAGTGCTTGTCTGGGCGCTGACGGCTCTCGTGCTGGACATTGCCGCTAAATGGATCGTCGAATCCGATCCCGCGCTGCCAGCCATGGCGCGGCAGGCTCTCATGGTAGCGCCGCTCGCACCATTGATGGGGTTCGTGGGTGCGTTGGTCCGTATGGTCCGGCAGATGGACGAACTGCAGCAGCGCATCTGCCTGGAATCACTGTCCATAGCGTTCGTCGCGTCGCTGGCCCTGGTATTTGTGTTCACGGCGCTCGGCGAGGCGGGGATTTGGCAACCTCCGTGGTACATGATCGGCACGGCGATGATGGCGATTTGGGGAGCCGCGTATGTGTACGCGGCGTGGAAGTACCGGTGACGTTCGTCTACGCTGGCCAGTAGCGGAGTGGAGAATCGCCTAAAGCTGCTACGAACGGATCGGGGCTGGTCGCAAGCAGAGTTGGCGGTGCGCCTGCACGTGTCCCGCCAGACGATCAATAGCATCGAAACGGGCAAGTACGACCCCAGCCTCCCGCTCGCCTTCGAAATCTCACGGTTGTTCCGGCTGCCGATTGAGCGGATCTTCACTCCGGAACGACGCGGAGACGCGAACAGATGACGCCTACGACAACCCTCGACCCAACAATCATGGCGACGTCTCCGCAGAATGCGTTAGGTGTCGCACCGTTGCTCGAGGTCGAGGACCTTCGACTCGCGTATGGACGCCGCGTCGCCGTAGACGGCGTGAGCTTCTTCGTTTCGCCCGGCGAGATATTCGGGTTGCTGGGCCCCAACGGTGCCGGCAAGACGAGCACATTGAGCGCGATCGAGGGACTGCTCGCGCCAGAGCGCGGTCGCATTAGCGTGGTGGGCATCGACGTGCACAAACGTCCACTCGACGCGCGCGCTAATCTTGGCATCCAGCTCCAGGCGACGAGCTTTCAGAAAGACCTGAGTGTGTTCGAGGTCATTCAGCTCTATGCCGGCTTGTACGGCGTGCCGCTCACCAGCGCGGACATACGCCGCTTGCTGGCAACCATCGATCTGGGCGACTGCGCGACGATGAAGTCCGGGCACCTTTCGGGCGGCCAGTTTCAGCGGTTGGCGCTTGCGACGGCAACGCTTCACGATCCGCCGCTGCTGCTCCTTGACGAGCCGACCACGGGATTGGATCCCCAGGCGCGGCGGCAGTTCTGGGCGAAGATCGAAGCGATCCGCGATTCCGGGCGAGCCATTCTGCTCACTACGCATTCCATGGAAGAGGCGCACGCCGTGTGCGATCGGATCTCGATCATCGATCACGGGCGCGTCATCGCGACGGGATCGCCGCAGCACATCGTCGACTCCAACCGCGATCGCGCCGAGGTGCGAGCGGCCGCGCGCCGCGCGGACGTCACGCTCGAGGATGTGTTCATCGGCCTCACGAGCCACGCGGGAGTTGCGGCATGAGCTCGACCATCGTTCGTCCCCGCCTCGCGCCGATCAGAACCGCACCTCGGCGCGCGGCGACGTGGCAGGCGCTGTTGCGGGCCGACTTCGTCGTGCAGTGGCATCAGCGGCGCTCACTGGTGATGACGGTGGCCGTGCCGATTGGGTTCCTTTTCGCGTGGAAGGATCTCATCCCGACCGTCGGCGCGCACGCAGTGTTGGCGATCTGCATCGCGGTGGGACTGCCGGCGATGGGGCTGATGGGCTACTCGCAGATCATCGCGCGCGATCGAGAGAAGGGGGTGTTTCAGCGGCTGCGGACAACGCCGACGTCGACCGCCGCGATCATGGGCAGCCGGATCATCGTGCAGCTCGCCGTGATGGCACTGATGACGCTGTCGACCTACGCCTTCGCGAATTTGATTGATGGGATTACCATCGGCGCCGCGAGTTTGGTGCTCGTCGTCGTTGCGGCGCTGGTGGGGGGCATGGCCTTCCTGGCGCTCGGCCAGTGCATTGTCGCATTGGTCACGAGTGCGGAGGCCGTGAGCGCCGTTGGACGATTGATCTATTTGCCGATCGCTGTGATCGGCGGCGTCGCCGAGACCGGACTGCTCGGCCCCGCGATCAAGCAGGCCGTTGGGTGGTCGCCAATCGGGACGACCAAAGAGTTGCTGCTCGCTGCGATGAGCCCTGACACCACCACGCTCCACACGGCCACAGCGCTCGCGGTGACGCTGGCGTACGGCATCGCCTTCGCCGCCGTCGGCATCCGCCAGTTCAAGTGGTCGGTACACTAGAGAACGTTTAGAGCAACTTGCATGGCTATCGCGTCGCCCACCTGCGCGACAGGCCGGTCGTCAACCTCCATCTCGTCG
>Ga0308175_100004172_pt1 | contig 10116 bp, 5 predicted proteins | sample PhyCR1_3_FD_203893 | JGI IMG/M metagenome (GOLD analysis project Ga0308175, IMG submission 203893) | Soil microbial communities from UC Gill Tract Community Farm, Albany, California, United States - DLSLS.C.R1 | ecosystem: Environmental > Terrestrial > Soil > Agricultural land | place: USA...
CGGCCAGCATGTCATCGGCCGGGAAGGTCAGCAGCGCGGTCAGCTCATCGCGCAGCCGCGCCTTGGACCAGCCGGCCTCGATGAACACGCGGCTGTGTTCGGGCGACACCACCAGCAGCGCGTCGCCGGCCATGGCCAGCTTGGGATGGTCGACCGCGCGCAGGCAGAGCGCGAAACTTTTCGCCAGCGATTCCGGGGTGCGCGACTTCTGGTCGACGATGCCCTGCACGCCTTCGCCGGCGAACAGCGTGACTGTCGATGCGGACCTGGCGAAACCGCGTTCGACCGACAGCGGCTCCCAGGCGCTGTCCTCGGCCTCGGCGAAGCAGAAGCTGTACTTGCCCGGATTGCCCAGCGTGGCGCGGTCGACTTCGCCGGGCCGGCCGCCGCCGACATTGCGTATCACCAGCTGCAGCGCGCGGCCTATGGTGGCGTTGGCGCGGTTGCCCTGGCCCAGCGCATTGACGCCGGAATTCATGCCGACCGCCTTCGCCGCCGGTCCGTTGATGATGACCACCGGCCCGGCAAACATGGTGGTGCACAGCACGCCGTGCATGCCGAATTCATCGACCAGCGCGGCTTCCACCGCGGCCAGCACCAGCGGCATGTACTCGGGCTTGCAGCCTGCCATCACCGCATTGATGGCGACCTTTTCCACGGTGCAGGGCGCGAGGTCGGGCGGGGCCATGCCTATCACTTCATCCGGCCGGCGCGTGCTTCCCTGCAGCATGCGCAGCACCCGTTCGCGGGTCGGCGGCACCACGGGCAGGCCGTCGGTCCAGCCGCGTTCGTAGCAGGCTTCGATGGCGTCCTCGGCGTCGCCCAATGCGATGGCGCGCGAGGCGAAGCGCACATCGCCGTAGCGGATCGCAAGCTGCTCGGCGATGCCCGGGTCCAGGGTCCTCGAGCCGCAGCCCGGCCGCAGCGGCGGCAGTTGCGCGCCGAGACCGGCATGGCCGCTGATGCGGCGCCAGTCGTCGCGATGCCAGCCGTAAGTGCGTTCGACCTCATGCCCGCCTTCGACCCGGATCAGGGTCGGGACGACTTCGATGTTGAGCCGGTAGGAATGTTCCAGCGAGCGGTCGTCGATGACCTTCGCCATTCCGTTTCCATAGCCCGGATCGTCCTGCGCATAGACAGTCAGCGGCTGGCCGCCGGCCAGTTCGGCCAGCAGCGGCTCCACCAGCGCGCAGGTCGGGCATTCGCGCTTGGCGACGAGGATCAGGCCGTCGGGCAATGGGGTCATATTCTTGCGCGCCAATGAATCAGGGTGATGGACATCATACGAAGGATGGGCCGGACTTGCCAGCGGTTTTGCGCGATGGCGCCATCAGGCATGCGGCCTGGGCCGGCAAGCGCAGGCTACGAAGCGCTAGCCGCCCGGTCCCGCAACAGCCGCTTCAGCAGCTTGCCGTTCGCGTTGCGCGGCAGCGGCGCATCCGTCAGCGTCACCTCCTCCGGCACCTTGTAATCCGCCAGCCGCGCGGCGCAATGCGCCCGCACCGCCTCGCTCTCCAGCGCCTTGCCCGGCGCGTAGACAAAGGCATGCACCCGCTCCCCCAGCACCGGGCACGGGCGGCCGACCACCGCCGCCTCCAGCACGCCAGGCAGCGCCATCAGCACGTTCTCGACTTCGGCCGAGTAGATCTTGTAGCCGCCGCGATTGAGCATATCCTTCTTGCGGTCGAAGATGCGCACGAAGCCCTGCTCATCAATGGAGCCGATGTCGCCCGAATGCCAGTAGCCGGCGGTGAAGCCCTGCGCGGTGGCTTCCGGGTTGTCCCAGTAGCCGCGCACCACCATGGGACCGCCTATCCATAGCTCGCCGGTAACGCCGGGCGCAACCTCGATGCCATCATCATCCACCGCGATCACGGACGCGCATGGCAGCGCCACGCCGACCGAGTCATTGCCTGCCACCGTCACGCCCGGCGGCATCGCGGTCGCCGGCGAGGTAGTCTCGGTGGCGCCATAGGCATTCACCAGCGTCAGCCCTGGCAGCCGCCGCGCCATCGCATCCACGGTGGATGGCGGCATCGGCGCGCCGCCGAAGCCGCCGATGCGCCAGGCCGACAGGTCATGCGCTTCCATGCCTCCGCGCAGCAGGCACAGGCTGTACATGGCCGGCACCATCAGCGTGTAGGTCATGCGCTCGCGGGCGGCGCTTGCGATGAAGTCCTCGGCGCGGAATTCGGCGAACACCAGCATCGCGCCGCCCACCCGCAGCATGGCCGCGATGACGGCGATCAGGCCGGTGACATGGCTGGCCGGCACCGCCAGGCCGGCGCAGTCGTTTTCAGTCAGGCCGAAGCAGGCCTGGAAATGGATGGCCGAATGCACGATGTTGAAATGGCTGAGCATCGCGCCCTTGGGATTGCCGGTGGTGCCCGAGGTGTACAGCAGCACCGCGGTGTCTTCCTCGCGCACCGGCGCGGCTTGCGCCAGCGGCGCCGTCCCCTTCCCCATGTCGGCCAGCGCCAGCGCGCCGTCGCCTCCGCCATCGACGCAGATACGCAGCGACAGTCCGGGCGCATCGCCCGCCTGCGGCACCACGCCGGCCAGCGCCCGGTCGAACACGATGGCCATCGCCCCGCTTTGCCGCAGCACATAAGACAGGCCGGGCCGCTGCTCGCGCACGCCGACCGGCACCGCGATCGCGCCCAGCCGCTGCGTCGCCAGCAGCACGGTCACGAACTCGGGCCGGTTGCCGATGAACAGCACGACCCGGTCGCCCTTGCCTACGCCATGCCGCGCCAGGCCGGCCGCAATGCGGCTTATCTCGTCATCCAGCGCGCGATAGGTCCAACTCCTGCCCTCGAACACCAGCGCGCGCCGCTGCGGATGCGCCGCCAGCGATGCCTCTAACATCGCATGGAAGGAATGCGGCCGCTCGGCGAAGCAGCGCACCACCCGGTCGTTGAAATGCGCTTCAAGGCGCGTCGGCGGCACCGCGAAAGATGCCCAGTGATCGTTGTTTCCGCTCATGCGTCTCCTCCTTCGTCAAGCACTGCGTAGCGCGGGCTTCCAGCGCGAGCTACGCAGTCCCGTTTGCCAGGTCCGCCGCGCGCGGCAGGTCCAGGCTGAACACCGCTCCCTGCCCCGGCTCGCTGCGCACCCTGATCGTGCCTCCATGCGCCTCGATCAGCTGGCGCGTGATATACAGGCCCAGTCCCAGGCCATCGGCTGACTTGCCGCCGCCGACCCGTTCGAATTGACGGAAGATGCGCTTCTGGTCTTCAGCCGAAATGCCTATGCCCTGGTCGCGCACATCGATGTGCGCGCCATCCGCGGTCGGCCGCAGGCTGACTTCCACCGGCTTGCCGCTGCCATAGCGCAGCGCGTTGGTCAGCAGGTTGACGATCACTTGCTCGATCCGGAATTCATCCCACAAGCCATCGACCGGCTGCGGCGCATCGAGCGTGATGAGGCTGCCGGCCGCGCTCGCCTGCTCCGACAGATCGTCCACCACCCGCCGCAGCAAGGCGGACAGCTCGGTCTGGACCGGCCGCACCGACAGCGTGCCGCTGCGCATGCGCGACACGTCCAGCATGTCGTCGATCAGGCGCACCATATTGCGTATCTGCCTGTCGTCGCGGCCCACCATCTTGCGCAGCTCATCCGGCGCGAAGGCGGCGGCATTGCCGCGCTCGAGCTGCATCTTCCTCAGCTGCGTTTCAAGGAACAGGGTATTGAGCGGCGTGCGCAGTTCATGCGCCACCATGGACATGAAGTCGTCGCGCATCTTCACCGCGCGCTCCAGTTCCATCTGGGTCGCGTTGAGCTTTTCGAGCAAGGACTGCTGCTCGCGCCGGCTGTTTTCCAGCGCCTCCATCTGGCGCCGCATTTCGCTGCGCTGGCGGTACATCTCGACAAACACCGCCACCTTGCTCCGGACCGCGTAGCCATCCAGCGGCTTGTGCAGGAAGTCGACCGCGCCCGCCTCATAACCCTTGAACGCATGGTTGAGTTCGCGCCCGGCGGCGCTGACGAAGACAATGGGGATGCCGCGCGTGCGCTCGGTGCTGCGCATCAGCTCAGCCAGTTCAAAGCCGTTCATGCCGGGCATCTGCACATCCAGGATCGCCAGCGCGAACTCATGCTCCAGCAGCAGCGATAGCGCTTCATCGCCCGAGCCGGCGGCGTGGACCGTGCGGTCCTCCCGCCGGATCAGCGCTTCCAGCGCGATCAGGTTTTCCGGGAGATCGTCGACGATCAGTATGTTGGCGCTGTCCGGTATCGGCATCAATCGTGGTCCAGTTCAAGCAGCAGCGCATGGATCTCGCGCAGCGGCAAAATCAAGTCGGGCGTACGGCGCCGGATGGCGGCCAGCGGCATCGCGGACACCGCCGCTTCGGCCGGGTCCTGCACCACCGTCAGGCCGCCGTGCCTGCCTATGGAAGCCAGGCCTTCGGCGCCGTCGTCATTGGCCCCGGTCAGCAGCACCCCGGCCAGCCGCGGCCCCCAGGCATCGGCCGCGGACTCCATCAGCACATCGATCGATGGCCGCGAATAACGCACCGGGGCTTCGCAGCTGAGCGAAAAGCTGTGGTCCTGTTCAACCAGCAAGTGGTAGCCGGCGGCGGCGACATATACCGTGCCCGGCACGGCCGGCGCCTTGTCGCCGGCTTCGCACACCGGCATGGACAGCCGCGCCGCAAACACTTCGCACAGGCGGCTTTCGCCATCGCTTGGCAGGTGCAGCAAGACCACCACCGGCAATCCATAACTGGCCGGCAAGCCGGACAGTATGCGCAGCAGCGCTTCCAGCCCGCCGGCCGATGCGCCGATCACTACGGCGTCTATCCTGCGCCCCGCCAGCCTGGACTCCCCGCTTGCCATGCCTGCCCCGGTCACAGCTTGCGATACAGGCGTTCGCGCCTGTCCAGCGGTTCGAACTTGCCGGCGCACCGGGAAAACTCCATGCTCTCCTTGGCGCCAAGGCCGAGAAAGCCGCGATGGCACAGCGACGCATGGAACAGGTTCAGCGCGCGGTCCTGCAACTTGCGGTTGAAGTAGATCAGCACGTTGCGGCAGGATACCAGATGCACTTCCGAAAACACGCTGTCGGTGGCCAGGCTGTGATCGGCGAAAGTCACGTTGGCCGACAGGAAACGGTCCAGCAGCGCCGCCTCATAGGCGCCCGTATAGTAATCGGACAACTGGCGCTTGCCGCCGGCCTTCTCGTAATTTTCGGCATGCCGGGCCATGGCCGTCAACGGGAAAATCCCCTTGCGCGCCTTGTCCAGCGATTCCGGGTTGATGTCGGTGCCATAGATCAGGCTGCGCTCCAGCAAGCCTTCTTCATGCAGCAGGATGGCGAGCGAATACACTTCCTCGCCGGTGCTGCAGCCGGCCACCCAGACCTTGATCGATGGATAGGTTTGCAGGAAAGGCAGTACCTCCCTGCGCAGCGCCTGGAAGTAGGACGGGTCGCGGAACATCTCGCTGACCGGCACCGTCAGGAACTGCAGCAGCTGGCGGAAGGCGGCCGGGTCGCGCAGCACCCTGGCCTGCAGCGTCGAGATGGTGGAGCAGCCGAAATAGCCCAGCGCCTGCAGCACCCGGCGCTTTTGCGAGGCGCCCGAATAATCCCTGAAGTCGTGGCCGTATCTCAGGTAGATCGCTTCGGCCAGCAGCCGCAGCTCGATGTCGACGGCGTCGCGGTTCATGCCGGCAGCCTTTCCACGTCAGGCAGCCAGACCCGCAGCAGCGAGAACAGGCGCTCCAGGTCCACCGGCTTGGAAAGGTAATCGCTGGCGCCGGCGCTCATGCATTGCTCATGGTCGTCGCGCATGGCCTTGGCGGTGACGGTGATGATGGGCAGCTTCTGGAAGCGCGGGTCGCTGCGTATCCGGCGCGTCGCCTCCAGGCCATCCATCACCGGCATCATCACGTCCATCAGCACCAGGTCGATCTCGTCGGACGAGGCATTGAGCTTGTCTATCGCCTCGGCGCCATTGCGGGCGATGTCGACCCCCAGTCCCTTCTGCTCCAGCGCGCTGGTCAGGGCGAATATGTTGCGCACGTCATCGTCGACCAGCAGGATGCGCCGCCCCTGGAACACGTGCTCGCGGCTGCGCACCGTCTTCAGCATGGCCTGGCGCTCGGCCGAAAGCTCGGACTCGACCTTGTGCAGGAACAGCGTGACTTCATCCAGCAGCCGCTCGGGTGAACGCGCGCCCTTGATGATGATGGAGCGGGAATACTTGAGCAGGTCGGCCTCTTCATCCCGGGTCAGGTTGCGGCCGGTGTAGACGATGACAGGCGGGAACGGCTGCAGCCCCTGCTCCGACATGCGCCGCAGCAGGTCCTTGCCCTGCATGTCGGGCAGTTTCAGGTCGATGATCATGCAGTCGAACTGCGTCTGGCGCAGCATGTCCAGCGCTTCGCCGCCATGCGCCACCGCGGTGATCTCGATGTCGTCGTCGCTGATCAGCCGGGTCACGCTGTCGCGCTGGCGGGCATCGTCCTCCACCAGCAGGATGCGCTTGAGCTTCCTGGTATAGCGCTCCTCCAGCCGGCGGAACACCTCTCTCAGCTCTTCACGCGAGGCGGTCTTTTGCGCAAAGCCGATGGCGCCCATCTGCAGCGCCGCTTCGCCGCGGTCTTCCGATGACACCACGTGCACTGGGATGTGGCGGGTGCGCGGGTCGTCCTTCAACTGCTGCAGCAGCGACAGGCCGGGACGGTCCGGCAGGCGCATGTCGAGCAGGATCGCGCTGGGCAGGTGCCCGCAGGCCAGCTGCAGCCCTTCGTCGGCGCCCTGGGCCACCAGGCAGCGGTAATCCATCTCGCGCGCCAGGTCGTACAGGATGCCGGCGAACGCGGGTTCGTCCTCGACCACCAGCACGGTGCGCCGGGCATCCGGCGCGCTGCCGCGGTCATCCGGGAAAGGCTGCGCGGCCGGCCGCGGCGGCGCGACAGCGGCGGCCGGGGCAGCGGGCCGCGGCGCCGCGGCGGCCGGGCTGGGGGGAGGCGGCGCCGCGACCGCCTCGGCGGCCGGCGCCGTCGCGGCCAGGCGCCGCGGCACGGTCAGGGTAAACACGCTGCCCTGGCCCGGCGTACTGCTGAGTTCGATCGCGCCGCCCAGGAGCGCGGCCAGTTCGCGCGAGATCGACAACCCCAGGCCGGTGCCGCCATAGCGCCGGTTGGCGCTGCCGTCCGCCTGGCGAAAGGCTTCGAAGATCGCTTCCTGCTGTTCCGGCGCAATGCCTATGCCCGAGTCCCTGACAATGAAGGCGATCCGGTCATCCGGCCGCGCCGACAATTCCAGCGTAACGCTGCCGTGCTCGGTGAACTTGATCGCGTTCGACAGCAGGTTCTTCAGGATCTGCTCCAGCCGCTGGCGGTCGGTGTACAGCGGCGCCGGTCCGAGGTCGTCCTGGACCACCCGGAACGCCAGGCCTTTTTCCTGGGCCAGCGGCAGGAAGGTGCGCTCCAGGCTGGCCACCAGCTCCGCGGGGGCAATCGCTTCCGGCGTCAGTTCCATCTGGCCGGCCTCGACCTTGGTCAGGTCGAGGATGTCGTTGATCAGCGCCAGCAGGTCGTTGCCGGTCGCGTAGATGGAGTCGGCGAACCTGATCTGCTCCGGGTTCAGGTTGCCCGGCTTGTTTTCCGCCAGCAGCTTGGCCAGGATCAGCGAGCTGTTGAGCGGCGTGCGCAGTTCATGCGACATATTGGCCAGGAACTCGGACTTGTAGCGGCTGGCGCGCTGCAGCTCATCGGCGCGTGCCTCCAGCGCTTCCTGGGCCTGGCGCAGCGCGTTGTTCTTCTGGTCCAGCGACAGCGCCTGCTCGGCCAGGCGCACATTGGTCTGCTCCAGTTCGCCCTGCTGGTGTTCCAGCCTGGCCTGGGATTCGCGCAGCAGCCGCGACTGTTCCTCCAGCCCCTCGTTGGCGGTGCGCAGTTCCTCCTGCTGCACCTGGAGTTCCTCGTTGAGTTGCCGGGTGTCGGCCAGCGCCATCTGCAGCCGCTGCCGGTACAGTGCCGCCTCGATCGCCGCCGCGATGCCGCCGGCGACCAGTTCCAGGAATTCAAGGTCGCGCTGCGTCACCGGCCGCGCAAAGCCGAGCTCGACCACGCCGTTGACGACGCCGCCTTCCCGCAGCGGCGCCAGCAGCACCGACACCGGCGCGCCCTGGCCCAGGCCGGAGCTGACCTTCAGGTAGTCGTGGGGCAGGCTGTCGAGCCGTATCACGCGGCGCGCCAGCGCCGCCTGTCCGACCAGGCCCTCGCCGGCCGCGACCGTCTGCGCGGCCTGCTCGCTTTCCCTGGAAAAGCCATACGAGGCGGTGCGTCGCAACACATTGCCCGGTTCCATCACGTACAGCGCGGCGACCGCGACATCAAGATACTCCGCCAGGAAGTCCAGCACGCCGCGCGTCAGCGGCGCCAGCGCCTGCTGGCCGACGATGCGCTCGGCCAGCCCGGTCTGGCCGGTGCGCAGCCAGGCTTGCCGCTCCAGCAATTCGCCATGCTCGTTCTGCCGCCGCAGCGCCGCGTTATAGCTGTCCGAAAGCCGCAGCAGCTCGCGCCGGCCGAACCAGGCCAGGCCGCCCGCGAGCAGCAGGCTCAGCACCAGGTAGGCCATCACCGATCCGACCGTCACCCGCCGGGCATTGTCGCTGCGCTGCTGGCGCAGGTCCCGTTCGACTTCGAGGAAGGCGTTGAACTCGCGCCGCATCTGGTCGAATTCCAGCTTTCCGCGTCCGCTCCTTATCGCGGCCTGCCAGTTGTCGTTGCGCCTGCGCATAACCACCACTTCATCGGCGAAGGCGGTCCATTGCCGATGCAGCGCGTTCAGCAGGCGCAGCCGCTCGGCCTGGGTCGGATTGTCGCTGACCATCGCAGCCAGGGTCTCGAGCCGGGCCCGCATCTGCGGCTTGCCGGCGAGGTAAGGCTCGAGGAAGGCTTCGTCGCCGGTAAGCAGGAAACCGCGCATGCCGGTTTCCTGGTCGACCGCCAGCTTGGCTGCCGCATAGGTGTCGGCGATTACGCGGTCGCTGTGCTCGACCCGGCTCAGCGTGGACAGCAGGTAGCCAATCAGCGCAACGAACAGGATGATGCTGACAACGCCGACCAGCAGGGGCAAGGCAATATTGCGCAACAGAATGCGGCGGAAACCGTGCGGGTCAATTGCGGGAACAGCGGGCATCATTGCCTTTTGGATACGGATGGAAGGTCCAAGTTTAACTTAAACCGCTTTCCGCCACGCCCGCGGCGGCGGCCGCGTTTGTCTGGTTCGATACGACCACGCCGCCGCGCCGCCGGCTACTTCAGCAGCCGGCGCAGCACCTTGCCGGTTCCCGTTGCCGGCAGCGCGTCGAGGAAGGCCACCGAGCGCGGCGCCTTGTAGGGCGACATATGCTCGCGGCTCCAGGCGATGAGTTCCTGTTCCGACACCTGCGCGCCGGGCTTCCTCACGATGAAGGCCTTCACCACTTCCCCCTTGGCCGGGTCGGGCAGCCCGATCACCGCGGCCTGCGCCACCGCCGGATGGCGTATCAGGATGGTTTCCACTTCCTCAGGGAACACGCTGTAGCCGGAGACCTTGATCATTTCCTTGAAGCGCCCGGAAAACGTCAGGTAACCGTCGGCGTCCAGCTTGCCCATGTCGCCGGTATGCACCCAGCCGTCGCGCAGGGTGGCGGCGGTCGCCTCCGGCTTGTTCCAGTAGCCCTTGAAGTTGCCCGGGCTGCGCAGCGTTATCTCGCCCATCTCGCCGGGCGCCGCCTGCTCGCCGGTATCGGGGTTGACGATGCGGCATTCCACGCCCGGCGCCAGCACGCCCTGGGTACCCCAGCGCACCGCGTCGCGCGGCATATAGGTGTCGCAGGTATGGGTTTCCGACAGGCCATAGGCCGCTTCCGCGGTATGGCAGTTGCCGGTGAAGGCATGCCACTGCTCGGCCAGCGCCTGGGTCAGCGTGATGCCGAAGCTGGTGGCCGGATTCATGCGCAGGGAACGCAGGTCATAGCGGCCGGCGTCCGGCGCCTGCATCACCGCCACGTTCATCGGCGCGATGCTGTACCACACGGTGACGCGGTAGCGGTCTATGGCCTGCAGCACGGCCACCGGATCGAAGCGATGCAGCAGCACCGCGCTGGCCCCGGTATA
>Ga0308175_100004173_pt1 | contig 10113 bp, 7 predicted proteins | sample PhyCR1_3_FD_203893 | JGI IMG/M metagenome (GOLD analysis project Ga0308175, IMG submission 203893) | Soil microbial communities from UC Gill Tract Community Farm, Albany, California, United States - DLSLS.C.R1 | ecosystem: Environmental > Terrestrial > Soil > Agricultural land | place: USA...
TTGAAACGTACTTGTAACCCTTATCGATTAGTTGCTCTCGCTGCTCTTTGTGATTGTATATCTCGCCGTTGTACACAATGGCGCGAGTGCCGTCGTGGTTAAGCATCGGTTGTTGGCCGGTGGAAAGATCCACGATGGAAAGTCTTCGATGACCCAAACCAACGTTGTTTTTAACAAATATTCCACTCTCGTCCGGGCCGCGATGTATCAAAGTATCCCTCATTCTGATGAGGGTGCTCCTTTCAACTGAGCGGCCCGAGGCTCGTGTGAAGGCGATTCCATTTATTCCACACATATTGCGGTTAGACGACTCATTCCGAAAGTCCCGTTTTGGCGCCGAGTTCTTCCACCAGAGGAGGAGGAGCTTCCACTGTCTCATTTCTAAAGAAGTTGTGAACCTCGACCGCCCCTTCTGCGTCGAAGGATAAAACGAGCTTGGTCGTCGACGTTACGCTTCCATAGCAACGAGATATATTGCACGGTTCTGCGATCCAGGCGTAATTAAATATCCGATCACCATCGATGCGCGTTTCGATGCTGAGAAATACTTTAGACGCAGCATCTTTTTGCAGGATTTGGACCTGATTGCCATCGATTCGGGCGGCCAGTCGATCCGACAGAATAAAATGAAGCTGGTAACGATTTTGATCAGCGCTTTCCATGAAGTCGGAAATCCTTATGTCCCCGCTGCCCTCGAATCCGATCTCCCTCTCGTAAGCAATCCCGAGACGCTGGAAACCGTCGTGCGTCCCGCGAAACAAAACGTCTTCGCCATCGTCCCAAGCGATCAATTTACAATCTGCAACGCTTGCCCAGTCCCACGGTCCACCGCTTTTCGACGACGACTCGCCATTAACAACGAGACAATTGTGTGCGGCCCCTGAGCGAAAATAGCTTCGCGTTTCAGGCTCCGATTCATATTTGTATGTTCCGGAATCAACGAAAACCTCTTCACCACCGACCGACATCACAAAACTGAGGGCATCCGCGTGCGCGTGTCCCCCGTTCAAAAAGCCATGTTCGCCGCAATGAACCAGCACAAATCTAGATCCGGTCGTCCATGCGTCGCGCATCGCGAAAAAACCGCCATCGGGAAACATTCTCGACGTTTTGCCTGGCAAACAAGCTTTAAGTGCGTCAAACTTGTCGAGCCCTCCTACGCCCAGCAACCATAAAAGTTCGCCGGTAGGCGAACTACCCACCGATTTGAAGTCACCGCGATCAAAGACAACAGCTGCGATCGCGAGCGTGCCTCGAATGTCTGATATGGCTCGCTCATCCAAAAAACCCAAACGCCCTCCGTCGTCATCGCCGAAAAGGGACATTTGCCCGTTAGGAAGACTTGTATAAAGTAAAAATTCACATAGCTTTTCCAACTTCTCGCGGTGTTTTTTGTTGATCGGTTCGCCACTTGCCTGTCGCAGTATGAGGAGGTTGATATAAAAATCCAAAGTGTACCGATGATAGTGGCTCGACTGTTCGCAATAAGAACCGTCCGGGCGGACCTGGAAGTCCAGGGCTTCCATCATTATCTTGTACCCGCGGCCTTTCCATCGATCCCCGCACCCGGTACCGGCAAACAAGTTTCCGACGAAATACAACCCGAGAGCCTCGCCGGTCAGGTGAGTGTTTGGGCTCGAATAGGTCGACAAGTACGTTTCGATGTGCCTGGCCTGTAAAAAGAGATGCTTTAACAACTTTGCCAGGAACGCTGAAGTAAGAGCCTTCGAGTCCTCAAAAAAGTGCAAGGCCCAAATCCAGGAGATGGAGCGCAACGCAATTTCGAGGCTCGACGCCCAATTGACACCGATTTTTGGAGGGTTTGAATCGAACCAATCATCCAAATCCCGGACGAACGCCTCCGCGTATTTCTCGTTTCCGGTGAGGAGGTATGCTCTTCCCAAATCATTAAAAAATTGATGCCGGTTCAGTTCCCAAACCACTTTCAAATCTGCAATTTCGGAGTACCGCTCGAAATCGGCGGCCGACCAGTGATCTTTTGGTACGGTTTGGCCAGAGACGGGATCCATGTGCCAATGAGGCACTACAGAGCCGAATGAGAGTTCTTTATAGCCAAGTAGGTCAAACCGGCCACCACATATGCCGTCCGCCCGCTGTATTATCGAGTCTGCTTCGAGCGGAAATCGTCGCCGAAATACCTCGGTCGTTGATCCAATATTACCGAACGAACGAAAAAAACCGGTCTTAAGTCGACTCAAAAGGTGATCCGACAGAGTGCTTTCCGGGTCGCTTCCGCTTAAGCCTAATTCTAGTAGCAAATTTCCGGTCGAAGGTAGCTTGGATTGGGCGGACATTCCCAGCCTTTCGAGCACCGCTCCGGCCCGCGAACGCGCACGAGCGCGAATCTCGTCAAAACTCCGACCTTTAAGCTTTTGCAAACTCTTCACCATTTATGAAGCAAGCATTTCTTCGTATAAATGAATCACAGCATTAATATTTTCACTGCCGTCGAAAGCCTTCGATGCTTCCCAATTTGATTTATTGCCATACACCGAAAACACTTTTTCGACCAATTCTCCGCCGCGAACCGGATTGGAAATTAGAAAGACCCCCTCGGGTCGCATCCCATTTTCCGTCGCTATCACAGGTCTGCCTAAATAAAGGGCCTCACGGATCGAGATCGCGTCCCCGTCGAATTTGGTCGTACGTAAAAGGATATCGCAATCTTCAATTAGTTGAATGGTTATTTCGTGCGGCACATCGCCGGCGAGCAGGATATTATTTCGATACGGCTTGGATTCGATTCGGTGTCTTAACTCTGCCTCCAATGAACCGGATCCAACGATCATCAGGCCCGCGTTCGGCAGCATCTCGATGATCTGCTCCACACAATCGATCTGCATCTGCAAATTATATGCGTCTTCGAGCAGCCCCACCGTTAATAAGAACGGCGCGTGCGACGCTGCGAATTGCCGCATCAAATCAGGAACAGGCACGGTGCCGTCCGGGAGTTTTACGAAGAATGGAGGGATCAACCGTAATCTGCTTTCGTTTACTCCATATTTTTCAAACATCTCGACCATCGATTTATTTACACAAATTAGCCGAGCGTAGCGACGAAAAGCGTAGCCAGCGATCGACCATGGACTCGCCTCTCGGTTCATTTCCAAGGCATACCCTCCGGAATGAAGGGTTAATGCACTTTTACCACGACTGATGGCTCCACAAAGAGCTATCAATGCCAGGACGCGAGGCGGGATCTCACCGCCTATATGCAAATGAAGTACGTCATATTCAATTCGGTACAGGTGTCGGAGAAGATCGATGGAGTTTCGAGGATAGTAAACATCCGCATCTTCGCGTTTGTGAGTGCTGCGCGCGGTTGCCAAAATTGAGCACGAATGACCCCTACAGCGAAGCTCGTCGCGGATGGCCATGATATTTCGGGTGATTCCCCCTTCGGGAGGCGGGACCGGACCGAGCTGCAAAACATGCATTATTCTTCGCCGAGCAACTTATGCAAGTTGATTTCCTGTTCCTTACCGGTTCGAGCGGCTTCCAACATAAGCAAGCAAACCAGCGTTGCGCGCGTTCCGTCCACCGCGGTCGGCCCTGAACTCTCTCCGGTATTTATGGATTCAACGAAGCCCCTTAACTGATCGACATAACCCTTGGCGGCGAAAAATCTTGAATTCTTACTGCGAGCCTTCTTTTTCACGGTAAGGGTTTTGAAATCTTCAGTGGATACAGCGATCCCGGGAGCGAAGATCTAGACAAGTTCACCGCCGGAAGTTTCGCTGCCGATAACCGTGTAAATAAAACTACCGATCGACCCGTCGGCGAATTTTATTGATGCAGCGATATTGTTTTCAGTTAAGCCATGCGCGGCGACACTTACAGGCTCACTCTCGACCATCCAATACATGAGGTCGATGAAGTGGCAGCCCTCACCAAGGATGACACCTCCATTCGAACTCTCGGCCGCCCATCCGTTTTCGATTCCGGGCGAGTTCATCCGCGTCGAGATGACTACAGGGCCGGCCCGACGGCCGACGTGTTTTTTCATTTCCACATAAAACGGCGCAAATCTGCGATTAAATCCAACCGTCAATTGCCGGTTGCTTCTTTCCACGCCGCGGCAGATTGCGAGACACTCGTCGAGCGAGATGGCCATCGGCTTTTCGACGAACACGTGTTTGCCGGCGTCAAGTGCCTCGACCACTTGCCACGCATGATCTTGATGCCTGCTCGCCACCAAAATCGCGTTCACGTCCGGGTCGCTCAAAATCTCCTGATAATCCGAGGTCGCATAATCAGCCCCGAAGCGCTGAGCGTATGATTTCCCGCGCGCTCCGCTGTTAGAGTAGATTGCACGCAAGCGGGCCCCGCGGATCTTATTCAGTGCCGGGAGATGTGCCCATTTGGCTAAATTGCCCGCCCCCACTACCGCGAACTTGACGTCGTCTTCGCGAATCGGGCGTGCTCGCGTGTGGCTGATCCGATTAGGAGAAAAGTTAGCGACCGGGTCGGCGTCCGCACTTGCCGGATAACGGAGCACAACACCGAGGCTGCTCTCCCGACCATCCATAATCGTCTCGTAGGCCTGTGGGGCTTGTTCAAGTTCAAATTCATGGCTTATGAGCCGCTTAACATTCACATTTCCAACGGAGATCAGACGAAGGAATTCTTCCATGTTCCGGTTCTCCGTCCACCGAACGTAAGAAATTGGGTAGTCGATACCCTGTTTTTCATACGTCGCGTCGTAACTGCCGGGGCCGTATGCTCGCGAGACCATGAAACTCAATTCTTTAACGTACATTTCAGCCCTCGGGATATCGATCGGGCAAGCCCCCACCATTATCACTCTGCCGCGCTCGCAACTCATCGAGACGCTCTGCTTAAGCGGCGCTGCGGAATCCGAGGCTGCCGCAAGAATTACGCAGTCAGCGCCGCGCCCGCCGGTTAGAGCTCTGACTTCAGAAACTACCGCCTCTGACGAGATGAGCCCGTAATCGGCCCCCGTCTCGCGGGCCAGATCGACTCGTTCGGCATCAAGATCGATCGCAATTACCACACCCCCCTGGCATCGACTCAGCTGCGTTACAAGTTGGCCGACCAATCCGAGCCCCACGACCGCAACGATCTCGCCAACACCGATCCTGGCTAATCGCACCGAGTTCATCGCAATGGCACCGAGCGTAGCGAAGCTGGCCTCCCGAAAATCAACATTTTCCGGCACGCGCGCGACAAGATTTCGACCAACGTTTATAGTTTCACCGTGCCCTGTACCTTCGCCTCCATACGCTACCCTTTGCCCGATCGAAACGTCTGTCACATTGTCGCCTCGATCCACGACGATGCCGGCCCCCGAGTACCCCAGTACCGCATAATCGTTGAACTTGGCCCGAACCTCATGGAGGGTGCTGATGGGGTCCGTTTTTTTCATTACGTTCCAGACGGTACGCAAATGTGAGGGATTGTCGGCAACTTCCTTCAGAATATTCTCGGTATGGATGTCCGCCGTCTCCGTTCCCGGACTGATAAGGGAGTAGCACGGTCGAACCAACACATGATTCGCAGTAACCTTCGGATCTGGAACTTCGTCAACTATGATTTCCTTTAACCCCTTTCGGATGACTTGCTTCATTTTGTTCTATTATTAACGATGGGCTGTAAGGCAGCGGCCTTGTTCCTCAATACGTACCTGAGGCGAACTTAAGCGCCGTACAGTTGTAAAGTCTTATTCAATTGATTTTCGAGAGTGAAATATTTATCAACCCTTTCACGGCCTCGCTGTCCCATTGACGCTGCTTTTGATGTATCTTTGAGCACCTCGATTATCCGGTCCGCCATGGCTATATGATCGTTCATTTCGACCAAGAACCCGGTTTCCTGATCGGCCACCGCTTCAGCAACCCCGCCCACCGCGGCCGCCACAACCGGCACCGACGCCGCCATATATTCCAATATTGAATTCGGAAATCCCTCGGAAACCGAGCTCAGGACCCCCACATCTGTGATGGACAATAGATCAGCAACATTGGTACATCGACCTATAAAAAAAGTCCGTTCCGTAATTCCAAGCTTTGCCGCAAGTTCCCTTGTTTCCGCCATCAACTCGCCTTCACCGGCAACAATGAAATTTGCGTCAGGGACCAGTTCACTAGCGATCTTCGCCGCATGCAGGAACATGCGGTGATTTTTCACGTGGCTGCGAAGATTTGCGAGGATGGTGACATACCGGGCGCCTGAGGCGTTGGGGAGTCCAAATTCATCCAAAATGGCCCGCCGCGCTTTTCCGGGCGGCCCAACGCGCAGTGGATCGAGTCCGTTATGAATGGTAACAATTTTCCCTTGCGGGACTCCGGAATCAACCAGATATCTCTTTACCGTGCCCGCATTAACGACGATGCGATGCGCCAAATTGAACGCTCGCCGCTCTATGAAACGTTGCGGAAAGGACCTCATGCCGGTTTCTCGCTTGGCAGCGATCCGCAAAGGCACTCCCGAAACTACTCCGGCCGCCATCCCGAACACGTTTGTATAAAAGTCGTGGGTTTGAAGGACAGATATGTTGTTCTTCCGGACGAACCGGGAGAACGCTCTAATTTGCCTGATAAAATTGCGATCATAGAATGAAGTCAATGGAAATTCCGGCACTTCGAGGGCGTCTAACTCTGCGATCTCGTTCAGCAGCGGACCTGACCGGTTCAAACACGCCGTTAATATCCGGAAGCTACCTTCTTCGCGAAGCAGCCTTATCAACTGGACCGCCTGATATTCCGATCCTCCTTGATGGAAGCTACCCACAATGTGAAGCACGTTTTTCTTTGTCAAAGTAATACCAATGCGATCAGCGAATTAGATTTCCGTTCGTCGTTCGGCCTCTAATGCATCAGCGGGAAGACCTACACATCGACGTAACGGCGATGCCACAACTCAAGCATCCAGAGCAGCCACAATTGATGTGAATGGTCCCGACGCTTGCTTGAATGCTCCTTCAATAACATGCGAATGAACGACGAATCAAAGTAGCCGCGGCCCAACGTCCGGCCGTCCGTCAAGTCATCACGAATTCTCGTGTCAAGTTCAGAATTTATCCATTCGTTTATGGGAACGCCAAACCCTTGCTTCGGCCGGTGAAGCACTTCATCCGGGACAATACCGACCATCGCCTTTTTTAGCAAATATTTGGTTTCGCGGCCATTGATCTTCATCTCGCTCGGCACACCGGCGACAAATTCGATGAGTTGATGGTCGAGAAGGGGTGATCGGCATTCCAGCGAGTTCGCCATGGACATTCGATCGACCTTCGTGAGTATGTCCCCGGGCAGGTACGTCCTGCTGTCGAGGTAAAGCAGTTGTTCTATCGGATCGTTCGAGTTGACGGCCTCCGCGATTGCCTCAAAACCACGTTCGCCTTGTCCACCCGCGCCGTTCATAATGGCACCAAATTCTCCGGAGTACAGGGCCTTTTTAGCCGGCGCGTTAAATTGGGAAATACTGTCTATATATCTCTTTAAGGGGTCGAGCGACACATTGTAAATATAATTTTTGCCCCACGCCGCGTGCGGGAGAGCTTGGCCGATCTGCCCCAGCAAGTGCTTCCGAAATAATCGCGGCACCATTTCGAACCGCGCACGGTCGATTTGGGTCAGATATCTCGTGTAACCACCGAAAAGCTCGTCACCACCGTCACCGGACAACGCAACGGTCACGTGCTCGCGTGCCAGTTTCGTCACCATGTAGGTCGGCAACGCCGAAGAGTCAGAAAAAGGCTCGTCAAAGTGCCACACAAGTTCGTCAACAATGTTGACCAGGTCAGGAGTAACAATGAATTCGTGATGGTCTGTCCCGAATTCCTTGGCTACCGACCGGGCGTACTTTAGTTCGTTGAAACTGTCTTCGTTGAACCCTATGGAAAAGGTTTTGACCGGCGCCCCGGAGGCTCTCGCCATCATTGCCACGACGCTCGCTGAATCGACCCCGCCGCTTAGAAATGCCCCCAACGGCACCTCTGATATCAGACGAACTCGCACTGCCTCCTCGACCATTCCCTGCAACACTTCGACGTACTCGTCCTCGCTCTTTATTTGCGGCGGCCTTTTGAAATCAAAATCCCAATATCTCTCGACGCGGACGTATCCGTCTTTGAAAGTCAAAAAATGTGCCGGCGGTAATTTATGCACACCTTCGAAGATACAAAACTCCTCAGGGACATAACCGAATGTCAAATAAGCGTCCATCGCGGCAAGACTGATTTCTCGTTTTACCGCACCGTTTACCAACAGCGTCTTCAACTCTGAGCCGAAGACGAAATTACCGCTATCTGAAAGAGAATAAAACAAGGGCTTCTTGCCGACGCGATCGCGAGCTACAAAAAGCTCTTCGCGATCAAAGTCCCAGATCGCGAAGGCGAACATACCCCGTAACAGTGCCAGGCAGGAGGGACCAAATTCCTCGAAAGCGCGGACTATCACCTCCGTGTCAGAGTTTGTTTTGAAACGATGCCCGCGCGCCTCGAGGTCTTTTTTGATATCCAGATAGTTGTAGATCTCTCCGTTGAATACGATCGCGAGGTTACCATCTTCGCTAAAAATTGGTTGTTGACCTGTTTTCAGATCAATTATCGAAAGACGGCGCATGCCGAGTGCAGCCCGCCCCTTTACAATCGTACCTTGCTCGTCAGGTCCGCGATGCCTGATCGCCTCGCACATTAGATCCAGTCTACGCTGCCGCGGCTGGATCGGGTCGGCCGGATTATTGGAGATGAATCCTGTAATTCCGCACATTCTGATTTGCAGTCAAATTTGAGGTACGTGACCGACGATAAGTCAATAAGTGATAGAGCTCCACTTTCCTTCTCAGCACCCAAGGTTAAAGGTTCGATCGCCGGTAATTTCTAAATTGCGACTGAGTTTTCTATATTCTATAGGAAACAACAGAAAGCAGAAAGGTTTGTGGGATTTGCATAATTATGAAATGAAATTCTTACCGGCGTGTTTGTTTGTCGCCTACTCGGCGACGGTTGGCCGGTTTATGTGCTTAGTGCCTGGCCAGAATCAACGACGGTGTTTGGCGGTTTGTATCAGGCAGTTCCGCTTCGATCTTCAATCCGAATCCAGATATTTCTCTAATCAAGGTTCTTCGCGTCTGAAAGATCTCACCCCCAGCGGTCAAAGGGTTAAAAAGCTGCCGCCCCGTTAAGTAGTAAAAATAGCCGGCGAAAAGTACGCGGGCGGCGTGAATCGAAGACTTGAAATCTCCTTTCGTCAATCCGTCGGCCAACTTTGCCCAGTAAAAAGCAGGTGCGTGGTACTTCAGCAAAAACTTGCCGGGTCGCTGCATGACTCGGGCAATTTCCCCAAATGCGCTCCGGTTGTCCATGTACATGATGGCTACCCGACAGATGACGATATCGAAACAGCCGTCTTTGAACGGTATGCTGGCCCCACTCGCACAAACGAAGTCCACTTTGTCTGAAAGACCAGCCCCGCAGAACATCTCTCGGCCAACCTGGCCCGCTTCCTGATGAGAATCTATACCAACGCCATCGGCACCGTTTTCGATAAAAGGCAGCAATTCCTGCCCTGCTCCGCAGCCAAGGTCCAGAACGCGACTCACTTCCATTCCTTCTGTTATCTGTAAAGCTGTCGTACGTCGAGACTTGTCAGCCTCGAATAATTCCCATTCGCGCGCCAAGTAATCTCTATAACTCTTATCAGATCGGATTTCCCCGCCATTGGCTCTATATGTTGTCATAGGTCAAATCCGTGATAGCCAATGAACCTGGACAGCCCTGGCCCGTTTCGCAACGAAGGAAAGCGTTGGATATCACGCCCGATAATTGAGGCAATACTGCTGTCGAGGTTGATCGCACTCCCGTAACTCTGTCGACAGCGAAACTCCACGACCGCATTTCGGAACGGTTCTTAAATTTCGGCGCGCTTTGATCTCATGGCCTTGAAAGTTCCATGGAAATGCGGCGTTTATCGACTGTGTTACACTGTCGAACTGATGCCGACTGATCGAACAGGCCCCTCACTTGTAACCGATGTATATTGACCCAAGACACCCCCAACGGCCCAAGTTATTAGCGGTTTCATATGGGTTCCCGCCGCTCCCTTCCCCACGTTCGATTCAAGTTTCAAG
>Ga0308175_100004174_pt1 | contig 10113 bp, 7 predicted proteins | sample PhyCR1_3_FD_203893 | JGI IMG/M metagenome (GOLD analysis project Ga0308175, IMG submission 203893) | Soil microbial communities from UC Gill Tract Community Farm, Albany, California, United States - DLSLS.C.R1 | ecosystem: Environmental > Terrestrial > Soil > Agricultural land | place: USA...
AGGCGGGCGAGCTGGCGCAGGCGCGTGTTGAGGATGGCCTCGGCCTGGAGGTCGGAGAGGTCGAAGGCCTCGATCAGGCGGGCCTTGGGCTCGTCCTCGTAGCGGACGATGCGGATCACCTCGTCGAGGTTGAGGTAGGCCGTGATCAGGCCGTCCAGGATGTGGAGGCGGGCCTCGATCCTGGCCAGGCGGTGGCGGGCGCGGCGGACCAGGACGTCGCGGCGGTGGTCGAGGAAGGCGGTGAGGATCGCCTTCAGGCCCAGGACGCCGGGGGTGCCGCGGGCGTCCAGGACGTTGAGGTTGACGGAGAAGCGCGTCTCGAGGTCGGAGAGCTTGAAGAGGCTCTCCATCAGGACCTCGGGCTCGACGTTGCGCGACTTGGGCTCGAGCACCAGGCGCACGTCCTCGGCGGACTCGTCGCGCACGTCGCCGAGCAGCGGGGCCTTCTTGTCCTCGATCAGCTGGGCCAGCTGTTCGACCAGGTCGGCCTTCTTGACCTGGTAGGGCACCTGGGTGACCACGATCTGGTAGACGCCGCGGCCCTGGTCCTCCTTCTCCCAGCGGGCGCGCAGGCGCACGCCGCCGCGGCCGGTGGTGTAGGTCTCGAGCAGGCTGGCGGCGGGCTCGACGATGACGCCGCCGGTGGGGAAGTCCGGGCCCTTGACGTGGGCCATGAGCTGTTCGGTGGTGGCGTCGCGGTCGTCGAGCAGCAGCAGGCAGGCGTCGATCAGCTCGCCGGCGTTGTGCGGCGGGATCGAGGTGGCCATGCCGACGGCGATGCCCGTCGTGCCGTTGGCCAGCACGTTGGGAAAGCCGCAGGGCAGGACGACGGGCTCGTCGTCCTGGCCGTCGTAGGTGGCCTTGAAGTCGACGGCGTCCTCGTCGATGCCGTCGAGCAGCAGCATGGCCGCGGCGGTGAGGCGCGCTTCGGTGTAGCGCATGGCGGCGGGGTTATCGCCGTCGATGTTGCCGAAGTTGCCCTGGCCGTCGACCAGCGGGTAGCGCTGGGCGAAGTCCTGGGCCATGCGCACCAGGGTGTCGTAGATCGCCTGGTCGCCGTGCGGGTGGTAGGTGCCCATGACGTCGCCCACGACCTTGGCGCACTTCCTGGCGGCGCTGTCGGGGTTCAGGCGCATCTCGCGCATGGCGTAGAGCACGCGCCTTTGGACCGGTTTCAGACCATCCCTGACATCGGGGAGCGCGCGGTCGGTGATGACGCTGAGCGCATAGGCGAGATAGCGGCGCGAGAGCGCCTCGGACAGCGGCTCCTTGATGATGCCGGGTTCGTCGGGTTCGGCGGCGTCGGGGGGCGGGATCGTGATGTCGTTCATGGTCGGGAATCAGAGGGTCAGTCAGCGCTGACTCTTAGGGCGCCCCGCGGCCTGCGTCCCTGCGGCCTGCCGGCCATCCCCACAATTCGTCATCCCACGGTCGCCCGAAGGGCGGTCCGTGGGACCCAAGCGGCCTTCGCGCCTTGTGCAACTCAGCTTGGGTCCCACGGATCAGCCTGCGGCTGACCGTGGGATGACGCGGAGAGAAAGGCCTATTGACAGGAACGTTTACCGGCGTAATCGTGGCGGGACGATTACGGGTGTAAATGACCATGAACATCAGCGACGCCGAAAGCGTGGTGATGCAGGCGCTGTGGCGGCGCGAGCCGCTCTCCGCCGAAGAGATCATCGGCGAGGTGGCCGGGCCGCAGGGCTGGAGCGAGGCCACGGTCAAGACGCTGATCAACCGGCTGCTGAAGAAGGGCTGCGTGGGCGCGACGCCGGAGGGGCGGCGCTATCTCTACCGGCCGCTGGTGGCGCGCGAGGCCTACGTCGAGGCGCAGAGCCAGGGGCTGCTGGACCGGCTGTTCGAGGGCCGGCTGGCCCCGCTGGTCAGCCACTTCTCGCAGGGCGGGAAGCTCACGGCAGACGACGTGGCGGAGCTGAAGAAGCTGATCGGGGAGCTGGGCGATGATCAGTGAGCTGATGGGCGGATTGCTGAAGGCGAACCTGGCCGCCGCCGCGGCGGTGGGCGTGGTGCTGGTCCTGCGCAAGGTGGTGCGGGCGCGGTTCGGCGCGCGGGCGGCCTATGCGCTGTGGGCGGCGCCGATCCTGGCCGGGATCGCGGTGGTGGCGCCGCATCCGGCGCGCCAGGCGCCCTTGCCACGGGTGATGGCGCCCGTGGTCGCCATGGCCGACGTGTTCGAGGCCGACCCGATCGTGGCCGCGGCGCCGGCGGCGACGGCGGCGCTGAGCCCGGCCGAGATCGCGTTTTCGCTGTGGCTGGCGGGCGCGCTGGGCGCGGCCGGCCTGCTGGCCTTCCACCAGGCGCGGTTCCTGGCCTCGCTGGGGCGGGTGAGCCGCGGGCGCGGGCGGCTGCGCCGCGCCAGCCGCGCGGGCGTGGGCCCGGCGCTGGTGGGCTGGGTGCGGCCCTGGATCGTCACGCCCGCCGACTTCGAGGCCCGCTTCGGCGCGGGCGAGCGCGCGCTGATCCTGGCGCACGAGGAGACGCACCTGGCGCGCGGCGACGCGGCGGCCAACGCGCTCTCCTGCGCCCTGCAGGCGGCGTGCTGGTTCAACCCGCTGGCGCACCTGGCGGCGCGGACGATGCGCATCGACCAGGAGCTGGCCTGCGACGCCGCGGTGATCGCGCGCTTCCCGACCGCGCGGCGCGCCTACGCCGAACTGCTGCTGAAGACCCAGATCGCGGCCCAGCCGCTGCCCCTGGGTTGCCACTGGCCGGCGCACGCGGCCCACCCCCTGAAGGAGCGGATCCAGATGCTGAAGTCACCCCTGCCCGGCCGGCCGATGCGCGCGGCGGGCCTCGTTGTCGCCGCCTCCCTGGTCGGGAGCCTCGGCGGCCTCGCCTGGGCCGCCCAGCCCAGCACGCCGGGCGGCCCAGGCCCCGCCGAACGGGCGGAAGCCGAACGGGACTTCCGCGCCCTGCCGCCGCAAATGCGGATGCTCTGCAAGCCGCGTCCGGACCGGACGGTCAGCAATGACTGCACCACGATCACAAAGTCGATGTGGGCAGCCCTGCCGACCAAGGCCGACCTGATGGCGCTCTATCCGGCGCAGGCCCGCAGGGACGGAGTCGAGGGTTTCGTGGCGATGAATTGCGACGTCGCCGACAATGGCCGGATGGGCGAATGCGGCGTCATCGACGTGCAAGCCGTCGCCCGCGACGGCAAGCCGGTCGCCGATGCGTCCTCCTACGGCTTTGACCGCGCGGCCGTGGCGGCGGCGACGCGCTACATGCAGGCGCAGCCGAAGGCCGGCGGCAGCGACCGGCTGTGGAACTTCTCTCTGGCGTTTTCGGAGAAGCTGAACGGCGGCCTCTACATCCCGAACCCGCCGGTCCCGCGGGAGAAGCTCGTCGCCCCGCCGCCGCCCGGCGCCCCGGTGGCCAAGCCGGTCTGGATCACCAAGCCCGGTCCGGCCGACGTCGCGCGGGTCTATCCGGCCGCCGCCGCCAAGGCGCGCGATCGCGGCTACGCCACCATCGCCTGCAAGTTCAGCCCCAACGGCCGCCTGCGCGACTGCAAGGTGGTGAACGAACCCGCCGGCAAGGGCTTCGGGGCCGCCGCGCTGGCGCTCGCGCCGATCTTCCAGGCCAAGCCGCTGAGCGGCGACGGCGCCCAGATCGGCGGGGGCACGGTGCTGATCCCGTTCTACTTCGACGTGGCGGGCCGCGCGCCGCCGCCGCGGGCTGAGGCGGCGCCCTCCCGCATCGACGTGACCTACGCACCCGACAACGCCCCGCCGGCGCCGCTCGTGCTGAAGCCGCGGTGGGTCTACATGCCGACGTCGGCCGACCTGGCGCGGTTCTATCCGGCCGACGCGGTGAAGCAGCACTTCGAGGGGACGACGATGTTGTCCTGCGTCGTGGATGTGGACGGGCGGCTGAGCGGCTGCGCGGCCCGCGGGCCGAGCGGCTTCGGCAAGCCTCCGGGCATGGACGAGGCGTTCCGCAAGGCCAGCCTGGAGCTCGTCCCGCTGTTCCGCATGGAGCCGCAGCTGGTGAACGGCGTGGCGGTGGGCGGCGCGCGGGTGAACATCCCGATCCGCTGGGTGCTGCCGACCGATCCGGCCGCCAAGGCGGCGCTGGACGGCCTGCGCGATCCCGGCCCGGCCAACCCGGCGCGCTGAGCCTTCCATGTTGCAGGCCGATCCGCCACCGGCGCCGCCCGCCGCGGCCGCCGCACCTGCTGCCCCGGCCGCTCCGGCCGAGGTGGTGCTCGCGCGCCGCGACCACACGACGGTGGCCGCCAGCCTTGACCTGCCGCTGACGCTTTCGAAGGCCGGGCGGCGCGAGGAGATGGTGGTGCGCCGCGTGCTGTTCGTAAACGCCTCGGTGGTGCAGGTGCGCCCGGCGGACGGTGGGGCCGACCGCTACCGCTGGACGCTGGCGGGGTTCCTCGAGCGGGAATACTGCGTGCGGTCCCTCACCGGCGTGCTCGCCTGCACGACGCCGGAGGCCGCGGCTCTGCCGGACAAGGCGCAGGGCGAGGCGCAGCTGACCACACCCGGCGACGTCTCGCAGGCCGTGCAGGCGGAAGGGCTGCTGACCAGCACGCTCGCCGCCCGCGCCGAGGAGATCTTCGCCGCCGACCGGCTGGCCGTGGTCGACCCGTTCCTGAGGGCCGCCGGGGTCAGCCTGCCTAGAGCCGCCCCGCCTCGGAGAGGCGGTCGACCAGCCACAGCCGCGCCGGCGGCAAAGGCCGGTTCAGCGGGTGGAAGATGAACTGCTCCAGGAAATGGGCGGTGAGATCGAGGCCGGCCTTCACGTCGCCCGGCTCCAGCCGGCGCTGGCTGGAGAGCAGGAAGGGCGGCAGCGCCAGCAGCCGGTCGCGATAGGGCTCGCCGGCGGCGGCGCTGACCGCGCGGCCGGTCTTCGGGCTGACCCAGACCAGGTCGTCGGTGACGCCGGTGGCGGCGCACTTGCTGAGGTCGAGGCCGAAGCCCAGCTCCTGCAGCAGGCCCGCCTCGAAGCGGACGAAGACGGCGGGCCAGAGGTCGGCGCCGTTCAGCGCCTCGGCCAGCGCCTGGAAGGCCAGGTAGGCGCCCGGATGGGCCTCGCGCTCAGGCAGCGCGCCGGCGGCGATGGCGGCCGCGGCGGCCAGGCCCGAGAGCGCCAAGGGGTCGTCGAACAGCGCCGAGGGGCCCGGCCCCGCCGCCTCCAGGCTGGCCGAGCCCAGCTGCTCGCCGGTGCGGGCGCGGTAGCGGGCGGTGACCGGCGCCCCGGCTTGCAGGAACGGCTTCATCTTGCGCGAGGCGCCGCCGGCCACGTGGGCGGCGTACTTGCCGTGCCGCGCGGTCAAGAGCTCCACGATCGCGCCCGCCTCCCCGAACGGTCGCGCGGACAGCACGAAGGCCTCGTCCTCGAATTCCATGGAGGAGGCATAGCACCGGCGGCGGGCGGGGGCGAAAGCGGGGGTTTAGGGTCCGCTTTTGACCCCATTGCGGACGTAGGAGGGTCGCAAATCCTCCCCCAGGGCGAAGCCCGATTGAGGGGGAGGATCTTCTTGGTCAGTCGCCCTCCAAGCCTGCGTAGGGCGGGCATCGTAGGGAGTAGGCTTGATGTCGAATCGGCCTGGGAGGGTCGCGCTCGGCGCGGCTGTGGCGGCGCGGGGTCCTGCGTCGATCTTCAGAGCGCCACCGTGTCGGATTCCGACGGCGTCACCTCGACCGGCGACGTCAGCGGCCGGCGCTCGATTGCGCGGCCGCGCGCTCCTCCGCGCGGGCCCCGGCCAGGATGCCCGCCAGGGAATAGTTCCCCTCGTGGCAGGCGTCTTCCAGGATGCGGACGGGGCTGGCCTGGAAGGGGAGCTCGGCCCGCCAGGTCTGAGTGTAGAGCTCAGGGTCGCTGACCGTGAACGTGTACATCAGCTCGCCCGCCGCGGTGCGGGTGAAGCGTTCGACGACGGTCGCGCCGGACGAGATGCGCAGGCGCTGGTAGCGGGCCAGGGACGCGGCCGAGAAGTTCGTGGTCTCGACCACCAGGGTGTCGCCTTCCCACCAGCCGACCTCGTCGCCCTCCCATGAGGTGACCGCAGGGTAGTCGTGGCGGCGGTCGTTCAGCCGCACCACGCGCAGTTCGTGGTACTTCTCCGAGTAGAGGGCGACGTTGTCGCGGGTCTGGATGATCTGGACGTAGTTGCTGTCGGGGCTGGGCAACGCCGGCGGCAGGGCGCTTTCGCCGCCCATGCAGCGCTCGGTGACGCTGCGCTCCTCGGGGTTGTCGCGGTGGGCCAGCGGGTTGGCCGGGCCTTCGAGGCCCAGGCGCTTGACGACCTCGGGACGGAAGGGCAGCCGCCCATCCGCCGGCTCGACGATCATGCCGCTGCGGATCTCGCCACGCACCCGCGCATAGCCGTCGCCGGTGTCGAAGGTGGCCCGCTCGCTGTCGCCCTGCCCCACGTCCACGCCGTCGGGCAGCGGCGCATCCGCCCGCATCCGCGCCTCGCCCTTGGCCGCCTCCTCCGGCGTCAGCACCACGCGCGGCACGTACAGCGGCCGCTCCAGCCGCGTGAACGTCGCATTGCTCCAGACACCCGACAGGTTCGGCTGGCCGAAGGCGTTGCGCGGGGCGTGGTAGGCCCGCTCGGCGCACGCCGCCGCGCTCGCGGCCGCGATGGCCGCCAGGGCGACGAACGCCCCCGTCATGTATCGCATCAGACTTCCCCCGCAGCGCCGGGCGCCATCCCCCCGGGCGGCGCCGTCCCCGACCGCTGCTTCGGACAGCTTCACCGCGAGCCGGCCTCGACGCAAGGCCCCGGCCGCGGCCTGGCTCTTGTTCCGAACGCGGCGCGGTCCTACCCGTGAGCGACTACGATTCCGGGAGGGCATGCATGGTTCGGGCTTTGTGGAGCGCCGCGACGCTGGCGATTGTGTGGGCGCTGGCGGGGCCGGCGGGCGCGGCGGGGGTCGAGGCGCAGACGATCAACAGGATCGCCGACGAGGGCTTCAACCACGGCCAGGTGGGCGAGACGCTGGAATACCTCTCCGACCAGATCGGCGGGCGGCTGACCAACTCCCCGGCCATGCGCAAGGCCGAGGCGTGGACGTCCGGCCAGTTCAAGGCGTGGGGGCTGTCGAACGTGCGGCTGCAGCCGTTCGAGTTCGGCCGCGGCTGGTGGATCGAAGCGTCCAGCGTGCGGATGACGGCGCCGCGGCCGGTGATGCTGCGGGCGATCCCGGTGGCGTGGACGCCGCCGACGGCCGGGCCGGTGTCGGCGCAGGTGATCGTCGCGCCGCTGCGCACGCCCAAGGACTTCGCCGCCTGGCGCGGCAAGCTGCGCGGCAAGATCGTGCTGACCAGCCAGCCCACCGCGCCGGTGGACGACATGAAGGCGCCGTTCAGCCGCCTGGCCGAGGCGGACCTGATGAAGATGAACAGCTATCGCGAGCCCAGCTTCGATCCCGAGATGGATGAGCGCAACGCCGAACGGCGCATGTTCCGAAGCCAGCTCGACGGCTTCCTGGCCGAGGAAGGCGCGGTGGCGTGGGCCTCGATGTCGCGCAGCGACGGCGGCCTGGTGCACGGCGAAGGCTCCGGCTACCAGGTCGGCAAGACGCCGAAGCTGCCCGGCGTGGAGATCGCCGCGGAGGACTACCGCCGGCTGGCCCGGCTGGCGAAGGTCGGGCCGGTGACGCTGGAGATCGACTCCAAGGTCCACTTCGACGACTCGAACACCAAGGCCGACAACGTGCTGGCCGACATTCCGGGCAGCGACCCCAAGGCCGGCTATGTGATGGCCGGCGCGCACCTGGACAGCTGGGTGGCGGGCGACGGGGCCACCGACAACGGCGCGGGCTCGGCGGTGGTGATGGAGGCCGCGCGGATCCTGAGCGCCCTGCACGTGAAGCCGAAGCGCGGCATCCGGTTCGCGCTGTGGGCCGGCGAGGAAGAGGGCCTCCTGGGCTCCTACGCCTATGTCGACCAGCTGTTGGCGCACCGGCCGCCGCCGGCGGCGAAGTACGCCGAGCTCGGACCCTACTTCGCGTCGAACACCTATCCGATCGCGCCGCTGCCGGGGCTGGGCGAGCTGCAGGGCTACTTCAACATCGACAACGGGTCGGGGAAGGTCCGCGGGCTCTATGCCGAGGGCAACTTCGCCGCCACGCCGATCCTGAAGGAATGGCTGGCGCCGTTCTCGAGCCTGGGCGCCTCGACGGTGGTCGCCGAGCCCACCGGCAGCACGGACCACGTGTTCATGGTCAAGCTGGGCCTGCCGGCGTTCCAGTTCATCCAGGACCCGCTGGACTACGCGACCCGCACCCACCACACGAACCTGGACACCTTCGACCACGTGCGCACCGAGGACCTGCGCCAGGCGGCGGTGATCCTGGCGACGCTGCTGATGGACGCCGCCGACAGCGACAAGCCCCTGCCCCGCAACGTGCTGCCGACCCAGCCGGCGGTGACCGACAAGTTCAAGTACGCGGAGCCGACGCCTTAGCGGCGGACAGAAGAAAGCCCCGGCGCTCTGGCGAGGCCGGGGCTCTCTTCGTTCGTTCGGGACGGCTTCAGGCCGCGACGGCGACCCGCCGGCGCCGCAGCACGGCGCCCAGACCGCCGAAGCCCAGGAGCATCAGCCCCCAGGTCGCCGGCTCAGGCGTGCCGCTGGGGTTGTTGATCCCGGTCGTGCCGATGGCGCGCCAATTCAGCGCCTCGTTGGTGTTGAACACCGGGCCCTGGCTGCCGGTGTGGATGTGGTTGAACCCGGCGCTGTCGTAGCCGCCGGTGTCGAGCACGTGGCCGGTGTCGTTGAACGCCGAGCCGACGCCGTCCAGCGTGAAGGTCACGATCGGTGCGCTGCTCGTGCAGGCCAGCGTCAGCGAGATCGGTCCGGTGCTGCAGTTGTTGAAGCTGGGGTCGAAGCCCGCCTGCAGCGCGGCGCTCGAGAAGTCGCTGGAGTCGAAATCGTAGTTGACCGTCGACGTGAAGATCGCGGCCGAGCCCGGGGTCAGCGTCACGCCGGCGCCCAGCATGCCAGACCAGATATGGAAGTTGCCTGCCGCAGAGCCGACGTTGCTCACGTCGAGATCGTTGATCGTGAAGTTGGTGGCGCCGGTGTTCAGCAGCATGACCGCGCCCGTGTCGAGGCCGCCGTCGTTCACGTTCCCGAACACGCTGGTGACCGTGTAGGTATTGGCGCCGACCGTGAAGGTCCCGCCCAGGCCGTAGGGATCGGGAAAGTCGACCCCGCCCCGCAGGCCATCGGCGTAGCCGACGTAGACCGCCGCCGAGCCCGCCTGCGCGGTGGATGCAAGCGTTGCGCCGATGGTGGCCGCGGACATGAAGGTCGCCGCCAAAAGCAGCTTTCGAATGGTCATGATAGTCCCCCATTGCTGGACCACGGCGCCCAAGCGCCGCTGTTAACCCTCATAGGGCGCGCACAATGGCTAGGGCACAACACTGTTCGCCTAACATGCGAACTCATAACGAAATCATAGAGTAGAAGCGCCGAGCTATTGCGTCTCGTTCGCAAGTTCGGGATTGTGACCGCGCCTTGCGAGCGCGCTTGCGCACCCGGGCCTTCCCTCACGGCGGCGGAGCCGCTCGTCGCGCGCGACGATGGTCAGGCGTCGAAGTCCAAACCCACGTCGCCGTAGAACTCGCGCTTGTCGGCCCAGCGTTCGTCGACCTTGACGGTCAGGAACAGGTGGACGGGGCGGTCGAGGATTTCGGCCAGGTCTTCACGCGCCTTCTGGCTGATCCACTTGATGGTGGCGCCGCCTTTGCCAAGGACGATCGGGCGCTGGCTTTCGCGCTGGACGTAGATGGTCTGCTCGATGCGGGCCGAGCCGTCGCGGCGTTCCTCGAACTGGGTGGTCTCCACGGCGGCGGCGTAGGGCAGCTCTTCGTGGACGCGCAGGTAGAGCTTCTCGCGCGTGATCTCGGCGGCCAGCAGACGGGCCGGCAGGTCGGCGGTCTGGTCCTCAGGGTAGAACCACGGCTGTTGCGGCATCAGCGCCGCCAGCCGGGCCTTGAGGTCGTCGACGCCGGAGCCGGTGGTCGCGCTGATCATGAAGACTTCGCTGTAGACCCCGGTCGCGAAAAGCCTTTCGGCCAGCGCCAGCAGGACCTCGCGCTTCACCGCGTCGACCTTGTTGATCG
>Ga0308175_100004175_pt1 | contig 10110 bp, 12 predicted proteins | sample PhyCR1_3_FD_203893 | JGI IMG/M metagenome (GOLD analysis project Ga0308175, IMG submission 203893) | Soil microbial communities from UC Gill Tract Community Farm, Albany, California, United States - DLSLS.C.R1 | ecosystem: Environmental > Terrestrial > Soil > Agricultural land | place: USA...
GCAACCCGTACCCTCCCGGCAACCCTTCCCCCATCGCTCAGGAGAGCCACCGTGTCCTTCATCAACACCGCCGACCTGGCCGACTCCGCGTCGTTCAAGGCGCGGGTCAAGGTGACCGTGGCCACGGTGGCCGTGTCGGTGTGGGCAGAGGACGCCACCGGCATGAGCGAGCAGCGCCACGACAAGCGCCTCGCCCTGGCCCGCGCTGTGCTGGCCAGCCCGCAGCAGTACGCCGACCTGTTCGTGTGGCCGGTGCTGGCCAACGTCACCATCGCCCAAGCTGGGCTGGACGCCACGGACGGGGACTTGCAGTACCAAGTCGGGCAGGTGTGGGACGCCATGGCCGGTGTCACCGCCGCCGACCTACAGCCCCCCGCCTGATGCCCAAGTGCATCGACCTGTTCGCCGGACCCGGTGGGTGGTCCGTCGCCAGTCATCAGCTAGGGATCAGCGAACTGGGGGTCGAAAACAACCCCAGCGCAGTGGCCACCCGGGATGCAGCCGGACACCACACCGTCCCCCTCGACGTGCTCACCCTGGACCCGGAGGACTACATCGGGGTGCCGGGTCTGATCGCCAGCCCGCCGTGCCAGACGTTCAGCCGTGCAGGTAAGGGCACGGGCCGTCGCCAGTTGGACCTGGTGCAGGCCGCAGTGCAGGCCATGGCCCGGGGTGTGTGGCCGGACGAACTGGTCGCGCAGAGCACCGACCCCCGCACCGCGCTGGTGCTGCAACCGCTGCGCTGGGCGCTCGCCATGCGCCCGCAGTGGTTGGCCTTCGAGCAGGTGCCCGCAGTGCTCCCGGTGTGGGAGGCCATGGCCGAGGTGCTGCGCCAGCGCGGCTACAGCGTGGTCACCGGGTGCGTGCAGGCCGAGCAGTACGGCGTACCGCAGACCCGTCGCCGCGCGGTGCTGCTGGCCAGCGTCGCCCACGACGTTGCGCTCCCCGCTCCCACGCACAGCCGCTACCACCCGCGCAACCCCACCAAGCTGGACCCGGGCGTGCTGCCGTGGGTGAGCATGGCCGAGGCGCTGAACTACCCCGATGACGTGGTGGGGCGCGCGCTACAGACGCCCAGCATGCTGCGCAGCAACGACTACACGGTGCTGCGCACGCTGGACCGGCCCGCGCTGACGCTGGCCACCGGGCACGACGCCAGTCAACTGCGCTGGGTGCCCACGTTCGTGAGCCAGAGCGGCACCCCGGTGGACGAGGCGTGGCCCGAGCACCGCCCCAGCACCACGGTGGCCGGTCGTGACCTGGTGCAGAACCCCGGGGCTACGGCCAACCGCTTCAACACCTCCACGAAGTCCCGCAATGACGGGGTGCGGGTGACGGTGCAGGAGGCCGCAGTGCTGCAAACCTTCCCGCTCGACTACCCCTGGCAGGGCACCCGCACGGCGCAGTTCACCCAAGTCGGTGACGCCGTGCCGCCACTGCTGGCCCGCGCGCTGCTGTCCGCTGTCCTGTAGACGAAGGAGAACCACCATGCCCAAGGTCAAGCACCGCAGTGGCGGGCGCAGCATCGAGGTACCTGCTGCCCTGGTGAACGAGTACGTGTCCCAGGGGTGGGTGGTGCAGACCAACACCCCGACCAAGAAGGCCACCGCGCGCAAGCGCGCCACCAAGTCCACCACCCGCACACCTGACAGCGAGGGCACCCCGTGAGCAACCCCAACCTTGTCCTTCTGTTCGCCATCATCGTGCTGGTGCTGGCCGTCTTGCTGGTCGCCTTCAACGTCTAGGAGCCCTGGTGGTCCGCGCAACCATCCCCGACACCCTGGCCAACCTGGCCGTGCCTATCGACGGGCTACAGCCCTACGGGCGCAACCCCCGCAAGGGCAACACCGACGTGATCGTGGAGTCGCTCAAGCGGCACGGGCAGTACCGCCCCATCGTGGTGCGCGCCAAGACCTACGAGGTGCTGGCCGGTAACCACACCCTGGCCGCAGCTAGGGAACTGGGGTGGGACCAAATCGCCGCCACGTTCGTGGACGTGAACGACGACGAGGCCGCGCGCATCGTGCTGGTGGACAACCGCGCCGCCGACCTGGGCACCTACGACGACGACCTCCTGGCCGAACTGCTGTCCGAACTGCCGGACACCACCGGCACGGGGTACGACGCGGACGACCTTGCCACCCTGCTGGCCCTACAGGACGGCCCGCACAGCGTGGACGACCTACAGGACGCCCTGGACGAGGCCGACGCCAGCGCGTGGCCCTGGGTCAAGGTGCAGCTAGACCCGGAGAACCACCGGGAGTTTCAGGCGCAACCGGGGGAGACGGACCAGGAGAAACTGCTGGGTCTGCTCACCCGCGCGGGTGTGCAGTGAGCCGCCGCACCGACTGGCCCGCGACCCTCATATGGGTGCTCGCCCTGGCTGCTGTGCTGGCCTGGTGCGCGATCTTGGTCGCCGCCGTTGTGAACCTGGTGCGCTGACCCGTGGCCGTCAACATGCTGGTGTCCTATGCCTTCTTCGCCCGCGACGACCTGGGCGCGCTGCGCGCCAACATGCCGTGCGGGCGGTTGCTCATCGACTCCGGGGCGTTCACCGCCGCGTCGGTGGGGAAGCGCATCGAACTGAGCGCATACGCCGAGTTCCTGACCACCTGGGCGCACGTGTACGACCACGCCGTCACGCTGGACGTGATCGGTGACCCGGTGGCCACCAGACGCAACACCCACGCGCTGCACCGCAAGGGCATCAACGTGCTGCCGGTGTTCACCCGGGGTGGCACGGTGGCCGACTTCGACGCCATGGTGCGCGACAGCGGCTACGTGTGCGTGGGTGGTGGTGTGGGCATGCCGCCCACGGTCGTGGTCAAGCGCCTGCGCGCCTTGCAGGTGCGCGCCGAGGAGTTGGGCGGTGGCATCCACGCGCTGGGCGTGGGCAACATGACCGGGCTGCGCAGCATCCGGCCCTACAGCGCGGACGCCAGCAACATCAGCGGGGCGTTCCGGTTCGGCACCGTGGTGGCCTACGACGGACGGCGCATGTTCAACGTGCCGGTGAGCGACCGCGCAAGGTTGCGCAAGCACCTGGCGCTGCTCAAGGACCAGGGGCTCGGCCCCGAGGTCACGGACTTGGTGCGCACCGGGCGACAGCCCGTCAAGCTAGGGCGCGCTGCGCTGATGCGCGGCATGAGCGTGGCCTACGCCGCAGCCGATGAGGACACCGTGCGGTTCGGGGTGCCGGTACCCAAGGGTGTGCACGACACCAGCGGGACGCACCTGTATTCGGCGGTCACCGGATCACACCTTGCACCCGCCGTGGCCCGCCTGGACGGCGCGCTGCACAGCGGGACGTTCGCCCCACCGATGTGGCAGCGCCGCGCGGCTCGACACCGCGCCCAGTGCCGCGCACCGCTTGCCCAGGAGGCACAGTGAACCCCGACGCCGGTACAGCCTTCGGAACCTGGCAGGACCGCACCAGCCGCCTGCTGTACGCAGACGCCATGCCTGCACTGCTGTCCGGGGTGCCGCGCGACGGGCTCACCCTGGACCTGGGCGGGGCCAACGGGCTGTCGCGGCAGTGGTTCAACAACGTGCTGACCGTGGACGTGGACGCCAGCAAGCAGCCGGACGTGGTGGCCGACGCGCTCACCTACACCCCGGACCCCCCGGTGGACCGCGTGCTCCTGCGCTACGTGCTGCACTACCTCTCCGACGCCAAGGTGCGCCAGCTAGCGCGCCACGTGGCCACCTACGCCGATGAGTTGGTGGTGGTGCAGTTCGTCAACGACGACCTACGCGCCAAACGTGCGAACAGTGTCAACGAGACGAAGCACTTCCGCTCAGAGGTCATGCTGCTGGGTCTGCTGCGCCCCTGGCGGGTGCACCAGCGCATCGCCCTGGCCTACGACGTGGACCCCCAGTTCTATGCCAACCGGCTGGGTCACCCCAGCCCCAGCGGCCACCCTGAGACGGTGGTCGGTTACCTGTGCCGAAGGACCGCGCCATGACCTTCACCATCCAGAAGGACTTTGCCTTCTCCGCGAGCCACGTGCTGCTGGGTATGCCCGAGGGGCACCAGTGCGGGCGGCTGCACGGGCACAACTACGTGCTTCGCATCGCGCTGGCCGGGGACACCCTGCTACCGCAAGGGTTCCTGTTCGACTACGGCGACCTCGCGCCCATCAAGGCCATGGTTGACGACGTGCTGGACCACCGGCACCTGAACGACTGGATGGACGCCAACCCCACCGCCGAGAACCTGGCGTATGCCATAGCGCGCGCTGCTCCCACGCTGCTGGACCTTCCCCCGGGGGTCTCCGTCGCCGTGGGTGTGAGCGAGACGCCAAAGACATGGGCGTGGTGGACCCCGTGAACGGCAGCCCGCTGCTGGACGCAGCTACACCACCCGTCACCCTGCCGGTGTCGGAGGTGTTCGGTCCAACGTGGCAGGGGGAGGGGCCGCACACCGGGCTGCGTACCGGCTTCGTGCGGCTGGGGCTGTGCAACCTCCGGTGCGAGTGGTGCGACACCCCCTACACGTGGGACACCACCCGCTACGACGTGGACAAGGAGTGCCCGCCCACCACGGTGCAGGAGGTGCACGAACGCCTGCGCCGCATAGGCGTGCGCACCGTGTGCCTGTCCGGTGGTGAGCCGCTGGTGCACGCCAAGCACCTGCCCGCGCTGCTGGTCGATGAGTGGACCTGGCACGCGGAGACGAACGGGACCATCGCACCGCCGTGGTGGTGGGACCAGCGCGTGGAGCACACGACCGTGAGCCCCAAGATCAACACGCGCGACCCGTACAAGCGCCGGATCAAGCCCGAGGCGCTGGCGGCGTGGAACACCCTGGCCCGCGCTGGTGCGGCTGCGTTCAAGTTCGTCTGCCGCACCCCAGCCGACCTTGGGTCCGTTGCTGCGCTAGCCACCATGGAGCACATCGCTCCCGAGCACATCTGGATCATGCCGGAGGGTGTCAACGCCGGGGAACTGCTGCACCGGCACCGCGTGCTCGCCCAGGGCATCGCTGACCGGGGGTACAACACCACCACCCGTCTGCACGCGCTGCTGTACGGAGAGGAGCGGGGACGATGAGCACAGCCACCACCACCACGCGCCGACGCGGCCCCGTGGAGGAGGAGCCGGACTACCAGCACGCACTGGCCGGTGTGCGAGCCCTGCTGCGCCTCATGGGTGAGGACCCGCACCGGCCCGGGCTGGTCAACACCCCCGAGCGCGTGGTCAAGGCCTACCTGGAAATGGCTAGCAGGCCCAACGACCCCGAGCACGACCTAGCCGTGGTGTTCTCCGACGTGCAGCACCCGGGCACCCCGGTGACTGTAGGGCCGGTGCCGTTCGTGTCGCTGTGCGAGCACCACCTACTGCCCTTCACCGGCACGGCGTGGGTGTCCTACGTGCCGCGCGCTGGGCGCGTGGTGGGGCTCTCCAAGCTGCCCCGCACCGTGGCGCACTACGCAGCGCGACCGCAGGTGCAGGAGCGTCTGACGGCGCAGATCGCGGACGCCCTGGTGCAGTACGTGGACCCGCTCGGGGTGGGTGTGCTCATCGACGGTGTGCACACCTGCATGACCCTGCGCGGGGCTCGCGCGGGTGGACGGATGCGCACCTACGACGTGCGCGGAGCCATGCGCGAGAACGCCACGCTACGCGGCGAGTTCCTGGCGGCGGCGAAGTGAGCGACAAGCGCAAGCTGCCGCAGGGGTACGACCCGGAGGTAGCCCAGCGGGTGCTGGGTCTGCGCCGTGGTGGCGCGTCCTTCGACGCGATCAGCCAGGCGCTGAACCTCACCCCGGATACAGCTAGGGCCTGGTTTGACGTGGCCCTGGGCACCGTGGACGTGCAGGTGCAGCAGGCGCTGGAAGTGGACCGGCTCGACCGGCTGCACATGGCCGTGTGGCCCAAGGCGCAGCAGGGTGACCTGGACGCAGTGGACCGGGTGCTCAAGATCAGCGAGCGCCGGGACAAGGTGCTGGCCGACCCGAATGCCAACGACCACGCGCTGCGCAACGCCTTCGACGCCAGCGCAGCAACCAGCCAGCACACCACCGAGGTGGACACCGCGCTGATTGAGGCGGGGCGCACCATCGCGGACCGGGTGGACGCGGCGGTGGCCAGCGGTAACGGGCTGGAAGCAACCAAGGCGCTCTACCTGGTCCCGCACATGCTCAACGTCCTGCGCGAGATGCTGGCCACCCCAGCTAGCCGCCAGGCAGCCGGTGTGGCCGCTAGCCAGGCCAAGGGCAACCGCCTGGCCGAACTGCGCGCGATCCACGCCAACCGCAGCACGGGCTGATGCTCACCGGGGTCACAGAGCCGCGCATCTACACCCCACCGCTGCGCGACCTGTCCCAACCGGACGCCACGCTCGGTCACAGCGTCATCGCGTTCGCCACCGACGTGCTGGGCATCACCCTGCTGCCCTGGCAGCGATGGTTGCTGCTGCACATGCTGGAACTGCTACCGGACGGGACGCTGCGCTTCCGCACCGTGGTGGTGCTCATGGCCCGCCAGAACGGGAAGTCCACGCTCTCCCAAGTGCTGGCGCTGTGGTTCATGTACGTGTACGGCACCGCGCTGGTGCTGGGTACGGCGCAGGACTTGGACACCGCCGAGGAGGTCTGGCAGGGCGCGGTGGACCTGGTGCTAGAGACGGGCGCGGACGACATGCCGCTGCGCCCGGAACTGCACGACCTGCTGGACCGCGTGGTGATGGTCAACGGCAAGAAGTCGCTGAACCTCAAGACCGGCGAGCGGTACAAGGTGAAGGCAGCGAACCGGCGCGCTGGTCGTGGGCTGTCCGGTGACGTGGTGCTGCTGGACGAGTTGCGCGAGCACCAGACCTGGGACGCGTGGGGTGCGATCACCAAGACCACCATGGCCCGCGACCAGGCGCTCATCCTCGCGCTGTCGAACGCAGGGGACGCCACCAGCGTGGTGCTGCGCTACCTGCGCAAGCTGGCGCACGAACCACTGGGTGACCCGGACAACCTGCGCGAGGCTGGTGAAGCCGTCCCGGTGTCGTTGCCGGACGACGAGGACGACCTACTGCCGGACGACGACGACACCCTGGCGGTGTTTGAGTGGAGCGCCCCACCCGGGTGCAGCGTGCAGGACCGCAACGGGTGGGCCATGGCCAACCCCAGCCTCGGCTACACGATCAACGAGCGCACGATAGCCAGCGCGTGTCGCACCGACCCGGAGTGGATATTCCGCACCGAGGTGCTGTGCCAATGGAGTGAGGGCACGCTGGAAGGTCCGTTCCCTGCAGGTGCCTGGGAGGCATGTGCGGACCCGGACAGCCAGCGTGCACCTGGGGCGCAGGTGGCGCTGTGCGTGGACGTGACGTGGGACCGCGCCACCACCTACGTGGGGCTGGCTACGACCCGCAGCGACGGCCTGGCGCACGTAGAGGTCATCGCCAGCCGTGCAGGTACGGACTGGGTGGCCGACTGGTTGACCAGTGGGGAGCGCAGCGCGGACCTACGCGCTGCACCCGTAGCCCTGCAAGCCAAGGGCGCACCGGCCAGCAGCCTGCTGGCTGCGCTCAACGACGCGGGGGTCAAGGTCGTGGAATGGGGCGGTCCCGCCCTGGGTGTGGCGTGCGGGGCGTTCTACGACCGGGTGCGCGCAGCCATAGGCGAGGGCGAAGCGAGGACCGCGCTGCGCCACCGCAACCAGCCGGTCCTGAACCTGGCCGCAGCGACCGCGAGCACCCGACCAGCCGGTGACGCCTGGCTGTGGGACCGCAAGCGCAGCAACGCCAGCCCGCTGGTCGCCGTGACGGGTGCCCTGTGGTGCTTGACCAACGCCCTACCCGCACCGCGCCGCGTCAGCGCATACGAGAGCCGCAGATTGGAGGTGCTGTGATGGGTCTGTTCGACCGCTTCCGCAAGGAGACCTCTACCGAGGGCACCTACGCTCCCGTCACCGCCGACTTCTACGGCGCATGGAAGCTGAGCACCGAGGACTACGAGCGCATCCTCGGCCTGTCCCCGGGTGACATGTGGCGCACGCAGCCCTACCTGCGCACGGTGGTGACCTTCCTGGCCCGCAACATCGCGCAGCTAGGGCTACAGGCGTTCGTGCGGGTCAGCGATGACGACCGCAAGCGGGTGCGGGACGGCGTGGCCGCTGTGCTCGCGCGCCCCAACACCACCACCACCGCCTACGAGCTGATCTACGGCCTGGTGGCCGACCTCGCGCTGTACGACGTGGCCTACTGGTTGCTGAGCGACGCGCCCACGAACCGCATCGTGCGCCTGCCGGTGAACTGGGTCACCCCGCGCGGGGGTGACGCCATGGGTCCGGCTGAGTACCTGGTCAAGCGCAACGACCGGGGCGAGGCTGCGGTCATCCCGGCCAACCAAGTGCTTGCCTTCCACGGGTGGCACCCCGCAGCCCTGCACGCGGGTAGCAGCCCCGTGCACGCGCTGCGCGAAATCCTGGCCGAGCAGGTGCAGGCGTCCCGCTACCGCGAAGCCGTGTGGCAGCGCGGCGGCAAGGTGGGGGCGGTGCTGTCGCGCCCCAAGGACGCACCCGAGTGGAGCGACCCTGCGCGTCAGCAGTTCAAGGCCGACTGGGACTCCCAGTTCACCGGCACCGGCAGCCGGGTGGGTGGTACACCGCTGCTAGAGGACGGCATGACGCTGAGCCGCGTGGACTTCTCGGCGCACGAAATGGAGTTCATCGAGGGCGCGCGGCTGGCGCTGAACACCGTGGCCAGCGTCTACCACATCAACCCGACCATGATCGGGCTGCTGGACAACGCCAACTACAGCAACGTGCGCGAGTTCCGGCGCATGCTGTACGGCGACACCCTCGGCCCCACCATGGCCATGATCGAGGACCGGCTGAACACGTTCCTGGTGCCCCGGCTGGACGACCGCGCGGACCTCTACGTCGAGTTCAACATTGACGAGAAGTTGCAGGGGTCGTTCGAGGAGCAGACGGCTGCGCTGCAATCGGCGGTCGGTCGCGCGTGGATGACCGCGAACGAGGCCCGCGCGCTGCGCAACATGCCCGCTATCGACGGCGGCGACGAACTGGTGACGCCGCTCAACGTGCTGGTGGGTGGCCAGGCCAGCCCCACCGACAGCGCACCCCCCAAGGGGCGCGAGGTCGGCACCAAGGCGGGCAACCTGTTCCTCCTCAAGACCCGCGCCACAGAACGGCAGGCCGCAAAGATCGCGGAGGTGCTGCACCGCTACCTGACCCGACAGGGCAGCGCGGTGCTGGGCAAGGTAGGGGAGGGCGACTGGTGGGACGCAGACCGCTGGGACCGGGAACTCGCTGCCGACCTGCACGCGGTGGCCCAGTCCGTAGCCACCGACCTGGGCAAGGCCGAGGCCACTGCGCTGGGGTACAGCGCGGACGACTACGACGAAGCCGTGACCGTGCACTTCTTGCAGGCCGCTGCTGCGCAGTACGCCAGCAACATCAACACCACCACCAAGGCGCAGCTAGACGCCGAGGTCGCAGCCGACGACGGCGACCCCGCGAACGTGTACGCACCTGAGCGGGTGGCGCAGCGCAGCAAGGGCGTGGCTGGTCAGGTGGCCACCTTCGTGGCGGGGTTCGCCACCCACGAGGCTGGGCAGCAGCTAGCGCGCACCTACGACCTGTCCCCGACAAAGACGTGGGTGACCGGCCCCAACCCCCGCAAGTCCCACGCGGACATGGACGGGGAGACGGTGGGCATTGACGACCTGTTCAGCAACGGGATGCGCTGGCCGGGTAGCGGCAACGTGGAGCCGGACGACTCCGGGTGCAACTGCACGGTGCAGATCAACGTCCCATGACACCCACCTGGCAACTGGCCGCACTGGTGCGCGAGGTGCACGACGGGGACACCCTGTACGGCTGGGTGGACCAGGGGCTCGGCATCTGGAACCACGGCACCAGCAAGGCGGGGCTAGGTCTGCGGCTGTGGGGTTGCAACGCCCGGGAGTTGGCCCAGCCGGGTGGTGTCGAGGCCCGCGACCACCTAGCCACGCTCATCCCGGTGGGGTCGGTCGTGCCGATCACCTGCATGGCGTGGGACAAGTACCAGGGGCGCATCGACGTGGCCGTGGACCTTCCCGGCATCGGTGACCTGGTGACCCACCTGGCCGGTACGGGCTGGGTGGCTCCTTG
>Ga0308175_100004176_pt1 | contig 10108 bp, 8 predicted proteins | sample PhyCR1_3_FD_203893 | JGI IMG/M metagenome (GOLD analysis project Ga0308175, IMG submission 203893) | Soil microbial communities from UC Gill Tract Community Farm, Albany, California, United States - DLSLS.C.R1 | ecosystem: Environmental > Terrestrial > Soil > Agricultural land | place: USA...
AGCCGATGCCAGCGCCGCCACCGCGGGTGACGGACAGGTCCGCCGTGCACTCGTCCCAGCCGAAGAGAGCGGCCAGCTTTTCGCAGGCGGCCGCCAGTTGGGGCACGGTGTGCTGTGCCTGGTTGACGAACAGCACGGTCCCGTCGGAGCGCCGGTGCACGCCCGCTCCGGAGGTGTCCCCTTCCAGGCGGGCCTCCAGTGCCGTGACGTCGGACCAGGTCAGCGCCGGTGCCAGGAACCGCGGGCCGCAGCCGCGCAGGACGACGGGCCGGCGGCGCCAGTGGTCGCGGTGGAAACGGTCGAGGTCGAGCCGGTCGGTCTCGTCCGGCCGGTGGGTGTCCGTCCGCTCGGTTCGCTGAGTGTTCATCGCAGCCCCCACGCGCACACTCGGTCCTCCAGTGAGGTCCTCACCTGCGGTGCGAGCGCGTCGAGGCGCCCGTCCAGGAAGGTGGTCAGGGCCTCGTACAGTGGGCGGCGGGCGGGGCCGATCACGCAGCGGCCGCCTCCCGCCAGGAACATCGTCGGCTTCAGCAGCCATGCCTCGGGCGTCTCGTCGTACGCGCGGAACCCGCACAGGACGCCGCCGTGGAAGGCCATGTGGCCGAGGGTGACGTCGAAGGTGGCGTGGGCGCCGGTGGCGACCGCGCGGACGACGGCGGCGGCGGCCTCGTGGTGGACGAGCGGCTCCAGTTCGCCCAGCGGGTCGAGAGCCGGTGGCCGGCCGGCCATGAAGCGGTGGAAGCACTCGGGCAGGGTCGTGCCGCGGCCGTACGGGGAGAACGGGACGTCGCGGAACCGCTGGAAGGACGGCGAGGCGATGAACTGCTCCGCCACCTGGTTGACCGCCACCCCGCGCCGTTCCCGCAGCTCGTCCAGGGTGCGGGGGAACGCCCCCTTGAGGCCGGGTCCGGTGCCGGTGCCTCCGGAGACCACCTCGGAGCGTATGTTCCGTCCCACCAGGGCCAGTTCGTGAACGTCCACCCGGCCGAAGGCGTCCACGAGGTCGGCGTCGAGCGTCAGCCGGTCACTGGCGGGGCCGTCGGTGGTGAACGCCTCGCGGAAGTCCCTGTCGTACAGGAGCCGGTCGAGGACCTTCAGGATCCGCTCGTGCCGCGTGGGCGGGGTGAGGACGGGTGCCGGGGATTCATGCGGCACGGGCGCCGCCCTCCTTCCAGGACCGCACGAGGGCGAACAGCCGCTCCGCGTTGGGCCGCGACTTCGGGACGAGTTGTCCGTCGGCGGTGAACTTGGGGTCCTCGTAGGTGACTCCGGTCAGGTTCGGCATCTGCGGCAGCAGGTGTTCCAGCAGGGCCAGTTGTTCGTCGAGCAGTACTCCGTGGTGCAGGTCGCGGAAGCGCCCGTCGACGATCTGGCAGCCCGACAGGTGCACTTCGTGGCAGCGGTCGAGCGGCAGCGCGTCCAGGCCCTCGAACATCCGCGGTCCGGTACGTCCCGTCAGCCACTGGTAGGCGAGGATGTGCCCGATGTCGATGGTCGCCAGCGCGCCGGTCTCCCGGATCACCGTGTCGTAGAAGGTGAAGGCGTCGAGATCGCCGACGAGGAAGCTGCCGCCCTCGGTGAAGCCGGGGAACTCCACGGAGAGGGGCGCCCGCAGTCGCCCCACCCAGTCGGCCACACCGGTCACGCAGTGCTCCAGGCCCTCCGCGGTGAGGACGGGCGGCATGGGGTAGGGCAGGCTGCGGCCCGCGAGGGACCAGATGCCGAGGTCCTCGATGACCCAGCGGAATCCGTAGCGTTCGATGAGCGCGTTGGTGAAGTCCGCGATCTCGGCGCGCCGGTAGCGCTCCGGGCTCCCGGTGTTGAGCATGGTGTGGTGGAAGGCGCGGGGCCGCTCGGCGCCGAACAGTTCGAAGAGCCGGTCGTACGCCGGGAAGTAGCGCTCGGGGGCGAGTGGTCCGTAGTCGATGGGCTGGAAGGCGACGAACATGTAGTCGTAGGCGGGGGCGTTGTGTCTCAGGAAGGCGGCCACCTGGTCGGTGGGCCGGCCGGAGCCGGTCTTCTCGAAACCGATCCGCTCCCCCCAGACCAGGTCCATGCCCAGCCCCAGTCCGAGCTTCTCCATCACACGCTCCTCCCTCCGAGGGCCTCGGACGTCGCGGGTGCCCGGCGGGTGCCGGGTGCCGTGGACGTGTCCGGCCCGTCGGGCTCCAGCAGGCGTTTGTCGAGCATCCGGTGCAGCCAGCGCCGGCTGTCCCGGTCCTCGGCCCGGAACCGGCCGTCCGAGGTGGGCGTCAGGGCGGCGGGCACGGCCGCCATCCGCGGCCAGGCCACGTCGGCCAGGAACCAGCGGCCGCCCACTCGCCGCAGGGCGACGGCGAACCGCGGCCGGGCCGCCGTCACCGGATCCCCGGTCGCGTCCGGCCGGCCGGCCGTGTGCTGCGGCAGGTCGGGGCGGCCGGCGCGTTCGGCGTCGGGCACGGCCTCGACGGTCATCCGCAGCAGCCGGTCGCGGGCCTCGTCGGTCCCGGTGCCGTCGAGGACCGCGCCGCCGACGCGTCCCGCGGCGAAGGCCAGTCCGTCGTTGGTGACGAGCGGGTCGTCGTCCTCGCGCCGCCGGTCCGCCCACAGGTAGCTGCCGGGTTCGGCCACGACCAGTTGCAGGGTGTCCAGGCCCATGTCCGCGGGGTGGCGCTCGATGACGCCGACCGTGTCGTGATGGCCCTCGACGGCCCGGGGGTGGTCGTATCCGTCCATGAAGGAGAGGTTGGTGACGATGCCCGCGCCGGTCAGGTTGAGTACGGCCCGCTCGGCGTGGGCCGCGTCCTGTCCCTTGTGCAGGGAGTCGAGTATGTCCTGGTGGGCCGTCTCGAAACCGGTCGAGATCTGCACGCAGCCGGCCTCGCGCAGCCGGCGGCAGAAGCCGGGGTCGGCCAGTTCCGGCTCCAGGCGGGCCCGGACCCGGAAGGTCAGGTCCGCTCCGCTGCGGCGCACGGCGTCCATGACCCGTAACAGGTGCCGCAGGCCGGTGTTCTCGTCGGCCACGGCCACATCGGTGATGCCGAGTCGGCGGGCGAGTCCGACGAGGTGCCGGGCCGCGGTGCCGGGGTCGATCTGCTGGAAGGCCCGGGCGTCGCGGTAGCGGTTGCCGTACGAGCAGAACGTGCACTTTCCCCAGTAACAGCCCACGGTCAGGCGGTAAGGGAACTGGTGGGCCTGGTTGCTGTAGTCCGCGAAGTCGAACTGCCGGAAGTCGGGGGCGGGTTGGTGGTTGAGGACGAAGCCGTCGCGCAGGCCGTCCGCGGGCCGCTCCGGAACCTCACGGGTGCGGGCCGGGCCGGTCCCGAGTACGTCGGTCAGGAAGTCCTCGCCGTGGCCCACGCACCAGTGGTCGACCGACCCGGCCGCCGCGGTCCGGCGGCGCAGCAGGGCCGCCCACATCTGGACCGTCGGTCCGCCGAGGGCGATCCGTACGTCCGGCCGGCGCCGTTTGATCAGTGTGGTCAGCGCGAGGGTGGGGACCACCTGGCTGAAGAACGGGACGGTGAAGGCCAGGAGGCGGGGCCGGTGTTCGGCGAGAAGCGTTTCGAGCCGGTCGGTGCACCAGTGGGCGGACCAGGTGTCGAGGGACGCCTCGACCAGCTCGTCGATCCGCCCCAGCCGGGGTGTCCCAGGGAGGATCCACCCGTCCCGGGCGGCCTGTAGCAGGACGTAGCGGCCGGTCGCGGTGATGGCCGTCTCCTGGGCGAAGCCGGCGGAGCGGTCCCGGGCGGTGCGCAGCAGCAGGTCCCCGTGGGCGGCCCGGTATTCCTCGCTGACGCCGCGGTAGACGGCGGCGGCGGTCGACGTGTCGTCGGCATCCCTCTGCCCCGGGGCGGGTGAGCGGCGCAGGAGCACCTCGTCGCGGTACTCCAGGTTCAGGTCGAGGGTGCGCACCCGGTGCCCCTGGGCTGTCCAGGCCGCGGTGAGCTGGGGCAGGGCCAGGTAGGGGAACTGCACGGCCTCGCTGACCGGTGGCATCACCAGGAGTACGTCGATCACGGCCGGTCCGCCTCCGGCCCGGCGGCGACGCCGGGCCCGGTCAGGCGGGCCAGCCGCCCCAGCTCCCGCGCGGCCCACTCCTCGGTGTCCGGATCGCCCTGGTCGCGGGCGAGTACGCGCAGCGTCTTCCAGACCCCTTTGCGCAACGGCAGTTCGGCCGCGAGGGCGCGGAACTCGTCCAGGGCGGCGCCCGCGCCGTCCAGTCGCAGGGTGGCCCGCGCTCCCATGATCCGGGCATGTGCGCCGAGGGTGTCCTGGGGGTCGATGGCCACGGCCTCCCGCAGGTACGAGCGCGCGGTGCGATGGTCGCCCAGGGCGAAGTGGGCGGCGCCGATGCGGTAGGCGAGCCAGCTGGAGCGATAGCCGTGCGCGGCGGCCGACTCGAAGCACTTCTCCGCTCTTTCGGGCCGCTTTGTGGTGTGTGCCAGGCCGCGCAGGGCGGTGACGATGCCCGCTTCCGGTCCGTCGCCGCCCGTCTCGGGTCCGGGTGGTTCGGCGCCCTGGTGGACGCGCAGCATCAGGTCCTCCGGCCACGGCGTCGCGGGCAGGTACGAGGACCGGCGCGCGCGCAGCCCGAGCCGCGCGGCGACGTCCGCGCCCACGGTGCGGTACTCGGACGGCAGGAAGCCCGACCGGGTCGACCAGGTCATCGCGGTCAGTTCGCCTCCGCAGGCGTCGACCAGGCGGGCCAGTTCGTCCGTGCCGTGCTCGGACCGGCCGTGCTCGTCCACCAGCCAGTCCAGGTCGATGTCCGTCACGACGTCCGTGCGCACGTGCCGGTCGAGGTGGTCGACGAGGAGGTCGGGGGGTACGACGGACAGCCGGACCCCGCACAGGGTGACCGCGAGGCAGCAGTGCTCCGCCCGCGGTTCGGCCGGTACGCCCGCGGTGTTGATCAGCGAGACGGCGTCCAGCGCGTGTTCGACCCAGCCGTCGGAGGAGCGCCAACTGGGCACCCAGACCAGGTCGGTGAGGCCGGCCGTGATCGCGGCGGCGGACCAGAAGTCGTCGAGGCCGAAGGCGCCGGGCACTCCGCGGACCGGGAGGCGGCGCACCAGCGGGGCCGGGGAGCTGCCCTCGTCCGCGACGGCCCGCAGCGCCTCGGCGCCGCCCGGAGCCAGGGGTTTGAGGTCAAGGTGGCGGTCGAAACACACGACCGTGCGGCCGCTGTAGGGGCGGGCGGACCACAGAGCCGCGACCTCGCCGTGCTCTTCGAAGAGATCAACGTGTGCCGGCATCCGGTGACCGTTCCATGAGAGGTGTTCCCGGTGCGGGGACGGTGTCCGCGGGCCGCGCGGAGGCGAACCGGCGGACGTCAGGCCGCACGGCCACCGCGGCGGTGGAGACGAGCACGAGGGCGCCGCCCCACAGCATGATCGTGCGGGCGTCGGCGAAGCGGAGCAGTCCGGCGCCGAGCAACTGCCCCAGGGGCAGGGAGGCGAAGGAGAAGAAGAAGTCCGCCGAGAAGGCGCGGCCGTGCAGGTCCTCGGGCACGTCCCGGCGCAGTCCGGTCATCTTGACGATGTCGAAGGCCTGCTGCCCGACGCCGCCCGCGAAGAAGGCGGCGGCGAGCAGCACGACGGACCCGGTCACCACGGGCGCCAGCACGGTCACGCCGTACAGGGCGAGCAGGGCCAGCGCGTACAGGCCGCGGTGACGGCCGCTGATCCGGCCGCCGACGAGGGCGCCCAGGGCGTTGCCGATCGCGAAGGCGCCCAGGACGAACCCGTACACGGTGGCGCTGTGACCGCGCTCGATCAGGAAGACGGGCAGGGCGACCATCCAGGGGCCGACGGCGAACACCACGTGCACGACGGCGAGGAGCTGCACATGGCGCAGCCACGGGATGCGCCACAGTACGGCGAGGCCCTGGAGGGCTGTGCGCAGGAGGGACGGTTCGGCTTCGTCCGCGTCCTCGCCCCGCGGGTCGCCCGGCGGGCCGTCCGGCTCGGAACCGGTCTTTGCGGACGCCTGTTCCGCCTCCGCGGGGCCGGCCTGCGACCGGGTCCTGATGTGCGCGCCCGCCCAGCGGGTGGCGGCGGCGGAGACACCGAAGGCGAACGCGGCGAGCACGGCGCCCGTGGGTGCGCCGAGCGCGCCGACGACGGCGGCGGCCAGGGTGGGTCCGACCATGCCGGCGCTGTTGCGCATGCCTTCCAGCAGGCCGTAGGCGGCGGTGACCTCGGTGTCCTCCTCGTCGGCGGCGCTCCGGGCCGCCCGGTCCGGGAGGATCCGGGGCGCGACGACGAGCAGCGCCGGCTCGCTGACCGCCTCGCACAGTCCGATCAGTACGGCGACGACGATGACGACGGCGTCCAGCCTGCCGTCCCAGACCAGGGCGAGCGCGACGAGAGCGGCGACGCGGGTGGAGTCCGCGACGACGGCCGCGCGGACCGGGTCGAACCGGTCCAGGAGGGCTCCGCTGAACAGGACCACTCCGCCCAGCGCGACGAAGCGTGCGGCGAAGACGGCGCCGATGGTCTCGGCGGGCGTGCCCGCCTTCGCGGCCGCCACCACGACAATGATAGGAAAAAACGCGTCACCGAGAAGGGAGACTATCTGCCCAAAACAAAGACCGGCGAATCGCCGGTGCCGCAACAGCCGTACATAGATTGCCACAGGGGGCGCGAAACCTTTCTCGCCGAGAACGCCGGGATTCATTCCGCGAAAATCAGCCGGACGACGACAACGGGTGAGCGGCCGGAAAACCGGGCCGCCCACCCGTTTTCATGTCTGGTCCGGGCCGGCCTTAGCTGCGGAACCGGAACGCGTGGAACGCCACGCTGTCGTCCAGGTCCTCGGCCTCCAGGACCTCCAGAGAGTCGAGGTCCTCGATCTCCTCAAGGATCTTCTGGTCGGTGTTCGACTCGCCCATTGCGTCTCCCTCGGAAATAGGGCACCACAGGCCCAACCCCGCAGCGCTTTGAATTGATCCTAGGGGACACCCCTCACTCGCCCACAGAAGGCATGGGCAGTTTGACCGAAAAGCGCGCGGGGCGGCCCGGGTTCCGTTTTCCGATCAGCGCCGCGAGCCAGGAAACGGCGGCAAAGGGAACGGAATCGACCGTTCCTTGACACGCGCACTGGCTCGTTCCGGTCGGGTTCGGTACTTCGCCCGCGGAAACGCCTTCCCCGCTGCCCGAAAGGGGGAATTCGAAGCACTGCCACCAGGGGATTTCGGCCGGTGAGAAGACGTCTCAGCCGGTGGTGAGCACCATCCGGAAGCGGGCCCGGCCGGAGAGCATCTTCCGGTAGGCCTCGTCCGCCTGCTCCAGCGGCACGGACTCCGTCATCGGGCGGATGCCGTGCAGGGCACTGAACGCCATGGTGTCCTCGACGTCCTTCGCGGTGCCGGAGGGGTGGCCGCGCACGACACGGCCGCTCATGAGCAGCTGGACCGGGCTGATGCCGAGCGGCTCGGTGTCCGCTCCGATGACCACCAGCTCGCCGCGGTGCGCCAGGCCGTCCACGGTGGCCGTGATGGCCTCGGAGTGCCCGGCGGTGGCGAGGACGACCTTGGCTCCGCCGAGGGACTGCAGGGCCTCGGCGACCGGGGTGCCGGAGGTGCTGTCGACGTAGTGGTGGGCGCCCAGTTGCTTGGCGAAGTCGGCCTTCTCGGCGCCCCGGGCGATCCCCACGGTCTCGAAGCCCATGGCGGCCGCGTACTGCACCCCGAGGTGCCCGAGACCGCCGAGTCCGAGCACCGCGACCAGGTCGCCCGGCCTGGCGGAGCTGCGCCGCAGCCCGTTGTAGGTGGTGACGCCGGCGCAGGCCATGGGCCCGGCGTCGCCCGCCGCCAGCCCCTCGGGGATCCGGGCCAGGGCGTCGACGGGCACGAGCACCTTGTCGCCGAAGCCTCCGTCGTACGCCCAGCCCGGGACCTTCAGGTTCCGGCACACGATGAAGTCGCCCTCGCGGCAGGGCGCGCAGTGGCCGCAGCTGCCGCCGAACCAGCCGACGGCCACCCGGTCACCGGCCCGCCATCCGCGGTCCTGGGTTCCCTCGCCCAGTTCCTCGATCCGCCCGGCGATCTCGTGCCCGGGCACCTCCGGGAACGACACGCCCGGTAGTCCGCCGCTCACGAAGAGGGCGTCACTGTGGCAGATCCCGCACGCCTCCACGGCGATCAGGACCTGTCCGGGCCCGGGCCGGGGCACCTCTCGCTCGGCCAGTTCGAACGTGCCGTCCGGGGCGGTCACGTGCGCGACTCGGTAGGTACTCATCTGCATCTCCGGAGAACGGGTACGACGGCCCCCTGAACCAGCAGAGCAGCTACGGCCGGATGCCGCGCGCCGAGCCCCGTCCCCCCGGCCGTCCGGCCCGGGCCCGCGCCCGGCAGGTCCACCGCGGGCGGGGCCGGAACCGGGCGCCGAACCGCCGTCAGCCGCGGCCCGAACCCCCCTCGACCGAGGCCAGGATCATCCCGGACTCAGGCCCCTGTCCCGCTCACCCCCGCCCGGCCTGCCAGCCCTCCGGGCGCAGGATGCCCAGCAGTTGGCGGACGAGTTCGTCGACGACCTCGTCCAGGGTCGCGTCCACCCACCCGGCGCTCCAGTCGTGCAGCAGGCCGTTGACGCTGCCGATGAAGGCGGTGGCCGCGAGGCGGTAGTCGCGCACCGCCGCCTCCCCGCGGGCCACGGCCGCGTCGGCCTCCGCGCGGATCAGGTCGACCCAGCGGGCCCGGCGGGCGAGCCGCTGCTCCTCCAGCCGGGCGCTGACGCCGATGATCTCCACGAAGGCGATGCGGATGCGGCGCGGATCGCGGGTGACGTCGCGGGCGTAGGCGCGGAACAGCACGGCGACCCGCTCGGCCAGTGGCAGCCCCTCCGCCGCCGCGAGCGCGTCCAGCACGGCCTGTTCCGCCCAGCCTTTGACCTCCAGATGCAGGGCGGCGAGGACGTCCTCCAGGGTGCGGAACTCCTCGTAGAACTGGCGGGTGGACAGGCCGGCGGCCTGGCTCAGGGCGGCCACCGTGGTCGCCCGGTAGCCGGGGGTGTCGCCGAACAGCCGCAACGCGGCGTCCAGGAAGCGGCGGCGCCGCTCGGCCTGCCGTTCCTCGGCGGACCTGCCGCCGTAACGGCCCGTCGGCGCCCTGAGCCTGCCCGTCACGCTGCCCCCTCCCGTTCCCACCACTCCCCCAATCTTGTCGTGCACACATCTTGTCGAGAAGGCCGGCCCTTCCTTACTTTTCAGTAAGTTCACAGTGAAAGCGCCCGTGTTCAGATTCCCCGAGGAAAGAGAGCAGTCATGCCCGCCTCCAGAACCAGGCACCTTTGCTCCATGACCGCCGCCCTCGCACTGACCCTGGCCGGCCCGGCGACCGCCGCCTCCGCCGCCACCGATTCCACCCCGGACGCCGCCGGTCTGCGGGAGGTGCTGTTCGTCGGCAACAACTGGGACGGAACCGCCGATGTGATCAAGTCCTCCGGCGACTTCGCGAAGATCGGCCGGATCGACGTCGTCCCGGACAAGGACCAGCGGATGGCGGAGATCAACGCGGACCCGATCAGGTGGATCTACTTCCAGGCCATCCGCAACAGCGTGGGCGAGGGCCATGACCAGTTCGCCGACGACATGTACTCCACCCCGGACGGCCGCTCCGTCGTGGTCTCCCGCCCGAGCTTCGCGGACGTCGTCTCGATCGACCTGGCCACCGGAAAGGTCAACTGGCGCTTCCCCGTGTCCGGTTACCGGGCCGACCACATGGCGGTCTCGCCGGACGGCACCCGTGTCGCGGTGTCCGCCTCGACCGCGAACACCGTGCACGTGCTGGACATCGAGACCGGCAGGCAGCTCGGCTCGTTCGCGACCGGCGACAAACCGCACGAGAACATCTTCACCAGGGACGGCAAGTACATCTGGAACATGTCCATCGGTGACGTCAACACCGCTCTGGACGACCCGGTCTGGGACTGGACGAAGGGCGACCGGCACATCACGGTCGTGGACGCGACGACCTTCAAGCAGGTCAAGGTCGTCGACATGCGTCAGCGGCTGGACGCGTACGGGCTGAAGGACTTCTCCGACGCCGTGCGCCCCGCCGTCTTCTCCCCCGACGAGTCCAAGCTGTACTTCCAGGTGTCGTTCTTCAACGGCTTCCTGGAGTACG
>Ga0308175_100004177_pt1 | contig 10108 bp, 8 predicted proteins | sample PhyCR1_3_FD_203893 | JGI IMG/M metagenome (GOLD analysis project Ga0308175, IMG submission 203893) | Soil microbial communities from UC Gill Tract Community Farm, Albany, California, United States - DLSLS.C.R1 | ecosystem: Environmental > Terrestrial > Soil > Agricultural land | place: USA...
CCCGACCACGGCGGCATCCAGGAGCAACGCACGCTCCTGCGCTGGCAACGAGTCGAGCCGGGCCGCAACGATCTCCCGGATGCTGGTCGGCAATCGCCCCGGAGCGGTTTCACCGATGCTCGCCGCCAACTGCTCGATGAACAGCGGGTTGCCCTCGGCGATCTGCATCACGGCAGCGGCCTGGTCCTCGTCGCCGAGCCGTCGAATCGCCAACTCGCGGGCGTGCTCGTCCTCGAGCGGACCGAGCGTCAGCGTGAGGAATTCCGGTGCACTCGCGCCCCATTCCGGCCGGACGTCGAACAGCTCGGGCCGGGCCAAAGTCAGCATGAGCAGCGGCACCCGGCCGAGCAGACCGGCGAGCGCGAGCACGAGATCGAGCAGGTTCGGATCTGCCCAGTGGATGTCTTCGAAGACGAGGATCGTCGGCTGAGTGCGTGCGGCGCCCTCGAGGTACTCGCGAACCGAGTAGAACAGACCGTCGCGATCGGACGCGGTGCCGTCAGCAGCGATGCCCACGATGGTGCCGAGGTTGCCGGCCACCGCACGGGCGTCTGCGTCGACCGCCACGAGCTCGGCAGCACTGGCCGCCAGCTTGGCGACCGCGACATCCGGCGCGTCGCTCTCGAACACGCCGCCGAGCTGCATCACCTGGCCGGCCAGCGCGCCGTACGCCCCGCTCTCCCGGTAGGGGAGTGAACGGCCGGTGACCACATTCGCACCGTTCTGGGTAGCCACTCGGCCGAACTCGGCGGCGAAGGTCGACTTGCCGACGCCCGCCGGGCCGATGATCGATACCAAGGTGGGTAGCCGGGCGGCACGCGTGCGCTCCCACAATGCACTCATGATCGCGAGCTCGAAGTCGCGACCGACGATGCCGACGCGGGCGATATGGCGCATGCCGACCGCAGTCGTGGTCTTCTCGGCCAGCCAGGCACGGACCGGCAACTCCTTGCCCTTGACCTGAAGGGGTTCGGTGGCCTGGTAGCTGATGCAGTCCTTCGTCGACCGGTAGGTCTGTTCGCCGACGAGCACGCCGTTCACCGGTGCAGCCGTCTGTAGCCGTGCTGCGGTGTTCACGACGTCGCCGGCGACCATTGCTTCGCCGCGGCCGGGCTGCGCGTCGAGGGAGACGACCGCTTCACCGGTGTTCACCGCGATGCGGATCTCGAGGCCACCTTCGCCGAGTTCGCCGGCGATGTCGCGAACCGCCAATGCAGCGCGCACCGCGCGCTCGGCGTCGTCCCCATGGGCCACCGGTGCGCCGAACAAGCCCATCACCGCGTCACCGATGAACTTCTCGACGACGCCACCGAACGACTCGATCTCACGGCGGACCCGGTGGTGATAGGGAGCCAGGACGGCCTGGACGTCCTCGGGATCCAGTTGCTCGGCGCGGGCGGTGAACCCGACGAGGTCGACAAAGATGATTGTGACGATGCGTCTTTCGGTCGGCTGACGCGCCATGTCCGCCAACGGGGCGCCACACGCGAAGCAGAACCGCGCACCGGGCACGTTCTCTTGCCCGCACGCAGTGCAACGTCGCGCGTCTGTCGCGGTTGTCAGCCGAACCTCCCCGGGAGCGGTAGCGATCGTAATCCGCTACACGGGTGAGGGGAGAGCAGCGCGCTCGGGGCTGGTCATGGGCTCATTCGTCCGACTTGACATAATGTACATTATCGGCGAATTACGAAGGGGCCGTGCGCGCTGACCTCGGCCTTTGACTCATTTCCAGCAACCCACTCTTCTTGGCCCCATGGCGGCGACCGCGTCGGCGTGTCTTGCCGCACCGTGGCCACAAGCCGCGGTTGGCGATGCGACGCGGCGGCGCATTGCTCGGCAGCGTGGCCCGGGGAACGCCGCGCGCAGTGAAATCCGCGGTCCCCCAGGTACCCACTCGACACGCGAGTACCTGACATAACGTGCACCGGCTTGCGAAGTGCTCGCACGCATATCCTGCGTCAATGCAACCGGGGCGGCAGGAGCGCAAGCTCGTCACCGTCGTGTTCTGCGACCTGGTCGGCTTCACCGGTCGTGCTGAGGTGATGGATCCGGAAGACGTCGGTGCGCTGCTCTCCGCCTACCACCGCCATCTACGCGTTGAGCTCGAGCGGTACGGCGGCACCGTCGAGAAGTTCATCGGCGACGCCGTCGTCGCAGTGTTTGGTGCTCCCGCGGTGCATGAGGACGATGCCGAGCGCGCGGTGCGGGCATCGATAGCCATCCGCGATTGGGCTCGGGACGCAACCGACGTCGACGTCCGAATCGCTGTCAACACCGGCGAAGCCCTTGTGTCGGTGGATGTCGAAGCCGCCTCTGGCGAAGGCCTGGTCGCCGGCGACGTCATCAACACCGCCGCACGCATGCAAAGCGCTGCGCCGGTCAACGGCATCCTGGTCGGCGAGCAGACCTACCGAGCGACCCGGAATCAGATCACCTACAACGAGTTCGACGCGATCGACGCGCGCGGCAAAACGACTCCGGTTCCCGTCTGGGAAGTGGACGCAGCTCGCGGCCGGGTCCGCGCCGGCGCCGTCCCCCAGCAACGCAGCGCGTTGGTCGGACGCGAGCGAGAGGTCGCGCTGCTGAGCGATGCGTTCGGACGCATGCGCAACGACAACGAGCCGCAACTCATCACGCTGATCGGCGTTCCCGGCGCGGGTAAATCGCGCTTGATCTACGAGCTCTTGACCCTGGTGGAAAAGGACCCGGATCTCATTTGTTGGCGTCAAGGACAGTGCCTCCCCTACGGCGATGGGGTGAGTTATTGGGCACTGGCCGAGATCGTCAAGGCCGAGACCGGAATCCTGGAGAACGATCCACTGGACGTCGCGGCGACGAAGCTCGGTGAATCGGTACGCGCCTTGCTGCCCAGCCAGGACGCAGAGTGGGTCGAGCGGGAGCTCCGGCCGTTGATCGGCATCAGCGAAGGCGCCGGACGGGACGGCGCCCGGGCAGATGCCGCATTCCCTGCGTGGCAGCGATATCTCGAGGCGCTCGCCGAGCGTGGGCCGTGCGTGCTCGTCGTTGAGGACCTGCACTGGGCCGACGACGGACTACTGAACTTCTTGGACGACTTCGCCGCCGGCTGTGCCGGGCTGCCAATGCTGCTGGTGACGACGGCACGTCCGGAACTGCTTGCCCGCCGCCCGCAATGGGGCGGTGGCAAGACGAATGCGACGACGCTGTCGATCCCACCGCTGTCCGCGACGGACACAGCGCGCATTGTCCAGGCGCTGCTTGCGACGCCGGTGCTGTCGGCTGACCTCCAGCAACAGCTGATCGAGCGCGCCGGCGGGAATCCGCTGTACGCCGAGGAGTTCGCGCGGATGCTCGCCGAACGCGGCGACGACAAGGATCTCGCGATTCCGGAAACCGTCCAAGGCATCATCGCAGCTCGTCTCGACGGCCTCGACCCGCAGCAGAAGCGTCTTCTGCAAGATGCATCGGTGGCCGGCACGACGTTCTGGCAGGGTCTGGTTGCGAGCATCGGCTCTGCCGCACCCGCGGGGGTCGATCACGACCTCCGCCAGCTCGAACAGCGCGAGTTCATCCGTCGGGAACGGCGGTCGAGCGTCGAGGGTGAAGTCGAATACGCGTTCCGACACCTGCTGGTGCGCGACGCGGCCTATGGACAACTGCCGCGTGCCGAGCGCGCGGAACGACACCGGCGCACCGCCGAGTGGATTGCCGCGCTCGGCCGCTCGGACGATCAGGCGGAACTCGTCGCGCACCACTACCTCGAGGCGATCCGATACACGACGGCGGCAGGCCGCGACGTCGCACCGCTAGCGACTGCGGCTCGCGGTGCGCTGCGAGATGCGGGTGAACGAGCCCTGCGGCTCAACTCGTACCCCCAAGCGGCGCGGTATCTGGGTGCGGCACTGGAACTGATGCCACCCGACGACACGGACCGGCCCGAGCTCATCTACCGATACGGAGTGGCTCGCTGGTTTGCCGATGGAACTGGCGAGGAGATTCTTGCCGAGGCAGTCGAATTGTTGCGCGGGTCCGGTCAGCCCGAACCCGCGGCACGGGCCGCACTGATATTGGCCCGGATTGCGTGGGCCCGCGCGGACGCGGGCAGCTTCGACAACTGGTTACACGTCGTCGACGACCTGACCGTCGCGTTTCCGGACTCGCTCGTCCGCACCGAAGCGCTGGTCGCGCGCAGCGGTTACTCGATGACCGCCGGGGACTACGCGAACGCGATCGAGTCCGCGACCGAGGCTCTCGTCCTGGTCAAAGGACTCGGCCGACCCGATCTGCATGCACGGGCACTCGACGTGCGCGGCACCAGCCGAAGCGCGTTGGGCGACGCCGGAGGGCTGGCTGACTCGCGTCAGGCCATCGACATCGCCCGCGCGGGCGGTGCGAGCTGGGAGATGCACACCGCGCTGAACAACATGATCACCGGTGCGACGCAGCTCGGTCACGTGTCCGTAATCGTGCCGCTCCTCGACGAGTGGCGAGCTGCATTTGACGAAGTCGGCGGCGCACACCACAGCTGGCTCTGGTATCTCGTTGCGCGGGCGGAGCAGGACTACGACCGCGGCGAGTGGGATTCGGCTATCACTCATTCCGAGCAGTACCTAGCCGCGATTCCTGATGGGCAACACCACTACCTGGAGCCCATGGTGTTGGGAACGCATGCGTTGATCACCCTTGCGCGCGGACAGGACGCGCAGGCGGAAACAGACGCCGAAGCGATGCGCGAGCTCGTTCGGCACGCATCCGATGCGCAGATTGTGATCAGTGCGGTCTGCACGCACGCAACCGTCATGGTCGCCCGCGGGAAGCTGGACCGCGCCCGGGAAGACTGGGCGCGCATCCGCGCGTTCGGCGATGCGGTTGCCGACACTCTCTCGCAAGGCGACATGGCACGGCTGGCCTGGCTAGCTGTCGATCTCGACATGCAACCGGAGGCGCTGGCGATCGTCGATCAGTGCAGTTCTCCGAGTTGGGCCTTGGTCGGACGATCGATCCACACCGGCGACTACGCGACGGCGGTCGAGACGCTCACCCGGATGGACGTGTTGCCCGACGTTGCCTACGCGCAGCTGCGCGCGGGCGGCGACTTCGTCCGCGAAGCGCTGCGCTTCTACGAATCTGTCGGCGCGACGCGCTTTGCCCGACAGGCGCTCGCCGCGCTGGAAAGCAGCGCATAAGCGCGTTGCGGTTTCAGCTGATCTCCTGGATCCGGACCATGTTGCCCGCCGGGTCGCGGAACGCGCAGTCGCGAATGCCATACGGCTGGAGCGTCGGCTCTTGGACCACCTCGGCGTCGCCGGACTGGACCTGCTCGAACGTCTCGTCGAGATCCTTCGTGGCCAACAGGATCCAGCCGTACGTGCCCTTCGCCATCATCTCGGCGATCATCTGGCGCTCGTCCTCGGTGATGCCGGGATCAACCGCCGGCGGCGCAAGCAGAACGCAGGTGTCCGGCTGATCGGCCGGGCCGAGGGTGATCCAACGCATCTTGCCCTCGCCGACGTCTTGGCGGACCTCGAAGCCGAGCGTGTCGCGCCAGAAGGCCACCGAGGCATCCGGGTCTTCGTGCGGGAGGACGGTCGTGTGGATGGTGATGTTCATGGACGTGACGCTAGCTCCGGTTCGCCGACCGATGCTTCTCGATTCCTGATCGGTCTGGTGACCTGCTTCGCCACGCACGCGGGCATCCCCTCGGTCGCTTGCACCCCGTCGCGTTTGTAGACGCTCGGCGATACGCCGACGAGCTCGGAGAAGCGGGTGCTGAAGGTGCCGAGAGACGAACAGCCGACCGCAAAACAGACGTCCGTGACACTCATGTCGCCGCGTCGCAGCAGGGCCATCGCCCGCTCGATGCGGCGGGTCATCAAGTAGGAGTACGGCGATTCGCCGTAGGCGAGTCGGAACTGACGGCTCAGATGCCCGGCCGACATGTGCACGCCGCGGGCGAGCGCCTCGACATCCAGCGGCTGTGCATACTCGCGGTCGATCCGGTCCCGCACACGGCGCAAGAGTGAAAGGTCGCGCAGGCGCTGATCCCCGGCCGGCCTGCTGGTCACCCGAACGATGGTGCCACTCCCCTGTTGTCAGCGGCGCCAGAAATGGACGTAGTACCGCCATGCCAGCACGACGAACAGCGCAGCGGCACCTAACGCGATGAGGACGCGCAACCAGAGTGGCCCGTCCGAGTAGATGATCACGCTGCCGCCTTCCCGCTCCCCCACCGTAGGGCCGAGGGCAACCAATCCTCATTCCCCAATATTGTTTGCAAATAAGTCTGGGGAAATGTACGGTCGGGTCATGGCCGACCGCCGACTGGAGATGACCGCGACCACGGTGCGGGCGCTCGCCCACCCGATGCGCGTGCAGATCTTGCGTTATCTCGAGGTGCACAAGCGGGCGAGTGTCACCGATCTCGCGGAGCAGTTGGGCGAGACGACCGGCGCGACGAGCTACCACCTGCGGCAGCTCGCACGACACGGTTTCGTCGAGGAGTTCGACGCCGAAGAGCCGGAGTCCAACCGGGTGGGGCGCAAGCGACGCTGGTGGCGGATGGCCGTCGATCAAATCCACTCCGACGGCTTCGAGCTCCTCAATCGGGACGACACTCGCGAGGCGTTCGCATTCCTGCTCCGGCAGGAGGTCGAGGAGCGCGCGCGCCGCTTGGCCCACTGGTACGCAACCGCACGCGAGTGGCCCGAGGCCTGGCAACGGGCGTCGAGTGACTCGTACGGATCGCTCGACCTCGACCCGAAACAAACCCGCGCCCTGGCCGACGACCTCGCGAAGCTCACCGAGAAGTACCGCGCGATGAAGCCGGGCCGTGGTGCACGTCCGATCGACGTCCAATACGCGGTGTTCCCGTCCGACACAGGGAAGCAGCCGTGACCGGACTTGGCCCGCGATTCTGGCGGATGTACGCGGCCACGGCCAGCTCCGACCTCGCCGATGGAATCGGCCGGACGGCACTGCCACTCGCCGCTGCGTTCTACACCCGCGATCCGGTCATCGTGTCCGGACTCATGACGTTCGCGTTCCTGCCGTGGCTGCTGTTCGCGTTGCCCAGTGGCGCACTCGTCGATCGCACCGATCGCCGCTACGCGATGGCGGTAGCGAACCTGGTGCGTTCCGTGGCGGTCGGTGTGCTCGCGCTCATGCTCGTCCTGCACGTCGGCAACATCGCAACGCTCTATGTTGTCGCCTTCGTGCTCGGCATGGCGGAGACGGTGTACGACAGCGCCGTTCGGGCGCTGCTGCCGCAGATCGTCAACCGCAGCCAGCTCGATCGGGCGAACGGGCTGGTCACCGTCGAGGAGTCGCTCGGCCAGACGTTCCTCGGTGCGCCGCTCGGCTCGCTGCTGTTCGCCGGCGCGGCCGCGCTGCCGTTCCTGCTGAACGGCATCGGCTTCCTGCTCGCGGTCGGACTCATCCTCAGCGTGCGCGGCGGCTACCGACCACGCCGCGAGCAGCGAGTGTCCGTCCGCGCCGACATGGCCGAAGGCGTCCGGTGGTTGCGTCGTCACCCGTTCCTGCGTGGGCTGACGCTCATCTCGGCCGGGTCCGCGTTCGCGCAGACGATCGGGTCAGGCGTGTTGGTGCTGTACGTCCTCGAGGTGCTGCACCTGCCTTCGGCCGACTTCGGTCTCCTGCTCGTGGCCGGCGGCCTCGGTGGCATTGTCGGCGGACTCGCCACTCCCCCAATCGCGCGACGCTTCGGCCGACGCATCGTGCTCGTGGTCGGCGGCGTGCTCGACGCGGTCGGGACGGCTGCCCTGTCTCTTACGCACAACGGCTTCGTCGCGGCTGGGTTGTTCGGGTTGGTCTCCGCCGGCGTCATGACGTGGAACGTGCTCACCATGTCACTACGCCAGACGCTCATCCCGGAAGCGCTGTTCGGCCGCGTGCAAGGCGCGTATCGCACACTGGTGTGGGGGCTGATCCCGCTCGGGGCCATCGTCGGCGGGCTGCTCGCCGATCAGCTCGGCTTGCGTTCGGTCTTTGCCATCTCCGGTGCATTACTTCTCGTGCTCGCGATGGCGTTGGGCGTACTGCTGCTGAAGCACGGCGCGGTTCTTGCTGACCTACCTGACGACGTCACGTCCCGATCAGAATCCGCGGATGCCGCGCCGGTGACAACCAGCGCAGCAACCTGACCAGCTGCGGTTGCGCGATCGAAATGCACCCCTGCGTCGGCGCTCCGACGGTCACGTGCAGGAAGAACGCGCTGCCCGCGCCTTGCACGACGCCGGTCGGCGAGTTGCGCGTGTTGTAGTCGATCACCACGGCGTATCGATAGAACGGCACGGTGTAGTAGAGATGTTCGTTCGGGTCGCCTTGCGTGAACGGGCAATCGGCCGAGCATCGCTGCCGCGTGTTGTACCAGCGCCCGGGCTCGCTGATCCACCAATCGGCGGGTGTCGTCCGCGTATACGGCAGCGCCGTGCCGGGGTCGGTCAACCGGCCGAACGCGCGGGTCAGCGTGAAACTGCCGATCGGCGTGGCACTTCGCGACTCGCTCGCCTGCCGGGTGAGCCCGTCCGAACCGAACCACGCGTGTACGGCCGGCCCGACTCGCTGCCATCCACCGGCGACCTTGCGCCACGCCTGCACGACGCCCACGGTGCTCGACGTCGATGGCGCGATGGCGGTGATGACCTGCCGGGCGTCGCCGGTGCGAAACGACAGCGGCAGGGCAACTCCGGTCGGTCGGTGAGTCGTTTTCGGCGACGGCGCAGGGCTCGTCGTGATGACTGACGGACTCGGTGTTCGGGACGCGGATGACGTCACCGAATGCGTAGAAACAGGTGCAGGTGGCCGGGATGTGCGGTCGGTACTCGTGCTCGTACAGCCGCCGGCAGCGAGGCTGACGACGACGAGAACCGCGAGGGTTCGCCGGCCCGCTCCCATGCCGTCCACCCTGTCACGGGCGGTGGCGAGGCCCGAACGCGGCTCAGCCGACGCCGATGAGAATGCGCGGGTGCGCGCCGGGGTTCAGCCAGCGCATCAGTCGGACGAGCTTCGCCTGCCGGATCGCGACGCAGCCGGCCGTGGCCCCGGTACCAGCCGGGTGCACGTGCAGGAAGAACGCGCTGCCTTTGCCCTGGATGACGCCGGTCGGCGAGTTGCGCGTGTTGTAGTCGATCACCACGGCGTAGTTGTAGTACGGCGTTTCGTAGTAGAGATGCTCGTTCGGGCTGCCCTGCCGGAATCCGCAGTTGGACGAGCACCGCTGATGCGTGTTGTACAGCGGCCCCGACTGGCTGATCCACCAATCGGACGGCCGGGTGCGGAAGTAGCGCAGCGCAGTGCCTGGGTCAGCGTTGCGACCGAACGCCTGGGTGAGTGTGAAGCTGCCGATCGGCGTCGCGCTCCGGTACTCACTCGCCTGGGTGCTCAGACCGTCCGAACCGACGTGCGCGATAACCGAGCGGCCGTGCGGTAACCAACCACCACCCGGCGCCTTCGACCACGCCCTGAGCCGGGCAGTCGTGCTCCCGTGCGACTGCGCGACAACGGTGATCACCTTCGTCGCGTTGTGCGTACGGAAATGCAGCGGCAGCGGGTGCCCGGTCAGTACAGACGTGCTCCCGGCGGCTGCCGGTGAGAGACCCACGACGACGCCGAGCACCGCAGCACCGAGGAGCATGAAGCGGGCAGCACGCATGGGGTCACTGTGCCAGATGGGACCGGTGGGACTTACCCCGGCGCGCCGTCGACGTGCGCCACTGGCAGGCTGGCCGGATGGTGCTGGAGGTTGGGGACATCGAGATCATCGCGGGCCAGGAAGAGCAGTTCGTCGCCGCATACCTCGGGGTCCGCGACGTCCTCGCCGGCACGCCTGGCTGTCGTGCGGTGCGGATGACCCGCGGCATCGAATCGCCCACACGCTTCGTGTTGCTCGTCGAGTGGGACGACGTCGAAGCGCACGAGCAGAACTTCCGCGGCACCGACCGGTTCACCAGCTGGCGTAGCGCGATCGGGCCGTTCTTCGCCCGCCCGCCGCACGTCGAGCACGTCACGGACGTCGGCTGATCACTCGGCGGCGATCGCCTCGATGAGGTTGCCGGCCGGATCGGCGACGATCGCGTTGAATTCGCCGCGTCGGTAGAGCACCCACCGGCGA
>Ga0308175_100004179_pt1 | contig 10103 bp, 9 predicted proteins | sample PhyCR1_3_FD_203893 | JGI IMG/M metagenome (GOLD analysis project Ga0308175, IMG submission 203893) | Soil microbial communities from UC Gill Tract Community Farm, Albany, California, United States - DLSLS.C.R1 | ecosystem: Environmental > Terrestrial > Soil > Agricultural land | place: USA...
TCCTTCTCATCGTGCTCCAGCGCAACAAAGGTCGGATTGTGGATCGGCGCGAGCCAGCGGCTGGACTCGGCCGAGTGTGCGATCCGGGACCTCAGCCGGATCGCGTACCAGATGCCGTTGCTGCCCTCGTGCGGCACGCCGCGCTCGCGCTCGAGCCACGTCAGCACTTCGCTTCGCGTTCGCGGCTCCGAGCAGAACTCGCGCAACGGCTCGGCGACCTGCTCGGCGATCTGCTCCAGCTCGGGAGTCACCCAGCCTGGCGGGTCGCCGGCGAGCGCCGCGCCGAAGAGGGCGAAGTCGCCGGCCGAGACCGTGTGCACGGTGCCCCGCATCAGCAGGCCGCGAACGGCGCGCCCGTTCGAGAGCGCACGGTCGAGCGCGGCTGGCCGGAAGCCGTCCAACCGCGTCCACAGTCCGACGTAGGCGGTGGCCGCGAGCTGCGACTGCAGGCCGGCCACCCGCTCGAGCGCCGGGACGACGCCGAGCCGCACGCGCTTCAGGAGCAGCTGCCGAGCGAGCGTCGCGCGGTTGAGCTCGCGCTGTGTCAGGACGCGCTCGGCCACGCCAGTACGCTAGTGCCGATGAGCGTTCGCGTCCGCATGGCGCCCAGCCCGACGGGCTTCCTCCACATTGGGAACGTCCGCACGGCGCTCTTCAACTGGCTCTTCGCGCGCCACGAGGGCGGCGAGTTTCGGTTGCGGATCGAGAACACCGACACGAGCCGTGAGGTCGCCGAGTCGACCGAGCAGATCCAGGAGTCGCTGCGCTGGCTCGGCCTGCAATGGGACGGCGACGTGACCTTCCAGCTCGACCGGTTGCAGGACTGTGTGGAGGTCGCACAGCAGCTGCTGGCGGAGGGCAAGGCGTACGAGGACGAGGGCGCGGTCAGGTTCCGCATGCCCGACGAGGGCGTCACTGCCTGGGACGACGTCGTGCGCGGCCGGGTCGAGGTCCCGAACGAGAAGCTCGAGGACCTCGTGCTCGTACGCTCCGACGGCAGGCCGACCTACAACTTCGCCTCGCCGCTCGAGGACGTCTGGGACGGGATCACCCACGTGATCCGCGGCGAGGACCACATCTCGAACACGCCTAAGCAGCTCAACCTGATCCGCGCAATCGGCGCCGACGTCCCCGTCTACGCCCACGTCTCGCACGTCCTCGGCGCGGACGGGCGTTCGCTCTCGAAGCGCCACGGCTCGGTCACCGTCGACGACTTTCGCGCGCAGGGGTACTACCCGCCTGCGCTCGTGAACTTCCTCGCGCTGCTCGGCTGGAGCTACGACGACAAGACCACGATCATGTCGGTCGACGAGCTCGTCGAGCGCTTCTCGCTCGACCGCGTCGTCCCGAGCCCGGCCGTCTTCGACTACGCCAAGCTCGACTGGATGAACGGCGTCTACCTGCGCTCGCTGCCGCCGGGCGAGTACGCCGACGTCCTCGTCACCTACCTACGCGAGCAGGGCTACGAGTGGGATGAGCAGCGTCTGCGTGAGGTCGCGCCACTCGTGCAGGAGAAGATCGCGGCGCTCGGCGAGTTCCCGGAGTTCGCCGGGTTTTTCTTCGCCCGCGTGGAGCCCGAGAGCGCGGTGGACGGTGAGATGGTGCCCGCCGCGGCCGAGGCGCTCGCGCAGGTCGAGCCGTTCGAGGCCGGCGAGATCGAGGAGACGCTGCGCGGGCTGGCCGAGCGGCTCGGGCTCAAGCCGCGCGACGCGTTTCAGCCCATTCGCCTGGCCGTCACCGGCAGGAAGGTGTCGCCCGGCCTGTTCGAGAGCCTGGAGCTTCTCGGGCGAGAAGAGTCCCTCGCGCGTCTCGCCGGCAGCGGCCGTGGCGGGGCGAGCGGGTCGAGCGCGCGCTGAAAGAGGAGCCAGGCGCGGCGACGGTAGATCGGTGTCGGCTGGGGAAGGCCGTCCGCGGTCCTTATCATTTCTGAGTGATAAAACGCGTGAAGCGGGTAAACGGATACGGCGTGACCGCAACGCCAGCCGGCCCCACGGTCCTGATCGTCGACGACGACGCGTCGCTGCGCCTGCTCTGCCGGGTCAATCTCGAGCTCGAGGGCTACCACGTGCTGGAGGCGCCGAGCGTCGCCGCCGCCGAGGACGCGGTCGCGGCGGACCCGGTCGATCTGTTCCTGCTCGACGTCCACATCGGCGCCGACGACGGGCTCGCGCTGATGCGTTCGCTACGCGCCCGCAAGCACCGAGCTCCGGTCGTGCTCTTCACGGGCAGCGCGCGGCTCGACCCGGTGACGGCCGCGGAGGCCGACGGCGTCGTCCCGAAGCCGTTCCGGCTCGAGCAGCTGCTCGATGTCGTTCGCACGCTTGCGCCGCACAGGTAGATTCACGCCCCGATGAGCGTCACGCCCGCCGTCCTCAGCCCGGCCGACTACGAGTCGCGCCTGCAGCGCTACCTGTTCGAGCGCGCCGAGGAGGGCCGGGCCGTCCGCGTCGGCGAGAAGGAGGTCTCCGAGCGCGCCGAGATCGTCGCGCGCTATGCCGAGCTGTTCACGCGCGACCAGCTCGCCGGCCTGCGCGAGGCCGAGTCGGAGGCCGGCGAAGGCGAGGAGCGCGAGCGCCTCTACCGGCTGCGCAAGACCTGCGAGGCGGGCCTGATCTCCGCCGAGCTGGCGGAGCGAGAGGACGCGCTCGAGAACGCGATCCTCGCCGCGCGCGTCGAGTTCAGGGGCGAGCAGCTGCCCCTGCGAACGGCCCAGGCACGGCTCGCGGTGCTGACCGCCTACGAAGACCGCGACGAGCTCGGCCGTCTCTCCAACGAAGTTTCGGCAACCTTCAACGACGACCGGCTCGACGTGCTGCGCGCCGGCGAGAACCTCGAGGCCGACGTCAGCGGGATGGACGACCCGGTCGAGCGCAACGAGGAGGAGAAGGGCATCTCGCTCCGCGAGCTCGAGGGCGCGCTGGCCGCGGCGAGCGAGGCGGTCACCGACGTCTACGACCGGCTGAAGGACCGTTGGGTCGAGCGGCTGCTCGGCCCGGAGCGCGAGCAGGTGCCGAGCTCGTCGCACATCGCTTACCTGCGCCGCCTCTCGCCGCTCGAGGCGATCTACACCAAGGAGCAGGCCGTGCCGGTCTGCATGGATACGCTCGCCCGCCTCGGCTTCGACCTCGAGAACGAGCCGAACATCAAGCTCGACCTCGACGACCGGCCGCAGAAGTCACCGCGGGCCTGCGTGATCCCGGCCGACCCGCCGAAGATCGTCCACCTGATCACGCGCGCGCAGGGCGGGTTGCACGACTACCAGGCCTTCCTGCACGAGGCCGGCCACGCGCTCCACTACGCGGGCTGCGACCCGTCGCTGCCGTACACGTTCCGCAACATCTCGCGCGACCACGCGCTGACCGAGATCTACTCGTACATCGTCGAGGCGATCTCACGGCAGCCGGGCTGGCACGCGCGCTACTTCGATCTCTCCGACGAGGAGGCCGAGCAGAACGCGGAGGCGACGGTCTTCATGGAGGCGCTGCTCTTCCGCCGCTATGCGGCCAAGCTGCAGTTCGAGCTCGACTTCTGGGGCCGCTTCGGCGAGGACGGCGGCACCGATGCCGGCTACGCCGAGCGCCTCACCGCCGCGACCGGGATGGAGTACCGGCGCGAGGGCTTCCTCGCCGACATGGACGCGGGCTTCTACTCGGCCGACTACCTGCGCGCCTGGATCCGCGCGGCCCAGCTCCGCACCTACCTCGAGCGCGAGGTCGGCGACGAGTGGTGGGCGAGCAAAGAGACGGGCGACCGACTGCGCGAGCTCTTCCGTGAGGGCACGAAGCCCTCGAGCGAGGAGATCGCCGGCCGGATCGGCTTCGAGCCGCTCGACACGGGCCCGCTGCGCGCCGAGCTAGGCGCGTAGACGCCGGCGGTACAGCCGGCGCAACGCCACGCCCGAGACGATCGCGCAGGCCAGCAGCACCGAGAGCACGCACGCGACCCAGAGGCCGACGTTCCCCTCGAGCTCGTTGGTCAGGACGATGTACAACCCGAACGGCACGGCGGCCGCGGCGATCCACCAGCGCGGGACAGCGAAGCCGAGTACGAAGCCCGAGAGGGGGATCACAGTCCACATGTTCACTGCATCGGCAGGACGGACGTGAGGCTGCAGAACTCTGCCGCAGATCGCACCGAGTTGGCCTGGGCGAGACTTCGCAGAACCGCAATACTCGACGGGAGCCCGACAAGGAGGTCACGTGCTTCTCGCTGCCAACGGTGTCTGGATTTGGACAATCCTCGCGATCATTGTCTGGATCGCGATCGCGTTCTGGCCAGCCCGTGTCGCTGCCCGCAAAGGGCACAGCTTCTTCCTCTACTTCCTCTTCAGCCTCGTCTTCTTCCCGGCCGCGCTGCTCGTCGCCTACATGGTTAGGGACCGGACAGCAGCCGTTTGACGGGCTAACCGTGTAGCAGAGAGAGGCGCATACGGGATTCGAACCCGTGCCGCCGCCGTGAGAGGGCGGTGTCCTAGGCCACTAGACGAATGCGCCGCGGCGGAGGCCAAGTGTAGCGAGCGCTCGAGCTAGGACGCAGACACGTCGCGGAAACGGGCGTCGGCGAGGCAGTAGAGCCCGTAGGCAATCAATCCGGCCGCCGTCAGCCCGAGCAGGTACGGCCCGTAGGCGGCGACCGCGAGCTTCTGCAGCGCGCCGTCGAGGCCGATCGCCTCTTTCGGGTCGTACTGCAGCGCCGCGCGGATCACGAAGATGCCGATCAGGGTGAAGACGACGGCGCGTGCGAAGTGACCGACGACGCCAGCCCGGCCACCCCAGCGTCTAGCCGCTGGGCCCATGTGGCCCGTGTTCCACTTGTCCTCGAACTTTCGGGCGAGCCCCCGATATGCGTTCCAGAGCCCGACGCCGATCAGGATGACGCCGCCGATGCCGACGAGCCAGGTGCCCGCAGGCCACGAGAGCACCATCGCCGTCGTCTTGTGCGCCTTGCCGCTCTGCGAGGAGCTGTCGCTGTCGCCGAGCAGGATCGAAAGCGCCGAGACGGTAAGGCCGGCGTAGATCGCGGCACGGCCGAGGAACCCGACGCGCTTCAGCCAGTCCTTGTCGTCGTCGGCGGGCATTGCGAACGCCTGCACCACGCGCCAAAGCACGTAGGCGGCGAAGCCGATCACGAGCAGGACGAGCACGATCCGGCCCAGGCTCTCCTGAGCGAGGGAGTGCAAGGCGCCCTCGCGGCTCGTAGCCGTGCCGCCGTGTCCAGCCGCAAGCTCGATCGCGAGCACACCGACGATGGCGTACGAGACGCCCTTTGCCACCAGGCCGCCGCGCGCGAGCCACGCGTACCACCCACTGCCGCTACGACCGCGCTCGCGGGCCTCGTGGGCAGGCCGCTTGAGCGCTTGCTGGTCGATCGAAGTCATCGAGAGACAACGAAGAAGCGCTCCCGGACGGTGCGGCCTGTTCCTCGAAAGACGAGAAACCCGCCGGTTTGCAGCGGGTTCTCGGAGGCTGCGGGGCTAGGATTCGAACCTAGACTACTCGGTCCAGAGCCGAGCGTCCTACCATTAGACGACCCCGCAACGTGCCGTTGCGGCGGTCGGAAGTGTAGCCCCGCTCAGGCGCCGGTGGCGCTGAACGCCGAGGCGCCGTGGCGGCGGAGCTTCCAACCCGGATCCTGCAGGCGCTCGGCCCGGCGCATCGTCCGCCAGCTGCCGTCGGCGTGGGCTAGCTGCAAGCCGCCGAAGCGGTACGCGTAGCGGTTGCACTGGCTCGTCTCGGCATAGCTCTCGGCGGTCGCCATCGGCTCCCAGGCGTGGTGGCTGCGCGGGAGGTAGAACGGGCCCGAGATCCCGGCCGGCGAGACCACGATCCAGGCGTCGCGCGCGAACTGCAGCTCCAGCACGGCGACGCGGACCTTGATCCCGGGCACGATCCCGCTCGCGAGCTCGACGTACTCGGGAGCGCGGCCCGGCTGTGCCAGCTCGTAGTAGAGCCGGCCCTCGTTCGAGTTCCCGAACGTGGCGACACCGACCTGCAGCCACTCGTCTTCGCCGTGTGGGCCGAGACCCGGGCCGCCGACGCCGATCCAGCCGGCGACGTGGTTCGAGCCACCGACCGCGGCAGGGGTGTCGAGCATGCTGATCGTCGCCGCGATCCCGTCCGCCTTGGCCGAGCTGTAGAGCCCGGCGTACGAGTAGCCCTTCGGGCAGGCGAGCGCAGCGGGCACGAGGACCGCAGCGGCGAGGGCCGAGACCCCCGCGAGCAGGGCGATGCGACGAGAGCGGGCCACCGATCCGAGGATCGGGTCCGCTCAGCGGCACTCCGATCCCTCGTTTCAGTGACTCGACGCTCAAGTCACGAAGTTGGCTCAGGCCGCGTCGGCCGCCCAGTCGCCGTAGAGCGACGTGTAGAGCCCGCCCACGCGCATCAGCTCGTCGTGTGTCCCCTGCTCGACGACCTGGCCGTGCTCCAGCACGACGATCAGGTCGGCGTCGCGGATCGTCGAGAGCCGGTGCGCGATCACGAACGCGGTCCGGCCGGCGAGCAGCGTTCGCAGCGCCTGCTCGATCTTGCGCTCGGTGCCGATGTCGACGGACGAGGTCGCCTCGTCGAGGATCAGGATGCGCGGGTCGGCCAGCAGGGCTCGGGCGAGCGCGACGAGCTGGCGCTGGCCGAGCGAGAGGCGGCTGCCGCGCTCCTGCAGGTCGGTCTCGTAGCCGTCCTCGAGCCGGAGGATGAAGTCGTTCGCGCCGATCGTCTCGGCCGCCCGCTCGACATCCTCGGGAGAGGCGTCGGGCCGGCCAAAGGCGATGTTGTCGCGCACCGTGCCTGCGAACAGGAACCCCTCCTGCGGCACGATCCCGAGCTGGCGGCGGAGCGAGGACTGCGTCACTTCGCGCAGGTCATGGCCGTCGATCGTGATTCGCCCGTCGCGCGGGTCGTAGAAGCGTGCGAGCAGCTTGGCGATCGTCGACTTGCCAGCGCCGGTGTGTCCGACAAGCGCGACCGTTGTCCCAGCCGGGACTGCGAGGTCGAGCCCGTGCAGCACCTCCGGCCCGTCGCCGTAGCCGAAGCGCACGGCCTCGAAGGCCACGTTGCCTTCGACTTGCGGTAGCTCGAGCGTCCCGGGCAGGTCGGTCACCTCCGGTTCCTGGTCGAGCACGTCGACGATCTTGTCCAGTGCGGCCGTGGCCGAGAGGAACGTGCCGTACAGCTGCGAGAGCTGCTGCACGGGGTCGAAGAAGTTCTGCACGTAGAGCATGAAGGCGAACAGCGTTCCCAGCGTGACCGCGCCCTGGAAGTAGAGGTGGCCGCCGTAGCCGAGCACCACGGCGAGCGCGACCGTCGAGAGCAGGTCGACGAACGGGAAGTAGAGCCCGTTGAGGACGACCGTCTCCATGTTCGCTTCCCGATAGTGCTCGGTTACCTCGCGGAAGTTGCGCGTGTTTGCCCTCTCGCGCGTGAACGCCTGGACGATCCGCATCCCCGCGATGTCCTCGGCGAGCGTGGCCGTCACGAGGCCGAGCCGCTCGCGCACGGACGCGTACGCGCGGGCGGAGCGCTTGCGGAAGATCACCGTCGCGATGCTCATGAACGGGATCACGACCAGCGTCGCGAGTGCCAGGCGCCAGTCGAGAATGAAGAGCAGGATCGCGGTGCCGACGAGCGTGAGCGTGTTCTGGACGAGGCTCGTGACTCCGTCGGTGACGAGCTGGTCGATCGCCTCGACGTCGTTCGTCAGCCGGCTGATGATCACGCCCGCACGGTTGCGCTCGTAGAAGCCGAGCGAGAGGTCCTGCAGGTGGTCGAAGAGGCTGTTGCGCAGGTCGGCCAGGATCCGCTCGCCGACCCAGCCGGTCAGGTAGGTCTGGACGTAGCTCATGCCCCAGCTCAGGAGGCCGAAGAGCAGGAAGGCGCCGACGATCCACCAGAGCTTGCCCAGATCGTGCTGGCGGATGCCGTCGTCGACGGCGTACTTGGAGAGCAGAGGGGGCGCGAGCGCGAACGCCGTCGCCAGCAGGAGCGAGCCGATCGAGAACAGCGTCCGCGTGCGGTAGGGGCGCGTGAAGCGGACGAGCATCCCGAGCCGCCGGCGCGTGCGCCGCCACGACCAGTCGTCGACCTGTGCGGTGCGGTCGCGCATCAGGTGCCCGCCCGGTTGCCAGACCCTCACGAGGCCGCCTCCAGCGCGTCACCCGCGCGTGCCTCGACCGCGTCGGCGAACTGGCGCTCGAGCAGCCCGTGCTCGTAGATGTCGCGGTAGACCGGGCTGGTCTCGAGCAGCTCGTCGTGAGACCCGCGCGCAGCGATGCGGCCCTCGTCCAGGACGACGATCTCGTCCGCGAGCGCGATCGTCGAGAGGCGGTGGGCGATGATCAGCGTCGTCCGGTCGCGCATCGCCTCACGCAGGCCGACGCGAATCCGAGCCTCGGTGGTCGCGTCCACGGAGGCGGTCGCGTCGTCGAGGATCAGGATCCGCGGGTCGACCGCAAGCGCCCGGGCGATGGCCAGGCGCTGGCGCTGGCCGCCCGAGAGCGTGATCCCGCGCTCGCCGATGATCGTGTCGTAGCCCTCCGGGAGCTCCTCGACGAATTCGGCCGCCTGGGCCAGCCCTGCGATCCGCTCGACCTCCGCGTCGTCGAGGTCGGGCGCGCCGAAGGTGATGTTCTCGCGCACGCTGGCCGAGAACAGGAACGGATCCTGCGAGATCACGCCGATCGCCCGCCTCAGCGAGGTGAGCGTCACGTCGCGCACATCGACCCCGTCCACCAGCACGCGGCCGCTCGTCGTGTCGTAGAAGCGGGGCACGAGCGAGGTCAGCGTCGTCTTGCCCGAGCCGGTCTGCCCGATCAGCGCGATCGTGCGGCCGGCGGGAACGTCGAGCGTGACGCCGTCGAGCACGGGCCGGTCGGCGAGGTATTCGAAGCGCACGTCCTCGAAGCGCAGGTCGCCCTCCCCCGGCGGTAGCTCGACTGCTCCGAGCCGATCTGCGATCTCCTCGGGCTCGTCCATCACCTGGAAGATCCGCTCACCCGAGGCGGTGGCCCGCTGCGCCTGGCCGATCCACATCCCCAGGGAGCGCAGCGGCATCACCAGCATGCCGAGGTAGAGGTTGAAGGCGACGAAGCCGCCGACGGTGAGCTCGCCGCTCGTCACCATGCGCGCACCCACGAGCAGCACGGCGCCCTGCGCGAGCAGCGGCAGCCAGGAGATGAAGGGCACGTATAGCGCGCGCTGCCGGTTCGCCTTCACGGTCTGCTGGAAGACGGCCTCGGAGCGAGTGTGGAACTTGGCCGACTCCTGCGGCTCCTGCGCGAACGACTTGACGACGTGGACGCCGACGATGTTTTCCTCCGCCACCGTCGCCACGTCCGCGAGCTTCTGCTGCACCTCACGCAGGGTCGGATGTGTCACGTGGCTGTAGCGGTACGCGACGGCCACGAGCACGGGCGTGATCGCCAGCGAGATCAGCGCGAGCTTCCAGTTGAAGATCAGCAGCACCACGGTGACCGAGATCACGGTGATCGCGTTCTGGAAGAAGAAGATCAGGCCGTAGCCGAGGAAGAAGCGTACGCCCTGCAGGTCGACGGTCGCGCGCGACATCAGCTGGCCGGTCTGGTGGCGGTCGTAGAAGCCGAAAGAGAGGCGCACCAGATGCGAGTAGAGGCCGTGCCGCATGTCCATCTCGACCGCCAGGGCCTGTCGGCCGGAGAGCAGGCGGCGGCCGGCCATCAGCCCGGCGCGTGCGAACCCGACCGCGAGCACGGCGCCGACGAGGATCCAGAGCATCTGGTGGTCGTGCGTGGCGAGCGCCTTGTCGATCACCTCGCCGGTCAGCCAGATCAGCGCGATCGCGGCGCCCTGCGAAAGGACGGCGAGCAGGATCGAGACGGTCAGCGAGAGCTTGTAGGGGCGCAGGAAGCCCAGTAGCCGGGCGAACGTGTGGCGATAGCGAGGGACGTCCTGCACCCTCGAAATCTAGCGATCCGCCTGGTTGCGATGGATTCGCGCGAGCTCGCGGTCGATCAGCCGCACGGCGGCGCGAGTGCGTTCCCTGTTCGCCTCGATGTTCGTCCACGCGCTCGCCCCGGACGGGTGCGGGAGCGGGACCGCGACGGCGCCGTGGTACGGGAACGCCGTGCCGAT